>Ga0172372_10004266_pt1 | contig 20447 bp, 16 predicted proteins | sample LakKiv5m_2_FD_114544 | JGI IMG/M metagenome (GOLD analysis project Ga0172372, IMG submission 114544) | Freshwater microbial communities from Kabuno Bay, South-Kivu, Congo - kab_092012_9.5m | ecosystem: Environmental > Aquatic > Freshwater > Lake | place: Democratic Republic of the Congo...
ACGGAATCTCGGTGCCAACGCGAGTCGCAACCGCGGAGTGCGCGCGGCACGCGGCGAACTGATCGCGTTCCTCGACTCGGACTGCATCGCCGATGCCGACTGGATCCGGCGGCTCGTCGCGCCGTTCTGCGATCCGACCGTCGGTGCGGTGAGCGGATTGGTCGACGACCTGCCAGCCACGAATGTGTGGGAACTGGTGTTCCACGGCACGCATCGCCTGCCGCGGGCGGGCGACGTGTCGCGGCTCGTGATCGGCAATCTCTGCGTGCGGCGCGCGCTGCTTGCGGCGCACGCACTCGACGAATCGCGCCCGACGCGCATCGATCCAGCGACGGGGCAACCCGATCTCACGGTGAGCGGGCGATCCGACGAGGAGGGACTGAATCTCGCGCTCCGCGCCGCCGGCTGGCGCGTGGTCGCCGCGCCGGATGCGCGCGCGCTGCACGATCACCCGTACACGCGCCGCACGCTCCTGCGACAGGCGTGGTTTGGCGGGCGCTCCGCCGCCGAACTCGTGTGGAAGTACCGGCTCGGACCACGCAAGGACCTCGGCCCGATTCTCGCCGCACACGTGTTGCTCGCGCTTGGCGGCATCGCGTGGCTGTTGCGTGATGTACTGCTCGGCGGCACGAAGATCGCCACCGCGCTCTTGATCGCAGGCACACTCGCAGCGCTCCTTGCATGCGCGGCCATCTCATACAACGAGCTCCGCAACAAGGGCAAGTCTCCGCAGGAACTCCTCCGCGCGGCGGCCGCAGTCGCCATCTACTACGAAGTCCGCGCCGCGGGATACGCGTGGCGACGGCTCGGCCTCGCGATCGCGCAGTGCCTCGGCCGCGCGCCGTTCACGCGGGTTCGACCGAGCGAACTCGCGCTGGCGCTTCCGCGTCCGTCGCCGCGAGGAGCGGAACACGCGACCGGAGGCGCCGCATGAGCGACGCCGGTGCACGTTCTTCCTCACAAGCGCCCGCAGCGACGCCCGACACGCACGACGCGATGGCGCGCCATGCCACGCGCGGCGCCATCGCGATGCTCTTCGCACGCGGCTTCGGCGCCGTGGTGGCGATCGGCGCCGCCGCGATCCTTGCACGGCACATCACGCCGGATGAGTACGGCCTCGTCGCGATGGCGCTCGCGGCGATCGCGCTCGGCCGCGCCTTCGAGGAGATCGGGCTCGGCGATGCGACGGTGCAGCGCGACCGCGTCACCGATGCGCAGGTCTCGGCGCTGTTCTGGCTGAACGCCCTTGTCGGCGTGGCGCTTACGATCGCCTTCGCGTTGTGCGCGCCACTCATCGCGCGCTTCTACGCCCGCGACGACCTCACGCCCATCGCGCTCGCGCTGTCGCCCATCTTCCTACTTGCGGCGCTCGGAGCGCAGCCGCGCGCGGTCATGCGCCGCAACTTCCGGTTCCGAGCGCTGGCGATCGCGCAGGGCGCATCGCTTGCGATCGGCGCCATCGCCGGCATCTCCGCTGCGCTCGCAGGCGCGGGCGCATGGGCGCTCGTCACACAGAGCCTCGTGCAGGCGACCGCACTCTGTATCGGCGGGTGGCTCGGCGCCTGCATCGGCTGCCGCTGGAGCCCACGGCGCCCCGCGCGTGCCGACGGCCTCGCGCCGCTCGTGCGATTTGGCCTCCATGTGACCGCGACGCAGCTCCTCACGCGCTTCGCGCGCAACGTCGACAACATTCTCATCGGCCGCTTCATCGGCCCCATCGCGCTCGGCCTCTACGACCGCGCGTTCCAACTGATGTCGCTTCCGGCGACGCAGTTCAACCAGCCTATCTCGAACGCCGTCATCCCCGCGCTGAGCCGCCTGCAGAACGACCCGGACGCATTCCGACGGCTCTACCGAAGCGGAGCGGAGGTCGTCGCATCGGTCGCGTTTCCGATCGCCGTCTTCTCGGCGGCGGCGGCGCCGGCGATCATCGGCACGGTGCTTGGTCCGAACTGGCTCGAGGCGGCGCCGCTCCTCCGTGCGCTTGCTCCGACGGGACTCATGGTGTCGCTCAACATCGGCACCGCGTGGGCGTACCAGTCGCTGGGCCGCTCCGGCCGTCAACTGCGCTGGTCGCTGTTCGGGACGGTGGTAACGACGGGCGCGATCGTCGCAGGCCTCCCGTGGGGCGCGCTCGGCGTCGCCATCGCGGTGAGCATCGCGCGCGTGTCGCTGCGACCCTTCGCGGTGGCCTACTGCTTCCGCGACACGTTCCTGCGGCCATCCGATCTCTTCGAGAGCGCGTGGCGACCGGCCACCGCCGCGATCATCGCGGGTTTCGCGAGCTACGCGGTCGAGTTCGCACTCGGCGCAGACGCATTCGCTGCGCCGATCATGCTCGCCTTGCAGGGCGTGGTGTTCCTCATCGTCGGGGTCGGGGCGCTCGCTGCGATCCCCGGCGGATTCGCACGCATCAGGGCCGCGCGCGCGCAGATCGCGTCGATGCGCTCGGATCAACGCGCTGCGCGCGCGAAGACCACCGCCGCTGCGCGAGACTTCGTCGCGGCGGGCCCACACGATCCGCCGCTCTCGATCCTGCTCGTCGTCGGGAGTTTCCCGCTCGCAAGCGAGACGTTCATTCGTGCGCACGCGCTTGACCTCGTGCGCGCGGGTCACCGCGTCGAGATTCTTGCGCTGCGCGAGGGAAACTGCCCGTGGAGCGAGGAGGAGATCGCAAGCGGCGTCCCGTCGCGCGTGCGCCGAGCGGGGTTCGATGCGCCGGTCGCCACGCGATTCGTGCTTGCTCCTGCACGTTTCCTCCGCCTACTCATGCGTTCTCCATCAGCGGCGATCCGCGCGCTGCGGGGGTTCCGCAGCACCGACATCCCCGCGGGCGGACTGCTTGGCATCTTCGACGCGATGGGAAGCACGCGCCGCTTCGACGCGATCCACGCCGAGTTCGGACCGATGGGGCGCGTGGCGCTCGAGGCGCGCGACGCCGATCTCATCGCGGGTCCGCTCGTCGTCGCGTTCTACGGATACGACGCCGTGCGCGAACCTCGCAGACGTGGGCGCGATGTCTACGCGCGACTCTTCCGCGAAGCGGCAGTGCTGTTGCCGAACTCAAACTTTCTCGGTGAACGTCTCGCCGAACTCGGCGCGCCGCGGGATCGCATCGTGACGCAACATCTTGGGATTGATCCACACGCGTTCCGTCCGCGTGAAAGAAAGGAAAGCGCCGGAACACACAACGCGCCCGCGGTCGTAACGGCGCTGCTGGTCGGGCGTCTGGTGGAGAAGAAGGGTTTCGAGTTCGCGATCCGCGCACTGGCACTCCTTGCACCCGAATCACCGGTGCAGTTCCGCATCGTTGGCGACGGTCCGCTTCGTGGCGAGCTCGAATCGCTGGCCTCTGAACTTGGCGTCGCTGAACGGGTCACCTTCCTCGGCTGGCGAACGAACAACGAGGTCGCGGAGGAAATGCGCGCCGCGGATCTCCTGTTGGTGCCGAGTGTGACCGCCGAGGACGGCGACATCGAGGGCATGCCCGTGGTGGCGCTCGAGGCGATGGCGACGGGGTTACCCGTGATCGGAAGCGCGCACAGCGGGATCCCCGAGGTGGTCGCCGACGGACGCACTGGGTTTGTCGTCGCCGAGCGCGACGCGGCCGGGATCGCCCGCGCCCTCGAGGAACTCTGCAACCCTGCGCTGCGCCGAGTGTTGGGAAAGGCCGGCCGCGAGCGCGTCGAGGGCCCCTTCGCGCGTTCCGCGCTGACCGAGCAATGGGTCTCCCTGCTTCGAAAGGTCCAATAACACATTGATGGAACGTCTCGATTCCGACCTCGACTTCCGGGAAATCTGCCTAGAACACTTGGAAGGAGACCAATATCGGGTTACTTTCCAGAAATCAGCAAGCCCGGCGCACCGCCGTGCGACCAGTGACACCCCTGAAGTCGTGAGGAGCACCATGCAGCGTTTCGTTCCGATCACCCTCGCCGCTCTCGCCATCGCCGCCGCAGGTATCGCCAACGCCGACAAGCTCGGCGTCGGAAAGTCGTCTGTCTCCAACGAGGCAAAGAAGTCGGTGCAGTCTCGCGGTGAATCGAAGCGCGAGATGCCGAAGAACGACGACTATCAGTCGATCATGCGTCGCGCCGGTGGCGGCGGATCTTCGCCGGCCTGCTGCCCGGCTGACCTCGATTGCAACGGCATCGTCGATGCGAGCGACCTCGCGACGCTGCTCGGCTCTTGGGGACCGTGCTCCGGCTGCAATGCCGACATCGATCAGAACGGACAGGTGGACGCCAGCGACCTCGCGACCGTGCTCGGTTCGTGGGGCGTCTGCGTGGGCTGAATTGGCCTGAGCGGCGGTCGATCGTCTGCAGACCGCCGACCCCTCAAGTTTTCTCGAACACCCACGAACGGCCGCGGCTCTTGCCCGGCCGTTCTCCTTTTTCGGCTGCCTTTCCGCATGCTTCCGCACCGACTGCGGCAGGGCGCACGGCACGCGACGGAGCACCCCCGGCATGACGGAGGCCACGCGATTTTCGCGGATTGAGGCGGCGATCCAAGCGTCTTGCGCACGACGCGGTTTGAATACCGCCGTGGAGATACCCCCGCCACCCACGCCGCCCTCGGCACCCGAGCCCCGCACGAACGCCGCCCCGCGCTCGATGTCCTCCGCGTTCCCCGCATTCCTCAGCGCCATCCTTCGGCCACCGCGTGCATCGCGCGGGCGTTTCATCCTCGCGATGTGCGTTGCGCTTGCCGCCGACCTCCTCTTCTTCTGGCTTGGCGAGGCGCTTCCGGTTGCGAGCGATCTCGTCGTGGCGCTCTTGATCGCGCTCTGTCTTGGTGGCTTCAGCATCGAGTTGATCGGGGCGTTCGTCGCTGAAGCGACCCCGGGCATCGGCCTCTTCCCCGCGTGGTCGATCGCGGTGCCAATACTCTGGGCGCGCGCGAGCGCCGCCCGGGGGCACGCCGACCGCGCCAGCGCCCGGCCTCCCGGCAGCGTCTGACCGACTTGAACGACTGACCGATTTTCCCCATTTCAACGCCGACTTCGGCGGCCCGATGCTGCGCTTGCGGTTCAATGGAGCCCATGCGCCTCACCGCCGCCTGCCTCAGTGCAATTGTCGCCACCTGCGCCCTCACCGCGATTACCGTCGCCGCCGGCCCCGTCCCCGCGCCCCCGACCATTCCGAGCGAGTGGTTCTTCAGCGGCGAGAACCGACCCGCACAACTCAAGAACCTGGAGGGCAAGCCCGCTCCCGAACTTGAGGTCGAATCGTGGATCGGTGACTCGTTCAAGCTTTCCGAGCAGCGCGGCAAGGTCGTGGTCGTCGATTTCTGGGCCACGTGGTGCGGCCCCTGCATGGCGGCGATTCCCGAGAACGTCGAACTGATGAAGAAGCATGAGGACGACGGGCTTGTCTTCATCGGCGTGCATGAATCGAACGCAGGCTTCGATCGCGCGGCGCAGGTGGTGAAGGAGAACAAGATCAACTACCCGGTTGCGAAGGACGTGTCGGGCGGAAAAAGCGCGAGCGCGTACCAAGTGCAGTTCTGGCCGACCTACGTGGTGATCGACCGCGAGGGCGTGGTGCGCGCCGCTGGATTGATGCCGCAGAACGTGTCGAAGGTGGTCGAGATGCTGCTGAAAGAGGCCGCGCCCGCCGGCGGCGCCGCAGCATCGGGCGTTGCGCCGGAGAACTACCTCGGGGGAACGAAGCGCCCCGCAGCGCTGCGCGCGGTCGAGGGCAAGCCCGCGGCGCGGCTCGACGTGGCGAACTGGATCGGCGCAGCGCCGGCCGCGAACTGGCAGGATGCGCGGCGCAACAGCGTCGTCGTCCTGCACTTCACGCAGGCCTCGGGCGACCTCGCGTCGCGTGAACTCGAGCGTTTCGCCCGGCTTGCGGACGAGTTCGCGAGCCAGGGCGTGGTGTTCGCGGCGATTGCGGATCAAGCCTCCGATGCGACGGCACTCGCGAAGATGGCCGAGACCGCGAAAGCGACCATGCCGTTCGCGGTCGATGCACCGAAGGCCGACACCGCGCCCGCGGAAGGCACGACAACTGATACCGCGCGCCGCGCGAAGCCGCAGGGCGCAAACGCAGCGGCGTTCGGCGTGCAGTTCGCCCCGACCACGATCCTGATCGATCGCGCTGGCAACTTGCGCGCCGCGGGCATCCGTCTCGATCGCGCGAAAGCGCTCATCGAGACGCTGCTCGCGGAGCCTATCCCGGCCGCGCCCGCAGCAGGCACCAACTGATCGCGCGCCGCGCGCCACCGACTCGAGACTGAGACCCACGACACGGACCCACGACACGGATCCACGCATGACCATCGCCAGCCAATCCCACGCCGCGCATGTCACCGGGCGCTCGCCCTTCATCGATCACGTGCGCACGCAGGTCGCGCGGACCGTCGTCGGACAGGACGCCGTCGTCGAGCGCGTGCTCATCGCGCTTCTGACGGGCGGACACCTGCTGCTCGAGGGCGTACCCGGCATCGCGAAGACGCTGCTCGTCCAGTCGGTCGCGAAGGCGATCGACCTCCGGTTCGCGCGCGTCCAGTTCACGATCGACCTCCTGCCGAGCGATATCTTGGGCAGCGAGATCCTTGACCAGAAGTCGGGCGAGTTCCGCATCCACAAGGGTCCGATCTTCACGAACCTCCTGCTCGCCGACGAGATCAACCGCGCGAGTCCGAAGGTGCAGTCGGCGCTACTTGAGGCGATGCAGGAGCGGCGCGTGTCGATCGGCGACACCACGCACGACCTGCCGGCGCCGTTCCTCGTGATCGCGACGCAGAATCCCGTCGAGCAGGCGGGCACGTTCGAACTGCCCGAGGCGCAGCTCGATCGGTTCATGCTGCGCCACCGCCTCACCTACCCGAAGCCCGCCGACGAGGCGGAGGTGGTGCGCCGAAGCCTTGGCCTTCGCCTTAAGAAGCAGGGCGACGGTGCGGTGCCGATGTCGGCGTTCGACGCGATCGACGGCTCGCAGCGGATGCATGTGCGCGATCTCACCGAGGCGATGACCGCGGTGCAGAACGTGCACGTGAGCGAGGTATTCGTGCGCGATACGGTCGAACTCGTCAGTCTCACTAGGCGCCACGCCGACATCGAGCTCGGCTGCAGCCCGCGCGCGGCGCTTGCGCTCGTGCATGCTTCGCGTGCGCGCGCGTTCATCCATGGGCGCGACTACACGATCCCTGAAGACATCTTCGCACTCGCCGAAGACGTGATCCTGCACCGCATGCGGCTCCGCTACGAGGCGCTTGCCGAGGGACGCACCGCGGCGGGCGTGCTGCAGTCACTGCTGGCGACGATGGCCTGATCCGACGAGACGCATGAGCGCGATCCCCGCCAGCATCCCGACCTCGAAGATTGCGCGCGCCGGCGACGACGGCGATCTCGCGCTCCCGCCGCCCGCGCAGCTCGCGCGCGGCGACTTCGACATCGTGGTGCGGCGCCTCGCCGACGACATCGCCTTCGGCAGCGATAACTCGCGGCTCCTCGGCAGCGGACTCGAGTACGCGGGCTCGCGGCCGTACGTACCCGGCGATTCGGTGCGGCTCATCAACTGGCGGCTCTCGGCGCGCACGGCGAAGCCCTACGAGCGCGAGTACGAGGCGCTGAAGCGGACGTGCGTCCACATCGTGGTCGACACGTCGTCGTCAATGTCGACCACGTCGATCGCGCGCAGCAAGCAGAATGTGGCGGTGTGGATTGCCGCCGCGCTCGCCCTCGTCGCGCAGCGACGGCTGAGCCCCGTGGCGCTCGTCGGTGGCGGCGAGCGCACGCCGCGCATGATGCCGACCCTCGCGCGCAACGACATCCAACGCGCGCTTGAGCCGATGCGCCTCGCGCGCGAGGGCGAACCGACGCGCGTCGGCGAACGCGTGGCCGACACGGCGCTGCGCGCGGGGCGCGCCAGTGTGATCGTCGTCCTCTCCGATCTCCACGATGCGGGCGTCGTTCCTGCGGTGCGCCAGGCCGCGCAGCGCCACGACTGCCTCGTGATCCACACCGTCGACCCGACCGAAGTCGCGCCGCTGCGCGCGGGGTTCCTGCGCGCACGCGAGGCCGAGACCGGACGCGTCTTCACCGTCACCGGACGCACGGCGTTCGGCCGCGGTGACGACGTCCGCGGCGAACTCCTTCGCGCCGGCGCCGACTACCTGTGCATCGCGACCAACGAGCAGTTCATCCCCCCGCTGCGCCGCTTCCTCGCGACGCGCGGCTCGCTCGTCAGGGGGCGCGGATGATGCGCCGCAGCCGTCGTACGAACGCGTCGCTCGCTGCGGTGGTCGCCGCGGTGGCCTCCGTGGCGAGCGCGCCCAGCATCGCGTCACAGGAGACCGCGCCGGAATCAGGCAAGTCACCGGCCATCTCGCGCGCACCGCGCGGCGCGACAGGTTCGCTCGAACTCGATTCGGAAGCCCCAATCCGCGCGAAGGCGACGAGCGATCTCACCGCGCCTGTTTTGGTCCGCGTCGCCGAGATCGCGCCGAAGCGCTATCGCATCGAGTACATGGGTCTCGTCACGGGAAGTTACGACCTTGCGCCGTATCTCGAGCAGACCGATGGTCGGACCGCGGTGTTCGCGAAGCCGATCCGCGTCGAGGTGTTCACGCAGCTGCCGCCCGACCACGGCACCGACGTCTTCGGGCTTTCGGAGCCATCGTTCGGAATCCGCGCGCACTACCGCGAGGCGCTCATCGTCGCTGCCGTCGCTTGGATGCTCGTGCCCGCGGTCGTGATCGGTGTGCGTCTTGCGCGGCGTCGTCCGGTGCCGCCGCCCGCGCCCGCTCCGCGTGAACCGACGCTCGACGAACGACTGTTCGAGGTTGTCGACGGCGCGCGTGCACGCGAGCTTTCGACCGACGAACGCGGCAAGCTCGAGTTGCTCCTCTTCCGCGTTCTGCGCGAGCATACGGCCACAGGCTCCGGCGCCGGCGAGGCCCACGGCAGCTCCGGCGCCGGCGAGGCCCACGGCAGCTCCGACTCGCCTGCGGCCCTCGCGGCCGCAACCGAAGCCTTGCGCAGCGATCCGACGCATGGGCCGGTCGTCCGTGCGGTCGAGCGCTGGCTGCATGCACGCGACGAGGGCGACGCACGCGATGCACTCGCCGCGATCGACCGACTTCGGGCAAGCCGAGCACCCGCAACGGAGGGCGCGCGATGACCTTCACGCATCCGTGGGTGCTCCTCTTCCTCGCGGTGCCGGTCGTCCTTGTCTGGACGATCCTCGCGCGGCCGGCCGGCATGACCGCGCCCGCCGATGGCATGCCAGCGCAGCGCGAGCGACGCGGTCTGCGCGCGCTTCTCGGCTTCTTTGAACTCGTACCGCTCGCGCTCCTTGCGGTCGCGATCGCGATGCTCGCGGGCCCGCAGACGCTGCAGCAGCCGAAGCGCGAGCGTTCGCTCACCAACATCATGATCTGCCTCGACGTCTCGGGCAGCATGAGCGGCCGCAACTACCAACTGGCAACCAAGGCGGTCGAGGACTTCACCCGTGCGCGCGAGGGCGATGCGTTCGGCCTTACGCTCTTCGGCATCCAGCAGATCCGCTGGCTTCCGCTCACGAAGGACCTGCAGGCCGTGCGCAACGCACTGCCGTTCGCAAACCCGGACTTCCAACCCTCGCACATGGGCGGGACGGCGATCGGCGCGGCGCTTCAGTTCTGCGGCAGGAACATGGTGGCCGAGGCGAAGTCGGGCGACCGCCTGATCATCCTCGTCTCGGACGGCATGAGCGCCGATCTCGGCGAAGACAAGCCGACGGAGATCGGCGAGGAACTCAAGGATGACGGCATCACGGTCTTCCACATCCACATCGACGAATCGGAAGTCCCAAGCGATGTGCTCGAACTCGTCGAACTGACGGGCGGACAGAGTTTCGCCGCGACCGATCTCCAGAGCCTCAAGGCGATCTTCACGCACATCGACCGGATGAAGCCGGCGACCTTCTCGAACCCCGGCACGGTGCCGCTCGACCGCTTCGCGCCGTTCGCGGTGGTGGCGCTTCTCCTCTGCGGACTGCACGCTGTCGGACTGCTCGGAGCGAGGTGGACGCCGTGGTGATCGTCGCAGCACCGGGACCGATGCCGACCGACGCGATGCTCGCCCTCGCGCTCGGTGCGGCGCTTGCGGCGGCACTCCTCGCGTCGCTCGGCGAATGGCTCCATGCGCGTCGCATCGCACGGGTCGCGCGGCTTGCCTTCGGCGCCGACGGCCGCCCCGCCACGTGGACCGTGATCGCACCGATCGCACGAGTCGCGGGTCTCGCGCTCGCGGCGTTCGGCGCGACGCTGCTTCTCCTCCACGATCCGATCGAATCGGATGATGTACCGAACCCGCGCGCGTCACGCCAGGTGCTCGTGGTGCTCGACGCGAGCCCAAGCATGAACATCAAGGACTCGGGCCCCGGTACCGAGAAGGAGATGCGCGGCGTGTGGGCGGGCAAGGTGCTGCGCGGCATCCTCGACCGCCTCGACATGACCGATACGCGCATCTCGCTCGTCGCCTTCTACACGAAGGCGCTGCCGGTGCTCCAGGACACCACCGACAAGAACATCGTGTCGGAGATGATGGACGGACTGCCGCTCTACACGGCGTTCATCCCGGGCGAGACCGACATGCAGGCCGGACTTGACGCAGCCTTCGCGATGGCGAAGGGTTGGGCGCGCGGCTCGACGACGCTGGTCGTCATCAGCGACGGCGATCTTTCAAAGCCAGTCACGCCGCGCGACCGACCCGCGTCGATCGCCGATGCGATCGTGATCGGCGTGGGCGACCCTGTGCGACCGACGATCCTCGCCGGGCACGCCTCGAAGCAGGACGCATGGATGCTGAAGTCGCTCGCCGGCAAACTGGGCGGCTACTACCACGACGGCAACGCGAAACAACTTCCAAGCGAGGTCGTCGAGCGCCTGGCGTCAATCGCGCCGCGCGTCGGCGACGGCATCTCTCTGCGCGAACTCGGGCTTGCCGCGCTCGGCATCGGCGCGGTTGCGACCGCATCCATCGGACCACTGCTTCTTCTCGCCGGAAGACGCGCGAAACCGCGCGCCGACGCGCGAACGTCCACGATCACGCTTGCTCAGCCATCGCTCGGAGGCACCACGCCATGACGACGACCACATCCGCAACACCGTCCATCGCCCGCACGCTCCTCACCCGCTTCGGATGGACGCTCTGGGCGCTGGTCCCCGTGGGCATCGTCGCGTACCACTTCGGGCCCGGGCAGTCGGCGTACCGCGCCTCGCTCGCGAAGGACCTCATCGCGCAGGCGGACGCCGCGCAGGAACTTGCGATGCGGGAGCAGGAACTCGCGTACGACGCGCATCTCTCTGCGGTGCGCGCGCGCGCCGAGGCCTTCGGCAAGGATGATCCCGCGCTCGTCGAGCGCATGAAGCAGGCGAACCTGATCGAAGAGGCCTCCTACGCGAAGGCCGCCGAACGCTGGAAGGCGACGGCGCAGCTGCTCGGCGAAGCGCAGGAACTGCTCGCCGATGATCCAAGCCTCGCGGCGCAGCAGGTGCGCCTCGCGCGGGCTCGTGCGACGGTGCGCACCGGTGACATCGCCGCGGGCGCGAGCGACCTCGAGGCGCTGCTCGACACGGTCGAACAGGCGAGTGGCGAGATGAACACCGACATGCAGCCGCTCGCCCTCGAGGCACGCGAAGAACTGGCGACCGCGTACTACTACGGCGCGCGCCTCATGCGCATGGCGGGTAAGCCCGCGAGCGAGTGGCGCGAGGTCTCGGGCATGGCGCGCCAGAACTTCCGGTACCTCGCCGAACAGGCACGCGCGGCGGGCGCTGACGCGGAGACGATTGCGAACCACGAGAAGAACGGCGAACTCGTGCTCGATCTTGAGCAGAGTTCGGTGGAGGGGCTCTTCATGAAGCCAAAGCCAAAGGACTGCCCGAACGGGCAGTGCAACGGACTCGGCAAGAAGCCCGGACAGGGCAAGCGCCCCGGGAAGGGCGACAAGCCCTCGAAGGGTGCGGGCATGAACGGCGAGATCGGCAACGGCTGGTGAATCGACGTGCGAGCGAGGGCGGAGTGACCGCCGCGCGCGCGATGTGCGGCGGCGTAGACGCGAGCGACGGGCCGAGGCCCCAAGGTACGAACATGCAGCGAATCCAACGGCAGCACGCGACGCAACGGTCGGACAACCACGCGGACAACCACGCGGACATCCACGCGGTCTTCCGCGCGTTCCACCATGCGCTCCTTGCAGGCGGCGCCACGCTTGTCGCATGCGTCGGCGCTGCGCAGGCGCAGGTGAAGCCGGTGCGCGTCGTACCCGCACGCCCCATCGGCTCCGCGGTCGTTCCCGCGTCGACCGTTCCGGCGACCGTGGTACCCGCGCAGGCCATCGACGAGTTCAAGTTCGACGGGAACGCGGTGCCCGCCGCGCCCTCCGCCGCACCTGTGATCGGTCCGAATGGGCAGCCCATGCCGCCCGATGCCACGATGCCCGGGCAGCCCGGGGTGACGCCACCCTTCACGCCCGAGGCCCTCGCCGAACTGAGGCTCGTCCATGACGCGCTCGAGGAACCCGAGCAGATCGCGATGCGCGCGTACTACACCGATCTCGGCGTCGATCTCGACGCCCTCTTCGGCCTCTCGATGGCGAGGTCGCAGCAGGAAGGCCGCGGCCAAATGGTCGCGATGATGATGCGCGAAATGGACTTCACGCGCGCGCCCGCCGCGGTGCTCGCGGCGCGAGCGACGCTTGGCTTCGGACAGGTCCCCCATCCGAACGCCGAGACCGCGCAGCCCATGGAGATCGTGCAGTGGCTCCATCTTCATGTGATGGCCGGCGAGTGGAAGGCGTTCAGCGACTACCTCGCGTCGCGCCCCACGAAGGAGGCCGAGCCGATCTACACCGCGATCATGCAGGCGATGAATCGCGGCGACACGGGCCTCCTTCCCGAGGAAGTGCTCGCGATCGCCGATGCAGCGCCCGAGCCGCTGAAGCCCTGGCAGATCGCGGCGTTCGGCAACATGCTCGGACAGAGCGCGAAGAAGTACTCGACGGGTGCCGCGATGGAACTGCTGCGCGCTGGCACGCGCACCTTCGGACGCGACGATGAAACGCGTCGGCGCCGCACGATCGACCTGCTCGCCGCGGCCGGCCTCGTCGCCGAGGCGTACGAGTTCCTACCGTCGCTCGACGAGGCGCGCGCCTCCTCCGACGGCGCGCTTCTCATCGTGCACGCCCGCTACAAACTCGATCTCGCGAAGAAGGCGGGTGAAACCCCCGAGGGCGAGCGGCTCACGCTGGAGGCCTTCGGCCTCCTCGCGGAGGCGTCGCTGCTCAAGGAGTCGTCGATCGCATTCCGCGTCGATGCCCTCAAGCGCGCGATCGCGCTCCTCAACGTAGTGCCGCGGCCGCAGGTTTCGCCGTGGCTCGCACAGGTGTTCGCAAACCCCGCGCTCGGCCCGGCCGCGCTCGAGGCGATGGCGCTCACGGCGTCGACGCTCGGCGACCGAAACCTCGAGGTCGCCGAGCGCGCGAAGGAGATCCTCGGACTGAAGGAGTCGGTCGACATCCTGCTCGCGCGCGACGACGTCGATTCGGCGGCGCTGCGCGTACCGTTGCGCATGCTCACGACGGCGCTTGTCGCCGAGATGGAGCAGGCCATCGCCGAAAAGGGCATGCAGCGCTTCGTTGCGCGCGAGTCACAGATCCTCCTTCGCGCAATTCCCTCGGAGAAATGGCTGCGCGCGCTTGAGCCGAGCCTTGCCACGCGTGCACGCCGCGCCTCGATCGCGCTCGCGACGGTGTCGGACGAGACCGATCTTGCGCTGTCGCTCCTCGACGCCGCGATCGCCGCGTTGCCCTCAGAGGCCGCCGCGTTCGGCGACGACTTCCTCGCGAAGTGGGCGCTACGACTCCAGCCAGAGAGCGAGTATTCGCCCGAAATGATGATGTTCTTCAGCTTCTACCGCGACGCGATGCCGATGGCGCCGCTGACGCGCGGTAGGCAGCGGCGGAACCTCGACCGGCTCGACGCGCTGGTGCAGACGCTCGCGAAGGCGGGTGTCGAGGCGCGCAGCCTGCCGAGCATCGTGCCGGCGTTCAAGGCGTGCCACGCACGCACCGAGGTCTACGGCCGCGACGACATCGTGCGCGTCTTCGGCGAGCCGCGCGCGATGCCGGTGCAGACGGCGGCAGGGCTTGCGATGACGATGGGCGCGAGCCTCAACGGCGACTGGCGCAACCGCCAGGTGCAGAAGTCGGTCGGCACGAAGCGCTCGGACGGCGAGATCGCAATGCTGGTCGAGGAAGGCTACGCCCTCGCCCTCGAACTGATGGAGTCGGCCGTCGCGCAGATGCCCGATTCGTGGAACCTCGCGATCCTCGACGCAGCGCTCAGCTACGACCGCCTGCGCTTCAAGCAGTCGCTCGAAACGATGCAGGATCCGGTCAAGCAGAACGAGTACCGCAAGGAGGCGTTCGAGGCCTTCGGACGCGCCGCGGCGCGCTACGTCGCGTCGCTCAATGCCGGCGAGACGCGCGATGATCCCGGTGTCTACCGCCGCTGGTTCGGCGCCGCGATGGGGACAGCCGAACTCAACTTCTTGCGCTCGGACGACCTTCCGCAAGAAGGCACGGTGCAGGACGATCAGATCGATCTGATCCGCAAGTCGATGGAGACGCTCGAGACCGAGGCGCGCGACCGGCACGTCGCCGTACTTGCCGCCGACATCGAGGACGCGGTCACGCGCGCCGAGCCCGAAATCAAGCAGCGCCTCGTGCGTCACGCGCTGCGCGTGATCGGCGACCACCCTGCGGGTGCCTCGCTGCGCGCGATGGCCGAGCTCTACCGCGATCTTGTCAAGGACGAGATCAAGCTGCGCCTCGCGCTCGACGGCTCCGATCGCGTGGGTGTCGGCGAACCGTTCGGCGCGCTGCTCTCGCTGCGATTCACGCATGCGGTCGATCGCGAGACGGGTGGATTCTCGAAGTACCTCCAGAACGGCGTGTACGCGCGCGTCGGCAACAACTTCCGGCAGGTGAACTACCGCGACGACCTTCAGAAGGCGATCGAGCGCTCGCTTGGCAAGAACTTCGACGTCGAGGCGATCGGGTTCTTCGATGCGTTCATGCCGCCGCGGGGCGTCGTCGAGGGCGGCGAGCCGGGCTGGCTTGAGAAGCCGCTCGCGTACCTCGTCCTTGCGCGCAACGATGCGGCCGTCGACCGAGTGCCGCCGGTCGCAATGGACATGCAGTTCACCGACCAGACCGGGCCGGTGACGCTTGAGATTCCGAGCAACACGCCACTGTTGTCGCCCGGGACCGATCGCGTGACGCGACCCGTGGGCGAGCTGTCCGTCTCGCAACTCGTCGATGTGCGCGCGGTGGGTGATGCGCCCGGGACGGGGGCACCCGCAGGGACGAGTGCCCCCGCGAACGCCGTCACGCTCGAGGTGCGCATGCGCGGCAAGGGTGTGGTGCCCGGGCTGCGCGAGGCGCTCGCGGGGCTCGACGACGCGCTCGCCGGCTACCGGATCGCCGACGACGGCATCGTGGCCGAGCCCCCGATCGTGATGGCCGGCGGCGACAGCGCGCAGTCGATGCGCGCGATGATGATGGGTACGCAGCCGGATGCGCCGAAGGACGGCTACCCCGAGCCCGATGCCGACGGCATGTACCGACTGCCGATCGAGCGCGCGTTCAAGGTGACGTACGTGCGCGACGGCGGCGCGGTGGGTGGAGCGTTCAGGTTGCCGGTGGTTGCCACCGGCGTCGAGGCGAAGCTCGAGTCACGGATGTACTCCGACCTCGACATCGTGCCGGTCGAGGGTGCGAGCGTTCCCGTCGTGCTGCCCTTCTGGACGCCACTGCGCGCGGTGTTCGCGGCGCTCGGCGTTGCCACCGTCGCGGGCGCGGTCATCGCGCTGCGTCGTCGCCGCGATGCGCGCCCCGCCGTCGCGGCGCAACCGTGGACGCCGAGCCGCATCACGCCGCTCGGGGTGGTGACCTCGCTCCGTCGGCTCGAGTCGGAGCGCGGTGCCGCGCTCGGCGATGCGACCGCGCGCAACCTTCGTGACGAGATCGTCATGCTCGAACTCAAGTACTTCGGCCCGAACGCCGCCGAGGCGTCGGAGCTTGAACTGCGCGCGGTGATCGAGAAGTGGTCAAAGAGCGCGGGGTGAGTGATCGGCGCGTTCGAGAGGACGGAGCAGATCTTCGACGGCGCACGTCATCCGCTCCGGGGACTGCGTCCCCGGGCACACACGTCAAGCGACTTCGGACTCGGGAGCCGCACCGCCGCATGGAGTGACGCGCCAATGGCGAAAGTTCATGTTTCGTGTCGAGATGTAGACTCTCCGAATGATCCACACGCAGTCCGGTGTCCCAATCGGTGTCTCGAACGCGGAGGCATCAGGGCAGCCCGCGGGCGTTCCACGTGGATCGCGTGAAAGTTCACCCTCTTGGCGAGATGAGGGTTTGCCCCTCGGGGTTCGAGGGGAGGCGTCGTTCGCGACACAGGCATCGAGAGATGGGCGAGACTCCGCCCCAATGCGACCGCAGACCACCGAACTCCTGATCTCGTGCGCGATAGTCATCTTCGTGCTGACCTTCATGCTGCTGGTCTTGCGGCGACTGTCTTGCATCCAACGCATCGCGAGCGCGCACCTGAAAGTGCTGGAGCAACTGCGCGATCACACAATGGCCAATCCCCCACAACTTGCAGCGGGTGATTCGATGGCGGCGCGGAGAAATCCTGCAGAGCGACCTTCGGCCCCGCCACCGAGTCCAGAATCGCTCCCGGACAATCCGAAGATCCGTACCGAACAAACACTGGAGCACCCCGAAAGCGGCGTGTACCGCGATGGGCGAACGCCGCCACCTTGAGTTTCCGAGCAAAGTCGGGGTGACAGGATTTGCGACGTTCACTTTCGGGTTGGCACAGCCGGAGTGGAAGACTGCGCACGCGGAGCATCGCGACGCGGGCGCGCGGACAAGCCCCGAGGGAGCCCGCGACCGAGGGGCAAGAGACGAAAGGCGAGAGACGAAAGGCGAGGGACGAAAGGCGAGGGACGAAAGGCGAGGGACGCGTCAACCCGACTGCAGCGCGGAAAGCGAAAGCGCCCGCCGGCCGCGGTCTTGAACCGCGGCCGACGGGCGATTGCGATGTTCCGAGCAAAGTCGGGGTGACAGGATTTGAACCTGCGGCCTCTTGCTCCCGAAGCAAGCGCTCTACCAAGCTGAGCTACACCCCGTCTGGGACCCGCCGCAGCGGGTCGAGGACGATACCGCGCAATGTACGGACGCACAAGTTCGGCGCTCTTGCGCGTCGGGTTGAATCCGACGCGCAGACCGCCCGAAACCTCATGCCCTACGGTGCTGTTCCCGTAGTTATCGAGCCAACCATCATGCGGGCCTCGATCTCCGTTGGTGCCGGTGGTGTAGACCGCGATCCGTTCGGTTCGTCGGGGTCTCGACCGCAGGTCATTCGTCGATGGGGCTGAGGCGAGGCTCGAATCAGAACGAACCGAGCGCGATCCGGGCGCAGGCACCGGACCCATCGCGGCGGGCGCGGAGTGACCTCGGGGGCACGACGCGAGCTCCGCTCTCGAACCGCTGGCCGCACGAGTCGGCCACGGCGCGACGCATCAGACCAGACCGGAACAGTAGAGCCACAGGAATACCCACATGAAGAAGGCACGACTCTCTCTCGTCATCGCCCTCACCACCGTCGGAACCCTCTCCACACTTGCCGTGGGAGACACCGCTCCGCTCAACGCGGCCGGCTCGAAGCGCCGCGTGACCGCCACCGCCAACACCACGACCAGCCTCGTCTCCGAGCCGCGCGTCGAGCGCAAGGTCGAGCCCGTCTCGCCGAGCGCCGGCGAGACGTGGGTCGCCGAGCCCTCCGAGACGGCGCTCGCCACAATGACGATGTTCATCGAGGAGCCGATCAAGCCGTACCTCCCCTTCATCGCCGCGATGACCTCGCTCGACTGCAACGGCAACGGCATCGCCGACACGACCGAAATCTCGGCGGGCGCCATCGACTTCGACGGCGACCAGATCCTCGATGTTTGCGAGTACAAGCTCGGTGACCTCAATCTCAACGGCGTGATCGACCAGCAGGACGTGAGCATCCTCGTCGGCTGGTGGGCGATCCCGAACCCGCTCTACGGCGACCTGAACGGCGACAACGTGGTGGACGCGAACGACCTCGGCATCCTGCTCGGTCGCTTCGGCGCCGTGACCTATTGATCGGTCGCAACGCTCCATCAACGACCTCGAATCCCACCGCCCCCGGCCCTGTCCGGGGGCGGTGTGCTTTTGCACGGCGGCAGGCCGGCAACCGCACGATGAACGGCAGTTAGTACCATCTCGGTCCATGTACCTTGCGACACACCTGCACTCGTCGTCCCGCGCGACCCTTGCCGCCCTCGCCACCTCGACCCTGCTTCTCGCCGGCGGCTGCAGCCAGATGGCCGCGCAGCAGTTGGAGAACGACCACGCGGCGTTCAACACCGCCGTCGCCGATGCGATGGACCGCCAGATGCTGCTCAACCTCGTGCGCCTCGCGCACGACGAGCCGACCCAGTGGGTGTCGGTGACGCAGATCAACACCTCGACGACGTACCGCGCGGATGTGAGCAGCGATGCGAGCTTCCAGGGGATCGCCTTCGAGGGCGCGCGCGCAGGTGCGGGCTTCTCGTACACCCCGACCCTCACCTTCGTGCCGCGGCAGGGCGAGCAACTCGCGAACGAGATGATGGCGCCGATCCCAATCCAGAGCATCGAGAACCTCGTCAGCGCGGGGTATCCGCTCGCCTGGATCCTCTTCCTCGGCTGCGAGCGCATCCAGGGCGTCCAGTCGTTCGACGTGAACGTGCGCGACAGCGTCTCGACGCTCGATCGAGAGTTCGCGCGCACGATCGCGCTCTTCGGCGATCTCCAGCGCCGCGGGCTGATCTCGCTGAGCCTCGTGCAGAAGCCGATCACGTGGAACTGGACACCGATCTCGAAGGAATCGGTCACGCTTGCCGCCGTGATGTCGGCGCGCGCGGATGGCTCAGTCCTCACGCCTCGTACGGACGGCGCCGGGTACGACTTCGTATCGGTCGAGCGCGTGCCGGTGTTCACCCTCTACGACGGCGCGGAGAAGGACCCTGCGGCCCTCGAACTGTGCGAGATCCTCGACATTCGCGCGGGCGCCGGCGACTGGAAGCTGATCGGGCTCGAGGGCACCGTGCAGGGCGACTTCATGACCGCGCGCATGCGCTCGCTGATGGCGGTGCTGCGCCTCCTCTCGCTTGGCGTCGACCGCGCCGACATCGATTCGCCGCGCCTCGCGCGCGCCAAGACCGCAACCGAGGCCTTCGCGAGCCTGGGTGACGACGAGAAGTTCTCCGCGGACGAACTTCGCGCGGTACTCCGCAGCGTGTTCGTGGTCGAGCGCTCGAAGAGCGCGCCCGCAAACGCCGCGGTAAGCGTGCTGCACGACGGCTCGTGGTACTGGATCCGCGAGGACGACCGCATGACGAAGCAGACCTTCGCGCTGATCCGCGACCTCTTCGACCTTCAGGTGAAGCCCCTGACCTCGATGCGGCCGGTGCTGACCATCCCCGTGCGCTGACGATACGCTGCGCCGCACACCCGCTCCCGCGAAGAGAGGACCCGCGTGCTTGTCAGCCACCGTCTCCGTTTCATCTACACCAAGACCGCGAAGACCGGCGGCACGAGCGTCGAGAGCTACTTTGAGCGTTACTGCATGCCCGAGGGAGAGTGGTCCGAGTCGCACGCGCGCGACGCACACGAATCGCCCGAGGGCATCGTGGGGCGACGCGGAGCCGCCGACGGCCGTCCGGTGCGCTGGTGGAATCACATGACCGCGGAGGCGATTCGACGCGAGGTGGGCCCCGCGGTCTGGAACGGGTACTTCAAGTTCTGCGTGATCCGCAATCCCTTCGATGTCACGGTCTCCGCGTTCTACTTCCGTCGCAAGCAGGATCCGTCGCGGCACGACGCGACCCGCCCCGACGCCGAGCAGTTCGAGCACTGGCTGTCCACCGAGGGAATCGCATCGAACGAGCCCTACTACCTCATCGACGGCCGCTTCGCCCTCGACGCGGTGATCCGTCACGAGCGGATCGCCGACGACATGCGGAGTGTCTGCGAACGACTCGGGGTTCCTTGGGAACCCGATCGGATGCCCACCTTCAAGTCCGGCATTCGACCGAGGGAGGCAACCGCCGCGAGCCTCTACAACCCGCGCACGCGGGCCATCGTCGAGGATCGCTTCGCCCGCGAGCTGGCGTACTTCGGATACCGGTTTCCGGAGTCCGCGGCCGACGGCAAGATCCACGCGCGCTGATTCGGGGGCTCATTCGCGTGCTGATTCGGGGGCTCATTCGGGGGCTGATTCGGGGGCCCGGCCCACGCCATCCACGCCATCCACGACATCCACGCCATCCACGCCATCCAGCACGTCGGCGTGCGCGATCCTCCTTCCAT
>Ga0172372_10004267_pt1 | contig 20445 bp, 16 predicted proteins | sample LakKiv5m_2_FD_114544 | JGI IMG/M metagenome (GOLD analysis project Ga0172372, IMG submission 114544) | Freshwater microbial communities from Kabuno Bay, South-Kivu, Congo - kab_092012_9.5m | ecosystem: Environmental > Aquatic > Freshwater > Lake | place: Democratic Republic of the Congo...
ACCGCGACGGCCGCACAACCGGTCGCCGGCTACGAGGTCTACCGCCTCAACCCGACGTCGGGTGTCTACGAGGTCATCTCGGTGCCGTCGTCGGCGACCTTGACCTACACCGACAGCGGGCTGGCCAACGGTACCGCCCGCTCGTACAAGGTCGCCGCCTACAACGCGACGGCGACCGGTGCGCAGTCCTCGGTGGGTACGGCCACCCCGTACACCAAGCCTGGCGTCCCGACCGGTCTCTCGGTCGGCACCAGCTCGATCACCTTCGCTGCTCCGTCCTCCAACGGCGGCTCGACCATCACCGCCTACACGGTGACGTGTGCGACCACCTCGGGTGGCTCGACGGTGAAGACCTACACGGGTTCGAGCTCGCCGATCTCCACCACAGGTGACGCGTTCGCGGTGAACACCAACTACTTCTGCAAGATCAAGGCCACCAACGCCGCCGGCGATTCGGCCTTCTCCGGCGAAGCCCCGGTGTACAACCACTACTCGTACTACAACCACTACGCGTACTACAACCACTACGGCTACTACAACCACTACGGCTACTACAACCACTACGGCTACTACAACCACTACGGCTACTACAACCACTACGGCTACTACAACCACTACGGCTACTACAACCACTACGGTTACTACGCCCACTACGGTTACTACGCCCACTACGGTTACTACGCCCACTACGGTTACTACGCCCACTACGGTTACTACGCCCACTACGGTTACCTCTGATCGGTTACCCGGGTCCGCTGCCTGACGGGAGCGGACCCGGGGCCGCCGATTCACGGGTCCGTTGACGACGGGGGATACGGCCTGACGCGATCAGACACTCGTGAAGATCGTCGCGGGCAAGAAGACATCATCGGGGTAAACCCAAGGGTTTCTCCGCGAAGGTAGCGAAGTTCTGCTCCGCAGGCCGGTGACCACCGTGCGGTGGCTCCGTGAGGTTCTCCCGTGGGGTGTGCCGCGCGACCACTCCAGCGCACCGGCGGATTGGCCGCCACGTGTCGTTCGGGGAGCTGTCGTCGGTGCGCGCAATGTCGGCGGGTCCGCGGCACCGGCAGACCATGCCACGTGTGCCTGTATGGCCGGGAACGTCCAAGCCAGGCCAGTCCTACTGGTCCCGTAGCGCGCCGCCACTCCCGCCTCGGGCGTCGGCGAAACTCACGCTGAGCACCGGCTTCGTCGACCTCTACAGGGCCCTGACTGGTTCGAGATTCCGTCTTCGCCGGCGGCCGTGGAGTGGTTCGCGCTGCACAGCGGGGAGCACGCACGACCGGGACGCGTGAAGGCTGGTCTTATCCGGCCCGTTCTGCTGCGGGTTCCTGCGAGACGGTGACGTCACCCCCGAGAGAGGCGTCACCGGGGGCAGGGGAGGGGTTACTTCCCGGGTTCGGAGATGACAAGGGTCTTGTTGACGGCGACCCCTTTGAGTTCGACGATCCGGCCGGTGGCCGGAAAGGTGACCTTCACCTGGGGGACGTTCTCCGTCCCCGACCAGACGCCGTCCTGCAGGGGGAGCGCGACGACGAGCTCGTTGTGCGCGTCGTTGTCTCCGAGGACGATGCGTCGCTCCGTCTCGTCGACGTCGCGGACGACGACGACGACCCCGATCGGGGTTCTGCTCGTGCCGATGGCGTCCGCCCTCGCCGAGCCTTCGAACCGCAGGCGCAGGTGGCGGATGGCGTCCGCTGGGTTCGTCCACGTCTGGGTGCGTTCTTTGCCTCTTCCCGAGAAGATCAGGTCGAGGGTACCGTTGCCGTCCGTGTCGAACGCGGAGATGCGCGCGACCGGTCCCAGGTCGCCGGGTATCGCCGTGTCCGCTGCCCGGTAGCCGACGACCTTTCCGCCGTCGAGTTCTGCACGGTAAACAAGCACGCTGGGTTCGCCGTCGTCATCGAGGGGTTCGCGCCCGAGAACAAGTTCTTCGCGCCCGTCCCCGTCGAGGTCGGCGGCGTGGACGTCGCTGGCGAAGGTCACGCCCGGGACCGAGAGGGCCGGCGCCGGCGAGAAGTCGCGGTCGCCACCCTGCAGGAGGACGGCGAGCCCGCCGTCAGCGCTGATCTCCGGGTACATGGTGCACGGACGGTTGTTTGTCTCGGCGACGCAGAGCGAGCGGGTGACGCTGCCGATGCTGATGTCGTAGCTGGCGACGATATCGGTCTTGCCATCCCCGTCGGCGTCGGTGGTGTCGATACCGGTGACGCCCATGGGGACGCGCACCAGGGTGATGTTCTCCCCGACGTACGCTTCGGTGATCTCCTTGGTGTTCTTCAGTTCTCCGCTGCTGCCCCAGAAGATGCGTAGGACCGATTTCCGGTCGACGACGATCAGATCGAGGTTGCCGTCGTCGTCGACGTCGGTCACCTGCATGTCGACGGCCTCCCGGAGCACCTGGCCGCGTTCTCCGCCTGTCTGGTTGTCGCTACCGCCCACGAATGCCCGTCGGAGGTCGCTGCTGAAGGTCCCCGGCCCCGCCCACCCGTTGTTGAGGTACAAGCCGACGCCGCCGCTGCTGTCGGCGCCGCTCTGCGGGGTGCGTGGGTTTCGGTAGGCAACGACGATGTCGAGCCACCCGTCCCGGTTTATGTCGAACGGGGCCGCCATGTTGATGTCTTCGGTACCGGAAACGCCGCGCACGGCGGCGGTATCGACGAGGGACTCGACTGTCGACCCGGTCAGGATATGCATGGTGCGCTTGCCGACCTCCCCGGTGACCAGGACGTGTTCCAGATAACCGTCGTTGTCGAGGTCGGCGGTGAACCCGGAACTGATACGTTGGGTAGCCCCGGCGTCGAGACCGGCGATCGGGGCGAGGTCCCCGTCGCCGTTGCGCCAAGCGTCACCGGCGATGAAAGACGAGCGGTCCGCGCTCAACACCAACGGCATCGCCTGCGGCAGCGCGGCCCGGCATTCGTAGACGGCGGTGTCCTCGAGGCCAGCGCACGCCGCGAGGAGCGACTCCGCGGTCACGGTCTCGACCGTGCCGGTCGCCACGGTGGTGCCGGTCGTCTGTTCCGTGCCGCTGTCGAGGCTCGGTCCGGCGATCCGGAGGAGCGCCCCGCCGCCGAGGGCGACCAAGAGCGCAGCGATGACGATCAGCCAGCGGAAACGCAACCAGAAGAAGTAGAGGCGTTCACCCATGACGGGTCACTGTCGTGCCCGTCCGACGATGGTCAAGGTATCTGGCGCTTGCCGGGCCGGGTTCAGCGCCCGTCGAGCGGGGGTTCGGTGCCCGCGCCGAGCGGCTTTCCGCTCAGGTCCACGTGCTTGATGAGCTCACCCAGAAAGCTCTCCCAAAAAGCCGAGGTTGAACCGAGGGTCGATCCGGCGATCGGGAGCGCTTCTTCGGCGGCGAGTTCTTGGGAGCCTTCCAGGCAGAACGTGATGGCGTCCCGGACTGAGAGGAGCCAGAGGTCGAACGCCTCGGCGACTTCTTCGCGTCCGGGTTTCGGCCCGTTCTCGAGGTCGCTGAGCGGGTCGAGCATCTGTTGGCAACGGAAGCGCAGGAGGGTGACGTCGCGGACGGGCGGCGAGGCGAGCAGGGACAGCAGTTTGGCGATCGCCGGTCCGCGGTCTTCGTTCCACGCAGTCAGCTCCGGGTCGATGCGTTCCGGCACCGGTATACTAGCGTCCGCGGGCAGGGGCGGCTCGATCCGCTCCGGCAGGGTCGTGACAGTCTCCGGTCCGCTGTCGGAGGTGTCGCCGCTGCTGCCGACGAGGCTGAACGCGAGGATCACGGCAAGCAGGATGCTCACGGCGACGACGATACCGACGAGCAGGCCTCCTCCGGGGACGGATTCCCCGTCGCTGGTTCGGTCGGGGAGTTCTCTGTTCTCGTTCGTGTCCATGGCAGTCGACTGTGGTGTCGTCTCTCCGGGTGTCATAGAGGCGGTCGGTGCCGCTCGTCAGGGGTTTCCGAGCGCGGCCCGGATGCGAGCGGCGATCTCCGGACCGATGCCGGGGACGGTAGCGAGCTCGGTCAGCGGTGCCGACGCCACCGCGTCGAGGGTGCCGAAACGGTCGAGTAGGGCGCGTTTGCGAGCCGGTCCGAGGCCGCGGACGTCGTCGAGTCCGGTGCGTAGGGCGGCTTTTTCTCTCCGACGGCGTTGGCCGCTGAGCGAGTAGCGGTGCGCTTCGTCGCGTGCCCGCTGTACGAGCAGCAGCGCCGGGTCGCCCTCGGGTAGACGCAAGGGGCTGTCGGCTTTCTCCGGCCAGAGCTCTTCCAAACGTTTGGCGATCCCGACGATCGTCACCCGGCGGGGGTCCCAGTCGATTGTGGCTTCTTCGGCGGCCAGGTCGCGTCCTCGTGCGGCTGCTGCGACTTGGCCTGCGCCGCCGTCGACGAGAAGCAGGTCTGGGAGTTCGATGTGTCCCATGCCTCCAGGCAGGAGCCTGCGCCTGACGAGCTCTTCGGTGGCCGCATAGTCGTCCCCGCCGATGTTCCCGTCGCCGAAGTGCAGACGCCGGTGCAGGTCGGGGCGTATCTCGCCGTCGACGAGCACGACGACGGCGCCGACCGTGTGCTTGCCGCCGGTGTGGGAGACGTCGGTGCATTCGATGCGACGCGGCGACGCGGGGAGGTGGAGGTGTTCGCCGAGCTTTCGTGACTCTTCGTGGCTGCTGGCGGCGTCCCTGCCGGTGAGCGCGGCGCGGGATAGGGTCTCGGCGGCTTGCGTCGCTGCGAAGGCCAGGACGGAGCGTTCGTGCTCGCCGCGCGGGGTTCGGGTCCCGTCGACCGTCAGCGAGGCGATCACCGGGGCCGCCGCCGTCCCGGGCGGGCGGACGTCGTCGGCGAGTTGACCGAGTACCGTTTCGAGGATCTCTGGTTCGGTACTCGTCGGGTCGTCGACGGCAACGTACTCGTCGACGGCGACGACGATACCGTCGCGGACGCGCACCCTGACCGCCCCGAGCCGTTCCCCGCTTCGTTCCACCGCGACGGCGTCGACGTCGGTGCCGTCGGTGGCGACGCGTTGACGTCGCCCCACCAGGGAAAGGGCCGCCAGTTGGTCGCGTCTGCGCGCGGCCGCTTCGAAGTTCCCCGCCGAGGCGAGTTCCTGCATCTCGTCGGTGAGGCGCTGCCCGGTGTCCCGGCCGGGCCGTTCGAGTTCGGCGGCGAGTTCGGCTGCGGCGCGCCGGTGGGTTTCCTCGTCGACGTTCCCGACGCACGGTGCAAGGCATTTGCCGGTCTCGCCGAGCAGGCACGCCCGGCGGGTGCGTTCCGCTTTCCGGTAGGTGGCATCGTCGCAGGTGCGGACCCCGTGGAGGAGCATCAGGGCGTCGAGCAGGTCGGTCGTCCGTACGCCCGGGTACGGTCCGAACGTCTTCCCACCGACGGGTCGTTTCCCTCGCCAGACCGTCAGCCGCGGCGTCTGTCCGTCGGTCACATGGATTCCGGTGTAGCCGCTGCCTGCGCGGAGCCGCACGTTGTACGGTGGCTGCTTCGCGTGCACCCATTCGCGTTCGAGGACGAGCGCCTCCGTTTCGCTCGCGCAAATCACCCAGCGTACGTCGACGGCGTTGCCGAGCATGCGCCGGGTTCGCGGGTGGAGGTCGTCGCGATCGGCGGGGAAGTAGCTCGCGAGTCGGTTTGCGAGGTCTTTGGCCTTCCCGACGTAGAGCACCCGTCCGGTGCCGTCGGAGAACTCGTACACCCCGGGGGTGTGGGGCACGTCGTTGGGTCGGGTGACGCTCATCGTCTCGACGGTCCTCACGTCGCGGGATCCCACCGGGAGGTCAGTTTCTGGGCCGTGCTGCTCGCTCCTAAACACAGGAACGCCGCCTCTTTCGAGGCGGCGTTCGTGGTCTTGCAGACTCCGTTCCTACACCGCGGATGCGGCGTGGAGTGCGGTCTCGAGTTGCTTGAACTCGCTGTCGCGCGTGTGCGGCTCCCAGAGGGCGGCCACCGTTTCGAGGAGTTCCGGGTCGCAGCCCTCGACGATCTCGACGGTGTCGCTGCTCCAGCGCTTCTCGGTCACCTGTATGAAGGTCGCGACGACCTCGGGTACGAGTGTGAGCAGGGTCTTGCCGCGTGTGACGCCCGGATGGGCGGCGAGCAGCGACCGTGTCTCGTCGCGGGCGATGTCCCCGTGGATGCCGACGAGTTTGGTGTTCGTCTGCGCGGCGAGGTGCGAGTAGTTCATCTCCCAGAGGGGGATGAGACGCTCGGTGAGCCGCTTCCGCAGTTCGTTGCGCCACGCGGTCATCGACCATGTGAGCAGCGTCACGTTCTCGCTCGGCGTCTCGACCGGGAAGTCGAGTTGCTTGGGGTCGACCATGACGGCGTCTTCGAGCAGCGTGAGTGCCGCTTCGTCGGCTTTCGTCTTGCCCTCGACCCGGTAGCGGTTCCACCGTAGGTAGATCCGTCCGAGTAGGAACTCGAACTGCGACGTCTTCGACCGGTTCGGTCCGAAGATGAGAAGGTCGGTGGGTTCGATGCCGGGGACGTTGCTCTCGTCGCGCAGAACGACGCGTCGTGAGAGGGCGCTGGCGGCCCAGGTGACGACCCCTTCGCGGAGCGTTCCGGCAGCGGTGATCGCCTGGGTGCGGAGCACTTTCAGCCGTTCCCGTGTCGCCGCGACGGACTTCGTGACGGAGTCCATCTCGCTCTCGGCGAGTCCGGCGAGCGCGTGCTCGGCGTTCTCGATGTGGCCGATGGCCTGACCGATGTCGTTGGTCCCTGCTTTCGCCAGATCGGCTTCGGCGAGGTAGAGTGACCTCGCTGCGGAGCTCGCCTTGGCGTAGCCGCGGGCGGCGGCGTTCGGGAGCATCTCGTCGACGTCGCAGCAGCTCTTGCAGCAGCGCTTCTTCGATGCGGCAGCGATGTTGAGGGTGAGCTTCTCGCTGCTCCAGGTCTCGCACTTGTAGCAGCTCTGACGTGAGTGGAGGCTGCCGCGTGGTCCGTTGCGGTACCACGTGCGCTCCTTGGTGAGCTCGTCGTGGTTGTCGAGGTGCGCCAGGGCGTCCTCGACGTCTTCGCGGAATCGGTTTGCCATGGTGGGCTCCTCTTCTCGTTTGTCCTGTTTCCAGGGGTGTGTGGGTGGTTTTTGTGGGTGTTCGGGTGCCGGTCCGCGTGCGGTTTCGCCGGATTTTCCCGGCCGGGCGGCTCTCCTGACTGTGGTCGCCCCGTCGGCGTGGGCAACCGCCCGCCTGCACGCGTCGGGTGCGCCGGACCCCGCACCGTCGCCGGCTACGCCGCCCGGGCTGTTTGTCCGTCTGGCGCGGGCCCCGACAGTTGTCGACGTTCAATCTCACAAACCCCGGCAACGAGCCGGAGAAGGAGTCCCACCATGGACCCGAAACTGGAGAAGAAGCGTCTCCTCGAGGAGATCCCCATCGAAGCGGAGATCATCGAGCAGGCTCAGGAAATTCTGATCAAGGCCCGCCGCAAGGTCGGTCTCGGTCCTTCGGTGATCACCTCGATCGTCGTCGGTCTCTGCCACTTCGCGTGGACGAGGACCATCCCGACGTTCGCAGTGAAGCTCACCGGTGACGGCAACCCGATGCTGATGGTGAACCCTGATTTCGCCATCAAGATCGGTCCCGATCAGGCGGTCTTCGCGCTCACGCACGAGGCCTACCACCTCTTGCTAGTCCACCTCTACGTCGATCCGGCGCTGATGCAGAATCAGAACTGGGTCACGGCGACGGAGGCGTGCATCAACCACCGCATCACCAAGCACCTCGGTCTGCCGCTCATCGCGGTGGACGGCAAGGTCGCGATCGTCGACCCCGAGTCGGTGTATTCGCGTTGGCGCAAAGCCATGCAGACGGCGAACCTCCCGGTCGTGTCGAAGGAACAGTTCTTCGAAACCGACCTCGGCTGCTTCTCGTATCTCGAGCAGTGCCCGAAGGAGATTCCGCCTTACGGCCGCGGTCAGCAGCCCGGCGAGGGTCAGGGTGGCTGTGTCCATGCCGGTGATCACGATCACGGCGACGGCAACCCGGCTCCTCTCGATCCGACCGAGGTTGGCAAGTTCATGGAGAAGGTCCTGGGCCAGTCGGTTCAGGCCGCCAAGAACGGCCGCAAGGGCGCCAAGGAAGAGATCCTCAACTGGGTCGACGCCTCGCCTGAAGCCTCGAAGATGTGGGGCGATGTCGGTGCCGGTTCGCTGCGAGGCGAGACGACCACCAGTCGCAAAACAGATCTGTGGGAGAAGTGGACCGCCGATGCGATGGCTTCGCGTATGGCCGCCGGCAAACGCTGGCGGTACAACAAGAAGCTTCCCTTCGATCCGCGTGTCGCTGCCAACGGGCGTGAGCCCCGAAAGCACGGCAGCGTCTACATCGACGCTTCCGGCTCGATGTCGCAGGCGTTCCTCGACAAGGTCGTTGCCTTGATCGGGGATCTCGAGAACATCGAGATCCAGTGGAACTCCTTCGATGGAGAGGTCTGGCCGTTCGTACCCGGGGAAGGTCTCCGTGGTGGTGGCGGCACCAGCTTCCAGATCATCGACGATCACGTCGCGACGCTCGAAGAGGACCAAGATTTCGTCTTGGTCATCACCGACGGCTACGCGCCACACATCCAACCGACCGATCCCGATAAGTGGATCTGGCTCGTGACCCCCGGTGGTGACACCTGGGCGCAGGATGCGGGCATGCTCTGCCGCGAGGTCGATCTCGAAAACGAGTGATCTCACTCCCCTAAACTCCACGGTTCCCCCGTGGTGGGCACCCCGGCGAAAGCCGGGGTGTTCCCTTTTGTGGGGGTTTTCCCGGGACCAGACCGGTCCCTGCCGGCGATTGCACACGGGCGCTCATCCCGGACAGACTACCTCGTCTTGTGGCCCTGCCGCGAGCCGCGACGGTACGAGTCACTCTCAACCACCGAGGACCTGTTACGCCAAGCGTGATGGTCCTCAGGGACCAGCACACCGCCTAACGGGCCTCACTCACACAGAGGAGGTCACGAAAGTGGCTGCTTCCAAGAACACCGCATCGAGCGGTAACGCCGTTTCGCACGGCACCGTGAATCTGCAGGACACGCTCTCGCGTGTTCGCACTGCCATGGAGGCGTACGTCGCCGGCTTTCAGCCGAACGCCACGTACAAGTCCGCACCGGAAGCTTCCGAGTACATGAAGCTCCCGATCGTGCGTGCTCTCGTGCACGCTCTCACCAGCCAGCGTTACTACCTGGTCGGAAGTGCCGGCATCGGCAAGACGAGCTTCCTCAAGGCCGTCGGCGAAGCCCTCGGCTACGACGTGATCGTCATCAACGCCGCGAACCTCTCGGTCGAGAACCTCCAGGTTCCCTTCACCGCGTGGTCCGAAGAGATGGCCATGCAAGTCATGCGCCCGCTCATATACGGACGTTTCGTCAGCGACAAGCCGAAGGTCATCTTCATCGATGAGATCGGTCGCGCCGACACCGGCCTCGCCAACACCCTCATGGAACTCCTCCAGGAAGGCACGTTGTGCGGAAACACGATCCCGAACCTGGCGACCGTGGTCGCCGCGGACAACCCGCAAGGGAAGAACTATGGACGCATGGCCGGTCTCGACTTCAGTCAAGCCGATCGTTTCGTCGCCGTGGAGCTGGACGCCAAGTCCACCCCGTGGCGTCGCGCCCTCGCCGAGGAGTTCGCGGAAGTCGACCTGACCAAGGTCTTTTCGACATACGACACCCTCGACGCGGAAGTCCGCGAGGTTCTCAACCCGCGCGTGCTCGCGTTCACGATCCGAGCCCTTCTCGAAGGGTTCCCGGGGCACTTCGCCCTGCCGATCGTGAGCGGCGTCCGCCGCCAGCTCGTCTCACGGGCCGGTGAAGACGTGACCAAGACGGTTCTCGACCGGATCGCGGCTGCCCTCGGCACCGTGAACCGCGAGACGATCCCGAACGTCATCCGCAAAGCGATCGAGTTCGCCGTGAAGAACGGTCAGAACGTCTACATTCAAGGTAGGCCCGGCATCGGGAAGACCGCGAGTGTCAAGGCGGTCCTCGCCGAGATGGGTGTGAAGTCCTACTACGACTCGGCCTCAGTGCTGAGCCCGGAGGACCTCAACGTGCCCTTCCCGTCGAAGGACGGCAAGACGCTCGACCTGATCCCTGCGGAGAAGTTCGCATGCCCGGAACCCTGGGTGTGGTTGGTCGACGAGATCTGCCGCGGCGATCGCCGGCTCCAAAACGCGATCATGGAGCCGATCCAGGAGCGCACTATCGGTGGTCAGAAGACCAACATCGTGTGCACCATCGCCCTGAACAACCCGCGAGAAGTCGCAGGCTTCAAGCTCGATGTGGGCAAGAACGACCTGGCCCAGGCCAGCCGTTTCGCCCTCAGCATCGAGATCGACGCCGAGAACATCGCGTTCGGACCGTACTTGAAGGCCAAGTACGGCGAGGACGTCGCTACCCCGTTCATCGAATGGTGGGAAGACGACCTCGACGACGTGGGCCGCGTGCTCTGCACGCCCCGCGGTATCGAGCGCATGATCGGCCTCTACGAGGCCGGTAACGACCTCCAGTGGGGTCTGCCCTATCTCAACGGCGAGTACGTGAAGGTTCCTCTCGTGGATCTGCACGCTCGTCTCGAGAAGCGCCCTCTCGCACGTCTCAAGGCGATCGTCGCCGATGTGGACCGCTACGAGGAGGAGCTCAAGAAGGGCAAGGACGAGGCCAGCACGGAGCACTCCACGGTGTTCTGGGCCTTCTACAAGGCCGACGTGGCCGCCCTCGAGGCGGTCCGCGACGTCTGTGTCAGGCTCTACGCCGTGCTGGATCGCCAGCACCGCATCGACCTGATCCGTCAGGGCGCCGAGCGCCAGCGCTTCTGGAACGGCGTCCTCAAGGACTCGTCGAAGAAGTAGCAGGCCTCGAGCCAGCCATCGAAACCGGCCCATCCCGCAAGGGGTGGGCCGGTTTTCACGTTATCCCCCTGATGCCTGCACCGTTTGCGTCGCGGCGGGGAGCCTTTAATGTTTAAACTATGACCCTTCGCCGCCGATCTTCCGCCCTTCTCGCTTTCCTTTTCCTGGCCGTTCTCGTGCCCGTTTCGCCGGCGGATGCGGCGTCACGCCCGGTGTGCGCGACGTCGAATAAAGCCAAACTTAAGCCCGACATCCCCCTGAAGTTGCGCAACCGCACCCGCCTCATGTGGCTGCGCGGCTGTGTCAAGGACGGCACATTGTCCCTCGAAGCCCGTCATAGGCACATCAACCTCGACGACCCCATCATCGACGCTACGCTCAAGGTAAAAGTTTATTCGACCACGTCGAACGGTCGTTTCCTCCACAACGTCGTCTTCGAGGACGCCTTCTGGCTCGGCGATTTGGCGGAGCATTTCGATCGCGGCCGCCAAAGCACAGTACCGCTCTTGCCCGCCGTCACGCTGCCCAGTCTTGCTCCGGGCTTCTACCAGGTCGGATTCGAACTTATCGTCGACCACGAGGGACCTTCACGTTCCAGATATAGCGATGCCACCCGCGATGATGACAAGCCGTCGTCGACCACTGGTATGAAATACATCAAGTATACGGTGACGCAAGGTCAACACGGCGGCGGCAGCACAGATCGCGACACCGATCCCAGGGTCTAGACGGTCCCGTCTCCGCCTGAAGTTATATGCGGGATGTTCGTGAGTTGGCGAAAAGTTTAGCGTTCCTCGGGCACGAATTGCTGACGCTGCTCACGGTCCGGGTCGATGCCCGGTGGGAAGGGATCAACGATTGCACTTTACCGGTCCAGGCGCTGCTTTTTGTCGGTTTCCGCTCTGAGGGTTTTTCGGCACTGAAGTGAGATCCCCGCTCCCGGCAAGGTAGGGATACTCGGGGGGCTTCTTCTTTGCCCGGGCCGTTCCCCGCTAGCAGCGCAGCGGGACGGGTCTCGGTGTCCCGACGGTTGCGTTCCCGGCCGGCGTCGTCACGGTCCGGGGCATGCCATCGGACCCTTCCGACCGTCTCTTCACGGTCCGCGCGCCGTTCGCCCCTTCCGGGGATCAGCCGGCCGCGATCGAGACGATCGTCGCGAACTTCGCCGGCGGTGACGCCGCCGTCACGCTCGCCGGCGCGACCGGGACGGGCAAATCGGCCACGACCGCGTGGGTGATCGAACGGATGAACCGCCCCACCTTGGTACTCGCCCCCAACAAGGTCCTTGCCGCGCAACTTGCCAGCGAACTCCGCGAGCTCCTCCCCGACGCCTACGTCGGGTTCTTCGTCTCCCACTTCGCCTACTACCGGCCGGAGGCCTACGTCCCCTCCTCGGACACCTTCATTGAGAAGGACTCCGCGGTCGACGCAGAGATCGAACGCCTGCGCCACGAGGTCACCACGAACCTCCTCACCCGCCGTGACTGCGTCATCGTCTCCTCCGTCTCGGCCATCTACGGACTCGGCCGGCCCGAGGAGTACCGCCGCCGCATGCTCACCGTGACCGTCGGCGATACTCGCGACCGAGACGACGTCGTCCGCCACCTCGTCGGCATGGAGTACTCCCGCAACGACACGGTGCTCGACCGCGGCCGCGTCCGGGTCCGCGGCGACGTCCTCGACGTCGTCCCCGTCTCCGGCGATGACGCCTACCGGATCGAGTTCTTCGGGGACAGGGTCGAGTCGCTCGCGGTGCTCGACCCGCTCTCCGGGGATGTGAAGGAACGCCCCGGTTCGATCGTGGTCCCTCCGGCGTCTCACCACGTGTTCGACCCGGCCCTCAAGGACGAGGTCCTCGCCGACGTGCGCGTCGAACTCGACGACCGCCTAGCCGAACTCGACGCGTCCGGCAAGACCCTGGAAGCCCAGCGGCTCCGCCAGCGCACCGAGGAGGATCTAGAATCGATCGAGACGCTCGGTTTCTGCCGCGGCATCGAGAACTACTCGCGCCACTTCGACCGTCGCGCCGCTGGCGAGCGTCCCTCCTGTCTGCTCGACTTCTTCCCCTCCGACTTCCTGCTGGTCGTCGACGAGAGCCACGTCACCGTGCCGCAGATCGCCGCCATGTACGAGGGCGACCGGTCGCGGAAGTCCACCCTCGTCGACTACGGGTTCCGGCTCCCGTCCGCTCTCGACAACCGTCCCTTGAAAGCCGCCGAGTTCTGGTCTCTGGTGTCGAGGACGCTGCTGCTGTCGGCCACGCCTGGGCCGTGGGAGAAAGAAGTCTGCGCTTCCCCGTTCGTCGACCAGGTCATACGACCGACCGGGCTCGTCGACCCGCAGGTGCGCGTCCTCCCGCAGGAGAACCGTCTCGTCGACCTCCTCGGCCGGATACGTGACCACGACACCCGTGGGAACCGCACCCTGGTCACCACCCTGACGAAGAAGCAGGCCGAGCAGCTCGCCGAGTTCCTCCTCTCCCAGGGTCTGCGCGTCAAGTACCTCCACTCCGACGTCGACACAGTCGAGCGCATCAGGACCCTGCGCGATCTTCGCAAGGGGACGATCCAGGTGGTCGTCGGCGTGAACCTTCTCCGGGAGGGCCTCGACCTGCCCGAGGTCGGTCTTGTTGCCGTCCTCGACGCCGACGCGGAAGGCTTTCTCCGTTCCGCCACGTCGCTGATCCAGACCATCGGCCGCGCCGCCCGCAACCCCGAGGGTGAGGTCCTGCTCTACGCCGACCGGGTGACCCCGGGGATGCGTCTGGCCATCGACGAGACCGACCGGCGCCGCGGCTTGCAGACCGCGCACAACGCGGCGCGCGGCATAGTGCCTGCGCGACTGGTGAAAACCCTCCGTGACGTCCTCGAGGACGCCGACGGCGGCCAGTCCGCGGACGAGACTGCCCTGGTAGAGGACCTTCCGGCACGTCTTGAGTCTGCGCTCGCCCGCATGCACGAGTGCGCGGCACGCCTGGCGTTCGAGGAAGCGGCCGTCTGGCGGGAGGAGGCCTCGTCGTTGCGCCGCCTGCTCGCCGAGGCCCGCGACGCCGGTTTCGTCGTCCCCTCCTGAGCCGTCTGCACCCTCATTGACAGAGGTGCGGCTGCTCTCACCGTTTCCGGTGCCCCGGATCCACCGGGGTTCGGCCGCTTCGTCGGTCGTCTTCACCAGCGGGTCGTCGATCCGCAGAGGAGTATGAACATGACTGAGAGCACCGGTTCACGTATCACCAACCAGGCGGCAGTCGTCGCCGTCCGCGCCACCATCGGCGGGAACTGCTCGACGGACCTCGCCGTCGAGGTCGTCGAGGTCGTCCGCCCCCATCTCGAGGCGCCTATCTTCGCGGTTGTCCGCACGCTCCAACAGGAGCTGGCCGAGGCGCGCGCCGAGATCGCCAGGATCTCCGCCGCGTCCGCCTGAGAGGCCTGCCCCGAGCGTCTCGTCGCCGCCCACGCTTCGCACACAATTAGCGGAACGTTTTCGGCGCGGTCGCGGCCACCCCGGCACAGGTGAGAGTGTGCAGCACCCTGATCTCCAGCTCGCGCTCTCCTCTACCGGGATTCTCGAGTTGCGCGACGGGGAGACTCTCGTCCGTGTGCGTCTCGCTGCCCGTTCGCTAGACCCGCTCGCGGTGCGTCTGACCGTCGACGCCGACGACGGCCCCGTCCACTGGGTGTTCGCCCGCGAACTTCTCGTACGGGGCTTGACCGGTGCGACCGGCGAGGGCGACGTGCGCGTCCGCCCGCATCCGCATCCGGCACGTCGTAGCATGGTCGAGGTCGTCCTCTCCGGCGAGGAAGGCTTCGCTCGCCTCTTCCTGGCTCGCGCGTCGGTCAACCACTTCCTGGTCTCCTCCGACGCGTTCACCCGCGGCGAGTTCTCCGAAGATCTCCTCGTCGAGGACCTCGAAGCGGCACTCGACGAGATCCTCGCCCCGGAAGGAAACCAGGACCCGTCCGGCGACTGAGTGCGCTCCTCGCCCCGGGGGTCCTCCGGCAGGAAAGCAGTCTTGCTCGCCCGCGCCGGTTTTCGCGCACCCTGTCCGCGCCCGTTTCGGGAAGAGTTTGTCCCGCAAGGGCGGTTCGGCGGGCTTGTCTTCCCGCCGCCCGCTTCGAAGGTGTCTACCCATGAACCGTTTCCGTGTCCGCTCCTACCGTTTCCTTGTCCTTCTTCCGCTGCTCCTGTCCGCGTTGCTGCTCGTCGAGACGTCGCCGGCGACGGCAAAACCGACGCCCGCACCGTGCGCATCGTCGAAGATAGCTACCATCAAGCGTGACTACGGAAATCGCCCAGCACCTCGCAAACTTTGGACGCGCGTTTGCGCCGCGAACGGGTCCTTGAACGTCTTGCTCCGCCAGAGGAACATCGGCCACAGGGTGGGGGTCGAGGATACCATCGAAGCCCAGCTCAAGATCGTCGTCTACTCGACCTCGTCGAACGGGAAGTTCCTCAAGGGCATCGAGTTCGAGCAGGTCGTCCCGCTCGGTGACGTGGCCGCGAAGTTCGCCTCCGGCGGCTCGACCAGGTACGGCGGCCTGACTTACCTGCCTTCGATGGAAGTTCCTTCCATCGCGCTGCCCGCCCTCCGCCCTGGCGTCTACCAAGTCGGCTTCGAAACGGTTTTCTACCCAGCCGTGCTGACACCCCCGGGTGCCTTCTCTGCGCCGGTCACCACCGGCATGAAATACCTGAAAGTAAAAGTCTCCGAATCTGGCGCTCAGGACGATGGTAGTGCCGGCGGCGGTTCACGCACCCGAGCGTAAAGGCGCGATCCACGCTATGGGTCGCTCCATCGGCACGACCTTCTCTCTCGAGGAGTACCGTATCGTCACGTATCTAGTCGGTACGACGACCGGCGCGACGAACCCTCGTCCTGCACGCCCCGCCCGTCTTCTCGCCGCCTCCCTGGTCGATTCCGCTCTACTGCTTTCCGCTCCGGTTCCCGCGGTGCATGCCGCATGCCCGGTATGCGCGACGTCCAAGCACGCGCGCGTCGACCTTTCTGACCACGGCCCGTTCCCTCGACCGGTCCGCCTGTGGGCGAAAGTCTGTCAGAAAGACTCGACGCTCAGCATCGAACTGCGGCAACAGTACATGGGTCCGTACAGTCAGAACGTCCCCGCTATCGACACCGAGTTGCGCGTCACCGTCTACTCGACCACATCGAACGGGAGATTCCTCAAGGACGTCGAGTTCACCGACACGCGCTGGGTGGGAGACGTCACCTCCCTCTTCCCCGTAGGCACGACCAGGTTCGGTAGAATCAGCTACAAGAACTCGATCAAGCTCGACGACCTGCGGATTCCCGTCCTGCGTCCGGGAATCTACGCCGTCGGGTTCGAGGTCGTCGCCGACCATCCCGGTGACGACGTCCCCGCGGCCTCGTCTACGGTGAAGTACCTGAAGTTCAAGGTCTGACCGGTCGCAGCCCCGTCAGGCCGCCGGCAGAACAAGCTCGAACGTCGTTTCTTCACGTTCCACGAGCCGGAGCGTACCGTCCATGCGTTCCGCGAGCCGCCTCGAGAGCGCCAGGCCGATCCCGCTACCGCCGTGCGCGCCGAACGTCGCGCCATCATCGAAGATCCTGCCGACGTGCTCCTCCGTGATCCCCGGGCCGTGGTCGCGTACCTCCAGGAATACTTCCGCACCGCGTCGCCCTCCCCGTATCTCGACCCGCGTCCCTTCCGGTGCGTGCCGCGCCGCGTTCGCCAGGAGGTTGACCATGATCTGGGTGAGCAGGACGCGGTCCCCGCAGGCAACGAGCCCGTCAACGTCGACGACGGCGAAACGCTCACCGTCGCCCCCGGTTCCGACCAGCCGCGCGGCATCGCCGACGACGACACCAAGGTCGACCGCGTCTCCGCAGGTCTCCGCGGCGTCGCCGAGGGCGTGTTCGACGATGCCCGAGAGGTGGGCGAGCACCGAGAGGTACGTTTCGCGCGCCGGCCCGTCGACGCTCGCGGCAAGTGCGGCGAGCGCCGCCAGCGGGGTCCGGATCTCGTGGAGGACTTCGCGGAGGGTGTCGGCAATACGGTCCCCGGGTTGCACGTCATTCACCGTTCCCGCCGGTACCGGGCGCGTCAACAAGGCTCACCGTCCCGTCCCCCCCGGGTATGCCGGGGTGACATCCCCGGTCACCGTGGAGGACGTGAAGAAGGTGAAAACAGAACTCGTCGCCCGCCAGGCCCGCCCCGCCGTCCGACCTCGCGGCCGTGCCGCGGAGCTGCTGCGCGCCCTCGAAGGCGCGGATCCGCTCTCCGATGAGGCGCTCGAACTCGCGCGCGTCGGACTCGTCGAAGGTGTCCGCTCCTACCGGTTCGAGTCGCTGCAGGCCGAGGTTCTCTCCGCGTGGGCGGCGTCGGTCGCCTCCGCCGCGCTCGCCGGGCTCGACGTCTCCAAGGACCGCCGCGAGGAGGTCGCCGCGGAGGCGCGCCTGTGGTTGATCGAGCAGTTGCGGGAATTCCAACCCGGCGACACGGACGTCGCCGCAGGGTCGGCCGGCGCATTCGTGCGTTCCCGCCAGACCTGGTTCCGTTCCTCGTCCAGGCGCAGCTCGACCGGCCAGACTCTCAGCCACGGTCGTTTCGCCGTCCTCGGCGCCATCGGTGCCGTCCGTGACGACTTCGAGGCCCGCAACCACCGCCGCCCCACCGGTGCGGAGCTCAAGACCCTCGTCACCGAACGCCTCACCGCGCAGGCCCGCGAGAAGGCGCTCGCCGCCGACGACTCGCTCTCCGGCGAGTACCTCCTCGCCGAGGTCCGCCGCCGTCTGACCAAGGACGGGGTGCTCGCCGCGCTCGAGAAATTCGACGAGGTCCGTCTCGACGCCCGCCCGAATCTGCCCTTGCAGGTGCTCGACCCCGAGGACGGTCCTGGTTGGGGCGTCCCCGTTCCGTGCGTGGAGGGCCCCGGCATCGGTGACAGGGACGAGGAGAGCTCGTTCGAGGCGCTCCTCGCCGTCGCGCTCGGCGACAAGCAGTGGGCGCGCACCGCGTTCGGTCAGCGCGCCGGTGACACCCCTTCCGGCGCCGACTGCGAGGGGGACGCCAAGACCTTGAGGGAGCTCGCCCGCGATGCAGGCACCAGCACCGGTGAGCTCAAGGACGTCCTCGAGGACGCTCGCTGCCGAGTCCTTGCCCCGCACGCCCAATGGGCGCACCTGGCACCCGGTATCTGACCTAGCGGGGGATACCTGCAGGTTTGCCAGGCCCGCCGACAGTGGCGCCCGTGGCAAACAAGAACGCACTCCCCTCCAGTTACGGTTTCTACGGCCTTTTTCTTGGCACGGTGAGCACCGTGTCCGGCGTCATCGGGAAGAACACCATGTTCGTCGGTGTCGGCGCGGCGTCCCTCGTCTTCGGGGTCGTCTACCTCGCCGTGGCACGTAAGCGCTGATCGGACGGGGATCTTTCCCGGGTCAGCCCCGGTTTTTGCCGTCTCCGGCGGCGAGCACTGCGACGACCGCCGTCCGTACCCGCTCACATAGCGAGTCCCGTCCGGAGCGGTCCGCCTCGGGGAGTTCCCGGCAGATCCGGTCGACGGCGGCGACGTCGTAGTCGATCGTGGTCGCCACCGCGGCGATGTAGAAGGTGACGCATTCGTCCCGCGAAGCGCGGTCGCCGGCGTTCTCGCACACTACGATCGCGTCACGCGCGGGTATGCCGACGCCGGCGGCGGCGCGGGCGAGTCCCCGGTAGCAGGCAGTCTCGTGACCGGTCGTCTCGCACCATGCGCCGAGTTCGAGGAGGCTGTTGCCCGGGTCGGAGGCGTCGAGGGTGTTTCCGACGTATTCGACGCATTCGGTCGCCCATTGCTCCGGTACGACGACGCAGACGTCGCGTGGGCGGCTCACCCGGGGGGTGACGGCGGCGTTCGGGTCCGCGGTCGCGGTCGCGAACCACTCCATCGTCACGCCGGTGCCGCATCCGTTCCGTGCGATGGTGAGACGCTCACCGGTGAGGTTCGGGTTTTGCTCCAGGGCGTCGCAGAACTCGAGGGCGCGGAGCATGTCGTTGTTGGTCCGTCGCGCCGCGGCGTGCCCGATGCCGTGGTTGCATTGCATGTAGAAGAGCTCCTCCGCGCTGGCGAAGTCCTCGCAGAGGGAGGGCACCCGATCGAGGAACGTGGCGTCGTCGAACCCTGCGGCGGCCCCTTCGACGATCCCGTGGTAGTACCCGAAGTCGCAGACGTCGTAGCCGTCCCGGAACGCGTCGGCGAGGTTGCCGTTCGTCGCGAGGCTTTCCCGTCCGATCGCGTGCGACGCCTCGTGGCAGAAGTAACGGGCGCGTCCGTCGACCGGTAACAGGTCGCGGAGCGTGTCGAGTGCGGCGGTGACGCCTTCGCCGCGCGCGGTGGCGACGAGGGAGGCGTCGAGGCAGCGTTGGATTTCCAGGCGGTTGCTGCCCGTCAGGCACGCGACCGCGGGGAGGGTCTCCTCGGTGATGGTGTCGAGCCGCGCGTCGACCGGCAGCACGGCCGCCGCCCCGCCGAACACCGCCGCGAAGGCGAGCAAGGGGAGAACCCTTCGTGGCGGTTTCGCCTCGTCGGCTCCGTCGAGGGCGGGCATTTCGCCGGATCCCCGTCCGGCCCGGACCCTGCCTGAGATGCTCAGCGCGACGAACGGTAGGACGATCGCGACGACGACGGCGGCGACGGCGTAACCGGCGAACGCGGCCGGCGCAGAAGGGTTCACCGGGACGCTGCGCAGCAGCACCGCGCCCGGAAGGCCGAGCAGGAACGGCGTGGCGGTCAGCGACGCGGCAAGGGCACGTTTCTGGTCACGGAACTGACCAGCGAGCACGGAAACGACGCCTGCCGCGCCGAGCGCACCCGCCCAAAGGAGCAAGAACGTCGCCGCGGTGAGAACCCCTGCCGGCGGGGTCGCCACAGCAGCACCGATCCCGGTGACGGGCACCGCGGCGGCGAACCCGGCGGCACCGCGCCGTCCGGCGAGCAGCACGCCAGTCGCCAGGAGCAGCAGAGCCAGCGTCGCCGCGGCAAAGGGTCGTCCCGGGAGCGCTTTCGAGGAGACGACGGTGTCGGTCTTCCCGACGCTGAACGTGCTCCAGCCCGACCCGCCCGACGATTCCCATTCTAGGACGTAGGTCCCGTGCTCGAGTACGGGCGGCACCGCCCTTACGAGTCCGTCGGTTCGTTCGACCGTGCCGGTGAACGCGATGCTCTTCCCGCCCTGGACCCTTCGCAGGACGAGCTCGACGGGGGCCGTGCCTGAGATCTCGACGAGGATCTCGCGAGGGGTCCCTAGGAGGAGCTCCCCGTCGGCCGGGGTGGGCTGGCCGGTTCCGTGAGCGTGCGCTTCGCTGGATCCGCCGGCAAAGACGCCGACGATCGCGGCCGCGAGAAGGGCCCGCCACAAGCTCCGGCGGAGGGTGTGGTGCATACCGGGGATTGTGTCGCCGGACCCGGTACTGGCAACAAGCGACGCACGCCGAGCCTGGAAACGTCTCTCGACCAGCGTCTCGACGGGGTTTCCTTCACGTCCTTGGTGTTGTCTCTCCGTTGGGTATTTCCTTGCTCGCCCCCCTGCCCCGCGCATCCCGGGTCTTGACGGTGTCTTTCACGTTTCGGGGCACCGAGGCGGCCTTCCAGGTAAGTGCCTGGCGGGGGAAG
>Ga0172372_10004270_pt1 | contig 20432 bp, 20 predicted proteins | sample LakKiv5m_2_FD_114544 | JGI IMG/M metagenome (GOLD analysis project Ga0172372, IMG submission 114544) | Freshwater microbial communities from Kabuno Bay, South-Kivu, Congo - kab_092012_9.5m | ecosystem: Environmental > Aquatic > Freshwater > Lake | place: Democratic Republic of the Congo...
CGGGTGCATCCCGGACGAACGCATGCATATCGAGGCCGCAGCGGAACCTGGTGGAGCAAGGCCGTGCGCGAGACGGGGGTCCCGGCGCAACGAAGGGGCGCGGCCACCGCCGGAACCACCGCACCCCGTCAACCGCCCGCCTCCAAAGCCCCCTCCCAGATTTCTCTGGAGAAAACAATTGGTGCCAAACTAACCAGGAGCGGATTTACTCCTTCGGCTTCGCCGCGCGCAGCGTGACGTCGAGCTCCACTTCCTTGCCCTCGCGCCAGACCTTCACCTTCACCACGTCGCCCGGCTTGTGGCTGCGCAGCTTGGCCATCATGGTCGATGCGCCCTCGAGCTCCTCGCCGTTCCACGCAAGCAGCACGTCGTCCTTGCGGATGCCGGCATCCGAAGCCGACGTGTCGGCACTCACCGCATCCACCATCACGCCGTTCTTGGGCGCGCCCTCGGGGCGCTCGTCGTCCATGCGGGGCATGACGCCGAGGCGCACGGCCGCGTAGCCGCGGTCCGCGGAGCGGCCGCTGTCCTGCTTGAACTCCAGCTTCTCGGGACGCGTGGCAATGGTCATCACCATGTCGGTGGTCATGCCCACGATCTTGGCCGCGCCCTCCGGGTTGAGCGTGTAGCCCTTGTCTCTCGGCGTGTGGTAGTCGTCATGGTTGCCCGTGTAGATAAACACCACGGGGATGCCGGCGCCGTAGAAGCTGGCGTGGTCGCTCGGCCCGCGCCCGGACGGGTCGGCGCGGATGACGAGACCGCTGCGCTCGAACACCGGGCGCATGATCTCCACCATGTCCTTGGCCGACGACATGCCGCCCACGGCGAGGTCGTCCGAACGCAGGCGGCCCACCATGTCCATATTCACCATCAGCGACATCTTGTCGCCCGGGATGGTCGGGTGCTCCACGTACCACTTGCTGCCTCGCAGCCCGCTCTCCTCGGCGGTGAAGCCCAGGAACAGCACGCTGCGCGCGTCCGCGGGAGCGTCCTTCGCCGCGTAGCGCTCGGCCACCAGCTGCGCGACGCACAGCATGGCGGAGGTGCCGCTCGCGTTGTCGTCTGCGCCGGGGTGCAGCTGCCCGGTGTACTGCGGGCTGGTGCCGAAGTAGCCGTAGCCCACGTGGTCGTAGTGCGCGCCCACCACCACCCATTCGTCCTTCAGCGAGCCCTTGCCCCGCAGCACGCCGCCCACGTTCTGCGTGGGGGTGCCGCCGACGGACAGCTTGGTCTCGAGCGCCAGCTTCGACCCGTCTCCGAGCGCGACGGTCTTCACCTTGCCCTCGTCCGCGAGGACGCGCCAGTCCATGAGCGAGCCCTTGTCGGGCGCGCCGGCCTTCAGGATGGACTCGGCCAGCTCCGCGCTTGCCTGCACCACGGGGATGTCCAGCGGGCGGCCCCAGCGGCTGGTCGAGACGTCCTCGAGCTCCGTCTTGCCGTCGCGCACTCCCGGGGGCGCCACCAGGATGATGCCCGCGGCGCCGCGGTCCACGATGGCATTGATCTTGTCGCTCATGTTGGCGAACTCGCTGAAGCGGCGCGAGGCCCACTTCGAGCGCCCGCGGTCGTCAAGCGGCTCGTACCGCAGCACCATGGCGATGCGGCCCGTGAGGTCGGCGCCCTCCTCGTAGCTCGAGTAGCCGCCTTCGCCCTTCTCGATCCCGTAGCCGACGAACGTCACCGGCGCCTCGGCCTTGGCCGTGCCCGAGATGCCGAGGACCGCGTAGTCCTTGCCGCGCTCGAGGTCCTTGCCGCCGAACGACGCCTGCGCCAGCTCGACCTTCGGCGCGCCGCCCGTCAGCGCGAACTCCTGCATGTAGCTCGTCCACTGGCCGTCCTTGGGCGTCACGCCATCGGTGCCCACCGCGGGGAACGCGGGCTCGAGCCCGGTGTCCTTCATCCAGAACTCCAGGTACTCGGCGGCGAGGTCGTTGCCGCGAACGCCGGGCGCGCGCCCCTCGAACCACGGGTTGGAGAGCGTGATGGCATGCTGGTACCAGCGCGTGGCCACGGGGCCGAGGTCCTCGAAGACCTTGCGCAGGTCGATGTCCTTGGCCTCGACGAGCTTGGCGCTGTCATCGGGTGCCCACGAGTAGACATTGACCGGACCCTCGATGATCTTGCCCGCGGGCGGCGCGGCGGGCGCGTCCGCCGCCGCAGGCGCGTCCTGCGTCGCCGGTGCCTCCGACGATGCGGGCGTCTCCTTCGTGGCGGGCGCATCCTGCCATGGCGCGGCCGCCCATGCCACGGTCGAGAGCAGGGAGACGGCGGCCAGGCGGACGGAAGCGGAAGCGTGCTGCATTTCGGGCCTTTCGAGGCCATGATTGTATGAACACGCCCGGTGCCTTCGGCCGCAAAAACACCGCGAGGGCCGCACGGAGCGGCCCTCGCGGGAAAGCACTGGTGTGCTCGGCGCAGCCGTGGAGGCAAGGCCTCCGCCGGACTCAGTCGCCGATGCGGAGCATGTCGCGGCCAAGGATGCCGTCGACGGTCGCCACGCCGGCCGCCACCGAGGCGCAGGGCTGGCCTGCACGGAAGACGAGCATGTCGTAGGAGCCGTTCGAGTAGTACCCGTCGCCGTTGCCCGTGATCGAGTGGAACCACAGGGTCTTGGTGCCTCCGACGCCGCCGTTCTGGGCCTGCGAAAGGTCGTCATCCTGCTGGATGCCGGCGATCGACACGACCTGCGTGTGGCCGTCGAAGCACATCACCGCGGGAGCGCTGTTGTAGCCGTGGTTGTAGAACCAGGGGGTCGGCGTGTTGAACGCAGGGTTCACTTCGCCGCCCTCGGTGTTCTGCAGCCACTGGTGCTCCCACATGCGCCACTTCAGCGAGGGGTACTGCGACATGCTGGCGGCCGGGCTCTTGTACGCGCCGGGCATCGCCGTCGAGGTCGGGGCCGCACCGGGGCGGGCCGCGCAGCCCGCGCCGTTGTTGAGGCGGCGGGTCCACGCCAGGACATCCGGCGACCACATGGCGGCCGGGCTCCAGCAGTACGTGGGCTCCTCGTAGTTGACCTGGTCGTAGCTGAACTCGACCGGCTGCTCGAAGTACTTCTGCACCGGCTCGAGGGTCACGCGGTCCTTGGGCGCCCAGAACACCTTGTCGTAGTACTTGCCGTTGACGTAGGTGTTGAAGGCCTTGCAGTTGGTCAGGCGCCAGGAGCCGAGCCAGCTGCCGCCCCAGTAATCGCACGCCTGGTAGACGATGAAGTTGCCGCAGTTTCCGGGCCAGCCGGCACAGCGGGCCGGGCCGCCGGCGATCCAGTAGCCCCAGAGGCCGCCGCCCGAGTCCCATCCGAGCACCATCTGCGGGATGCACTGGGTGGCGATGATGCCGGAGCACGCGCCCGTGGGGAAGTTGCCGTAGAGGCCCACTTCGTCCGGGACGGCCGTGTACTGGCGGTCGTTGTAGTCGGCGCCGTACGCATTGCACGCCGCAACCAGGTTGCGGAGGTTGCCGAGGCTCTGCGTGATGAGCGCTGCATCACGCGCCTTGCCGATGGCAGGCAGCAGGATCGCGATGAGCAGCGCGATGATCGCAACGACCACCAGCAGCTCGACGATCGTGAAGCCCTTCTTGAGACGGTTCATTCCATCTCGCCTTTCTGCAGCCCGCGGGCCGCATGAAGAGTCCGAACCGAGACGTGACCGGTGCGTAGGACCTTGCCGAGGCTTCGAGATTCGGCAAGCCAGCTCCGGCGGGCTGGACTCAAACAGGATGCGGTCCTTTGGCGGCAGGATCGCGAGGCCGTTTGGTTGTCCCGAGCCCCTCGCGGGGTCGGGACAGGGAACGATACCCGTCCCCCCTTCCATACGAAGCACCTTTCGGCGCGGGATTCAGGCAGGCTTTCGAAATCCGGACCGGGGTTGGCCGGGCGCCGATGCGGGGTAGCCTGCAGGGCCAATAATGACGAGAGCTCCCTCCGGCCCCCGCATCGCGTCCACCTGGAGCTTCTCCGCCCTCGGGAACCGGTCGGCATGGGCGAGCCTGGCCGCAGGCGGCGACCCGATGGACGCGGTCCTGGAGGCGTGCCGGGTGGCCGAGGAGGATCCGGCCGTCGACAGCGTCGGGTTCGGGGGCCTTCCGGATGCCGACGGCCACGTGACGGTCGATGGCTGCGTGATGCGCTCGCCCGCCGAGTGCGGGAGCGCGTGTGGGCTGCGCCGGCACCTGCACCCGGCCCGCGTGGCGAGATGGGTGATGGAGCGGACCGCGCACGTGATGCTCGTCGGCGAGGCCGCGGATGCGTTCGCGCGGGCGCAGGGCGAGCCCGAGCGCGAGCTGGTCTCGCCCGAGGCGCGGGCGAAGTGGGAACGCTGGCGCGCGGGCACGCTCGAATCAGGCGGTGACGCCGCAGCGCAGGCGCGCGACCGGGCGCTTCGGCCGGTGGACACGGGCGTCCCGGGAGCCGGTGCGCTCTTCGGGCAGCACGCGCGCGCCGAGCGGCGCTGGCACGCGCACGACACAATCGGGTCGCTTGCCGTCGGCGCGGGCGGACGCCTCGCGGGCGCATGCAGCACGAGCGGAACGCCCTGGAAGGTGCCGGGGCGCGTGGGTGACTCGCCCATCATCGGGCACGGTCTCTACGTCGACCCCGAGGCCGGCGCGGCCACCGCCACCGGCACCGGCGAGCTGATCATGGGGGTGTGCGGCTCGTTCCTGGCGGTGGAGGAACTGCGCCGCGGGGCCACGCCGCTCGAGGCGGCACGGACGGTGGTCGAGCGCATCGGGCGCAGCTACCGCATCGAGCCCCACCACCAGACGGCGTTCGTGGTGATGGGCCGCGACGGCGCGGTGGGCGCGGCGGCCCTGCGAACCGGGTTCCTCGTGGCGGTGCAGGACGCCGCAGGCGACCGGCTCGAGCCGCCCGGGTTTACGCTGCGCGATGACTGACGGCTCGCGCCGCGCCGGACGAATCCGGCGGGTGCCTGCCGCCGAACCACCTCCGCCATGAAGCTCTACACCCGCACCGGCGACGACGGCACCACCGGCCTCTTCAGCGGCGCGCGGGTGTCGAAGGACCACCCTCGCATCGAGGCCTACGGCACGGTGGACGAGCTGAATGCGGTGCTGGGGCTCGTGCTCGCCGCGTGCGACCGCGGGCACGCGTTCGAGCGACGGACGCACGAGGTGATCTCGGCGCTGCAGTCACGGCTCTTCGACATCGGTGCGGACCTGGCCACGCCCGAGGGCGCCAAGCAGCAGGCGAAGATCCACCGCATCGACGACGCCGACGTGTCCGAGGCCGAGGCGTGGATCGACGAGATGGAGAGCGCGAACCCGCCGCTGCGGACGTTCGTGATGCCGGCCGGCACCGAGGTCGCGGCGCGGCTGCACCTTGCGCGCACCGTCTGTCGGCGCGCCGAGCGCACCATCATCTCGCTCGGGAGCATCGAGCCCGTCGGCGACCCGCTGCTGCGCTACATGAACCGGCTCAGCGACCTCTTCTTCGCGATGGCGCGACGCGCCAACCACGAGCGCGGCATCCCCGACGCCCCGTGGACCGCGAAATCCGTTCCTGGTTAGTTTGGCACCAATTGTTTTCTCCAGAGAACGCGCCGGTCTCGGGAGAAGGAAATTGGTGCCAAACTAACCAGGAGCGGATTTATCCGAGCGTGCCGAACACGCGGTCGCCCGCGTCGCCGAGACCGGGGCGGATGAATGCGTCCGCATCGAGGCCGCGGTCGAGCGCGGCCGCGTGGATCATGACGTCAGGGTGCTCGTCGAGCACGCGCTTCACGCCCTCAGGCACCGCCACCAGGCACACCATCTGCACGTCCCGGCAGCCGGCCTCCTTGAGGTAGCTGATCGCAGCGCATGCACTGCCGCCGGTCGCGAGCATCGGGTCAACCACGATCGAATACCCGTCACGCACGTCCGACGGAAGCCGCGCGTAATAGAAGACGGGGCGCCGGGTGGCCTCGTCGCGCCGGATGCCGATGTGCCCCACGCGCGCCTCGGGGAAGAGCTGCATCACGCCGTCGGTCATGCTCAGGCCCGCGCGCAGGACAGGCACCAGCGTGACGGGGCGCGCGAGCTGGCGGCCGTCGGCCATCTCGAGCGGCGTCTCCACCCTCACGCCGCGCGTCTCGAAGCGGCGCGAGACCTCGTAGGTCATCAGCCCGGCGATCTCGTTCAGCAGCCGCCGGAAGTCCGCCGGCGGCGTGTGCCGATCGCGCGCCACGGCCAGCTTGTGCTGGATGAGCGGATGGTCGAACACCCGAAGGTTGGGGAACGCGCTGCTCTGCGTGGGCATGGGGCCTCCGGGCGCGAAGCGTAGACTCCGCTCCTCGGCCGCCGCCGCGGCCCGGAGCACACCGCCATGCAGGAACACCGTCCATCGACCCCCCGCCGGGGCGCCGCCGCGCCCGTGGCCCTCGGCGCGCTCGCCGGCGCCGCCCTCACGCTGCTCCTCGGGGCCTCGATCCTCGGCCCCGCCGTCCCGCCCGGCCGCACGAAGCCCACGCCCGACCAGGTGCGCAAGGAGACGGCCGCCGCGATGGGCGTGCTCAACCAGTTCGTCGGCCGCTGGGACATCAAGGGGCAGTCCTTCGACGAGAACGACAAGCCCGTCGGCGACTTCACCGGCAGCGCCACCTGGGCGTTCACCCTCGACGGCAACTTCCTGATGGGCGAGACCACGCTGCAGGGCGGCAGCTACGTGCTCGAGCAGGTCGACTACATCGGCTACTCCCCGGGCCTGCGCAAGTACACGCACGTGATGATGACCGAGCTCGACAAGTCGATGGTCTACCAGCACGGCGAGTGGATGCCCGAGGTCGGCGCGTTCGTGTTCGCCATGGCGGCGCCGCTCGACACGCCCACGGGCACGCCGCGCAGCGTGGGCATGCAGTACGCGTTCTCGAACGCAGGCATCGCGGTCAACATGACGCTGCAGAGCGGCATGAAGCCGGCGCGCAACGTGCGCCTCCTGATGACCCGATCGACCACGCCCGACGCACCGACCGGTGCCGACGGCATGCCCGCCGGCGGCAACGTCCGCGTGCAGTACCAGCAGGGCGACCCCGCGAAGATGCGCGCGCAGATGCAGCAGGCCATCGGCCAGATGTCCGCGCAGAAGCAGGCGATGGCCAAGTACTTCCAGGACATGAACATGGGCTGGGACTCGCAGATGGACCAGCTCATGGAGAAGCAGGTGAGCCAGGGCGTCGATGACCAGACGCGCGAGATCCTGCGGGGCCCCGAGTAGCCCATGCCGCTTCCCCGCCTCGCCATCATCGGCCGCCCCAACGTCGGCAAGTCGAGCCTCTTCAACCGGCTCGCCGGGCGCCGCATCTCGATCGTCGACCCGACGCCCGGCGTCACCCGCGACCGCGTGACCTCGGTGGTCGAGCTGCGCCCGCCGCCCGACGCGGGCGACGCGGAGCCGCGCTTCGTCGAGCTGATGGACACCGGCGGCTACGGCGTCTACACGGCCGAGGACGGACGCATCGACGATGCCGGCAAGGACCTCGCCGCGCTCACGCCCGAGATCGAGCGGCAGATCAAGGCCGCGGCGCAGCAGGCCGACCTCATCCTCTTCGTGGTCGACGCGCACGACGGCGTGGTGGCGCTCGACGAGACGGTCGCCAAGCTCCTGCGCGGCGCGGGCCTGGCCGCGAAGGTGCTGCCCGTGTGCAACAAGGTCGACGACCCGAGCTGGGAGGGCGACGGCATCGAGGCCGCGGCGCTCGGCTTCGGAGACCCGGTGCTCGTGAGCGCGACGAGCGGCTTCGGCACGCGCGCTCTCTCCGAGGCGCTGTGGGAGCGCCTCGGGACGGCAGGCGCGGGCGAGCGCCCCGAGTCGCCGGACGTGCGCTTCGCGATCGTCGGCCGCCGCAACGCGGGCAAGAGCTCGCTCGTGAACGCGCTGGCCGGCGAGCCGCGCGTCATCGTGAGCGAGATCGCCGGCACCACGCGCGACGCGGTCGACGTGCGCTTCGAGGTGGACGGCAACGTGCTGGTCGCGATCGACACCGCCGGGGTGCGCAAGCGCAAGAGCTACGCCGACGACGTCGAGTACTACTCGAGCACGCGCACCGACGACGCCATCCACCGCGCCGACGTGTGCGTGCTGCTCCTCGACGCCACCGAGAAGTGCTCGCAGGTCGAGAAGCGCCTCGCAAGCAAGCTCGAGGAGGGCTACAAGCCCACCGTCATCGCGGTCAACAAGTGGGACCTGGTGCAGCCGAAGCTGTCGCCCAAGGACTACATCGAGTACCTGACGCAGGAGTTCCCCGGACTCGACTTCGCGCCCATCGTCTTCGTGAGCGCGAAGGACGCGACGGGCCTGCGCGAGCTGCTCGGGCTGATCGCCAACCTCGACACGCAGGCGAAGCACCGCGAGGGCACCGGGCGCGTCAACAGCGCGGTGCGCGAGATCCTGGAGGCACGCGGCCCGAGCTCGCGCCTCGGCACGCGCGCGAAGGTGTTCTACGTGGCGCAGATCGACGTGAAGCCGCCGACCATCGCCATGGTGGTGAACAAGCCCGACCTCTTCGAGGGCACCTACGAGCGCTACTTCAAGAACCAGCTGCGCGAGCACCTGCCCTTCAGCGAGGTGCCCATCAAGCTGGTCTTCAGCGAGCGCAAGCGCGAGAAGCGCGAGCACTGACGCGCCGCGTCAGTAGCCCGCGCGGACCGCCCAGGTCACGACGAACGCCGCGGCCGCGAGCGCGCCCAGCGCCCCGCTGCCGACCGCCACCGCCGCGAACGCGTCGAGCGTGTGCACGCGGAACGCGGAGCGCACCAGGAATGCCGAGGCCGTTGCCGTGGCCACGGCATCGAAGGCCGCCTTGAGGAGCGGCACGCCGATCGGCACGTACCTGCAGAGCGAGGCGACCGCCGCGCAAGCGAACGCGCGGCTCGCGATGTCCGCCGCCGATCCCGGCGGCCGGCCGCGCACGAGGGACACGGCGGCGAAGCCCGCGGAAAGCGCGCCCGTGCAGAGCAGCAGCCACACCGTGGCGGCGCCCGCCGCGGAGAGCCTGTCGATGGTGCCCACGCCGTCGGCGCCCTGCGCCACCACGCCGGGAAGCCCCGCGAGGCAGCCGAGCACGTACGCGGCAAGCGATGCCGCGCCCACGCCGGTCCAGAACCGGAAGTCCCCCTCGGGGCACAGCGGCGTCTCGTGCGCACGGTCCTGCATCGCGGGCAGATCGTAACGCGCGGCGGGCTATCCTCGATGCGGCGATGGAACTCGAGATCCGCGATCGCGAAGGACGGCCGGTGGGGCGCGCCGCCGTGGACCCCGCGCTGCGGCCGCCCATCGTGCGCGCGACGGCCGACGACGGCTCGTCGCGCGAGGTGCTCCTCGACTGGGAGCGCGCCGTGGACGACGGCGGCTGCCTGCGTTCCTGCGTGGCGTGCGGCGGGCGGCACCTCTACCGCAGGCGCTCGCTGCCTCGGTTCGCGCCCTTCGCGCTGGTGCTCGCGGCGGCCGGCGTCGTGGCGGGCGTGCTCGGCTACTCGAGCGAACCCGCCGTGCTGGCCGCCCTGGTGGCGCTGGTGGCGCTCGACGCCGCGGTGCTGGTGCTCGCGCGGACGCAGCTCTGCTGCTATGCGTGCGGGACCACGTACTCGCGCGTTCGCATCGCCCGCTACGTCCGGCCCTGGGATGCGCGCGCCGCCGCCGAGGCACGGGACGAGGCGCGCGAGCCATCGCTACCATCGCCGCCATGAGCACGCCCGCACAGCAGCCCGCCCCCGGCGACGCCGCGTGGATGCGTGCGCTGCAGGGAAAGTTCGTGGTCTTCGACGGGCCCGACGGCAGCGGCAAGAGCACGCAGTTCCGGCGCTTCGCCGATGCGGCGCGCGCGGCGGGGCTCGACGTGGTCGAGGTGCGCGAGCCGGGCGGCACGGCCATCGGCGAGAAGGTCCGCGCAATCCTGCTTGACCCCGCCAACGCCGAGATGACCACGCGCACGGAGATGCTCCTCTACATGGCAAGCCGCGCGCAGCTCTACGAGCAGCGCATCGCGCCGGCCATCGCGGCGGGATCGCTGGTGCTCGCCGACCGCTTCGTCTCGAGCACACTGGCCTACCAGGGCACCGCGGGCGGGCTGGACGAGGAGGAGATCCTCGCCGTGGGGCAGGTCGCCACCGGCAACCGCTGGCCCGACCTGACCGTGGTGTTCGACGTCCCGACGGACATCGCCATGCAGCGCCTGTCGCCGCTCCTCGACCGCATCGAGAGCAAGGGCGCGGAGTTCCACGCGCGCGTGCGCGCCGGCTACGCGGCGCAGGCGCGCCGGTGGCCCGATCGATACGCCGTGGTCGATTCCGGGGTCGGTCCCGACGAGGTGACGGCGGCGCTGCTCGCCGCGGTGCGCGGATGGAGCCTGCGCGGCGCGCCCGTCCACCGGCTGTCCACATCGTGAATGATTGCACGTTCGATTGCGGTTTCTGCGTGAATTTGCGCCGGATCCGGTCGACCCGCGCCTGAGCGTGCCCATACTCGCCCGCGTGTGGACGGAGCGCGGGCACCGATTGGCCCGCAGACAGCGTGGGGACATGGACATGACCTTGGCGCGTCGCGAACGGCTCTGCCGATTCGTAGACCTGGCGCGCGTGTACCGAGGGTGGAGCCGCCAGCAGATGGCGGCCAACCTCGGCCGTGACCTGTCGAAAGTCGTTCCCGACAGCGGCAACCCGAAGCTCGACCTGGTGATGGCACTGGCCGATGCGCTCGACTGGAACGTCGGCGACGTGGCGCGGACCGTCTGGGAGGAGCCGCGCCCGCTCGTGCAGGGCGACGAGGACTTCGCCGCGCTCGATGGCCATGCGCTCGACGCGCACCGCGCGGGCGACTGGGAACGGCTGGTGGAGGTCGGGTCGCGCATGGTCGCGCTGGCATCCACTCCGGCGGACCGCGCCCGCGCGCTCAACCGGGTCTCCGGCGGGCATGACGGCATGGGCCGGTTCGTCAGGAGCCTCGACTGCCTCCGCGAGGCGGTCGGGATGCGCGGGCTGCCGCCGGCGCTCGACCTGATGCTCCGCGTCAACCTGGCAGGCGCGCACTACGCCCTCTGGCACCTCGTGGAGGCGCGTGCCACGGCCCGCGAGCTGGTGGAGCGCTTCGAGTCCGCCCCGCCCGACGGCCGGCTGGAGCGGGTCGCGCAGGCGTTCGCGCTGATGTACCGGGGCCAGTGCGAGCGGCGTGCCATCGACGAGGCCGGCAGCGCCGCGAAGCGGCATGCCAAGGCGGCGCAGGCGGACCTCGCGCGCGCCGGCACGCTCTTTGGCGGACTCGCGCGCGAGTTCGGCGACGACAGCTACGGCGGCGTCGGCAACACCTGCCGAGGCGCGCTCATGGAGGCCGAGTGCGCGCTGGCGACGCGTGACCCGCGCGACGCGGTCGCGCTGATCGTGCAGTCGCTCGGCGGCGTCGAGGACCCGCAGCTCGCCCCGCCGGGCGACTGGCTGGAAAGCTACGGGTGGTGGTGCATCTACGGATGCAACATCGCGCTGCGGCACACGCGCGGCGCGGAGCTCGACCGCGCCATGGCCGTGTTCACCAACAAGGCCGTGGAGATCGCGGAGCGGCTCGGCAACTGGTCGCTGCGCGAGCGGGCGTTCAGCATGGAGCTCGTCCGCCGCGACCGGCACGGGCAGGCCACGGGTTTCGGCGAGGACTGGGTGCTCGACGAGGACGAGGTCCGGACCATCGCCGGCACCATGGGCCGGTTCCCGTCGTTCCGCGAGACCGGATGGCGGATCCTGTCGCAGGCGAAGATCGTGGGTGCACAATGAAAGGAGCCAACATGAATCGACGCATTCCCCCGCGGCGGGCCATGGAGCCGTGGCGCGGTGCCACGGCCATGCTGGCAGTCGCGCTCGCGGTGCTCGCGGCGGCCGTGCCCGAGGTGCACGGCTCGGGCAACACGGGCTCCATCGAGCCCGACAGCGCCCCTCGGCAGCGCAGCCGCCGCTGGTGGCTGGATTACTGGAGCCACTCGATGCAGGAACGCCTCTTCGTGCAGTGGATGAACGCGCAGAACGGCGGCACGGCCTGGCAGCTCACCATGACACCGGCGCAGGTCAACCCGATCTACGCGTGGTGGCTGCAGAACGTGTGGCCATCTCTCTAGACCGGGCACGCGACGGGCACACGGTCCGCCGTCGGGCGGGGTCGCACTAGACTCCGCCCGATGGCGACCGGCGGTCACGCAGCAGGCAGCGCAGGCACGGCCCCCGCGGGGACCGGGCCCGGGCTGCTCCTCGTGATGAGCGGGCCGTCGGGGGTCGGCAAGACCACCATCGCGCACGAGCTCATCCGCCGCTTCGGCGGGCTGTTCTCCGTGAGCGCCACCACCCGCGCGCCCGGCCCGGGCGAACGCGAAGGGGTGGACTACTTCTTCGTCGACCAGCCGACGTTCCAGCGCTGGATCGACGAGGACCGCTTCCTGGAGCACGCACAGGTGTTCGGGCGCAGCTGGTACGGGACTCCCGAGGACCCCGTGCGCCGGGCCCTGGCGCGGGGCGAGCTGGTGGTGCTCGACATCGACGTGCAGGGCGCGGAGAACGTGCGCCGGAAGGTGCCCGAGGCGCTGGGGATCTTCGTCCTGCCGCCGAGCGAGGACGAGCTGCTGACCCGCCTGCGCGCGCGGGGGCGCGAGGACGCGGCGGCCATCGACCGGCGGTTCGCCGAGAGCAAGCGCGAGATCGAGCGGGCACGCGGCAACCGCACCTTCGACGCATTCGTGGTCAACGACACGCTCCCGCAGGCGATCGAGGCCGTGGCCTCGGTGGTGGCATCGCGGCTCGCGGCCGGACGGCGAAACGGGTAGCGTCCGCACATCGGCGTCCCCGAAGCCGCGTTTCGGCGACGGCGCCCGTTCCGTTCCCCAGGCCCGCCAGTGGCAATCGCACGAATCCCCCTTCAGCACCCGCCGGCCACCGAGCCGCGCAAGGTGCTTGTCCGCTACACGGTGCCCATCCTCGCGGTGCATGCGCTGGCGTTCCTGGTGCTGGTGCCCTCATGGTTCTCCTGGACGGCCGTGGTGGCGTGCGTGCTGGGGGTGCACGTCTTCGGGCAGACCATCACCATGGGCTACCACCGGCTGCTGGCGCACCGGAGCTTCCGGACGCCGCTGTGGTTCGAGCACCTGCTGGTGGTGGGCGCGCTCTGCTGCCTCGAGGACTCGCCCGCGCGGTGGATCGCCACGCACCGGATGCACCACGCGCACAGCGACGAGGAGCGCGACCCGCACACGCCGCTGGTGACCTTCCTCTGGGGCCACGTGTGGTGGCTGCTCGTGCGCAACGGCGACCTGCACCACCGCTCGAGCTACGAGCGCTACGCGCGCGACGTGCTGCGCGACCCGTTCTACATGTGGATCGAGAAGCACCCGTGGAGCCCGCTGTGGTTCTACGCGGCGCAGTGCGTGCTCTACGCGGCCATGGCGTTCGGCGTCGGGCTGCTGTGGGGCGACGCCGCGTCGGCGGGCGCGTTCGCCGCGGGCGTGGTGGCGTGGGGCGTGTTCCTGCGGACCGTGCTCGTGTGGCACATCACGTGGAGCGTGAACAGCCTCACGCACATGTTCGGCTACCGCAACCACGACACCGACGAGAACAGCCGCAACAACTGGCTGGTGGCGCTCGTCTCCTGCGGCGAGGGGTGGCACAACAACCACCATGCCGACCCCGCCTGCTGCACCGTGCAGCACCGCTGGTGGGAGATCGACGTCACCTACTGGGAAGTGCGCGCGCTGTCGCTGGTGGGTCTGGCGTCGGACATCAACCCGCGCCGCGAGCGGCGGCGCGAGGCCGTCACGCCTCCTCCGGCTCCTCGGTGACCTGCGGCGGGCCGATCACGGCACCGCCCACGCGCACCAGGTTGGCGCCGCACTCGACGGCCACCTCGTAGTCGGCGCTCATGCCCATCGACAGGATGTCGAAGCGCTCGCCGCCCATGCCGGAGTGGCGGATGTCCTCGAAGAGCTCGCGGCAGCGCTCGAACGTGGGGCGCGCGGCGGCCACGCCGCCCTCGAGCGGCGCCATGCACATCAGCCCGCGGGCGCGAACGTTCACCATGGTCTCGATCTGCGCCACCAGGTGGCGCGCGGCGCCCGGCGCCACGCCGTGCTTCGATCCCTCGCCGGAGACGTTCACCTCCACGAGCACCTCGGTCGGGACCTCGCGGCGCACCGATGCCGCCTGCAGCTCCTCGGCGAGGCGCAGGCTGTCGACGGAGTGCACCAGGCGCACGCACTCGACGGCCTTCTTCACCTTGTTGCGCTGCAGCGAGCCGATCATGTGCCAGCGGACCGGCGGGGCCTCGCCGCCGAGCTCCGCGCGGCGCGCGCGCCATTCGTCGACCTGCGCCACGCGCTGCAGCAGCTGCTGCACGCGGTTCTCCGCGAAGTCGGCCTGCCCCAGCTGAACGAGCTCGCGGATCTGGTCGACGGAGCCGCTCTTCGAGACGACGACGAGCATCACCTCCTCGGACCGGCGGCCGGCGCGCACGGCGGCCGCCGCGATCCGCGACTTCACGTCGAGGTAGCGCTGCTTGAGGGTGGTGCCGTTCGCGTCCTGCGTTCCGGTGGCCATGGGCGGAGGATACGCCACGCGCGTGCGGTCACCGATGGTGCCGCACGACCGCCAGCGCGACCCAGAGCGCCGCGGCGGCGAGCACCGCAAGTGCCACCGGGACCGGCGGCCGACCGGAAGCCGGCAACGGCAAGGCCCGCGACCGCCGCGCCGCCGATCGCGAGGAGGAACGCTGCAAGCACCCAGTCCACGCCGCGCGGGCGCGGATGCTCGTCGCGCAGCGGCTCGCGCCTCGGGCCGAACCGGCGCATGAGGCCGTGGCCGATGTTCATGGGCCTGCCCCGCCCGAGGTGCCGGGGCCGCCCGTGATGCCGGGGCCACCCGTGCCGGCGGCGGGACGCGGCGCGGCGTGCAGGAAGCCGAGCCACCCCCACCGGAATGCCATGGCGATGGCCGCAACGTAGAGGAGGAAGAGCGTGACACCGAGCGCGCGCGACATCGGCGTGTAGTCCTCGCGATGCTCGAACGGAGCTGGCTTCGCCGGAGGGTCGAAGAGGACGTCCACCCAGTGTTCGATGAGGAAGAACCGGCGGGCGCTTCCCGACGAGCCCCAGAGCCATGCGCGGAAGGGGCCCCAGTCCTCGACGCGCGACAGCGGCGGCCATGCCATCCATGCCGCAACAGGACGGTCGTGCGCGTCGCGGACGAAGAGGTTGATCGGGGCGGCGATCACGGCGATGGCGGCCAGGGCCACCGCCGCCGGCTGCGACTTCCAGGCCATCATCGTCAAGCCCGCCACGAAGAGCGTGCCGACGAGCATCATGACGAACCCCGTCAGCCGGCTGCCGCGCCGGGGCGGGCGCGGACGCACGGGATCGCCGCCGTACTTGCTGAGGATCTCGCCGCCGATGTTCATCGTCCGGACCCCTTCGGCACGGGACGGATGCTACGGGTTCAGCAAGGCGCCATCCGTATCCTTGGGGCATGACCGCTGCGACGACGGCTTCCGGCACCGTGGCTCCCCGCAACGTGCCCTGCGTGCTGATCGTGCGGGACGGCTGGGGCATCAACCCGCATGCCGAGCAGCGCGACGGCGACGCGACGCGGGCGGCGCGGACGCCGGTGAACGACCGGCTCGAGCGCGAGTGGCCGCACGTGCTGGTGAAGACCAGCGGCGAGGATGTCGGGCTGCCGGTGGAGGACGGCGAGCCCGTGATGGGCAACAGCGAGGTCGGCCACCAGAACATCGGCGCGGGCCGCATCGTCGACCAGGAGCTGATGCGCATCACGCGGGCGATCCGCAGCGGCGAGTTCGCGCGCAACCCGCGGCTGCTGGCCGCGTGCGCGCGCGCGAAGGAGGATGCGCCGGGCGGGCGGCCGCGCGCGCTGCATGTCATGGGCCTCGTGGGCAGCGGCAAGGTGCACAGCGACTTCGCGCACCTCGAGGCGCTGCTGCGGCTCGCGAAGGCGCAGGGCGTGCCGGGCGACCGCGTGTTCGTGCACGCGTTCACCGACGGCCGCGACACCGCGCCGACGAGCGGGCTGCCCGTGATCGAGCGCCTCGAGGGCGTGCTGCGCGAGACGGGCGGGCGCATCGCGACCGTCGCGGGACGCTACTGGGCGATGGACCGCGACTTCCGCTGGGACCGCGTGGAGCGGGCGTGGAACGCGATCATGGCGCGCCCGGGCACGCCGTCCGGCGCAAGCGCGGCGCAGGTGCTGCGCGACTACTACGCGGCGCCGCCCTCGCCCAACATGGCCGGCGACGAGTTCGTGCCGCCCACGCGCATCCTGCCGGACGCGGGCGTGCCGAACGACGGCGACGCGGTCGTGTTCTTCAACTTCCGCGGCGACCGCCCGCGCGAACTCACCATGGCGTTCGTGCTGCCCGATGCCGAATGGGCGAAGGCGAAGGGGGGCGGATTCGCGCGCGACCCGCGGCCGCGGGACGTGCTCTTCACCGCGATGTGCCGCTACGAGGAGGGCCTGCCGATGGAGGTGGCCTTCGACCGCCCGGGCCGGATGCCGGACATCCTGGGCGCATGGATCTCGCAGCTGGGCCTCACGCAGTTCCGCTGCGCGGAGACGGAGAAGTTCCCGCACGTCACGTTCTTCTTCAACGACTACCGCGAGGAGCCGTTCCCGGGCGAGCGCCGTGCGCTGATCCCGAGCCCCAAGGACGTGCAGACCTACGACCAGAAGCCGGAGATGAGCGCGCATGGCGTGCGCGATGCGGTGCTGGCGCGGCTGGCCGCGCCGGACTGCGAGCCGTTCATCGTGGTGAACTTCGCGAACCCGGACATGGTGGGCCACACCGGCAACATGGCGGCGGTGGTGACGGCGTGCGAGGTGGTCGACGGGTGCGTGGGCGCGATCGTGGATGCGACGCTCGCGCGCGGCGGCAGCCTGGTGGTGACCGCCGACCACGGCAACGCGGAGCAGATGAAGGACCCCACGACCGGCAAGCCGCAGACGGCGCACACCAACTTCGACGTGGAACTCTTCGTGGTGGGCGAGGCGTTCCGCGGCGCGCGGCTGCGCGAGGGCGGACGGCTGGCGGACATCGCGCCGACGATGCTCGCGATGATGGGGCTGCCGAAGCCCGCGGCGATGGCGGGGACGAGCCTGCTGGTCGGTATCTCGGGCGGCTCCACCCAGGCCGATCCAGCCACGTGACCTCATGGATAACCCTCCGGTGACCCGGTCTCGACGCCGCCGCGGCGACCGTTCCGAGCAGACGACGGCAAAGTGGACGGATTTCGCGGGAATTCCCGTCCGTCAGGTCGGCTCCGCGGGGAAACTCTGGCGACAGAACCAGGGAGCCCACATGAACCGACTCGCAACGTGCCTTGCCCTTCTCGCTGCCGGTCCGGCCCTTGCTGCGGAGGTCGTCATCCAGCAGGTCGGCCTGTCGTTCTCTCCGTCATCGGTGACGGTGAATGCCGGAGACACCGTCAGGTGGGTCCGCACGAGCGGAAGCCACACCGTGACCAGCGGCAGCAATTGCACCGCGAGCGGGCTCTTCAGCGCCCCGCTCAACTCGACCTCCACGAGCTTCTCGTGGGTCGTCCCGGCGTCCACCGCCGGCACGACGATCCCCTTCTTCTGCTCTCCGCACTGCTCCGTGATGACCGGCACCATCGTCGTGAGGCCGCCCGCGGTCCCCGGGGACCTTGACGGCAACGGAGCGGTCAACGGGGCCGACCTCGGCATCCTCCTCGGTGCCTGGGGCCAGCCGGGCCCGACCGACCTCAGCGGCGACGGCACCACCAACGGCGCTGACCTCGGCATCCTGCTGGGCAACTGGACGACCTGAGGGACGGCCGGCCGCTCCGGCAGGTTGCCGCATGGCGCGCGGAGGGCTCCGCCGCCGCGTCCATGGGTGCCTGCCTAGCCGTGGATCATCCGACCCTCCGCGCCGAGCGCGGCTTCGTGCATGCTCTCGGCCATCGTCGGGTGCGCGTGCATCGTGGCGATGATGTCGTCCACCGTGCCCTCGAGCGCCTTGGCCACGCAGATCTCGTGGATCAGCTCGCTCGCGTTCTGGCCGATGATGTGGCCGCCGAGGATCTCGCCGTACTTCTTGCTGACGATGATCTTGACCAGGCCCTCGGCCGCGCCGTCGGCGATGGCCTTGCCGTGGCTCTTCAGGCTGAACTTGCCGACGCGGTACTCGATGCCCTTCTCCTTGGCCGCGCGCTCGGTGAGGCCGACGCTCGCCACCTGCGGGTTGCAGTAGGTCGCGCCCGGGATGGCGTCATAGTGCACGCCGGTCGACGCATGGCCGAACATGCGCTCCACCGCGACGATCGCCTCCTCGCTCGACACGTGCGCGAGCCACGGCGGGCCGATCACGTCGCCGATCGCGTAGACGCCGGGCACGCTCGTCGCATAGGTGGCCTTGTCCTTCTTGTCCATGTAGTCGGTGACAATGTGGCCCTTCTCCGTCTTCAGGCCGAGCGACGCATCGAACAGCCCGTCGAAGCGGCCCGCGACGCCGATCGCCACGAGCACCTTCTCGGCCTCGATGGTCGAGCTCTGCTTCGTGGCCTGGTCCTCGATGGTGACCTTCGCACCCTTGGCGGTCTTCTCGACCGCCTTCGTCATGCAGCCGAGCCTGAACTCGATGCCCTGCTTGCCGAAGACCTTGAGCGCCTCCTTGGAGATGTCCTCGTCCTCGACCGGCATGATCCGGTCGAGCATCTCGACGACGGTCACCTTGGTTCCGAACGCGTTGTAGAAGTAGGCGAACTCCATGCCGATGGCGCCGGACCCCACGATCACCATCGACTCCGGCCGTGCCGGCAGGTTCATCGCCTCGTAGCTCGAGATGATCGTCTTGCCGTCCTTCGGCGCGAACGGCAGCTCGCGCGGCGCCGCGCCGGTAGCGACCAGCACCTTGTCGGCGGTGATCACCACGTCATCCTTGCTGACCGCGCCGGTGCCCTTGTAGTAGTCCTCGTCCGCCTTCGAGACCTGCACCCTGCACGGGCCGCCCGCGGCCTTGCCCGCCAGGATCTTCGCGTGGCCCTGGATGTGCTCGATCTTGTTCTTCTTGAACAGGAACGCGATGCCGCCGTTCAGCGTGCCCGCGACGTTGCGCGAGCGGCCGACCACCTTCGACCAGTCCAGCTTGACGTTCTTCGGGTCGACCTCGAATCCCATGTCCGCGCCGTGCTTGAAGGCCTCGGTGTAGACGCTGGCCGCGTGCAGCAGCGCCTTGGTGGGGATGCAGCCCCAGTTCAGGCAGACGCCGCCGAGCTTGGCGCGCTCCACGCACGCGACCTTCTTGCCGAGCTGCGCCGCGCGGATCGCGCCGACGTAGCCGCCGGGTCCGCCGCCGATGACGATGAGGTCGAAGTGCTTCGCGTCTGCCATGGTTATGTTCCTCGGTTCCAGGTGAAAACGGCCACGTATCGTAGGGAAACCGGGGGCAACCGGCCCGGCGGGGAAACCGCTGTTTTTGCTAGCATCCGCCCGCTTCAGGATCCACCGTGCGCACCGCCCTCATCAGCGACATCCACTCGAACCTCTCCGCCCTCGAGACGGTGCTGGCCGAGATCGACAAGCGCAGCTGCCAGCGCATCCTGTGCCTCGGGGACATCATCGGCTACGGCCCCAACCCGGTGCAGTGCGCCGACGCCGTCGCGGAGCGCTGCGAGTGGTCGCTGCTCGGCAACCACGACTTCGGCGTCCTCTACGAGCCGACGAACTTTCACCGCGCCGCCGAGCAGGCCGCGTACTGGACGCGCGAGCAGTTCGAGCGCGACAGCCGGGAGAACCCGGACTCGGCGCGCAAGCGCTGGAACTTCCTGGGGCTCCTGCCAGTGCGCAAGCGCGAGGGCGACTACCTGTTCGTCCACGGCACGCCGCGCAAGCCGATCAACGAGTACCTCTTCCCCGAGGACGCGATCAACTCGCCGGCGAAGCTCGACAGCATCTTCGACCGCATCGACCGCGTCTGCTTCGTGGGCCACACGCACGTCCAGGGCGTGTTCACCGACGACTGCGAGTTCTGGAAGCCCGACGAGCTGACGGACCACTCCTACCCCGTCGACCCGCAGATGAAGGCGATCATCAACCCCGGCTCCGTGGGCCAGCCGCGCGACGGCGACCCGCGCGCCGCGTTCGCCATCCTCGACACCTCGGGCGGCGACGGCAAGCACCGCATCGAGTTCCACCGCGTCGAATACGACATCGAGGACACGATCGGGCGGATCCACTCCATCGACCGCCTGGACGACTTCCTCGGCGACCGGCTGCGACAAGGCCGCTGACCGGGTCACGCCCCGGACGCTCAAACCATGAACACGAACGCCACCTCCCAGAGGAACGCCCGGTCCGCCGGTGCGCGTCGCCTCGTCCTCACGCTCGCCCTCGTCGCCGTGGCCGGGGGCATCGCGGCCATCACCATCCTCGGCAAGGGCAACGCGCCCGCC
>Ga0172372_10004272_pt1 | contig 20423 bp, 29 predicted proteins | sample LakKiv5m_2_FD_114544 | JGI IMG/M metagenome (GOLD analysis project Ga0172372, IMG submission 114544) | Freshwater microbial communities from Kabuno Bay, South-Kivu, Congo - kab_092012_9.5m | ecosystem: Environmental > Aquatic > Freshwater > Lake | place: Democratic Republic of the Congo...
CACAAACATTAAAGATAAGGCGACTAAAACTAGTCTAAACTTAATCATCTTCTTTTGGGTTCCTTAGGGGATAGGTTACTGACCAAGCTATTAGAGTTCCTATAATGGCATAGCCTACAACCGTTTTTGCGCTCCCGTCTAGAACAACCCAAGCAATAAACATTCCAAGAACTGTCCAAAGTTGTTCTATCATATCTTTTAGAAGCTTTGTCACGTTATTCGTCTCCTTACTATCTTGTCTCCACCTTTTGTGGAGCTCCCCTGTGGTGCCCCTCCGCCACCAGATCCTCCGGTGGTAGTGGATTGGGCCGCCATAGACGCAGCCCCAATTGCAGCCTGGCCAGCAATGACCGCAGCTACAATTACTTTTTCGGATTCTTCTCGTTCTTCAGGAGACATATCTGCGCCAACATTTGCTAACGCAACTAGTGCCATACCCGGTTCGCTAAATAGTGTGCCAAGTAACTCTGCTGGATTCTCAAGTAATACCAAAGCAGCAGCGATTTCTGCTGTAATTATGACAGCATTTCCGTCTTCATCAGTCCTAACCTCAACAGGAGTAGCTGGGGGCAAGTCCGCATAGGTTAATCCAGCTTCTTTTATAGCCTCTGCTGTAACTGCTTTGTCTCCGGCTTGTTCTAATAGATTGCTTACTGCTTCTTCTTTTGGTGTATCATTGGAAGATGATTCTGTGGACTGATTTTCTTGCGTTGTCTCTTGTGACTGCTGTTGTTCTTCTTCTTCCTCAACTACGTCAGTTGGGTCCGAAGGATCCGAAGTTTCTTCGTTTGTTTTTCCGCTATCTTCCGGTTCTGTTGGCTCTTCTGTGGGTGTCGATGGCTCTTCTGTGGATTGATCAGACGGCTCAGTAGATGAGTCTGTCGGTTGATCTGTATCGTCTTCAGGAAGATCTCCAGGATTCTCAGAATCGTTTGGAGTGTCTGATTGAGTGTCATCTTCAGGAGTATCCGAAGAATCTTCTTCCGGATTTTGTGTTTCCTCTTCAGAAGGTTCTTCGACAGGCTCTTGAGGAGATTCAGGCTCTACAGGATTCTCAGGTTCGACCGGAGGTTCAACAGGCGATTCAGGATCTGCAGAAGGATCCTCAGCATCAGGAGTTGATGGCTCGTTTGGCTGAGGCGGAACTACAGGATCCTGGGGTTGCTGAGGCTCGGGCTCAGAAGGAGCTGACTCGGTTGGAGGAACAGGTTGAGGTGTTGGGTCCGTGGAAGGATTAGGAGAAGTAGATGGATCAGAAGGAGTTTGAGGAGTTGTGGAAGGCTGAGGTTGAGAAGGCCCGTCAGATGGTTGATTCGTGGATGGCTGAGGGTTCTGAGGATTTGTTGATTGAGAAGATTCTTGAGCAGGAGGAGTTGGAGAGGGAGCAGGTTCAGGAGTCGGTACGCTTGGCGGCGTCGACGGCTGTTGAGGCTCTGGCGAAACTACAGGTGTTGAAAGAGCAGTTACAGCAACCGCAACAGCCTGAGTAGCTGAATTTGCTAAAGTATTTGCAGTAGCTACAGCTTCTTGTGCAACAACAGTAGCTTGAGCTGCAGCAGCAACAGCAACAGTTTTTGTTTCTTGTGCTTCTGTATTGGTTGCCTCTAAAGTAGTTAATGTGGCTTGTTGTGTAGAAAGAACTGTTTGAGCTGCAGTTAAGGCAACTTCTGCCGCTACCTTCTCATCTTGTTTGGTTACTAAAGTAGTGTTAGCTTGATTAAGCGCAGTAGCAGCGGCTTGTGCAGCAGCAATTTGTTCAGGTGTAGCAGAAGAACGACTAAAAGCTGAAGCGGGCACTACTTCCCACCCAGACCCTTTATTCCACTGTAACTGTACGTTTGCGCCTCCGCCATTTTCATAAAAGTGAAGAGTAAGGGCTTTAGGAGTATTGGCAGTAAATTGAACGGGATTTGATATCGAACCTCCGCCACCTTTGTCATGCCAGTCATTAATAACAAGTTGACCATCAAGATAAAGCTTTACGCCATCATCTGCTGGAGCATAAAACTGAATATCACCTGCAGTAGTAGAGGTAATTTGTCCAGTGTACTTAACTTGAAAATCTTCTGGATAAGTATTGGCTGGACCACTACTACCCCAGTTTTGATTGATTTGGGAAACAGTTGTAGTAAGAGTAGTAGTTCCAACTTCTACTGGTGGAGCGTTGTTATAACCAATGTTTTGAGTAACTTTCATTTCAAGACCAGGCTGAGTAGCAGCAGCAACTGTGGCGTCTGCTGCGGCCTTCGTTGTAGCGGCTTCTGTCACTACCGCTTGTTGAGTGGTTACAGCAACTGTTGCAACAGCTACATCCTCTTGTCTAGCGGCAACAGTAGTAGTAGCAACAGCAACTACAGCTGTTTGAGTATCAACTGATGTTTGTGTTGAGGCAGCAATAACAGTTGCAGATTCAGCGACTACAGTGGCAGATTCTGCAGCTTGAGTAAGAACTGTGGCTGTCTCTAGAGCTGTGGTGGCAGAAGCTGTTGCTGTTTCAGCAGCTTGCACCTGAATGGTAGAATTAGATTGTTGAGCCGGACTTGCGGCTTCTACAGCTGTATTAAGGGTTACAGTTGCAGATTCAATTTTAGTTTGAACGGAGGTAACCGTAGGTGTTTCAACAATGGTGGGAGTGGGCATTTGTTCTGTACTGCTTGGCGACGGGGATTGTTCTGGGCTGGATATGGGGGACGGCTCCGCTGAAGGAGAGGATGAAGTTTCTGGAGTCGGTGATTGAGACGGACTCGGAGCAGAAGATGGAGAGGATTCTGGGGTTGGAGTCGGCTCTGCGGTTGGAGAAGACGAAGGCTCAGGAGTTGGAGTCGGAGTTGAAGTGGAAGAAGGCGAAGGTGTTGGCTCTTGAGTCGGACTTGGAGAGGTGCCGGGAGAAGATGATGTGGAGTTCTGATCAGAGGGGTTGGTAGATTCATTTGCTTGGGCAGGCAAAATTGTGATCAATAGGTATAAAAACCCAAGACCTAAGTAATATGAAATCCTATTTAAGTGTCCGTTTAGTGCTGCGAATGTACGCAGTGGTTTCATCTATTAAATAATTTAACATAATGAAACAAAAAAAGCCGGTCATATGACCGGCTAATTTTGTATTTACAATTTACGCTGTGTAAGCGAACTTGACTAGCGCTACTGCATCTCCAAGATTCTGGATAGATGCTGCAGCAGGAGTTTGAGTCTTTACAAGACCATCGTTCTCTGCAGTTGCACCAACGGCTGTGGTTGTTACTGCACCCTTAATAAAGCCAGCTGCAACGAGAGCAGTATTAGCTGCAGACTCGCTTAGGCCAACTACGTTAGGAATTGCAGCTTGGTCAATTGTATCTAGGAATGGTGCTTCAGGAGTGTAGTCTGGATAACCATTCCAGTTGTTAAGTGCAACGCTGTGGTTGTTTCCTACAACTGTTCCTGGTGATTCAAGTCCTGGGCTTAGTGTTACAGTGATTGCTGTCTTTGTAAGAGCTGGACTCTGAAATACAGAGTATCCGCTCCAATCTACGTTTTGAGCTGCATCTGCAGCTACAACAACAGTAGGGCTGCCGTCACCAGTACGATCATCGTCTGGTTGCATAGGGAAGTTTCCCCATACAAAGTCAACGGCAATGTTTCCTGCGGTGTTGTTTGGATAACCGCTATCTCGTGCCATTAAATTTCCTGTTCTCTAGAGAATGTAAAGACACCTGATCGGGGTGTCGATATAAGTATGGACTAACAATCCCATTTTCGAAGGGCTAATGCTTTACGAGTTGGTCTCCCCTTTTCATCTTTCAAAGGTCCTTTGCTGCCACCCATGCGTGCACAGAAAGACTTACGACGCTTTGCAGCTTTAGGGGATTTCTTGGCTTGCTTTGCGGATACAGGCGGCTTTAATGTTCCACCGGTTTCACGTTTGTAAGAAGCACGGCCTTTAGCATTAAGCCCACCTTTGGGGTTTTTACCCTCTTTACGCTGCCACGCAGATGTTTTAGCCATTATTTATACACCGAAGCCCTTTTCTTTTTTTTAGTTATAGGTTTCTTTTTTACAGCTTTTTTAACAGGCTTTTTAACAGACTTCTTTGCTGTTTTCTTTATTGCTTTCTTTTTAGCAGTTTTCTTAACAGGTCTTTTTTCAAGAATAGTAATTAGAGATTCTACCTCTTTTACTTCTTTCTTTTGACGGGCATCATCTTTAACGGCAATAATTGCTATTGTCGCGGCAAGAGCACCTAAAATTAAAATAATTTCCATTATTTTTTACCATCTTTCTTTCCAACGCGGCGTTTATTTTCTTTACCAACGTTTTTACTGTGTGATATGGCTCTAAGGTTACCCTTAGAATCATTGTTTTTGTTGTTGTCTTTATGATCTACATCGGTATTTTTTGATAATTTACCGTTTGTAGACTCATAATCAGCTCTAGCTTTATTTTTAGAGGTAGTAACCCATTTACCTTTTGCGACTTTCTTTTTGTAAACGTAGATAGGACGTCCACCATTAGCCTTAGATCCTTTATAAGGACCAAACTTTTTAGTCTCTGCCATTACTTTTTCTTTTTCTTTTTATGTGGATGTTCTTTGTGCCATTTTTTAGCAGCACTAACACCTTTCTTTACTGTCTTAGCTCCAGCTTTCTCAGTAAGGTTAATCTTGTCCCACTTAGGGTCATTCTTACCGGCATGGTCAACAATAACGTCTCCTTTTTTGTTCTTCTTAAAGACGTGTTTTTTTCCTGAGATTTTTACGGACTTAGACATTTTTCTTAGTCTTAACTCGAGGATATGGCTCTAACTTAGACTGGATACGACCATCTTTACGCAAACGCACAACCCATCCATCTCTAATCTGGGTGTTGTTAAACCCTCTATGAGGCTTGAGCTGGCCGGAACTCATATATGCACTCCTCGCACTTTAGTGGATCTCCATAAGGTATTCTATTGGCTTTACCGCATTTTGGACAAACAAACTTTACTGAACTCATATGCTCCACCAGCCGCCATAGGCAGCATCTGGATTTTCCTCTTTCCATTTACGATGTAATTTGTTTTGTAGCTCCCAATCCATGGCGTGGGTTTCTTTTCCGCACTCCTCACACGGATTATACTTAACATCTTTGAATACGTGTTCGCAGTGTTGCCAGGTCAATTTATGCTCCACAAACGCAAGAATTCTTAAATGTTCCGCAGGGGCGGCAAGTAAGGCGGTTACCAGAGTCTAAAATTCCCTTGTCTTCGATTGTATTTTCGAATTCATGGACTTTTTTGTAACTTCCAAAGCCTCTTCTGGTCATTCCATACTGATAGTTAGCCTTAACTACCTCAGGATCGTTCCACGGACGAGCAGATTTTGCTGTTCTGTCGTGAATTGCTCCTGAAGTAGTATTTTTATTACGCTTTTTAACCACAATTTGAACCTTATGGATTCAAGTATTTCTTTTTAGGTTTCTTAACTTCAGTAAACCTTGGTCTAGATTGAGGAACTCTTTTTTCGCTAAATGCACCGCTTTCTAGTTCTGGACCTTCCACATTTTTTGTACGAGGTTTCCTTGACAGATATGCTCCAGTTTTTCCTTGAGGAGGTGTAACTGGGGCGGGTGTTGCCTTACCTCCAGACATAGAGTCTACTATAGAAGAAGTAGTATTGGCAACTTTACGGGAACGATTAAGTTCACGAGTATCTGCAGCCTCCATAGCACGCATTTCTTTGTGCTTAGTGATTTGTCCGTGAAGATACTCTATGTGACTAATAGACCCTTGAGGAGCGCCAAATTGTTTCCATTTTTTAATGTTTGCTCCAGAATCGTCTCTAGCATTAACTTTTTGCCAACCTACGTAAGTTCTAGCTGATTTTGCCTCACCCGTTGTAGGATCTACACGCCATCTAGTAACTTTTCCAGCAGATCTTTCACGAACGTCATCTCCAGAGCCAACTTTAATTGTTTTAGTTGCTCCTTTATGAGCGTCAGTTACGTGTCGATGGAAAGACGCCATGTCAGAACCAGTATGTTTTACATAATCCATAATTTCTGATGCACCATGTCCTTTAAAATGAGTACGAGCTAATTCTTGAGAAAGTGACTCATCCGAGAACATGTATGCACTAACTGTGCTTCCAGAAACTGTTGGGGTCTTATCTTTTTTAGGAACAGAAGCTTCTGTAGCTGCTACTGCAGCAGCAACAGCCCCCATACCATAACGTCGTGGAAGGTTAACTTTTCCAGTTTCTGCACGTCGTCTAAGTTTTTGCTCTGTTCTTTTCTTTTTCTTCGCAGGACCCGTAGATTGGGCAGTAGTACCCATTGGATCAAACTGTTTTGTTCTTAAAGTACCTGGAATACGATTTTTAGCGCGACGATTAGTTTCAGCAATACTTTCTTTGCTACGCATTTCACGTGTATCGGTAGATGTAGTTTTAACATCTGTAGCTGATGTATAGATTTTTCTGGTCATTTGTTTTCCAGAAGAATCTGTTAAAGGAACGTCTTTTTTCCGTTTTTTAACTGTTATTGGTTCTTCTTTTACAGTTACTTTAGAACCACTAATCGTTCCCGATAAAGCATCTGGAGCTCCGGAACCTTTACCTACGGTCATTGCTCCGCCAAATTCAGCGCCACGATCTGGTTTAGCTGGTTCATTGCTTGGACGTGTTCCTCTAGCAGGAACTCTTGCGGGACCAGCAGCAAGATCTGCTCGAGACGCTTTCAATCCTTCTTTACGTTTTGGACGTTCTTCTTTAGGCATTGCCGCAAGATCATCGGCTAAACGAATACGTCTGGCTTGAGTTAGATCTCCGCCAATTTCTTTTTCCTGACGTTTACGAAAAGCTTCGCCAACAACGCGTTTTGCTTCTTCTCCACCTTGACGAGCACTAATATTTTCTCTAGTATTACGTCTAGTTACAACATCTTTTCTTGGGATAGGATTATCAGAGCTAGTTTTTTCTTTTTTAATTCCACCAGTTACTCCACGCCTTTTGCTTCCTACAGGAGCTTTCTCATCTTTAACGTAGGTATAGGTTGGTTTAGGTGCTGGTTTTCTTTTTGAACTTTTAGCCATTAGTTGCCACCAACATTTCCACTATATCCTCCAACATTTCCTGGACCTTTAGGTTTTTTTGGGGCAGGGTTAGTTTTTTTAGGTGCAGGGATTCCCTTAGGTGCATTCTTTGCAGTAGTCTTGCTTGGCGTCCCCGCATCTCTTGCTCTCTCTCGAGCATAATTGTCTGCAGTTTCTTTCGCCCTACTTTTTCTTACATATCGCTTTGTATTACCTCTTTCATCCGATGTTCCGGAAGAATCTGTCGTAATCGTCGCTCTAGGACCGGATGGTTTTTGAGCTTTTGGTTTTTTTACTGCCGGTGTTTTCATTTTTGAAGTTCCGCTTTGAGGAGCAGCATCTTCAGTAGTTGGTTGACTTGCAGCAGCTTTTCTTCCAACTTTAGCTGCATAACCCTTACTAATGTAAGTTCCCTCTTCTTGAGTAATCTTTTTTTCTTTTACCGCTTGTTCGGTATCTCGAATACTCCCTTGTTTACCGCTCTTAGGTATTCCTCTTGAACCACCTTTTGGTTTATCCCCTGGTGTATCAGCTTTAGGTGTTGGATTCTCAGCCTTTGGCGCCCCTGTTTTTTGCATACGAATGGAGTTTGGAGTAATATCAGTAATGCCTTGTGATTTCATCAACGGGCTAAATTCTGAAATTCTTTCTTTATCTAATTCGGCATCTAAAGCTCTAAAACCTAAATCAATAGTTCTACTATCTATCCTTTTTTGTCTGGATAGCATAAGCTCACGTTTTCCGCTTAAGCTATCTATTGCAAACTTTCCTAGACCGGCAAGGAGGTTTCCCACTCTGCTGCCATCTGAAGCTGTTGGCACGTTTGCGCCGCGCTTGTCCATGTGTTCTCTTTTCTGTTAAAATAACGGGGTAGCTTTTGCTCCCTTTTCTTTAAGTGCTGTAGCGTGTTTATTGTAATGGTGCATACAAAAGAATAAAGTCCCAAAAGGCATAGAAGCTCTTACAAGGGCTCGTGCAGTGCAAGAATCACACCGAACCAGAACCTCCGCCGTCTCCTCCATCCGTTCCTGATCCAGAGTCGGTACCTGTGCCACTAGTGGAATCCTTTCCAAAGTCATTTTGTGCGGTTTCATTAGCTCCTCCAGGCCCACCATATGGAGCCATGAAGTTTGTACCACCGTACCAGAGATAGTAGTAGGGAAGAATAGGTAGAGTAACTCCACCGGTTATATACCGTCTTTTTTTCGGGGCCTTTAGCTGATGACCTTTTTTATGCACAACTGGAGTATAGAGTTATTTTCGCTGTATGAAAGTCTTTACAGCTCCTCCGGAATATACATCAAGTTTTTTAGCTACTTCGATTGACTTTCTAACTATTTTTTCGGCGGCTCTAGGGTCAGTACATTTACTAAAGTTTAAAGCCTCTAAAGCACCGAGTGCGTAATCACCACCGGATCCAGCTACATAAAAAGATCTTTGTTCTCTTTCCCAGGAGTAGTCTTCAAAAACTACATAAATGGTGCCATTTACAGCAATTAAGAATTCTGAGTCGTGAGATGCAAACTCGCCTTCTTCTTTCATGTCATAGCCTTGCTCAATGAACATAAGACGCATTTGAGGAATAAATTGAGTGGTAATCCAATCATCTAGACTTTGATTAGCTTTAGGACGTGCGGGCTTCCAACCATAATGAATTAAATTAGATCCGCGACCGCCACCGGCACCTGCAATTAATATACCGTTATTTGAAACAATTTTTGGGGAAGCTGCTTCTATTAGTCTTCCAGTATCAAGAGATGCACGGGATTCAGATCCGAGAACACACCAGCCATCTCCTTGCACGCCAACAAGTGTGGTCATTGTTGCCTTTCATCTAGGTTGTAGATGCCCGTCGCGTACAACAATCCAAGAGACAGAATCAGAAAGGACTTTATCGCTATACCACGGGCCGTCAGCCCAACCGATAGCTGACCGTGCCATAAGTATACCCTCTATGGGGCCACTGCCTTGACCGGTAGCTGCCCCGAAATTTTGAGCTCGTGTGTCTCAGATCACGAAATTTTATGATTTAGACTCGAGCTTTCCCCGAATTTAAATTTTAGGGCCACTGCCTACTATTTAAATAGCGACTAGTGTCTCTCTCCTGGCTAGAAAATCGGACATTTCGGACTAAAGGTGCGGGGGGGACATTTCGGACATTGACAGTTCGCTAGTATTCTATTGGTGCGAGCGTGGCTACGCCCCAAGTGCGTAGCCGAGATACTAGGGCGGTAGCATGTCTATGCTACCGCCTATTGCGTTGCTTCCAATGTGAGAGCGGTGGCAGGGGGTGCAATTCCCCCTGCCATCACGCATTGGCATCTTGCCATGCCCGCATACCTATGCGTATGCGGTCTAACAAAGGAGATACTATGACTATGTCGTTCATCGACCAAGTTATTAGTGCTGCCAGCGATAGAGGTGCTAAGGGCACGGAGCGTGTCCTATTGCGCCTGACTTCTATTGCTGCTGCTGAGGGTCATAAAGCCCCTAAGCCTAGCGACCTAATCGCTAGACTACCTAAGAACAGCAAGGACCAACCTGAGGTTGAGCCAACGGTGTTCGCATACGCCCTCTACCTAATGGTGGAGTATGGCTATGAGGTAGGGGATGCCCGCCGTATCGCTAACAACTTCCGTCAGGAGTTGGATACCCTTATGGTTGAGGGTAATGTCTTGGCTACCAAGACCGCTATCACCACAGCAGAACTTGAGCGTAATGCCTCGCTCAAGGACACAGCAGTTGAGCGTAAGATAGACGCTCTAACTACTAGCGTCAAAACCTTCCGCAAAATAATTGCGGACGGCAGAAGCCTCACCCCTGACCAAGAGGTAGAGGTGGCAAACCTAGTGTCTGACCTTCAGACGCTAATCTCTCACAAAGTAGGGGCGCTAGTCTAAGACTAGTGTATGAGTGGTAACACTCCTATCGCTCACGGCTCTAGCCGTGGGCGGTGGAAGGGTTATCAAGCCCTTCTCTCACAAATAAGCCACTGTGCCACAAGCGACACGGCTATGTAGTTGTATAGCCAAGTTGTGAGGCGGGGTGGCTTATTGTTATCACCTAACAAAGAAGCACGCAAAGGCTTTATCTCTGGTGTGGTGTAAATCCAACGATTACTAGCCAACACACGTATCTCTCACGAGATATGAGACGCTAGTAGAGATAGGCTTTAACTAGTATCGCTCGCAATAATGTTCTGCCTTCCCTAAGTAGTTAGGGGGTGGGGAGTAATCCCCGCCCCCTTTCTACGCTTATGTATTGGGTGAAGGGCAGATAGAGAGAAAGGCTATCTGCCTCTCACTCTCTACATCAGAGAGTAGGAAGGCAAATATGATAAAACGCAAAGCAATAGTAGTTTCTATCTATTACTATGGCGTTGAACCTAAAGTTGAACTAGAGGATTGGGATGCCCCCGATGCTTTATTCCTCAACGATGCTATTGAGGTTGCTGTGAAGAATTACAACCCCGATAGCGAAGTGTTTGATGTAGCAATAGATGAAACAAAGCCTTGGCTGTTTAGCATAGATCATTGGTGGAGTAAATATCTCTACCGATTATTTAGACCACGATGATTTGCGTATCATGTGGTGAACCCGTAAATCCTGCTCGCTGGGAATTGGGTTATCACAACTGTATGAAACCAGAGTGTGCTGGTCCATCAAAACTTGAGAACTATCGTCTTATCTTAGTTCCAAAGCAAGGTTTTACTTATGTAGAGAAGGACAGCCCCCATTTATTAGATGGCAAGTCCTCAGGTAGAGCTTGATAGTGGACGTTTCCCCCGTTCATTATCGAGGGCAGGACAGCACGTATGAGGAGATCCGACTTAAACGCATTACCCTTTGGCACGACCTTTGGAATGCGCTACATCCCTGGGCCTATCGGCTTACCTCTGCTGTCCTGCTTTGTAAATAGATAGAGGAAGGCAGACAGGCGTAGTTGTCTGTCTGTCTCCCCCTGTCTATTTCGAGACAGGATAAAGAGGAGGTAGACATGGCAATTATCGTTGCCAAGTTCATGCTTATCAAGTGTGAACAAGACCATGGTAAGCACACGATCGAGGAGTTCTCTTATGTAAAGAGATATCCTCTACGTTCTTGTGCTCTATGTATAGATATGGTTGAGGGCTTATCTGATTGGGAAATTGAATTGTTAAAAGATGTCCCCGACTTTAAAATCTCTGAACGACATCTTATGGCTGCCAATATTCGCAACATGGCGCTTGCTGCTGTAAGGTAACGACAAAATTATCCCCCGCAAATCCCCCCGCAAAGGCTATGTCTCTGTGGGGGGATGAGGGATTGAGTAGGTAGAACATTCATACAACAGGCTATAGATACACATGAGTTATTGCCCCATTTGGCGAGTACTACTGTCGGTGACAAGGCAATATAAAAAGTGAGTAATGGCACGGACGTTGGGGTCGAGGTAGCCCGAGGGCCGAGTAGTTCCTCCCAACGTAAGATACCAAAGCTGATTTGATCACAGCAGGTGGACGCAACAGGGACCATGAAAATGAAACTTAGTATTCCTGTAGTAGTTGTATGAATGCTCTATCTACTCAAGTAGATGGAGGAAGGCAGAGACGGCATTGAAGCATCAATTCCAAAGCGAGAGCGCGGTCTCGCTTCTGGTCGCCGCCATACATATATGAAGGAAAGAGTGTGACTACGTCGAGAAAGCGGAGCGATATCTGGAAGTAGTGTGTTACTTTCTGGCTTTAGTTTTTGGTAACTTGCAAGCTAAAACAAGAGCACTTGTATGAACCGATTCGTTTTAAGTCGTCTCTGTCTTCCCCTGTCTATTCAGACAGGATAACAAGGAGGTAGTGCATGTTTGAAAATGAAATCATCTTTTACAACGGGTTCAACCTAGGGGTTGACATCCTAATCTTTGTAACCACAGCGTGGATCTTTTCACGGATCTATTATCGCTATGGCTATGAAGATGGTGAGGACGCTGGATACGATCAAGCGACTATAGACATTGATGACGGAATACTTGTTAAAGAGTATTGCCCAGACAATAAAGAGTTGACTTGGACTATCAAGATACCAAAAGAAGCAACTATTCATTCGCTCTTTAATACTAAGGAGACTGAATAATGCGATCTAATCCATTAGTGTGGGGGCTCAGCAAGACAGGCATACCTGACCATAGACTGTATGTAATTAAAGTATTTAAAGATGATGACTTTATAGGTTCTCAATACTTTGAATACGATAATGCTGTAGATGCGGTCAATGCCTACAACAAGTTTGTAGATTTAGGAGATGCCAAAAGTAAACGAGTAGTGAACTTAATAGAGCCTAATGAAGTAGCACATACAAAAGTGTTTGGGGATTAGCAAAGGGGGGACTCCCTACGCTAAATATCCTGAGCATGATAACTAAAAAGGGCTCTTTGGTCCTGAGCATGACCTAAGGTAAAAAGGCTCATGCGCTGTTAGCTCAGTTGGTTAGAGCCCCGGACTCATAATCCGGTCGTCGTAGGTTCAAGTCCTACACAGCGCACGCAAAGGCAGCTACTTACAGATCGTTTGGACTGGCTGAGCCTATGAACCCTTATGATTCCCATAAGCGCTGCCTTTGCCCAAAAACAAACACGCCGCCCCACAAAGGAGGTGAGTGCATGGCGTACGAAATGAAAAACAAAATAGATATATCGTCTAGTATCTCGTTTACTATAGATATAACAGGGTGGATTATTGCAGGCAATTATAAAAGAACTAAACGTGCCTTCAAAGTAAATAAAATCACCGGCCATATGTATCTAAACAGACCACAAGAAGGTTTGACAGTTGCCCCAGGAATAGGTATTCAAGGTCAATGGTCAAACTCTACTGGTCATAAATGGAGCGATAGATCTTATTATTGGAACTGGCAAAATGAAAATATAACGTTTCATGGCCTACCAAACACCATAAAAGAAAATATATACAATTTAATAGAGGCTCAATCTCGTGAGTTTTTATTAAAATTTCATAGCGATTACAAAAAGTTAACCGCTTACAGAGGGTTTACTAGTGTAAATCCAGAAGATAGCATAAGTGAGGACAATGAGGGGTTAGTTTTTAGAAACACCATACAAACCGTTGAACCTTGCAAATACGAAAATATGGACGTATCACAATGGGCAGTAGCCAGAAAAGAACTTGGTTTACCAAAACCAGTTAGAACAAGAAAAAAGAAGGTGATCGTATGACCACAAAACTTAATACTCTCAAGGTTAGGCGCATAGATTTGCTCGAAGAACTTGAGGAACGCTATGCTGTAATGACTAAAGAGAAGGAGAAGTATGATGCGCTACTTGTAGAGCATCGTGCAAAACTCGATAAACACGAGGAGTTAGTGGAACAATGGAAAGAAAACATAAAGCGATACTTACTCAAGCGTTGGGAAGATGCAACGCCTGAGATTGATTATCACGAACGAGATTCGTATGCTAGATCTTGGAACAGGATGGAACGATGGACTGCATCTCTTAACATCACATATACTATGGATGAACTAGAGAAAATTGTAGGACTTAAACCAGAACCACCTGAAGGTCCAAAAGAACCAAAGTTCTTAGCTGAAAGGTGGGGAGTTAGACATATCACACCCTCTCTCTATCAAACTGTCTATCAAGCAATACAGGTATTGAACCTCTCAGATGATGAGTATGTTCAAGCCTCTATGTATCAAATGGCATTGGAGGTGTTGTAGATGTATTTTGAGTTTGAGCAAGAAGCAATAGTAGTTATCTGTATTACATTAGTTATGCTCTCCGTTATCAAAAACTGGTTGCGTAAATAACGTCCCTGCCAACACAAACAAACGCCCCCACATAGAATCCCGCCTCCACGCATAAACGTAACCGGGAGTTACGATGCGTGACACGGGTCACCCAAGAGTATGTATGCCTCCGACGAGGCATGGGTATTGAGCCGAAGGTGAAGCTACATTTAGTGTAGACATAGAGAAGCACCGGGCGTACATACTGGAGCCTGTAGAAGGACTGATGTGTAGTAACGTCTACCTCACTACACATTGGAGGGTGCAAATCCCTCTGCAGGCACGAAAGGCAGAGACATAATGATTACCAAATCTGCGTGGGTATCCCATGGGGAAACTAATCCCACTGAGGAGTTAATCAAAACTATGAGATCCTGAACCAATTTTGAATCGATGCTGTATGAAGTACAGTGCTTAGCGCTACGAGCGGAGGCTAAAACAAAGGCGGATTCGCACAGCTTGACTGTGCATCCAATGCTTTTGAAAGATTCTATCAGGGGCGGTGACGTAGGCGTCTCTGCCTTTCCTAAAGGAGGAAAGCATGGGCAGAAGAACAGAACCAGTAGTCAATATTAAAGCAATAGAGGCTAGCTGGATTTGGCAAATGCAAGGAGCATGCAGAGGAGAAGACTCCACTATTTTTTATTACGATGATAATGAACGTGGAGGTACTAAAGAAAATAAAACAGCAACTGCAAAAGCTATTTGCGGAACTTGCAAAGTTAAGCAAGAGTGTTTAGCATTTGCTTTACAGATTAACGAACGTTATGGTATCTGGGGTGGAACCACACCTGAAGAAAGACAAAGTATCAAACGTCGTGAATATAGACAAAGAGCTAAAGCTCAACCAGAGAGTTGATATACCAACCGGTATAGAGACAGGCAGTTCATGTAAAGACATACATCTAAGGAAAATGTCTAACTAACGGTCGACCTATTAGTATAACCACTATTACGGTTTGATTCCCAGTAAGGCAAGCGCTGACGTGAGATAAGTTCGTAGGCTCCTAGGCACGCAGAAAACGAACTGAAGGAACTATGTAGTATGCCCCCGAAAAGATATATAACGTCATGTATAGGCTAGGAACGAACGGTACACGTTAGGGAATGCAAAAGATCGATCTGCATTCTGTCAATTACTTTTATTCGTATGGATTACATAACTGACTACCTGAGGCTACCACGCGTCTGATTATCGGCGTGGTAGCCTCAGCAATAAAAGGAGGTAGCAAATGACATTGTTCTCTGATGAGGATGATGATTTTGATAAAGCATTAAAAATGAAGTTCATTGAACAATCTTGTGACGCAGCCAAAGTAATAATGGAAGAAGCCGAAAAAGATGAAGTTCTTTTTGACCTTATTACTACGTGGAACGAGCCAAAAAAAGTATCTTACGAGATGACTGTTCTTGCTCGTCGCAACATGCTTCAAGACGAATAACCCATCGGGAAGGCGTGAGCGGAACACATCAAGGTTCGAGTCCTTGACACGCACGGCGGGCAATCAAAGTGGTTGCCTTAGCTAACAAGAGAAGGTAGAAACATGTCGAAGATAGCGGTGTTTGTAGAAACATACACGCCATCAATGGGAGCGGATCACCGTCAAGTGATGCTAGTTCCTTTTGATGAAACAGTACGAGTCTATTCTCGTCTTGCTGATGGTAATAAAGGACCAGGCAACAAGTGGGAAGAAACAAGTCTAGATGCTATAACATCTAGTATTTCCTCAACTGAACAGATTACAAAGTATCCTGTCGGTGTTCGTATTACAGACAACGATGCAGCTGCTTTAGAAAACAAAGGTTATGCCCTTGTTCTTCATGTTAAAGCAGTAAATGCTCACGTCAAAGCACAGCCCTTTACAGGGTCTGGTGACGTCAGAAACTACATCGAAAATCTATACGTTAAAGTGGGAGTACAAGATGAAAGTCTCGAAGATATGATTATTGATCTTCGTAGTCAAAAATCTACAACAACGCCATTTCTTCCGCAGCAAGAGGCTGCTCCAACACAAACAATCGCGGCACACGATGAGGCCTTAGAGCCCGTATTCCAGCTAGCGAGCGTTCCACCAATGGAGCGAGCACAACAATACGTAAATCGTAATATTGCAGGTATGCAAGATTTCGAGATCTACGACAAAGCTCGTGAAAACAAGATCGACGTATTGATCTACGGCCCAACCGGTCCCGGCAAGACTTCATCTGTCGTGGGATGGGCTGCTGCACGTAAATTACGCATGGCAACAGTATCCGGCAATGCCGCACTTGAACCTAGCCAGCTAATCGGTAAGTATATTCCCGATGGCAAAGGTGAGTTCATGTGGATTGACGGCCCTGTTACAGACGTAGTACGAAATGGTGGCGTACTGTGCTTAGACGAGGTTAACTTCATCTCGCCTAAGATCTACACTGTGTTGTATTCGCTGCTCGACGCACGTCGTGCGCTTATTCTGCTTGATCACAAAGGCGAGACTATTGAGGCACATCCTGACCTCACTATATTTGCAACTATGAATCCATCGTACATTGGCACAACGCCATTGAACTTTGCGTTCCGCAATCGTTTTGCTATTCAGATCCCTTGGGATTATGATGATAAGGTCGAGGCTAAGCTTGTTAAGTCACAAGCAATCCTTACCCTTGCAAAACAATTGCGTAATGAAGCTGCAAAAGGTGAGTTCGAGACACCAATCTCTACTAATATGTTGATGGAGTTTGAACAATTCATCACCGTATTCAATTATGAGTTTGCTGTCAATAACTTCGTAGCTCACTTTGATGATGAGGAACAAGACAAGGTTCGCCTTGTAATGACTACTCATGAGTACAACATCCAAGAAGACTTCAACCTAATAGAAAAAGCTGTTGAAGAACAGCCAGAGGATGAAGTAGGAATGGTTGAAAAACTCACTCAAGACGATGAATCGTGGATGTCGTTAGTAGCAAGTCATCCAAACAACATAAACCCAACTGTGTAAAGGAGGCTTTACATGGGGTACAAACAAAAGCTAACTAATCACACAGAAATTGACGAAGAAAAACAACTGAGGACTATTCGTCTTGGCACACTCGCAAGAGTGTATCAAGGTGCTGACCGTATCCTTACAGGAGATCCTCTTGTAGTCAATATCGTGGACAACGGCCCGGCTCCAGCCTGGTCTGATGGCGCGTCTATAACACTCAATGCCGAGTTCATCTCAACGATGGATCTCGAGACATTGACACAGGTGAACGGCTTGAATTATCACGAGCTGTGTCACCACCTATATACACCACGTAAAGGTACTCCGTTAGTTCAATGGGTAATCGAAGAAAATCTTTTTGAGACATTTAATGTCTTGGAAGATCAACGCATCGAAACTCTTTTTACTGCACGGTATCCATCTATCATTCCCTTTCTTGAGGCAACAGTTCTGCGTTATCTAGCAGAAACGCCAATGGAAGCAGTGGGTAATTACTTGGTAGTTCGTGGTCGTAGATACTTACCCGTCGAGGTTAGACAAGGCTTTAGAGATATATTCTATAAGCCTGAGTTGATCCCTGACATCATCCGCATCGTAGATGAGTATCGCCTGTTGGCGTTCCCTCGAGACTATGATCGAGCCAAAGAACTTATTAAAGAGTTCAGTCAGCTAGTCATGGACAAAGTGGATATTCCAATGTCTGGTGGTCCGTCTAAGTGCGGACATCGAGCACCAATTCAGAAAGGTCGTCCTGAACCCGGCAAAATGCAAGAGCGTGATGCCGCAAGAGCAGAGCGAGATGGAAAAGGTAAGGCTGAATCTCCATTTAAAGCACTAGATGGTTTGGAGAAACAAGCTCTCGATGAAGCGGTTAAAAACCTAAAGACAATGCAAGATGAAAGAGGTAATACAAAGCGAGAAGAAACTCTCAGAGAAGATGGTGTTCCAGAAGAATTAAATTTGGATACAGAATCTTCTTTGAAAGCACGCGAACGTAATATCTATGCATCACCAACAATAGGTTCAGGTCATGCTCCAAGTGAAGGCGGTATACCTGAAGACTTGCAGGCAACTTTGCATAATGCTTTAAACAACGTGTATGAAAGTAAAGAAGTCATAGCCGATGTAAAGCGAAAGCAAAAAATTGTTATAGGTAAACAAGACAAGTATGATGAATCTGGTAATAGTGGTAAGTTTGATATTACTTCTGTTCCAAGTAGCGCATTAATTACTTATCGCAAGTTTGCCAATGAACTGCAAAAATTACGTGATGACTCTGAACCATTCTGGCAAAAAGAAATGCCAAGTGGTAGGCTGAACATAAGTCGAGCAATGCGTAATTGTGAGGTTGATGTAGCCTTTGATAGATGGGCAGAACAAGATGACAGTGCAGATATTGAAGCTGTTATCTGTATTGACCGTTCAGGTTCTATGTCCTCAGGAAGAAACGATCAACTAGCGTCTATATCCTGTTGGGCTATCAAGAGAGCATTTGAACATATCGATGCTCCTGTTACAGTCTATGCATTTGATGATAAGACTGAGGTTGCATATGAAAAGACTGAGAAAGCACACAAGACTCAGTTTAAATTCATATACGGCAATGGAGGCACTGATCCTTATGAGTCTCTAGTGCTTGCTGAGAAGGTGTTCATGACCTCTCAACATAATAATAAAATGCTGTTCATTATTACTGACGGTATCTTTGATACTAGACGTAATGATGAAGTAATTCAACGAATTGCAAAACGAGGAGTTTTGACATCGTTGGTTTTAATCATGAGCGATCGTGATTACAAAAACTCTGTGGAGAGGAATGAAGAATCCATAAAAGAAGGACGTGGACCAGTGTGGGAACTCCGTCACGGAACAGAAATATTTGGTCACGTCACCAACGGTGCAGATTTAGTTAACTTTGCTAAAGCTGTTGTAGTTGGATCAATTAAAAAGAAATCAAGGAGGTAGAAATGTATTCAAAAATTGTATTGGATGCACTTGTGGAAAAAGCAACCGATAAAGAGATATCTCGCATGGTAGTAATCATAAACGAATATGCTCCGTATCGGGACTATGCTGACCTACACAAACATGACCCCAAATGGTGGGAAGACTTAGGTAATAGTATTTATACCAGTTCTCCGTATCCCAAAATGGCGTTAGCTCCATACGTTATATCTGCAAGTCAATATCTTCTAGAAAAAACTGAAAATGTTTTAGAAGAAAAAGTAATGCCGTTAGTAACTAAAGCAATGGTTATAGATGAAAACGATGGTTCAGTTCAAACATTGGCAAAAGTAACTATGGCTGTAAGAATGGGTGCCTTAGAACCACCTTCAGTAAAAGAAATGAGAGAAACAGTTATACCTCAGCTAAAAAAGGCAGTAGCTAGGTTAGATGAAAAGCTATCTAGGAAGTAAACATGAGAAACGATCACGTTTACGACTGGAAATCAGCTAAAGCTTGGATATGGGGAGGTAAAAGTAAAGTCTCACGCCCGTTATATGATAGATATTTAGGCGTAAGAATCTTAGAACCTGACAACCCAGATAGTGATATCAGTATAAACTACAGGTATAAACATACTGTCCATGATCCAATAGCTAGAAACAGAATACACAAAGTCAACATTGAGTGGCGAACCCAAAGTTCAGAAACATTAGATAGTCCAATACCCGGAAATTGGCAAAGCTATCACAGAAATCCAATACTCGTGTATAAAAAAGATAATAATGTAGCTGAACTTTATCCTTGGTACAGGTATAGTCCTGGTGGAAGAAGGATTATGAATGATTACGCTGGGCAAATTATCCAAGTTGTAGGAAAAAGTAAAATTGTAAAAGTAAAACAACTGGATGATAAAGTGCTCATGCCAAAACGAAAAACAAACTGTAAAGGATGCAATGGAGACAAGTTTATAATCTATACCTGTTGGGATACACGCATAGATGAAGACACGCTTGAGCTTCTAAGAAAAACCAAAGCACAGACAACATGCTCAAGACTATCTCCGCACAATACGCATGTGGCAAAAGCAAGATGCGGAATATGTGGGGGAACTGGAGCTGGAAAAATAAACTTTAACCGGCTAGACTCGTACGTATGGGAAAAAGGCGTAACATTACTTGTTGACATGCGTGCAGGAAAAATACTACAAGAAGGGAGAGACCTCGGATGTACGTAGTTCTTGATGAACTAACTGACTCCATGATAGGACCGTTTTCTTCAGAAGAAGAAGCGGTCCAATTTACTATGGAGGCAGAAGATCTGTTGAACGATGCAAGTCAAAACCTTACCATCTATCAATTAGAAGAACCACAAGAATGGGCATTTAGCAATTTAGCCCAAGAAGTAGTAAGCTAACCAACACAAACAAACGGAGGTGGAATAATGAAAGCATGTGTCAATTCGTTGACTATTTTTGGTTCTGCAGAGGACCTAGAAAACATGCAAAATACTATCCAAGAAGGGTCTGAAGTAATCTCTCTAGAAAAGATAGCTCCAACCCCTCAAGGAATTATAGATGCAACTAACAATGATGTAATAAGCCCAAAAATTATTGAGCAATTTGGCGCAATAAATGTAAATGCTTGGCGCTTAAAAAATTGGAGTTGCTTAAAAAATGCATATGGAAGC
>Ga0172372_10004273_pt1 | contig 20423 bp, 16 predicted proteins | sample LakKiv5m_2_FD_114544 | JGI IMG/M metagenome (GOLD analysis project Ga0172372, IMG submission 114544) | Freshwater microbial communities from Kabuno Bay, South-Kivu, Congo - kab_092012_9.5m | ecosystem: Environmental > Aquatic > Freshwater > Lake | place: Democratic Republic of the Congo...
ACGGGGCAGATCGGCCCAGGCGGTAGGATGATAGGCGAAGGTCGACTTGACCCCGCCGGAGCTGTAGCCCAGTCCGGCGAGAACCGGGTGGCTGACGACCTTCGACTTGACCATCCAGAGGAAGAGGGCGAGGGCGCCGCCGGTGGCCAGGGAGAGGCCGGCCATCTCGCGGCGCGAGAGGAGGCGGGGGCGGACGAAGGCGGTGGTGGCGAGGAACAGGGCCAGCGGGGTGAGCGATACGGTGACGGCGCTGTACTTGATGGCGGGCAGGACCAGGATGAGCACCAATAGCAGGACCACGGGCAGCCTGCCCCGGTCGTCCGGCGTCATGAGGCGCTCGTAGACGATGGCCATCACCCAGAACGAGAGGATGCCGCTGAGGGTGTCGGTGGCGCCGCCCCGGTCGAGGTGTCCCACGTAGGCGGCGGTGACGGCCATGACGACAGGCAGTCCGAGGCGGCCGAGGCCGAGGCGTCGCAGGATGCCGAGCACGAGGGCGCCTTCGATCGCAGACATGACGCATCTGCCTGCCAGGTCCGAGATGATGATGTTCCCCGTCAGCGGCTGGAAGAGCAGCATCCAGAGGGACCCGCCCGGGGGATGGCCGAAATAGTCGGTACAGACGGTCGCGCCCGCAGGCCCCATGCAGAACGTCACCCCGAGCCCCTGGAGGATGTTGAGAGCCACCTGCATCTGGATGGCCACGTCGGGGTTCAACGCATAGGAGGTCCATTGCCATGCGGACCGGATGGCGGTGTAGAGCATGACGGGCACGAGCCAGCGGAGGTATCGAGAGGTGGGGCTGCCCGCGTGGGGTTGGCTCGTCTGGTGCATGGGTTCGGGATTTGCCGAAGGGTCTTCCTGTCCGGAGGGATGCGGACCGGGAGGTACGTCATTTCCGGATGATGTCAAGTACCCCCATGAAGAAGCTGGAGAAGCAGAGCTGTACGCCTTGGATGATGAGGAACACGGAGGGGATGACCTGTTTGAGTGAAGTCGGGTAGTCGAGCTTTCCGAAGTTGACGGCCTGCCAGGAGGCCAGGGCGTTGTAGGTGCCCCAGAGCCCGGCGATCAGGCATAGCACCCCCAGCCGCAGCAGGTTCTCGAGCGAGAAGAATTGACCCCAGCGGGAGATGGAATAGCTCTCCGGCAGGAGGCCGACCTGCGTGGCGTACTTGCGGGTGAAGAGCCAGAAGATGAAGAGCTGGAAGCCCACCACCGAGGCGCCCATGGCATAGAGGAGGGTGTTGGTGTCGAATAGGACGTCGTTGATGCGGAGGGGCATCTTCAGGATGATGCCGCCCAGGAGCATGCCGGCGAAGAAGAGGGCGAGTCCGGGGTAGAGGAAGAGCCACTTGGGACTGTAGATCAGCAGGAACCGGAAGTGCCGCCAGCCGTCGCGCCAGGTGCGCAGATGGGGCGGGCGCGAGCGGCCGTCCTTGCTGAGGACGGTGGGCACCTCGCACATCTTGAGCCGGTAGATGCTGGACTTGACGATCATCTCGGAGGCGAACTCCATGCCGGGGCTGCGGAGGTTGAGGCGTTCGACGATGTCCTGCCGGAAGCCGCGGAGGCCGCAGTGGAAGTCGTTGATGCGGGCGCGGAACAGGAACTTGCCCAGGAAGGAGAGCACGGGGTTGCCGAGGTACTTGTGGAGGAAGGGCATGGCGCCGGGCTTGATGCCGCCCCGGAAGCGGTTGCCCACGACGATGTCGTACCCTTCCCTCAGTTTGGACACGAAGGGGTCCAGTTCGGAGAAGTCGTAACTGTCGTCCGAGTCGCCCATGATGCAGAAGCGCCCGCGGGCGCCGCCGATGCCGGCCTTGAGGGCGTTGCCATAGCCCTTCTCGCTGACATGCACGACACGGGCGCCGAGCGATTCGGCGATCCCGATGGAGCCGTCGGTGCTGCCGTTGTCGGCCACGACGACCTCGCCCAGGATGCCGCTCCGCTCGAGATAGGCGTTGGCTTTTTCGATGCAACGCCCCAGGGTTTCCGCCTCATTGAGGCAGGGCATCACGATGGAGAGCTCCAGATTCTGGTTCATATGGGTTTCGTTGCCGGGGTTCTGACGTCAGCGTACGGGACGGATGGTGTCCGATGCGGGCGGACCGGCGCTGGTCAGGGTAAAAGTATCGTCAGTCTGTCAAAGATGCAAGCCTGCCACAGGTCATCGGCCCGTTCGTCGAGACTTGCCGGCATCCGGTTTTATAACTACCTTCCCTATACACTTCACAGCCCCATGAACAACATCGAACGATACGTGGCGGGGGACCCGGAGGCCCTGGAGAGCCTCTATACCGAGCACCTGCAGCCGCTCCTGCTGGTCGCCTACGGCATCTGCCGCCACCGCGAGGTGGCCCGTGACGCGGTACAGGACGTCTTCGAGAAACTCTGCCGGCTGTCGCCGGAGAAGCGTCGCCAATACTTCGGGCACGAACAGAGCAACTTCGAGGCCTGGCTGCGGGTGGCGGTGCGCCACCGCGTCAACGACATCCTCAAGGTCAGCGCCGCCCGGGAGAAAAAGAACGATGACAATCGTTCCCGTATGCCGGCCAGCACGGAGAACGCCGTGGAGGATGCCCTGAGCCGCGACGGCCTCGGTTCGCTCATGGGCCGTCTGCAATGCCGGCAGCGCGAGGTGATGGCGCTGCACGTCATGGGCTACCGCAACGAGGAGATCGCCGTGATGCTGCACCTGACCTATAACACCGTGAAGAACAATATCTACGAGGCCCGGCAGCGACTGAAGCGTCATTGGCGGGCGTTCATGGACTGACATGACCGAACTGCCCCCGGGTGAAACGCCACCCACCCTCGACGAACTGATGTCGGCCCTGGCGCCTGGCACGCCCGAAGCCCTGCGTGCACGGCTCCTCGACAGGCTCCGCAGCACGGTGCCGGCCGACGAGGCCATGGCCGGCGCCAAGGCCTTCCTGGACGACAACGGCTACGACTGGCGCGCGCTGCAGGACTTCCTCACGGTCCCCGGACTGCCCGAACCCCTCCGGATGGCACCCATCCGCCGCCAGCGCCGGGCCTATGCCGCCGCCGTGCTGGCGGCCGCCGCGGCCGTCGTCGGGGTCATCGGGTGGCTGAGCCTCCCCACCCGGCAGGAGCTGGTGGCGGCCGCCGTCTTCCACGAGCCGGGACCGCCCGTCTTCGCCGGGGGGGAAGGCGAAAAGGCCCTTCATGAGATGATATCGGCCTACCGGCTGGGCGACCCCGCCGAAGGGCTGCGACAGCTGCGTGCCCTGGAGGCCACGGGCTCGGGCGATACGGCCCTGCTGGCGTATTTCGGCGGGTGGTTCCACTATATGCGGGACGACTACGACTCGGCGGCCCTGCACTTCCAGCGGGCGGCCGGCCGGCCGGACTCGCCCTACCGCCGGAAGGCGGAGCTGATGGCGGGGGCGGCCCTCTGCCTCGGCCGCCGATCCGACAGCGCAAGGAACCTGCTGCGATCCATCGCTGCCGACAGCGTCCACCCCTACCGCCGGGAGGCCGCTACGCTGCTGGCCGACGGGCGGCTCTGGTGAGCCGGCGCCGGTACCGCCAAAACAGACCGAGGCCGAGGCCTACAGCGGCCGCCAGCGCCAATGCGTGCAGGCGAAGGGCCCGCGGGGCCAGGGGCAGCGGCGCATCGTCGCCGATCAGCGTGAGGCCGGCCCAGTAGACGGGATCCATTTCTTCATCGCTGCGGACGGCGGCCCGGTAGTCGGCCTTGGCGAGGCGCAAGGCATCGGATCTGCCCATGCCCTCCGTAAGATGGTCATAGAAACGATCCAGGATGTAGGCGGTTGAACGGTCATCCAACTTCCATTGGGAATAGAGGCAGCTGCGGGCGCCGGCGTAGGTGAACCAGTACATGAAATTATGTACGATATCGATGCGGAACTCGCTGATGCCGCCCTCGCAGATGGCGAGCACGGCCAGGTCGGCGTCCAACCGCCGGGCGAGGAGATGGGTCGGGTAGAGGTGGGCCCCTGCGGCATCCGGGTGCCCATCCAGGGCAATGTACTGATCGCCCGCGTATATTTTGCTGGGATGGCCGTGTGCGGATACCTGCAGGATCCGGGCCCTGTCCGCCGAACGGGCAAAGTTGGCCAATGAGCAGTCTTCCCCCTCGAAGATCCTGAAGCCGTAATCACGGGCCAAGGTCCGGGCCTGCGATTCGAAGAAGGGCAGACTGAACTCGGGCGTAGGGGCGTATAGGGGGACGAACACCATGTCCTGGCGGGCGACATCGGGAGGCGGGAGGCGACGTCGGAGTTCCGCGACCGTCCAGGAGTGATCGTACCGGATGGCATACCTGTCACCGAAAAAGCGAAGCTTTCGGAAGACGTCCACCCCCGCCGTGTCGGGCAGCATCATCTCCATCTGGAAGGAAGCGATCATGGAGGAGGGAAGCACCTGGAGGACCTTTACCGAAGCCCCCATGCATCCCTCTATCCTGTGGAACACGTGTTGATACGCCCGATGATATGTCCGTTTGAACCATTCGATGTCGGTCGGGGAATGGTCGGGATAGCGGTCTGCGGCCTCCAATATGGAAGCCAGGGCCGAGGTGTCGAAGCGGAGGAATGCCGCCGTGTCGCGGGTCAGCACGACCGCGAAGAGGATATGCAGGGCGGAGAAGGATTCGCTGAAGGACAGGAGCGCCTCATCGCTCCGGAGGCGGCTGCGAAGTTCGGACAAGGTTGGCGGCATGGGACGATGCGTCAGCCCCGCCCTGCCCATCAGCCGCTGGCAGAGTTCCGGATACTTGGACCGTTCCTGTGCCTGGAAGGCCGTATCGATCCAGCGCGGATGGCGGGAGTCGCGGTACAGTCCGTGGCAGAGGCGGACCACCACCTGCAGCGGCTCCGTCGAATAGGGGTTCCGGTAGAAGCCCAGGGAGTCGATGCGGTTGATGTCGCGCCATTGGTCCCACACCCTTGCCAGCCGTTGGAAACGGGCCAGTTGCATCATCTGTTCTTGCTCGAGCCGACGGCCCGAATATACTGAGTCGATGATGGGCAGTTTCCACAGACTGGTGTGGGTATGCGCCCATACATAGTTCTCTAGAGGGTAACGGGCCTGCCGGAGGATGGCATCGCTCTGCTCGAAGAAGGCCGCGGCCCTCTTGTAGTCACCGGCGAACTGAAGCGTAAGACCCGAAAGGTTGTACAGTGCCAACCGCTCCATGTCGTTCCCCGGATAGTGCCGATCGATCAAGCCCCGTGCATGGGCGAAACATTCAAGCGCTTCACGGGTCTTGCGCGTGGTCTTGCCTTCGCGGGCGGAGTCGAGCGCATGGTTGCCCATGGCCCGCCAGAGGGCGATGCGGTCGAAGAGGTGGTCTGCCGTGTCGGAATCGCGGCGGGCGCGGATACCTATGTCGGCCGCAAGATCATGGCGTTTGTTTCGGAGGAAGCTGATCATCGCTACGGTCGCCATGACCGGACGATAGCGATACCGTTCCCGAGGGTCGGCCCGGTCCAGCAGGCCCTGGAGGGTGTCGACGAAGGGAACCGCCTTGTCGTTCATCACCTGGATGGAGAAATACAGGACCTTATTGGTGAAATAACGGGCCCGGTAACTGTCGGGAAGGCCTCGTGACCGGACGAGCATCCCCACCGTGTCGGTCACCCGGTGATAGCGCTCCAGCCAGAGGAAGGAGCGACAGACCTCGGCGTACTGCAGGTAGGCCTCGGCCAGTAGGTCGGGGTGGTCGCAGCGCAGCGAGGCGCTGTCGATCACCCGGCGGAGGAGGTGCATGGATCCGACCCAGGCCCCCGCCTCGAAGCGGATCCGCGCACGGAGGATGCGGGCATGCATCCGCGCGCCGGGGTCGTCCGAAGACCGCTCGATCTGGTCCAGCAGCCCGCGGGCCGCTGCCGAACGGGCATGGTCGAGCGAACGGGCCGCGCGCCAAGCGAGGGCACGCGCTTCGGGACCCGTCAGCGCCAACGACGCCCCGGACACGCCCGACAACCACAGGATGAGACAGATCCTCCACATAGGCATCCCTACCGTGGGGAAGGAACCCGCCCGCCCTTTTTCCCTCCCCGACACACAAAAGGGCAGTCCAAGGACCACCCTCTCATGCGTTCTCGTCGCCCCATCCCCCCACTCACGGATTAGCAACGGCTTGATTTCAATTGGGGGTTGTGGGCCGACTGCATTAAAACTAGGTCCAATTCGCATGCCACTCGCACCGATTGGTCATGCAATCGGTAAAAAACCAACTTCCAACGCCGTCCGCCCAACAACCGGCTTCGATTTATAGCATATGTGCCTTATTTGGCATATATCTCGGTCGGGGGTGGGGGCATGGGGGGTGGGGGATCGGGGTATGGGGCTGACGAAGATCACGGAGGGGCTGACGGTCGTCACGGGTCGGGCGGGGTGTATGGGGGTAGATTTACCGAAAACACCGGCATATGGAGGGGACACAGGGGGTGGAGGTGCGGATACCGGTGGGCCGTGTCGGGTTGGAGGGGTGGTTGGACCTTCCGGCGGGTGCACATTCGCTTGTCGTGTTTGCCCATGGCAGCGGCAGCAGCCGGTTCAGTGTGCGCAACACGATGGTGGCGAGGCATCTGGGGCGGTTGGGTTTGGGGACGCTGTTGTTCGACCTGTTGACGGCCTTGGAGGACAGGGACCTGTCGAAGCGGTTCGACATTGGGTTGTTGACGGACAGGCTGGTGTCGGTCACCCGATGGCTGCAGGGCGATGCGCGGGTGTCGGTCCTGCGCCTGGGGTATTTCGGGGCGAGCACGGGGGCGGCCGCGGCCTTGCGGGCGGCGGCGCGGCTGCCCGAGGTGGCGGCTGTCGTGAGTCGGGGTGGGCGGCCGGACCTGGCGATGGAGGATCTGCATCGCATCAGTTGTCCGGTTTTGCTCCTCGTGGGCGGCCGCGACACGGAGGTGATCCGGCTGAACCGGGAGGCGCTGTCCCGGATGCCGTCGCCCTGCCGCCTGCGGATCGTATCCGGCGCGGGGCATCTCTTCGAGGAGCCGGGCGCCCTCGAGGAGGTGGGCCGGCTGGCGGGTGATTGGTTCATGACGCATCTGGAACCGGTGGGAAGCCATTGAACATGTTCATCGACCGTAGCGATGCCGGCCGGAGGCTGGCGCGGCTGTTGGAAGGTTACCGGGGGTGTCGGGGGATCGTCTATGCCATCCCGCGGGGTGGCGTGCCGGTGGCCGTGGAGGTCGCCCGCCATCTGGGCATGCCGTTGGAGGTGATCTGGAGCAAGAAGATCGGCCATCCGATGAACCCGGAGTATGCCATTGGTGCCGTCAGTCTGGATGACAGGGTCTTGCGGGATGCCGGCGACGTGCCGGAGGCCTATGTGCGGCGGGAGACGGAGCGTCTCCGGTCGGCGATCGCCGACCAGGCGAGACGGCTCGGCGGGGGCCGGCAGCCCAGGTCACCCGCGGGACAGGTGGCCATCGTGGTGGACGACGGTGTGGCGACGGGCAGCACCCTGGCGTGCACGTTGCCGATGCTCCGGCGCATGCGGCCCGCCCGGCTCGTCGTCGCCGTGCCGGTGGCCCCGCCCGAGGCGGTGGCACAGCTGAGGGCGGAGGCCGACGAGGTCGTCTGCGTCCTGACCCCGGAAAGCTTCAGCGGGGTGGGTGGCTTCTATGACGACTTCCGGCAGGTGGCGGACGAAGAGGTGGCGGCGATGCTCTCGGCAGTGTCGGAGCCGCGGTCCGATGACCCTGCCGGCGAGGTTGCCTCCACCGAACCCGACGGCGCGGTATGACCTCGAGGGACAGTTGGCGCCTGCTGTTGCGGCAGTTCTCGAACCCGCTGGTGTTGCTGCTGGTGGTGGCCGTGCTGCTTTCGGCGTTGCTTGGGGAGACGACCGACAGCGTGATCGTGCTGGTCATTCTGATTCTGACCGGCATGACGGGCTTCTGGCAGGAGTTCCGTGCCGGGCGGGCGATGGAGCGCCTTCGACGGATGATCGCCACCCGGCACGAGGTGGTGCGCGACGGGCAGCGGATGCTGTTGACCACGGAAGAGGTGCGGCCGGGCGACCTCGTGCTGTTGGACGCCGGCGACCTCGTGCCCGCCGACGCCCGCATCCTAGAGAGCAACGAGCTGCATGTGAACGAGAGCTCGCTCACGGGCGAGAGCTACCCCGTGGAGAAGTCGCCCTTGCCCGTGGATGAGCGCCTGCCCCTGGCCAGACGGAGCGACAGGGTCTGGCAGGGCACGAGTGTGGTGAGCGGAACGGCCTCGGTACAGGTGACGGCCGTGGGGGGCGACACCGTCTTCGGCGGCATCTCGCAGCGTCTGGGCTCGGTGGTCGAGACGGCTTACGAGAAGGGGATGCGGAACTTCGGCCTCTTCCTCCTGCGCATCACGCTGGTGCTCTGCGCCTTCATCCTCGTCACGAACCTGACCGTCCGGAAGCCCCTCCTCGACGCCGTCCTCTTCTCCCTGGCCTTGGCGGTGGGCATGGCCCCCGAACTGCTGCCCGCCATCCTGAGCATCGGCATGACGGCCGGCGCGAAGCGGATGATGCGGCGCAAGGTCGTCGTGAAACGGCTCTCTGCCATCTTCGGCTTCGGCGAGGTCGACATCCTCTGCACCGACAAGACGGGCACCATCACCCAGGGAGCGGCGCGGCTCCGGGCGGTGACCGACCTCGAAGGCCGTCCCGATGCCGGTCTGGCCAGGCTCGCCTGGCTCAATGCCAGCCTGCAGGAAGGCTTCGCCAACCCCGTCGACGAGGCCATCCGCGCCCGGGCGATGGACGCGGACGGATGGCGGAAGGTCAACGAAGTGCCCTACGACTTCATCCGAAAACGTTTAAGCGTAGCCGTGAGTGACGGCCATGCGACGGTCATGGTCACCAAGGGTGCCCTGCCGCAGGTGATGGAGGCCTGTAGCCGGTCGAGGGTGTCCCCGACGGAGGAGGTCATCCTCGACGAGGCGGGGCGGGCGGCCGTGCTGGAACGCTATGCCGCCTACGGAAGGGAGGGCTGCCGCGTGCTGGGGCTCGCCGTGAAGCAGATGGCGGAGGGCCGCATCCGGCGCGAGGACGAGAGCGACATGACCCTCGCGGGCCTCATCCTCATAGAGGATCCGCTGAAGGAGGACGTCCACCACTCGCTGGAGGCCCTGGAGCGGATGGGCGTGGCCGTGAAGATCGTCACGGGCGACAACCGGCATGCGGCCGGGCACGTGGCGGGACAGCTGCGGCTCATGGAGCCGGGCATCCTCACCGGTGCCGACATCGACCGGTTGAGTCCGGAGGCGCTCGTCGTCAGGGTCCGGGAGACCGACATCTTCGCCGAGATCGCCCCCCACCAGAAGGAGCGCATCGTCAAGGCCCTGCAGGCCTCCGGGCACTGCGTGGCCTACATGGGCGACGGCATCAACGACGTCGCCGCCATCCATGCGGCGGACGTGGGCATCTCGACGGACAACGCCGTCGACGTAGCGCGGGACGCCGCCGACTTCGTACTGCTCGACAAGGGCCTCTCGGTGCTGGCCGAGGGGATCCGCGAGGGACGCCGCTCCTTCGCCAACGCCATGAAATACGTGTACATCACCACGGGCGCGACCTTCGGCAACATGTTCAGCGTCGCCGGCGCCGCCGTCGTCCTGCCCTTCCTGCCCATGCTTCCCAAGCAGATCCTCCTCAACAACCTTGTGAGCGACCTGCCCTTCCTCGCCATCGCCGCCGACCGGGTGGAGGAACAGCAGCTGCGGCGGCCCCGACGCTGGGATCTCCGGCTGATCCGACGCTTCATGGTCGTCTTCGGCATCCACAGCTCGCTGTTCGACCTGGCCACTTTCGGACTGCTGTACGCTCACTGGCGGCTCGATGCGGCAGCCTTCCGTACAGGCTGGTTCATCGAGTCGACCCTCACGGAAGTCATCATCCTCTTCGTGATCCGCACGCGCGGCGCCGTCTGGCGCAGCCGTCCGGGCCAGTGGCTGCTGCTGGCGGCCGCAATCGCCGTAGTCCTCACCATCCTGCTACCCTTGAGCCCCCTCGGGCCGCCGCTGGGCTTCGCCCGTCCCGCGGCAAGGCTCTGGCTGGGCCTGGCGGCCATCCTCGCCGCCTACACCCTCTCGGCCGACCTGCTCAAGGTCCTCTTCTTCCGGCGGATGATGCCCGGGTAGGAAGGTCCCGCCTTTTCTCCTTGACGGGGAATTGCCTATCTTCCCCTATCCAACCAAACCGTCCATGCCACGCTCCATCCTTTTCCTTTTACTGGGCCTCTCGGCCCTCGGCCTGCAGGCCCAACCCGTCGACCGGCTCAGCCCCATCGCCCCCGAGGCGGTGGGCGTCTCATCCGAACGGCTGAAGCGCATCGATGCGTACATGCAGCAGCATGTCGACGACGGCCAGCTCAACGGCGGCACCATGATCATCGTCAGAAAGGGAAGGATCGTCTACCACCGCGCCTTCGGAAAGAGCGACCTGGAGAAGGGCACGCCCATGACGCGCGACAACCTCTTCCGCATCGCGTCGATGACGAAGCCCGTCGTCAGCACGGCCGTGATGATGCTGCTGGAAGAAGGCAGGTTCGCCCTCGACGACCCCATCTCGAAATACATCCCCGCCTTCGCCAAGCCCACCGTCATCGAGCGGTTCCACGCCACCGACACGACATGGACCGCGGAACCTGCGAAGTCGGAGATCACCGTACGGCAGCTCCTCAGCCACAGCTCCGGCATCGGCTACGCCCAGATCGGCTCCGCCGAGGCCCGGGCCATCTATTACAAGTATGGCATCAACGGTGGCATCGGCACGCCAGGCTCCACCCTGGGGGAGATGATCCCCCGCCTCGCCAAGCTGCCCCTCTTCCACCACCCCGGCGAGAAATACCTCTACGGCATGAACGTGGACGTACTCGGGTACCTGGTGGAGATCTGGAGCGGCATGCCCCTCGACCGGTTCCTGCAGGAACGGCTTTTCGGTCCCCTGGGGATGAAGGACACCCATTTCTTCCTGCCCGGCGAGAAGCACGCCCGGCTCGTGCCGCTGTACAAGCAGGACGAGGACATGAAACTGCGCAGGCAGGACTCCGTGATAAGGCTCAACGGCGACTTCCACCGCGACTTCCCCAAGGCACGGGGCACCTACTTCTCGGGCGGGGCCGGCCTCACGTCGAGCGCGCTCGACTATGCCGTCTTTTGCCAGATGTTCCTCAACGGCGGCACCTACAACGGCGTGCGCATCCTCTCGCCCCATACGATCCGCATGATGACCAGCAACCAGATCGGCACGCTCTCCATGGGCAGGCCCAACGACCCCAACCGTTTCGGCCTCGGCTTCGGGGTCTATACGAAGGGCAGCGAAGCCGTCACCCCCGCGCAGGAGGGCAGCTTCGACTGGGGCGGCATGTTCGCCACCCATTTCTGGATCGACCCGGCCTCGGACCTCGCCTGCGTCTTCCTCCGCAACATCTGGCCGCTGCGCAACGGAGAGCTGCAGGCACGTCTCAAGAACCTCGTCTACCAGGCGCTGACGGACTGACGGGAAGCCCTTGGCAACGACACGCGACGCGATCATCGCCAACCTGCTCGCCTGCCTCGACCTCGAAGAGGCCGAGCAACGGACGCGCTATGCCGCCGAGCCCGGCTACCTCCTCAAGGGACTGCGGGTGACAAGAAGGGGCATGGGCTACCTCGACTACCCCGAAGTGGCTTTCCGCCTCCCCTTTCCCACCGACGCCTCGCTGTTCCGCGATGGCACGCCCGTCGAGTGCCTCGGCAGCGGCGAAGACCCTGTCAAGGGACTCCTCGTCGAGTTCGACGGGCGGCAGGGACTGGTCAGGCTCTTCGCGCCCGACTTCCCCGAATGGCTCGAAGACGGCGGCCTCATGCTCCGTGCGGCGCCCGACACGCGCACCACCGGCATCCTCAAGGCGGCGCTGAACCGCATCGCGACCGACGCCAGACTCGCCGACCGCTTCGCAAGGGTCCATGGGTTGGAGGCCGGCGGGGAGGATGTCGGCCGCCGGACCCTCACTTCGATCGGCTTCCGCAACCCTTCCCTGAACCCCAGCCAGCGGGAGGCCGTCTGCGAGATGCTGACGGAGCGCGGGCTGGTGGTCCTGCACGGTCCGCCGGGCACGGGCAAGACGACGACACTGGTCGAAGGCATACGCCAGCTGGCGGCTGCCGGAAGGAAGGTCGTGGTGACGGCGCCCAGCAACGCGGCGGTCGACAACATCTCCCGGAGCCTGCTCGGCTGCGGGGTGCGCGTGCTCCGGGTCGGCAATACGGGCCGGGTGGACCCTGCCGTCTTCCCGCACACCCCCGAAGGCCGGCTGTCGGGCGGCCGGGAGCAGAAGGAGCTGAAGGACCTGCGCATCCGGGCCGAGGAGTTCCGCCGCATGGCGCTGAAGTACAAGCGCAGCTACGGGAAGGCCGAACGGGAGCAGCGCGACCTGCTCTTCAAGGAGGTCCGCTCCATCCGGGAGGAGATCCGCCGGCTGAGGGACTACCAGGAGGACCGACTCTTCCGGGAGGCCGAGGTGGTGGCCGGCACGCCCGTGGGACTGCTCGACGCGCGGGCCGACCGGTACGCCTACGACACGCTCGTGATGGACGAGGCGGGGCAGTGCACCGAGCCCTTCGCCTGGTGCTCGCTGCCCCTGGCGGGACGCGCGGTGCTGGCAGGCGACCACCTGCAGCTGCCACCCACCGTGATCAGCCGGAAGGCAGCCGCGATGGGACTCTCGACGTCGATCCTCGAGACGTTGGCCAAAAGCGGTTATCCGTTGACGTTACTCGACACCCAGTACCGCATGCGGCCCTCCATCGCCGCCTTCAGCAGCGAGCGCTTCTATGGTGGCCGTTTGCAGACTTCGCCCGGACGCGAGGACACGGGCGTGCACGTGACCTTCATCGACACCGCCGGCTCGGGCTTCGAGGAACAGCGCGGACCCGACGGCGCTAGCCTGTGGAACGAAGGCGAGGCAGGGCTGATCCTCAAACTCATGGAGACGGAGGGACTGCCGGCCGATGAAACGGCACTGATCACGCCCTATTCGGCGCAGGCGGAGGCCATGACGCCGATGCTGCCGCCCGGCATGCGCTGCAGCACGGTCGACAGCTTCCAGGGCCAGGAAATGCGACATGTGGTCGTCTCGCTGGTCCGCAGCAACAGCGACGGCGAGATCGGCTTCCTGAAGGACTACCGCCGGATGAACGTGGCACTCACAAGGGCGAAGGAGTCGCTCTTCGTGATCGGCGACAGCGCCACCGTGGGCAACGACCCTTTCTACGCCGCCTTCCTGACCCATGTGGAGCGAAACGGCGCCTACCGCACCGTGTGGGAATTCGAAGGATCCTGAGTTCGCGCGCATCAGGATCGTCGAAACCAGCGAATTCGTTTTCGACGGCCGCCTGTGGAAATGAATATAGGTCAGTCGCCACCGGGTAGTGTCCATTTCGGGTGATGCGAGACCGCATATCCACCCTGCATGGTCGGCTGGGGGCTGATGGGTCCGCTCACCAGAGCCCGCCCACGCCGGCCGCCCACATCGCCTTTTCCAGTGCCGGGATGCGATCCTTCAGCAGCGCCTCGCCCCGCTGTTTGAGGAGGGTCCACTGTGCGTCGTATTCCTTCATGAGGTCGAGCGAGGGCTGGTTGACGCGGGGGATGTCGCTCTCCGTCTGGTTGAGGAGGAACATGTAGTTGGCGGTGAAGCGGTTGGGGAAGTTCTCGACGTCGTCGTAGGCCTTCGACTTGCGCTGTACCATCTCTTCGTCCCAGGCTTTCATGTCGACGAGGAGTTGACCGGCCATCTGGCGGACGGCGGCTTTGGCGGGTTCGGCGTCGAGCGACCTGACGAGTTCGGCCAGCCGCGACTGCTTTACGTGGAGGGTGTTGACGAGCCGGTGCATCTCGGAGACGTTGGCTTCCATGCGGGACATGACCTCGTCGTAACGGGCGTAGTCGGCATCGGTGACCGGGTAGAGGGGGTTGCGCAGGATCTTCGCCTCGGTGGTGAGGGAGCGGCCGTCGGAGGTGTGCAGGGAGAGGGTGTAGGTGCCTGGGGGTGCCTTGTGGCCGTTGAAGCTGCTTTCGATGTACACGTCGGGGATGCCGGGCAGGGTGGCATGGCGCATGTTCCACACGAAGCGGTTGAGGCCGGTGTGCCGGGACAGTTGCGGGTCGCGGGCGGGTGCGCCGTCGTATCGACGGTATAGGCTGTCGGGGCGGGATTGGAAGCGGCGGACGAGGGTACCCTTCGCATCGCGTATGTCGAGGGTGAGGTGGGCGGTGTCGGCCAGTCTGGGGAGGCGGTAGTGGATGACGACGCCGTTGGCGGGATTGACGCCGTCGAAGGGTGCAGCGCCGTTGAAGGAGGGGTCGTTGCCGTTGAGGGGGCTGCCGCCGTTGGCGAGGTAGGCGTCTTCGGGGCGGTAGATGGCCAGTGAATCGGTGGAATGGTAGTACTGCCGGAGGAGGCCGAGGTCGTCGAGGATCCAGAAGGACCGGCCCGAGGTGGCGGCGATGAGGTCGCCCTGGTGGATGCGCAGGTCGGTGATGGGTGTCACGGGCAGGTTGAGTTGGAAGCGGTACCAGTCATGGCCGCCGTTCCACGAGACGAAGAGGCCCAGTTCGGTACCGGCGAAGAGGAGGCCCTTGCGGTCGCTGTCTTCGCGTACGACGCGGGTGAACGCGTTGGCGGGGATGCCGTGGTCGATGCGTGTCCAGGTCTTGCCGTAGTCGGTCGTGCGGTAGAGGCCGGGGCGGTGGTCGTTGAACTTGTAGCGGGTGGTGGCGATGTAGGCGGTGGCCTTGTCGTGCGGCGACACTTCGATGGCGTTGACGAGGCACTCCTCCAGTCCGTCGGGCGTGACATTCTGCCAGGTGGCGCCGCCGTCGCGGGTGATGTGCACCAGTCCGTCGTCGCTGCCCGTCCAGAGCACGCCCTTCTCATGGGGCGATTCGACGACGTAGCTGAGGGTGCCGTAGTTCTCGGCGCCGACGGCCTCGTTGGTATAGGGCACGCCGGGGCGGCCCTGTTTGGTGGTGTCGTTGCGGGTGAGATCGGGCGAGGCTTCCGTCCAGGTGCGGCCCATGTCGCGGGTGCGGAGCAGTCGTTGTGCGCCGTGGTAGAAGGTGCCGGGTTCGTGTCTGGACCAGATGATGGGGGCGTTCCAGTTGAAGCGGTAGCGGCAGTCCCTGGCGTCGCGGCCGAGGTATTGGATGGGGGCGGCCATGACGTTGGTGGAGGCGTTGGCGCGGGTGTCGAGGATCTCGATGGTGCCCTGGTAGCTGCCGCCCATGACGAGGTGTGGCGAGTCGGGGTTGAAGGCGAGGAAAGCGCTTTCGCCGCCGGCGGAGGCGGCCCAGCTGGAGGTGCCGATGCCGTAGCCGCCGAATTCGCGGTGGGCGATGGAGAGGGAGCTGTTGTCCTGCTGGCCGCCGTAGATGCGGTAGGGGAAGCCGTTGTCGACGTTGATGCGGTAGATCTGTGCGGTGGGCATGTTGGACTGTGTGCTCCAGGAGCGGCCGCCGTTGAGGGTGATGACCGACCCGCCGTCGTCGGAGAGGATCATGTTCCTGGGGTTGGCGGGGTTGATCCAGAGGTCGTGGTGGTCGCCGTGCTGCGTGTCGAGCCGTTCCCAGGTGTGGCCGCCGTCTTTCGAGCGAAGGGCTGGGGCGCTGAGGACGTAGACGGTGTTCTCGTCGGTTGGGTCGGCGAAGACCTCGATGTAGTACCAGGCGCGCTGGATGAGGCGGTGGTCGGCGCTGATGCGCGACCAGCTGTCGCCCGCGTCTTCGGAGACGAAGAGTCCGCCCTTCTCCTGTTCGGAGTCGCTTTCGATGAGGGCATAGACCTTGTCGGGGTTGGAGCGGCAGACGGAGACGGCCATCTTGCCGAGTTCCTTGGGCAGGCCGGCGGACAGGCGCGTCCAGGTCTCGCCGCCGTCCGTCGACCGGTAGAGTCCGCTGCCGGGTCCGCCGCTGGTGATGCGCCAGGGTTCGCGGCCGTGCTCCCACATGGCGGCGTAGAGGATGCGGGGGTTGGTCATGTCCATCGACAGTTCGGCGCAGCCGGTGCGGTCGTCGACATAGAGGACCTTCTTCCACGACTTCCCGCCGTCGGTGCTCTTGAAGATGCCGCGTTCTTCGGAGCGGCCGTAGAGGGCGCCCTGTGCGGCGACGAACAGGGTGTTCTCGTCGCGGGGGTGCACGACGATGCGGGAGATGTGCTGTGTCTTCTCGAGGCCGATGTTCTTCCAGGTCCGGCCCGCATCCGTCGACTTGTACACCCCGTCGCCGTGATGGGTCATGACGCCGCGGATGGCGTGTTCGCCCGTGCCGACATAGACGATGTTGGGGTCGGTACCGGCGACCGCGACGGCGCCGACGGAGCCGGTCCGGAAATAGCCGTCGGACACGTTCCGCCAGGTGATGCCCATGTCGTCCGTCTTCCAGAGGCCGCCGCCGGTGGTGCCCATGTAATAGGTGAGGATATCACCCGGCACGCCGCAGGCCGCGTTGGCGCGGCCGCCGCGGAAGGGGCCGATGGAGCGCCACCGGAGGGGTCGGAGGGCCTGTTCGTAGTCGGGCTTTGGCGGGGCGGGGGGCGGCGGCGTCTTTTTCGTTTGTGCGTAACCGTCAGTGGCGGCGGCGGCGAGGAGCAGGGCGATGGGCATCCATCTCATGGGGAGGGTGTTGAAGATGAACTTGTGACGGTGGCGCCTGCCTGGGGGAGGCAAGGCGGGTGCCGGTGATGGACAGGGGTACGTCGCGCGACCGCCCGGGATCACATCCCCGGGAACAGCGGGCGGCCGACGTCCTTGAGGAAGGGCCAGGGGACGCGGATGAGGATGAGCACGAGGGCGATCAGGAAGTAGCGGAAGGCCTTTTTGTATTTATCTGCATCGGCCAGCGGCTTCTTCGCCATCCCGTAGCCGAGGGTGACCAGGGCGATGGCGGCGATCATGGTCAGCGGGTGTTCCATCTGGTAGAAGCGGTAGAAGGCGTTCTTCATCATCGACACGCCTTCGGGGCGTTCGTGGGTGAGGAGCCCGAAGCGGCCCGCGAACCACTGGTAGAGGCCGAGCAGCAGGGTGATGTGCGATGCGATCAGGGTGAACAGCCAGGTCTTGCGGTCGCCGTCGGAGAAGGCGCGACCCTGCTTCCAGCCGGTGTAGCTCTTGACGATGCTGAGGGCGAGCAGTGCGAGGATGACCCAGCGGAGGAGGTTGTGCAGGTGGAGGAGTCCGGTTTGCATGGGATGGGGTTGTAGGTGATGTCTAAATTAGGTCCTGAAGGCCTTCCGCTCAATTATTTTTTCGCGGCCAGCCATTGGTACAGCCGGTGGGCGTCTGTCGGCTGGAAGAGTTGTGTGCCGGGGTTCATGGTGGCGGCGGTGCCGCAGGCGACGCCCATGCGGAGGGCCTCGGCCATCCCTCTGCCTTCGTGGAGGGCCCAGGCCATGCCGGCCACCATGCTGTCGCCGGCGCCGACGGTGCTCTTGCGGGGCACGACGGGGGCGGGCGTCTGCACGACCGCTTCGTCCGTGACGAGCAGGGCACCGGCCGCGCCCATGGAGACGGCCACGGCCGCAAGGCCGCCGGCCCGCAGCAGTCGCCGGGCTGCGTCGTCGACCTCGTCGAGTTCGAGGGTGGTGCGTCCGCTGAGGGCGGCCAGTTCTGCCAGGTTGGGCTTGACCATCCAGACATGTCCGTGCAGGGCCGCCTGCAGGGGTGCTCCGCCCGTGTCGAGGATGACACGGGCGCCGCGGGCGTGGAGGCGAGCGGCTAGGGTGGCGTAAAAGTCGGTCGGCAGTCCTGCCGGCAGGCTGCCGCTGAGGACGGCCCAGTCGGGGAAGGGGTTGATGGCGTCGATGGCGCGCAGCAGCGCTTCGGCCTCTTCGGGTGTCACGGAAGGCCCTTCGGCCACGATGCGGTACTGGCGGCCGGTGGCGGCTTCGACGACCATGATGCTTTCTCGCGTCTCGCCGGCGATGGCGGAGGGGTGGAGGGGGATGCCTTCGGCGGCCACGAGGTGCTGCAGGTGCTGTCCGTTGCGGCCGCCGGATAGCAGGAAGGCCTCGGCAGGTCCGCCCAGGCGGCGGATGCCGCGGGCCACGTTGATACCGCCGCCGCCCGCCTCCACCAGCGGGTTGGGGCAGCGGAGTTTGTGGTCGGGCTCGAGGCGGTCGACGTGGAACGACTTGTCGAGGGCGGGGTTGAGGGTGATGGTGAGGATCATGTCGGCCGGCTTGGGGGGTGTCAGGGGGCCAGGAAGAGGCTGTCGACAAAGGCCTCTCTGTCGAAATGGAGGAGGTCTTCCGTCCGCTCCCCCACCCCGATGAAACGGACTGGGATGCGGAACTGGCTGGCGACGGCGAGGACGACGCCACCCTTGGCGGTACCGTCGAGCTTGGTGATGGCCAGTCCGGTGACCTGTGTGGCGGCGGTGAAATGTCGGGCCTGTTCGACTGCGTTCTGGCCTGTGGACCCGTCGAGGACCAGCAGCACTTCATGGGGCGCGTCGGGGATGACCTTCTGGATGACGCGTCGGATCTTGGCGAGTTCTTCCATCAGGTGGGCCTTGTTATGGAGGCGGCCGGCCGTGTCGATGAGGACGACATCGCTGCCCCTGGCGACGGCGCTGTTGACGGTGTCGAAGGCGACGGAGGCGGGGTCGCTGCCCATCTCCTTCTTGACGATGGGGACGCCGGTGCGTTCGCTCCAGATGCTCAGCTGGTCGACGGCTGCGGCACGGAAGGTGTCGGCTGCGCCGAGGAGCACCGACTTGCCGGCCGACTGGAAGTGATGGGCGAGTTTGCCGATGGTGGTGGTCTTGCCGACCCCGTTGACGCCGACGACGAGGATGACGAAGGGTTTGCGCCCCTCCGGCATCGGGAGACCGCCGGCGGCGCTGTCGGCCAGGATGGCGGCCGTCTCCTCACGGAGGACGCGCTGGAGGTCTGCGGGCTGGAGGGTCCTGTCGCCCTTCAGCCGGTCCTGGATGCGTTCGATGACCTTTACGGTGGTGTCGATGCCGACGTCGGCGCCGATGAGGGCCTCTTCGACCGCTTCGAGGAGGGCGTCGTCGATGGTCGTCCGTCCGGTGACGGCGCGGCTGAGTCGCGACAGGAAGCCCTCGCGGGTCTTGCCGAGGCCGGCGACGAGGCTTTCGCGTTCCTTCCGTCCGAAGAGTCTGTCGAAGATTCCCATGGGATGTAGATGTGTTCAGTCTTGGATGTCGTGCCGCATGAGGTGGTCGTCGGTCCTTTCGTTGCCGAATTCGAAGGCGGCGGTCTCGTATACGCGAAAGCCCTTGGAGCGGTAGAATCCGATCGCCTCGTGGTTTTGTTGCCATACCTGCAGCCACAGGGTGGCGTCGCCGGCGGCCCGGGCCTCTCGGAGGGCGATATCGAGCAGGGTCGTGCCGATGCCGGCGCCCTGGAAGCGTTGGAGGACGTATATGCGTTCCACCTGCAGGCAACGGGTGTGGTCGATGCCCTTGGGCTGCCTGTCGCGACGGGTCTTGAGGTATCCGGCCGGTTCGCCCGCCACCCGGGTCATGTGGAAGGCGAAGCCGGGGTTGGCGAGTTCGGCGAGGAGGCGTGCCGCGGTGAGGTGGGTGTCGATATAAAGGCGGAGGTTGGCGGCGTCGGTGCGCCCGCCATAGGTCTCCCGGAAGGTCTCGCGGGCGAGTCGGGCGAGGGTGTCGGCCTCCTCAGGGCCGATACGGACCGTCTGGCTGGTGGGCGTCTCCATGGTCAGGGGAAATGAAAAAGCCGTTCCAGCGGGGGTTGGAACAGCTTCGTCAGGGCGGTCGGCCGCATGATGCGGTTATTGGCCCAGGAATTCCTTGATCTTGTCCTTGTGGACGATGGCCTCCTTGAAGGTGTAGGCGCCCGACTTGTCACTGCGCACGGCCTTGATCACCTTGGTCCAGTTCTTCGCCTCGGCGGCCGCCTTCTGGTCCTTCGTCTTGATGGCTGTCTTTGCTTGCTTGGCCATGGCTTACTTGATTTCCTTGTGAACGGTGACTTTCTTGAGGATGGGGTTGTACTTCTTGAGTTCGAGCCGCTCGGGGGTGTTCTTCTTGTTCTTGGTGCTGACGTAGCGGCTGGTGCCGGGCATGCCGCTGTTCTTATGCTCCGTGCATTCGAGGATGACCTGCACCCTTGCCCCTTTCTTTGCTGCCATGTGGATGGGTTTGTTTGGGTCTTTGTCAGATGTTCATGCCGGCGGCCCGGAGTTCCTTGACGACGGGGTACAGGCCGTTCTTGTTGATGGTGCGGATGGCGTCGGCCGAGAGCTTGAGCGTCACCCACTTGTCCTCTTCCGCCAGGAAGAAGCGCTTGGTCTGGAGGTTGGGGAGGAAGCGGCGCTTCGACTTGATGTTCGAGTGCGACACCTTGTGTCCCGTGACCGGGCGCTTGCCTGTGACCTGACATACTCTTGCCATGACC
>Ga0172372_10004274_pt1 | contig 20422 bp, 20 predicted proteins | sample LakKiv5m_2_FD_114544 | JGI IMG/M metagenome (GOLD analysis project Ga0172372, IMG submission 114544) | Freshwater microbial communities from Kabuno Bay, South-Kivu, Congo - kab_092012_9.5m | ecosystem: Environmental > Aquatic > Freshwater > Lake | place: Democratic Republic of the Congo...
CCCACCATCATAGACAAAGGCCGGGGCTGGCCCATACCCACCATCATGTCGGCCATGCGCCAGGTCCTGGGCCGACCACCGCGCATCATAGCCACCGTCAGGAGCATACCCGACTGCATGGCGTCGTTCGTGAGGGTGGCCCAGCCCTCGGATCTGGCCGAGTTCATGCGATCGGGCCAGCTGGCCGATCATCTGCGGGCGGCCTACATCAGCCTGCAGGCCGGATACCAGTACGATCCCACCGCCTTCCTGATAGTGGAATACGACGATCTCGTGCGCGACCCCCAGGGCCAGCTCGCCCGCATACATGAGTTCCTGGAGCTGCCGGCATTCTCCTATGATTTCGCCCAGATCGACGGGGAGCCGGTCAAGGAAGACGACGAGGGCCTGCACGGCTATGCGGGCATGCACGACATCCAGCCCCGCCTGGCCCCACAGCACCAGCAGGATCCCCGGGACGTGCTGGGCCATCACTACATAGATTTCTGCCAGCCCGAGTTCTGGCTGCCGGTGCCCAGAACCATGCCGCCCGTGCATGACCTGGATCTCCAGCTGGCGGCCAGCACCATGGGCGACTTCGTGGAAGGCTGGCGCCTGGCACAGAAGCTGGCCCGGGAAGAACCCCACAACGACCGCGCGGCCTACAACCGCGGCTGGTATCTCCTGCGCCAGGACCAGATACAGCAGGGCTACCAGCTGTTGGATCGTGGCCGCCGTGCGGGCGTGTTTGGCGATCAGCGCCCGGACACGGTGACCGGACCCTGGGATGGCCGCACCAAAGGCACCATCCTGCTGCGCCTGGAAGGCGGCTTGGGCGACCAGATACATCAGGTGCGCTATGCCCAGGTCATGGCCGCGCGCGGCTGCCGGGTCATAGTGTCGGCCACCGGCAGCCTGGTCCCGCTCATGAGCCAGATATCTGGCGTGTCAGCGGTGGTCCAGCACGGTGCCGAGTACGGCGTGTACCATGACGCATGGGTGCAAGGCATGTCGGCCCCGGTGCCCCTGGGCCTGGAGCTGGCGGATCTGTCAGGCGAGGCCTACATCGCCCGGCCCAAGACCATACGGGGTGCGCGACCCAGGATTGGCCTGCGCTGGGCAGGCAACCGGCAGTTTGAAGCGCAGCATCACAAGCGATTCCCGGCCGATCTCATGTTTCATGCGGTCAAGGATCTGGCAGCAGAGTTCATCTCGCTCCAGCGGGACGAGGACAGCGAGCTGTGCCCACCCTGGGTGCGGCCCGTGCCCCTGGACTCCTGGCCAGACACCCAGGCAGCGGTGGCCTCATGCGATCTCGTGATCTCGGCCTGCACCAGCGTGGCGCACCTGTCAGGCGCCATGGGTGTGGATACCTGGGTGATCACCCCGGTCATGCCCTACTTCCTGTGGGCCCAAGACGGCGATCGCACGCCCTATTACCACAGCGTGCGCCTGTGGCGCCAAAGAGTGTTCGGCCACTGGACCCATCCTTTCGACGAGATACGGCAGGCCCTGCTGGAGCTGCCGCTGTTGGCGCCGGCCGCAGATAAGTAAACAGCCATTGCCTTAAGGAGATATCATGCCCCATTATGACCTGCCCGTCGATCCGGGCTCTGCCCCCAAGTTTTGCCGCATCACGGATGGACAGATCGCGGAAGGCCCGCGCCAGTTTCCCAACGGTAGCGATCTAGAAGCCCTGGCCCAGGCCAACGATCTCTCGGCCCTGCGCGCCCGCGGTTGGCTGCCACATGTGCTGTACGATCCCAGTGGTGAGTGCCTGACGCACTCCACGTTTGAAGTCTTGGCCGACGAAGTGGCCGAGATCAAGCACTATCGCGCCTACACGCCGGAAGAAGTGGCCGCGCATGCCGCTGCCATGGCCGAGTTTGAAGCGCAGCGCGCGGAACGGCAGGCAGCAGGTGGGCCCGGCCCCGGCTGATCCCCATGCTGGAAGCTCGCTACCGTCGCGACTATGACGGTGAGTTTGTGATCCTGGAGACGCGCCTGGTCAATGGCGTGAAACAGGAACGCCGAGAGTGGATCCCCAACCTTATCATCAATGATCACACGTCAGGCCGCGCAGCCGTGATCGGCAGCAGATACGATCAGGACCGATTCCGACACCAGCGTTTGGCCAATCACAAGGGCGGATTGTTAGGTAGTCGACGCCTGCAGACCTATAGTGCCGGCGACATCTGGGAGGACATGCGCCTGGACTTCTATGCCTGCACCAACAGGAAGAGATTGGCCCGCATACTGGAAACTGCCTACGATGAGACCACGGTCATCTACTCCAACGCCAACATGGTGATAGGCCATCCCAACCGGCTGTATCCCACCCCTTACTCTCCCTATCTGGCCGACGAGGCCCTGGCCTGCTACCTGGCCTGTTTCGACGGGCATGAAGAGATCTTCCTGATCGGTTACAATCGCGAGACTGTCTGGGACGACCTCATGGTCATGCCCGACATGATCAAGGTCATGCGAGCCTATCCCGGCGTGAAGTTCGTGAGCGTGGGTGGACCAGCGGGCCAGCCCGACGGTTGGCTGGATCTGCCCAACCTCACCACCATGCCCATCCGGCAGTTCGTCACCTACTGCGATATCTGATCAGCTCGACCACGCTGTCGATCTTGGCACGCACTTCGGCCAGGTTCACCGTGGACCACAGGCCCGGGTGCATGGGACGCGGCCACTGATCGCGCGCCAGCCAGGCATAGCCAAGATGCTCGTGGTTCAGCCGGGGTTGGAACTCCGCTGCCACCACGCCCAGGAACGTATGATAGGCGAAACGTCCGTCCGCGCTGGTAAACTGCTCCACGGGCACCAGTTTAGTGACCTCGGGCCACTGGCCGATCTCTTCCTCGCACTCGCGCTCTAATGCTTGTAGTAAAGTCTCGCCTGGATCGACCTTGCCTCCCGGCAGGCCCCAGGCCCCAGGGTTTTTCACATCGTTGCGCATGAGATAGAGATAGCGATCGGTGTCCAGGCTGTAGAACCAAGCGCCGGCGGCGGTTACAATACCAGGCTCCATTCTCCCGAGGGATAGAGTCCTTCGTATGATTTCACCCACTCGGTGGTGGTCCAGCGATACTGTATGCCCGTGGTGATGTTGGTCACGTACTCGATGTTCGTGGTCTGTTGGGCCGCCTCAAAGGCCACGGTCCAGTAGCTGCCGTCAAATTCAATGATGTCATTGGCGCGCGCGTTGATGGACGGTCCCCAGGCCGCGGTCTCGTCGCCCATGTCATCCAGGATGAGATAGCGCGTGCCCGCGATGGGCGTTCCGGGGTCGAACGTGAGTGGATTGATGATGGCATCCACTGGGTCAAGGGTGTTCTGTGGCAGGGTATCTGCGTCGATGTCGATCAGGAGGAAACGATCGTCCGTGGGATCATATGATACCACGCCGATGATCTGGGAGTCATCGCCCCAGGGATTGTCAAAGCGTATCTGGCTGATGCCCTCGCGCAACACACCATACACGCCCACGATGGCATGCCAGAACTCGTTGCTGGGCGGATTCTCCGGTGGCGTCACGCTTGAGTTGGGCGTGTTGATGGTCTGGCTGTATTTCAGGGCCTGCACCTTGTTGCCGATCAAGAGCGTCTGGTAGTTGTAGGGCGTGAACTTCTGGCGCGTGCCTAGCAATAGATCGCTGTTGGTGATGGCTTCATTCGCATCGCCTTGGGCATCATACACTGAGTAGATGATCTTCTCGACCACGCCCAGTTTCTTGACCTTGGCCGGGCTTGAGATCCATATGGGCAGGCCAAACCGCATGCTCATGATGTCTATGGGATTGTCAGTACCCACTGGTATGGTCCGATTGGTCCACTGCACGTTCTCCAGTTCTACCACGCTCAAGCTGGTCCAGTCCAGATAGTTGTCGGTCGATTGTATCTCCAGCGCGGGGTTGAACAGGGTGGCGATCTGCTCGAAGATCTGGAACTTCTGGTTGGTGTTAGATGTCCAGATGTCCGTGGTCAGGGTCATCCTATAGGGCACGGGCATGAGCCGCTCGATAGAGAAGGCGTTGCCCTGCGTGGTCTCGTATGATTCAGTGTCGGGATCGTAGGTCCTCTGGCGCACCTGCACCTTGTTCACGTGATAGGGCTCCTGCATCCTGTTCTGCTGGTATTCCATGCCCGTGATGTAGAAAGTGATCAAGGGAGCGGACGGCATGAAGCTGGAGGAGTTCTCGGTAGCAACCACTTGGGCCTGCCGGCTCCAGTCGCCATAGCGCACGGGCACGCGGACCAGGGTCTCATTCTCGCTGCCCTGCGCGCCATACATGACCTGGAAGTTGGAGAAGATCCTGGTGAACTGCAGCAGGAACCTTCGGATTTGGTCGTCATAAAAATATTGTTGGACCATAGATTATTCGTTAGGTTGTCCAGGTTGCGTGCCAGGTCTGGGATTGGGCGGCTTGAAGCCACCATCATCGCCATTGTCCGCGCGCGGCTTCAGGAGTTCGCTCAAGCTCTGGCGGCTGGGTATGCTGCCCAGGTCCGTGGTCGGCACGGTGTATGTATTGTTCACGAAGCTAGAACGCAAGGTATTGTTCTGCGGTCCATTGGTGAGATCGGTCCTGACGTTCTCTTCGATCTTGATCCACCCGCGGCCGTTGTAGCGGAACAGGCGATTGGGAAAGTAATCCAGGCGCAGGGCATAGTCGCCTTCTCTCGCGTTGGGCGGGAAGCTCACACCTGGCGTGACTGGCAGGCCATTGGGCGCGATACCATCTCCAGTGAGATAGCCCATGGTGTAGCCATCTGCTCGTGGGGTCTGCGCGGCATCGGCCACGTTCACCCCGGTAGAGTCCACATCGATCGACGTGGAGTCGATGGTGATGCTGGCGGGGTCAGCGGGCGTGCCATCAGGGTTGGTGGGGAAGATGTAGAACTTGACCGTGTCATAGCCGCTCAAGGGCACTTCCAGCTCAGCCGCTGCCAGGATGGCGTCGTTCAGCTGCAGGTCTTTGGGACGGCTGGAGGCCTTGTCGCCCAGGGTGTTGGGATCGATCTCTTCCCAGTAGGTGGTATTGGTGATGTCGGTGCCCACGGGGGTATCGATCCGGGCACGGTAGTAGGTGTCGCCTGACAGCACGATCGAACCAGCGGGATAGAAGTTGCCCGGATCCCAGATCGTCTGGGTCTCCAGGGCCTGGTCCATGATCTCTTTGTATTCCTGGCTGTTGACCAGGGGCGTGGCCTTCACGCGCCAGGTGTGCGGCAGCCATTCGGCAGCGAAGCCCTCGGCCGCGAACGAGCAGTCCTGCACCACATAGTAGCGCGGCAAGGGCAACACAGCGGGATTGAGCGGGTTCCAGTCCTTGAGATTGGGCACTTCAAGCACGTCGCCCGCCATGAGCTTGCGACCTATGGTGTCGATCATGTCGTTGTAGTGGAAGGTCAGGAACAGGGTGTCGTTGTTGAGAAACAGGCCGAACTGCGTGAGATCGAAGTCTATGTCCTGCACCCGGTACACGCCGCGCATCCTGTAGATATCGGGATCGTAGGCACGATCGCGGTTCTCGCCCAGGAGTAGATCCTGTATGAACAAGGGATCTTCGAAGGTGTAGTTGGGCTGGGTGGGATCGTAGTTGCCGCTTTCGGCGGAATCTCCGGTGCCGGTCTTGGGTCCCAGATACTTGTGCACGTAGATATCCACACCACCCACGGTGTACATCTCCGAGATCCGGCGGTCAAAAAAACGGTAATCGTTGGTCCTATTGGGACGATACAGGCTAAGACGCGGCATAGTAGGGTATTTATGGGTAGGTTGACCCAAAAATCCTGATCTGCTAAAATAGCATATGGACATGGCAGATTGGCAGCGCCTGCATGAGCGCCTAGATACCGCGCATCGCGGCTATCTTGGCACCCAGTTTGGCGTGCGTGATCTCTGGGTCATGCACCGCGCGGTGTATGAACTCTTGCGCGAGGCCGATCGGGAGTGGGTGAACTGCCGGCGCAGGGGCACGGGCAGTCCTAGATTCGATCAGCTGCTGGCCCAGGCCGAAGAATGCCTGCGAAACTTTGAAGGACACCTGCTGTTGGCTAAACTATCACACAAGGAGCATAGATGAACGCAGCCACGATCCGAGCACCCCGGCCGCTCAATCCCAAGAGCGCGGACACGAAATACACCGGGCCCGAGCCAGAATGGCGTGTCCAGCCCAATAGCGACAACCGCATCAGCCGGCTATCTGCCGCCTTTGCCTGGTACAACTACCATTACGACAAGAAGACCGTGAAAGAGCTCATCATCGACTGGCTGGCCCGCAACGATCGAACCCGGGAGGCCAAGGAGTTCGGCAGGGTGCCAGAGTCAACCATCCGCAATGCCACAGGTTGGCTGTGCAGGATGAACACTCAGGGCCTGGAACTGAACGAGCATGAGCTCCTGACGGTGGATTCGGCCATCAAGGGCCACATCGACAGTGTGCGGGCCGTGCGCGAAGTCATCCGCGAAGCCACGGACACGGTCATCAAACCAAACATACAGGATCGCTTGCGTGACAAGATGGTGGAGGCCGCGGGCGAGATCGAGGGCCTGTATGATGACATGATCCTGGCGGGAGCCAAGATGTCGGCCGACTACAAGCCCATGGCCATACTGCGTGGCATGAACATCGCGCCCCAGATGGTTCATGAGATCGCGGACGATTGGCGGCGCAGATTGGGCGAACTTGAGGCCGTGGTGGCAGGCCGGGATGCCCAGCTGGTGGAAGGCTACGGGCAGTTTGGTAAGCTCCAGGTCAAAAACCTCGTGAAATTCGCCGAACAGGTCATAGCCGACTGTGGTAGTTATGTCCAACTGAAAAAGGTTGAACGCAAGCCGCGCAAGAAGAAACCGGTCAGCCCCGAACGCCTGACCCAGAAGTTCAAGTATCTTGCCGAGTTTGAGGGACTGAAACTGAAATCAGAGCCAGTGATCAAACTGGTCAACGCCCAGGAAGCCTGGCTGTATGACACCAAGAAACGCAAGCTGATCTACGTGGTGGCGGACACGCACGCGGGCTCGTTCACGGTCAAGAACAACAACCTGATCGGCTTTGATCCCACCAACAGCGTGCAGAAAACCCTGCGCAAGCCCGCGGAGCAGATCCGAGCCCTCCTGCAGGGCGGCGTGGTCCAGCACCGCAAGAGTTTCAAAGACATCCGGGCCACGGAAGTGAAGTTCAACGGGCGCGGCAACGAGAACCTGATCCTGCTCAAGATCCGCTAAATACGGGGCAAGGAGCCCCCATGGCAGACTCGAGCCTCGACCCACTGAAAAAACAATTGATCGACTATGTGCAACTGCAACTGGCCGATCAGATCATCGACGTAGAACTGGATCCCGCGCACTACGAGGCCGCTTACCAGCGCACGCTGGGCATTTACCGCCAGCGGGCCCAGAACGCCTACGAAGAATCATACTCATTCATGCAGCTGGTGTCCAACCAGAACGAATACATACTCCCCCAGGAAGTGGTCAGCGTGCGCCAGATCTTCCGCCGCACCATAGGCCTGGGCACGGGCGTGGGCGGCTACAGCTTTGATCCCTTTGGACAGGCCACGCTCAACGTCTATCTGCTGAACTTCAATCAAGCAGCCGGAGGTATGGCCACTTATGATTTTTATCAGCAGTATGTGGAACTGGCTGCTCGCATGTTTGGTGGCTACATCAACTACACGTTCGATCCGGTATCAAAGAAACTGCAGCTGATCCGCGATCCCCGTGGCACTGGCGAAGTGGTCCTGCTCTGGACCTACAACCTCAAACCTGAAATCACGCTCCTGGCCAACTACCAGATCGTGCAGTGGTTCCGGGACTGCATGACCGGTGCGGCCAAGATCATCATAGGCGAAGCCCGGGAAAAGTTCACCAATATCGCTGGCCCACAGGGCGGCACCACCCTGAACGGCACGGCCATGAAATCGGAAGGCCAGGCCATGATCGACCGGTGTATAGAAGATCTCCAGCAATATGTGGATGGTAGCCAACCTATCACCTTCGTGATCGGCTAAATCCACTCGCATTTGCCCAAAAACTCGTGTAAACTAACGGCATGAAGGCCGTGATGATCGATATCGAAACCTGTGGAACCGGTGTGGATGCCTGTGTGCTCACCATCGCGGCCCAGTGTTTTGATCCTTTAGAACGCACCACAGAATACAGCGACCATTGGTATTATGCACGGGTAGATCCCAACAGCCAACCAGATCGTAACATCAGCGACGGCACAATAGAATGGTGGGCCCGACAGCCAAAAGCAGCACAGGAAGAAGCATTCAGCCCAGAAGGTCGCATCCCACTGAAGCAAGCCTTGGAAGAACTGCATAGATTGGTCTGGCACTGCCGCTGGGTGTATGCCAACGGTCCTACGTTTGATTGCAATATCTTGGAACACTGTTATAAAAGCTACAATATAGTGCTGCCTTGGCAATACTACAATGTGCGCGATGCCCGTACTATCTACAGTCTGGTACCCGATCTCGCCAAGTATCCAGCCAGCCATCATGCCCTGGAAGACTGCCGGCGGCAGATCGATCTGCTCTGGGACACCCTGGACTATCTCAAGATAAAGGAAATCCGATGATCATCGGAGTGTGCGGTTTGATAGGTGCGGGTAAAGACACGATCGCAGACTATCTCGTGAACATCCACGAATTCCGGCGCGACTCATTTGCTGCTACCTTGAAAGACGCCGTGAGTGCGGTGTTTGGTTGGGATCGAGACATGCTGGAAGGCCGCACCAGGACCAGCAGGGAATGGCGCGAGCAGCCAGACGAGTGGTGGAGTGCTCGCCTGGGCAGGCAGATCACACCGCGCTGGGTGCTGCAGCATTGGGGCACTGAAGTGTGCAGGCGGGCCTTCCACGATGACATCTGGATCGCCAGCCTGGAAAACAAGCTGCGCAACACCCGGGATGATGTGGTCATCTCGGATTGCCGATTCCCCAATGAGATACGGGCCATACGTGCCCAGGGCGGTGCCGTGATACGGGTCAAGCGCGGCCCCGATCCCGACTGGTATGCTGTGGCCGAGCAGGCCAATCGTGGCACAGAGTTTGCCGCAGCGGCCCTGCAAAACCTCGGTGTGCATGCGTCAGAAACCGCCTGGATCGGTACCGATTTTGATCAGACGATTGACAACAACGGCACCCTGGATGACCTCTATCAGCAGATCACTGGTCTGGTTCAAGATCTCCGGCCCGCCAGGGCAGATCTTGCCGCGTGACTATGACCGCGCAGTTCAGGCATATGGTCTTGAGATTGCGCAGTTCTGAGTCGTTAAGGTCACCGTTCACGTGGTAGACCACCAGCTGGCTGGGATGCCTGGCTCTGAATCCACATTTGTCGCACGTGGGCTTCTTGCGATAGCCCGCTGACTCCCATCGGGGACGATGTCGCTTGGGCTGCCGCCCGCGCCTGATGCAGGCATTACATCGGCTCCTGTAGTAGATCTTGTCACCATGGTGCTGATTGATCGCTGCGGCGTTCTTGCCGCAGACCTTGCATAGCGGCCTCATACACATAGTTATGCCTTAGGCCTTGATCAAGGCACCGACAAACCCACTGGTTTTGCCTGGATCCAATAAATATCGATAACCATTTATAAGGATGACACCATGGCACTCGTATCACCTGGCGTAGAAGTAACAGTAATCGACGAATCCAATTACTTGCCCGCGGCCACCAACTCGGTACCCTATTTCCTCATAGCCACCGCGCAGAACAAGATCTCAGGTGCAGGTGTAGGCGTCGCAGCAGGCACGCTGGCGGCCAATGCTGGCAAGGTCTACTTGATCACTAGCCAGCGCGATCTAGCAGCCACATTCGGTGTGCCGTTCTTCTACAAGACCGCGGCTGGCACACCCATCAACGGATACGAGCTGAACGAATATGGCTTGCTGGCAGCTTACTCGGCCCTGGGCATAAGCAACCGGGCCTATGTGCAGCGGGCCAATGTTGATCTGGCCGCGCTCACAGCAACCTTGGTGCGTCCCACTGGGGCTCCAGACAACGATACCTATTGGCTAGATACCGCCCAGACTTCCTGGGGCGTGTTCCAATGGAATCAGAGCACCGGCGAATTCACAGTGCAGACACCTATCGTGATCACTGACACTGCCAACATCAGCGGCACGGCGCCTGCTCCGGGCATAGGATCTATCGGCCAGTATGCCGTGGTATCGGCCTTCGTGACCAATGCAGGCACTACGAATCTCAACGGCATTTGGTACAAAAATCTTGACAACACCTGGGTGGAGGTAGGATCAGACGCATGGAAGATGAGCTGGCCGACCCTACAGGGTGCGAACGCCGTGACTGGCGGTTCTTTGACCGGACGTATCGTGATCAACGGCACCACTGTACCGGCCCTTGTGGATCCAGCCTGGAGCGATGCGACCTTGGCTACTGTTATCGCCAACATCAATAGTGCAGGCATCACTGGTGTGACTGCTGAGACCAATCTCACGCGTACCGGCAATAAACTTTGGTTGTATGCCGATTGCGAAGCCACCAGCGACGCATCCACCGCAGACGGTGGTGTTATCAACATTGATCCATCTTCTACGGCCGGTCTCCTGACAGCCTTGGGCATCAGCCTCACTCCCAGCAATCTTTTCCTGGCACCCGATCTGCAGCAGAGTCCCAACTACACAGTGCCTCGCTGGCGCACCACTGATACCGATGGTGGCCGTCCCACCGGTTCAGTCTGGAACATGACGACTAATGTCAACTCCGGGGCCAACTTCGTGGTCAAGCGCTATGACAGCACGCTGGGCGCGTTTATCACCCAATCTTGCCAGCTGTTCTCAGGAGGTACACAGTCCCTCTTCGTGTTAGATCCTGCAGGCGGCGGCAAAAACATTTCAGCTGGCACCGTGGTGGGATTCTGGGACAGACAACCTGAAGCCTGCCCGGGATTTGGATACAATAACATCTTGACCACGGAGCTGAGAGTGCGATTGGCCACGGGCCCAGTCATCATCTCGGGCGATGTTACCAATCCCACGTTCACCATCGGTGACGAGTTCACCATCAGATACAGCACAGCTGGAACCCAGACCTTGACCGGACCTTTCACAGTCACCCTGTCAGGCACTAGTGCGGCTAGTTTTGTCACAGATGTGTCGGCTGCATTGCCCAATGACATAGTATCAGCCTCAATCGATTCCGACGGGGCCATCACGTTCACCCACAGCCAGGGTGGTATGATAGTGCTAGAGGATGCCTCGGGCGATTCTGCCGTGGCGGACGCTGGATTCAACACCAGCGTGACCGGAGTGATCGAAGGTTATGGCAACTTGACAGGCGCACTGATCTTGACCTATTGGGTGAACTTAGAATACACCTCCAGCTCGTCGGCGCCCGATCAAGATCCCGTAGACGGTACCTACTGGTACTATTCGGCTGTGGATGAAGTGGACATCATGATACAGGATGAGGGTGTCTGGCAAGGCTATCGCAATGTTTCAAATGACATCCGCGGTTACAATCTCACCCAGACCGATCCTGCAGGGCCCATCATCAGTGCTTCTGCTCCCACTGAACAGAGCGATGCAACAGCACTGGTGCAAGGTGATCTCTGGATCGATACCAGCAATCTCGAGCTGTACCCCGTGATCTATCGCTGGCAACAGGTGGATGGCGTGCTGCAATGGGTCGCCATCAACAATACCGATCAGACCACATCCAATGGTGTGCTGTTCGCAGATGCGCGATGGGCACCTAACGGCACTACCAATCCCATCACGGACAACATCCCCACTATCACCAGCCTGCTCACCAGCGATTATCTCGATATCGATGCTCCGGATCCGGACCTGTATCCGGAAGGCATGCTGCTGTTCAACACCCGCCGGTCGGGTTTCAATGTCAAGACCTTCCAGTCCGACTATTTCAATGGCCAGGACTTTGCGTTTGACAGCTACAGCTCATCTACCACCTACTCCGTTGGCGACCCAGTGCTGTTTAACGCTGTGTTGTACGTGTGTATCCTGGCATCGACCGGCAACGCTCCCACCAACACTACCTACTGGTCACCTCTGGAGACCAATGCATGGGTCACGGCCAGTGGCAATCGCGCGGATGGATCGCCTTACATGGGACGGCAGGCCGTGAGACAGATCGTGGTCGCGGCCCTGCGCTCGGCCATCGACACGCAAGATACCTTGAGAGAAGAACAGGTTGGATTCAACCTTCTGGCTTGCCCGCAGTATCCCGAGCTCATGCGCAACATGGTCGCCCTCAACAACGAGCGCAACAACACTGGCTTCGTGGTTGGCGATACCCCCCTGCGCTTGCCTGCCACTGGCACTGACATCACTGCCTGGGCTGACAATACCTCAGGTGGTACTGATGGTGAGAGCGGTATGACCTTGAGTGACCCATATCTTGGTGTGTTTTACCCCTCATGCCAGACCACCGATCTTGGTGGAAGCATAGTGGTACAGCCTCCCAGCCACATGATGGTACGTACCATCATCCGCAACGACGAAGTGGCCTTCCCCTGGTTGGCCCCAGCTGGTGTGCGGCGTGGAGTGATAGACAATGCTGACGCCATCGGTTATGTCAATGGCCAGACAGGCGAGTTTACCACCATCGCTACCGGTCAGGGCCTGCGCGACACCCTGTATGAGAACAAGATCAACCCCATCACGTTCATACCAGGTGTGGGCATCACCAACTATGGTAACAAGACCGAAAGTGCTGTGACATCGGCCCTAGACCGTATCAACGTTGCTCGCTTGGTTGCATTCATCCGTGGACGCCTGGAAGAGATTGGCAAGACCTTCGTGTTCGAGCCCAACGACCAAATCACCCGGAACGAGATATCCAATGCGATCGACGGGCTCATGATCGACTTGGTGGCCAAGCGTGGTATCTATGATTATCTGATCGTGTGCGATGAGTCAAACAACACGCCCGCTCGGATCGATCGGAACGAGCTGTATGTGGACATCGCTATCGAACCGGTCAAGGCCGTGGAATTCATCTACATCCCCTTGCGGATCAAGAACACCGGCGAGATCTCCGCAGGCAACGTATCCAGCGCAAGCACCGTCTAACGGCACCGCTAGCCGCGAAAATGGGGGTCTCGACCCCCATTTTTTTTGGTCTCATCGACAATAAATAATTGCATCAAGGAGAATTACTATGGCTGTCGCATCTCTAACCAGAATGACTGTGCCTTTGGCAAGCGATCAGAGCAATCCCAATCAGGGCCTGCTCATGCCCAAGCTGAAATACCGCTTCCGCGTGATGTTTGAGAATTTCGGGGTATCAACACCTCGGACCGAACTGACCAAACAGGTCATGGACTTCACCCGGCCCAAGGTCGGCTTCGAAGATATCACCATCCCGGTCTACAACAGCACGCTGTATCTCGCTGGCAAGTACACCTGGGAGATGGTCACTGCCAACCTCCGAGACGACGCAAGCGGTCAGGTCGCGCGCCTGTGTGGCGAGCAGATCCAGAAACAGCTGGACTTCATGGAGCAGGCATCAGCAGCTTCAGGCATCGACTACAAGTTCACAACAAAATTCGAAGTGCTGGATGGTGGCAACGGCGCCGCGCTCCCAACCGTGCTTGAGACCTGGGAGCTGTATGGCTGCTACGTTCAAAACATCGACTACGGCAATGCTGACTACAGTGCCAGCGAACCCATGACCATCGCCCTCTCGATAAGATATGACAACGCCATCCAGACCCCTATCGGCAGTGGCATCGGTGCCGAAGTCGGCCGCACAGTCAGCAACGTGATCACAGGATAATCCTGCTATGGCCTTTGGGCAGGATTTCCTCAAGGCGTTCTTTGGGAATGACTATCTCAAAGATTACACCCACGCGTCAAAGACGTTCCGCAGCAACGGCTACGAGAACACCCCCAAGCTCAAGTTCCTGTTCCATGTGTACCTGACAGTGAACCTGCAGGTACCTGCGCTCCGGCAGGTCTACACCAACAATGAATCAGCTGTGCTGGGACTCCTTTGCAAGACAGTGGATCTGCCACGCTATCAGATAGACGTGGAAGTCTTGAACCAATACAATCGCAAGCGGCTGGTGCAAAAGAAGATCAACTACCAACCAGTAACTTTGACCTTCCATGACGACAACGGCAACGCCATCCGCAACATGTGGTACAACTACTACGCCTACTACTACAAGGATGCCAACCAGCCCTACAAGGGTGTGCCCGCGCAATCAGGTTCGATGGGAGTGAACCGGACGCTCACACAAGGTTTTGGCTACAACGTCATGGACATCTACGAGAATGCCAGGACCGGTGGTGTGTACGACTGGGGCTACATCGGCGAGAGCTATTCAGACGGTGCGAGCGGATCACCATCGGGCAAGGCGCGATTTTTTTCAGACATCACGATCTTTGGCTTCAACCAGCACAAGTACGTGACCTACACCCTGATCAATCCTCTCATCTCGGAATGGTCACACGATACCTACAACTATTCAGAAGGCGGCGGTACCATGGAGAACCGGATGACCATCCAGTACGAGACGGTCAAATACGGCGAAGGTGCCATCGGTCGGTCTACTGCGGGCACAGTGCCGGGCTTTGGTACTCCGGAATACTACGACCTGGTCAAGAGTCCGCTCAGCAGGCCTGGCGGTACGCAGAGCATACTAGGCCAAGGTGGATTGCTAGATGCTGGCATCGGTATCTTTGAGGATCTGAACAGTAAAAGCCTAGCCGGCGTAGTTGGAGCTGTACAGACCGCTGGCACGGTATACAATACCTTCAAGGGCAAGGATTTACGATCCATCGCCCGGGAAGAAGCTAATCTAGGTCTAAAGGAAGTGGTCCGAGATACCTTGCCTGGCGTGATCAGAGCCCAGCCAAACGGTCCCGCAGCTGGTTCGACCAATCGAGTTAATTCCTCGCTGTTCCTCACACCACCTAAAGGACGATGATGGGATCCGTAAACACGCTCAACCCCGCTGTAGATCCCACCGTCCGCATATTCGATCAGTTCTATCAGTATGAGACCGAAGTAGATGCCAACGAGTATGATGTGGTCAACAGTTTCTTTGAATCTGTGTTTGGCACCAACCAAGCAGCTGCCAACTTCTCGGTCACGCTGTTCCGCATAGCTGAAGAGACGAACACTCCTGTGCTCACGCTCCTGGCAGAGATCGAAGATCAAGACAAGATACAGCTCACGCAGACTCTGTCCTACTATCTCAATGGATTGCGTAGCCCCACCACGCTCTTGGGCATCACAGGGGCCGCCACTCCCAACTTCTGGGCGGCCCGCAACGTCATGCCATGAGCCGCTTCGCCCAGGGCATCTATAGGCTGACCAACCCTGGCAAGTATACGGGCAATCGCCCACCGCGCTATCGATCTGGATGGGAGATGGCGTTCATGCGCTTTTGCGATTCAAACGACAACATCGTTCAGTGGGCTAGCGAAGCCATCTCCATCCCCTATCGGCATCCGCTCACTGGAAAGCAAACGATCTACGTGCCGGACTTCTTCGTGCAGTATCGAGACAAGACTGGCCGCACCCGCGCGGAGATAGTGGAGATCAAGCCCAAGAAGCAGAGCATCATCGAGGACAAGGCATCCGCGCGGGATCGCGCAGTGGTCGCGGTCAACTACGCCAAATGGTCTGCTGCCCAAAAGTACTGCCAGCGACAGGGCCTAGTGTTCCGCGTGATCAACGAAGACCAGATCTTCCGGAATGGCAAAAAGTAGCCGGTAAATACCGGATGACACAACGTCTGGAAGAACTTTTCGACTTACCCAACAATGACACGATCGAATCCAGCCCAGACCCGGCTGAACCGGGCAACGACATCGAGACGAACCTGCCGGTTCTGCCAGACACTCTGGCAGCTCTTGACAAGATCGAAGCCGCCCTCCCCGCAGTAAAAGGCCTGGAAGCCTCGGACCAAGAGATGGACGAGCTGGCCGACAAGGCCAAACGCGAGTTCGACAATCTCATGGATCTCGGCATGAACGTGGATAGCCGCTATGCTGCAGAGATCTTTGGCGTGGCCAGCCAGATGCTGGGCCATGCGATCACGGCCAAGAACGCCAAGCTCAATAAAAAATTGAAGATGATCGAGCTCCAGATGAAGAAGATGAAGTTGGATCAGGACAGTGGCAACGACAACATCCTGCCCACCGCACAAGGTCATGTGCTGGACAGGAACGAACTGCTCCGCACGCTCTTGGCTAACAATAAGGATAAAACATAAAATGTCCTTCGATAAAAAAAATTTACCAATTGACTATTATGTTTACACCTATCTCAGGAATGACCAAACCCCATATTATGTAGGCAAAGGCAAAGGGAAAAGAGCATACATCAAACATGGATATCTGCCCGTTCCAACAGATATCAGTAAAATAAAAATTATTGCCCATAAACTGACATCTGGTGAAGCTTTCTTACTTGAGGCCAAACTAATCACCAAATATGGTCGAAAAGACATAGGCACTGGTATTTTGAATAATAAGACAGATGGTGGCGGATCATCCGGAGCAGAAGTCTCTGAAGAGACTAAAACGAAGATGTCTATAGCTGCTCGTAACCGAAGCCCACGGTCATTTGAAACCAGACAAAAAATTGCTTTAGCTAACAAAATGCGACCGGCAATAAGTGAAGAAACTCGAAAAAAATGTCGGAGTCGGGTAAAAAACGCGCTCCGCGGTCTGCCGAAACCCGTGCTAAAATGTCGGCATCACTAACTGGTAAGCAAAGGTCTCCTGAAGCACGAGCAAGGATAAAGGCCGCAGCTATAAAAAGAAGCATGGGCAAGCCTTTATCGGCAGAAGTCAAGGCTAAAATATCGGCAACGAAAAAGGCCAAGATGCTAATAAATAATGAACAACACGGAATTGACCGCAATGAAACAATTTAGAGACTATTTGGCTGAAGCCCAACGTACTTTTGACTACAGAATCAAAATCGTGGGTGATCTGCCCACAGGCTTTGAGAAGGAGTTCAAAGATGCCCTCAAGCAGTTTGATCCAGTGAGTGTGGGGTCGTTCAAGACCACGCCCATACTGGCCAAGCCCCAAGGTTTCGCGAACTTCCCCAACAGCCCCGTCAACATCATGGATGTTGAGTTCCGCTATCCCGCAGCACCTCCACAGATCACCAAGATCGCGCGCTTGCTGGGCGTGGACAGCGATGACCGAGTGATGACGTTTGATCGTGCTTGGTCGGATGGCATGGACCGGGAATTGCTGGGTATCGAAGATCAGAACAAAGATCTCTTGAACTCACCTTACCCCGCTGACTCTGCCGAACAGAAGGCCCTCAAGGCCGACTACGCTGCCGTAGGAGTGGACAAGCAAGTGGTCAAGAACTCGGCAGGTGAAGCACGATTCACCGTGGCTGGTGGTCGCACACCGCCCGCCGAAACAACCAATGACCTACCCGTGGGAGTGAAAAGTCCCATCTCTAACATCAAGCGTCCGCCGAAACCGGCCACGGGCGCACAACCTCGAGGCTGATATGGATAACATTTACGACATTCTCAACAAGTTCAACTCTGTCACGCAGGACCGGCCTCGCGAGCAGATCACCGAAAGCGTGATGGAAGTGGCCATCGAAGAAGTGGGCGGCGAGCCCATGACGGCCAAGCAGAAGAGCTTTGCCAAGCTGGCTCCTCCCGCGGACAAGATCACTTTCGCCGACAAGATCGCCGGCGCCAAGAAAGAAGTGGACGAGATGCTGGGCGATGTGGCCGCCGAAGCCATGAAGAAGGCCGTGGTCGGCCTCAAAGGCGAGCAAGGCATGGAAGAAGGCAATGACTTTACCGGTGCGCGTTTGGCAGCCATCAAGGCCGGCAAGCCCACATTCTCGGTTGGCGGCAAAACATTCAAAGTCACGGGCGACACATCAGATGAAAAGATGATGGAGAAGAAAGAAAAGACCCTGTGGCCCGGCACACCCGAATACAAGGCCAAGTTTGGTCATGAGATGAAGACCGGCGAGAAGAAACGCTCGTCTACCGGCGGCGAGATTGAAAAGACTGATACTGGCGTCAAGCACACCAAGAGCTATGACGACGAAGAAGGCGATGATGCCAAGACCGATGATGGCGCACCCAAAAAACGTGGTCGTCCCAAAGGCAAGGACAAAGGCCCCGAGCGTGTGACAGCCAAGGCCTGGAAGCACAAAGGTGGCCGGGTGAAAGAAGGCATGGAAGATGAAGAGTCCATTGCCGTAGTCGACCGGGGCGAATACGATCGCGAAGGCGACATGGCAAAAGAACAACTGCATACCGCGGCTGACGCTGCTCGCGAGCTGCACGACATCCTGGATTCAGATGAGAATCTGCCAGAGTGGGTGCAGAGCAAGATCACCAAGGCCATGGACTATCTCGACACTGCCCGCGACTACATGAAAGCCTCTGACTCGGAAGACGACGAAGAACAGCCCATGATGGCGGAAAAATTCGCCAGCAAGGCCCAGGCACGCCTCATGCATGCTACAGCGGGTGGTGCCGACACTGGCGTGAGCAAGAAGACCGCCAAGGAGTTCATCAAGAAGAGCCATGGCCAGAAGGTAGGAGACCTACCAGAGAAAGTGAAAAAAGACGAAGCCGTGGAAGAGACCACCACGTCTGGCGCAGTGGCCACGTCCGATGAAGCTCCCAAGTCCAAAGGCAAAAAAGGCATGGTGTTTGGCAAGGGTGTGTATGAAGGTTATGAAGAGAAATACAAGCGACTGCTAACAGAAGGCATGAGCGTGAACATGAGCGTGGGAGAAGATGGCAAGAAAAGCCTGAACGTCAACGCCACGGACGAAGATGCTGTGAAACTGGCACAGATACTGAAACTGGCTGGCATGGAACAGGCCCATGGTTGTGGCAGCCTGGAAGAGGCCGACTATGCCAACTCACCCGAAGAGACCGGCGCCGACATCAACACCTTGGTCAACACCTACAGCGACGGCCTGGATGGACAGAAGACCACGGGCCAGACCACCATCCCCGTGGTGGCAGGACAGACCCAGAGGATGATGAGCCAGGTGCGGGAACAGGCCGAACAGCGCCTGTGGGATCTCTACAAGCGGTATGAAAACAAATGAAAACGCTCCAGGACTACATAGCCGAGACAGAAGAATGGATGGACGATCCCCAAGTGGGAGATGCGTTCGACATAGAGTTAGCGCCCGATCACCTGATCGAGACCGTGATCCTCGAGACCACGGCGGATGGCATCGTGATCGAAGCGGACGAGCATCTTGAGAGCCTGCTGGAAAGTCGCGGCTGGATTGGAGAGAGGATCGGCACCTACGGCGCCGTGGGCTATGGTGGCATGGGCCAGACCTTCTTCGAGAAAGACCTCGGCGAAGGTGGCATAGACCCCAATCGCCATCCGCAGACCCGTGACTATGGAACTGGTCATGACGAACACAAGGAACCGGACGATGCGCCTTTTGAGCCGGACACCAAGACTTCGGACCGAGATCAGTTTGGCAATCTCATCAAGCACCGGGCGCGACATCTCGCACGCAAAGGTTTGTCAGGTCAGTCGCAAGATGCCAAAGCACAAGATGTGGCGGAAGGCGTGAATGCTAAACAGATAAAAAAAGATCTCGACACCGGGATGTCACATGACGCAGTCATCGGAAAACACGCCAACAAAAGAATGACAAACACCGATGAAATCAGACGGGTGATCCAGCAACACGCATGGGACAAGCGCACAAAAACTAATACAAAACAAGAGCAAGGTGTGGCGGAAGGCGCCATGAAAGAGTTAGCTATAGAACTGGAAGATTACAAACGCATGAGCCCCCAAGAGTTCGAGCGTGCGTATGGCATGAAGAAGGCTGACTGGGCCATGAAACACCATGACATCATCGGCAAGGAAAACCTACAGGTAGATTGGACCGGCAAGACTGGCTTTGACTACGTTAAAGAAACGTCGGCCTACATGGCACGCATGCTGGAGCTGGCTGGTCTCCCACGACCAGTGGAAGAAGATCAATCAGCCGGTGTAGTGGCCAAAAAAGAGTTAGATATCGATGCCGCACGAGACTTGGGCGAAGGATCCACCTGCAACATGACAGCTGAAGGCGAATCATGCCCGGTGCATGGCCTGGAGGAATGCGGATCGATCGAAGAGGCCAAGTATCAAGGTCGTGAAGTCAAGTTAGGAAAACCATTCCTCACTCCTGGCGGACCGAAGAAGCGCAGCGTCTATGTGAAGAATCCCAAAGGCAATGTGGTGAAAGTGAACTTTGGTGATCCAAACATGCGTATCAAAAAATCAAATCCGGGCCGCCGCAAATCATTTAGATCTCGCCATAATTGTGCCAATCCAGGTCCTCGCCACAAGGCCAGATTTTGGTCATGTAGAATGTGGTGACATGCGATATCTAATTTATAAAATCACCAACCGCCTCAATGGCAGATATTACATTGGTCGTCATAGAACCAACAATGTTGATGATTC
>Ga0172372_10004275_pt1 | contig 20419 bp, 20 predicted proteins | sample LakKiv5m_2_FD_114544 | JGI IMG/M metagenome (GOLD analysis project Ga0172372, IMG submission 114544) | Freshwater microbial communities from Kabuno Bay, South-Kivu, Congo - kab_092012_9.5m | ecosystem: Environmental > Aquatic > Freshwater > Lake | place: Democratic Republic of the Congo...
ACGATCACTCATAGGAAAGTTTATCTTCTCTTTAATTTGACCGTATTCAAAATAACCTGCCTCCTGTACACATTGACCAAATATTGATCCAGAGGCCCTTTGATCACCAGAGAACATATTCCCCGAAGGAGAAAGTCTACCGATCTCCACACGAGGGTATCCAATTCGATACATCCGACGACAGTTCTGATAAGCGGCATCGTAATTACCAACATTTTGAGAGCCTCCACCAGGAGGTAGTGTTGGCCTATTGCCTAGTGTAGGCTTGTTGGGGCCACGCCCCTGAATATCAACGGTAACAGACTCAACTATTACCTCGGCATTATAAGCGATGAGTACTAGTTGTCGGCCAGCAGCTCTCTCACCATTAGCTCGCCAAACAACGGTCTTGGATGAATTATCTGTTAGGTACTCTCGTTTGTTATTTTCGAGGGTCGGACCATCGTTAAATCTTAGGTTAACATAAGCATCTTTATCACCTTTGGTTTTTCTCAGGCGCATTGTCACAGAATTGACCGCTTCATCGCCCACATTACCAAACCACTTGGCAAACAATCTGCCTTTTGCGCCATCTCCGATTGTTTGTCCTGCAGGGAGATTCCGAACCTCAGCTGAGGCAGCCGATATAAAAATGAAGGTGGCGATTAAGGTAGCGATCAATTTCATAACCAATCTCCTAACAATCACAATTGCAAAAGTATGTGTCTCTATTTTTTGCGCATGGCACGAGAAATATCGCGCTTCGCTTCTCGATCTTTTATCGTATTTCTCTTGTCAGGACTACTCTTACCTTTGGCCAATCCTATCTTTAATTTAGCTAGGCCGCGCTTTAGATAAATCTCAAGGGGCACCACCGTAAATCCCTTTTGGGTGGTACGAGCTTGAATCTTCATTATTTCAGCTTTGTGCATCAAAAGCTTGCGCGGTCTTACCGGATCGATCTCTTCATGCTTAGTAAAGGCATACGGAGTTATATGGGCTCCAATGAGAAAGATCTCTCCATTTGAAGCTCTGACATAAGCCTCTTGAAGATTTGCTCCCCCATTTCTAATTGATTTAATCTCCTGACCGGTAAGAACCATCCCCGCTTCAAAGGTTTCCAAAATATGGTAATCGAATCGAGCCTTACGGTTCTCGACCAGGATTTTTATCCCTGTTTCTTTTGAAGCTTCCTCTTTGCCCTTTGCCATTTCTAGAGAGTATTTGAAGTTGCAGATCCGGGCAACTTCCCTACCGGTGGGGTTAGGGGACCTGGGATCTCATCTCTAGTCTCTACCATCTTATTATTAGAATCAACGAAAACGACCTTGGGTTTATAATTATGGATATGCTTCTCATGCAAATTAAAGAAGCAGGCAATAATAACAAGGTCTCCTGGCTTAACCAGATGGGCTGCTGCGCCGTTCACGCAGATATCACCACTGCCTGGTCTTCCGGTGATGGCGTAGGTTTCCAATCTAGTACCCGTGGTCACATTCCAGATATGCACAGCTTCATTCTCGATTATCCCAGAGGCCTCAAGCAGTGCTGGGTCGATTGACACACTCCCCTCATAATCAACATTAGCCTCTGTCACAGTAGCCCTGTGAATTTTTCCGCGAAGCATTCTTCTGTAACTGTCCATACTATTCAAATAAAAAATTTATTTTCCACCATAACTAACTGTCTCGGTCTTTTTGACTTTCTGGCCCGAAGAAAAGGAATGATCCTCGGTCGGAAATGAACCCGACTGAACATCCTCGATATAATTCTTAACCGATTCTGTAATTGTAGTGTGCAGGTCTGCATACTTCTTTAAAAATTTAGGAGAGAAGTTCGCAATCATTCCAAGCATGTCCTGCATCACTAGAACCTGACCATCGCAAGCTGGACCAGCGCCGATCCCAATAGTGGGAACACTAACCGAGGCTGTAATCTCAGCCGCCAAATCAGATGGCACGCCCTCAATGACTATGGAAAAAACACCCGCTTCATCAAGTAATTTTGCGTCTCGCAAAATCCTCTCCCTCGAGCCTGCTGCCTCACCCTTGGACCTGCCCTGAATTTTGTTTCCGCCCATGCGGTGAATAGATTGCGGTGTTAATCCCACATGACCCATCACGGGAATATCAAAGGATACTAGTCTGGCTACTGTCTCAGCGACTGCCTCACCACCTTCAAGCTTAACTGCAGATGCGCCGGCCTTTATTAATTTACCAGCAGACTCGGTCGCTTGCTCAGGAGATACTTGATAAGAGAGAAATGGCATATCAGCTATGACCAGCGCTCTCTTAGCTCCCCGGGCAACACAGGCCGTGTGATAAATGCTATGCTCAAGTTCTACAGGGAGAGTCGTTGAATGCCCCTGAATTACCATGCCCAAAGAGTCACCCACTAGGATGGCATCGACACCTGCGCTATCCAAGATAACGGCACTTGTGTAGTCATAGGCAGTTAAAACTGAGATCTTTGGACCGTTTCCCTTGCGGGAACGAAATACAGGAACGGTTACCCGCTCTAGATTCTTATTCATCGTAAAGTCACTCCTGATTAACAGTAAATGCTTCACCCCTAATAAGAGGATGATAACAACGCTGACTCGGCTAACGCCTGAATCGCCCCTACTTTATAGCAAATTTCTAGGATTTTCGCACGAGCCCGAGCTACCTACGGTATGCCTTTAATGCATCCAATATCTTAGAGAAAGTTCCCTGCCTCTCTCTTCTGGGCTCTGCGGCCATTTGGGCTCTAAACTCAGGGGTTCTAAAGTCTATTCCTGCTCCCTGGGCAAGTTGCTCCATTGCCGGCTGAACAACAGGGACCGAGACTTTCTCTTCCTTTTTCAGGTCTGGTTTATCCAAAGACACATGCTTAATCGGTTCACCAGGATCAGGATCCCGCTCGACGGAAAATGGCGGATATAAACCCTCTTTGACTCCGCGCATCACGTCACCTGGGTCTGGGATAAAGCATCGATCCAACATAATTGCAGTATCAAGACCTGGGTTTAAAACAACCCTAACTTTTCGCCAGAGCACTTTTGAAAAATCTGTAAGATACATCGGAATCGCCTCGCCTTTCTGCCCGCATCCAACTAGCCATTCTTGGCAGGCACTTCTAGAGGTAAAGACAGGCGCCACCTTGCCCTCTTCATCTGCACCCAATAATAACTTTGATTGCACTTCAGAGTAAGGATTTACCATTAAAATAGATTCACCCTCCCATGGGGCAGAGGCTCCCAACAGAGGCAACACAACTAACTTATCAAGGAGAATCTTATGAACAGTACGATAATCTTCCACACTGCCACCAAGTGCAGCCATGATATGAGTATTTAGTTTTTCAATAGATACTTCTGGCTTCTCAGTAGCCACGGTTTTTCTCCCCTAAAACCCGTACGTTACAAATTAGAAAACGCTTCATCTCCCAATTTTCTTTTTCATATAACTCAGGATATAATCGTGCAAATGCAAAAAACCATTAAAAATAACTTACTCAAAATTTTAGCGGAGCTCTATCCCGAACCTAAATCTGAGTTGGTCTTTCACAACGACTATCAGCTTATAGTGTCGGTCGTTTTATCTGCGCAGTGTACAGACAAAAAGGTAAATGAGGTCACTCCGACGCTGTTTACGAAATTTTCTGATTTTAAAGCCCTCAGTCGAGCTAAACTCTCGGAGATAGAGAGGATTATAAGACCTATAAATTATTTTAAAACGAAGTCAAAGAACCTAATAACCCTGGCTACCCAGGTAGAGAGTGATTTTGGCGGACAAATTCCTCTAGATTTTAAAAAGATTACGTCATTAGCGGGAGTTGGCAGAAAAACCGCAAATGTTGTTTTAGGTGAATTGGGGGTAGATTTTACCCTACCAGTAGACACTCACGTTTTTAGGGTAGCTCGTCGGTTGGGTTTATCGAAAGGCAAAAGCCCCGAAGATGTTGAGCATGACCTGAGAAAACATTTTGATAAAAAAGAATGGCGCGGGTTGCACCATCGCTTAATTTTTCACGGAAGAAGGGTTTGTGCAGCACGCAGCCCAAAATGTGAAGAATGTATCCTGAACAATGTCTGCCCCGCTGCAAAAAGTTCGGGGCAGATTAAAAAATCAACTACTGGGAGCAGCAGCCGCCGCAAGAAGATCCAGAGAGCTTCTTATCAATAGAAAGCGCTCCACCACCTTTAATGACCAATGCTATGGCCATCGAGGCTGCAAGAATATGATACTCGAATCCTTCGCCCTGTTGATTCCCAAACCAATTCATGAAGAAACCATTATCCAGATGGGCCATACAAGCGGCAACCACCATGGTAACACCAACACCGAATGCAGCAATTCTAGTAAGACCACCCACTATCAATCCGATTGAACCAAAAAATTCCGCTGCGATAGCTAAAAATGCGAACACTGCTGGGATGCCCATATTTTGGGTAAAATGATTCATTGTTCCCTCAAATCCAAAACCTCCATACCAACCCAAAAACTTTTGAGCTCCATGCGGAAACATCACTAGACCTAATCCAAGGCGAATTACTAACGCCGAATAGTCACATTTGGTTGCGATAATTTTCTTTACTAGTTCCATAAATCTCTCCAAATCAAAAAACTTTCACCTAGATCATCCCTCTAGGGTCTAAACTGACTTCATAATTTTGACTAGTGGTGATTAAGCCTGACTATTTCTTTTTTAGAATTTCTAGTGCCCAAATTTCTAGATCAGATGGCTCATCCGTACTTTCAAACTCGAAGGTATCTCCATCAGGCCAAACTCCAGTACCTGAATACCCGCAAGATGTCTGAGAAATTGTTATAATTTTTGCATCTTCACCAAAACCAAGCGCGCCCAAGAGAATATCCTGGGCTCTGGTGCGCTCATCGAGAAAATCTTCTGAGCTAGACACAGTGCTAACCAAACTTAAACTGCCTTTAAAACTACAGAGGCATTAGTTCCGCCAAATCCGAATGAGTTACTCATCGCTACTTTAAATTTCTGATGTCTCGGCTTATGAGGAACATAATCCAGATCGCACCCGTCGCCAGGAGTTTCAAGATTTATGGTTGGGGGCACGATGCCTTGCTTGATTCCCAAAGCACAAAATCCTGCTTCAATTGCTCCAGCTGCTCCAAGGAGGTGACCGGTCATCGATTTGGTTGAACTAACCATCAACCTCTTAGCTTTATCACCAAACAGAGTCTTAATGGCGGCAGTCTCTGCTGGATCGTTAATCGGGGTAGAAGTTCCATGAGCATTGATATAGTCCACATCATTGATGCTCAGACCTGCATCAGTAAGAGCATCTCTCATACAAGCAACCGCACCTTCGCCATTCTCTGGAGGAGCCGTCATATGGAATGCATCACAAGAGGCTCCATAACCAACGACTTCACAATAGATTGGAGCACCTCTTTGCTGAGCACTCTCTAGAGTTTCGAGAATTAAAACTGCGGCCCCCTCTCCTAAAACGAAACCATCTCGGTCTTTATCAAAAGGCCTAGAAGCTTTCTCTGGGGCATCATTTCTGGTCGATAACGCCCTTAAAGCGCAGAATCCACCGATACCTACAGGAGTTACGGCACTTTCAGAGCCGCCAGTTACCACCATATCCTGAATGCCGTTAGCAATCATTCTGTAAGACTCTCCGAGGGCATGCGTGGATGAAGTACAAGCGCTGGTTATTACGTAATTAACACCCTTCAATCCATATTGAATTGCGATGTGCCCTGGGCCAAGGTTACTGATCATCCTTGGGATTAGAAAAGGAGATATCTTTCTTGGGCCACCTTCGAGATAAGCTTTATGATACTCCTCTAAAGTTGCAAGACCACCAATTCCAACTCCTAAAATACAACCCATCTTGCTTGGATTGAATGAGTGAGAGGCTAACTTAGCATCTGCCCAAGCTTGCGCCGCAGCGCCCATGCTGTATTGGGAGAAGAGATCGTGCTTCTTGACCTCCTTCGGTTCGATGTAAGGAGTCGGATCCCAATTCTTCACTTCAGCAGCGATCTGTGCACTAAAAGCAGCGGCATCAAACCGGGTTATCTTTGCAACACCTGAGCGACCCTCAAGTACACCGTTCCAGGTAGCCTCAGTGTTGTTACCCAATGGAGAAATGATACCTATTCCGGAAACTACAACTCTTCGCTTTGCCATTGTATTATACGCCTCCCAAAAGTGGCTTAAACTTTATCATATTTCATGACTGAAGCCATTAAAGGACAAACTAGTACCAAAACGGCTATGTATTTGATTTTACTAGAGATAACCGCGCTTCGCTGAAGGATAACTAATTTTAAAGAGCATCATTAATCAATCCCGATTTAATCGAACGCCCCAAAACCTGGGCCAAATGCATCAATCGATCGAGATATTTCTCAAGTGAACTAACATCCCTACCCAATCTTCTCCGAATGAATTCTATGCTGCGGGTCTGAAGCTTAAATCCTCTCTGCTTAGCCAGACTCGATATGACCATCGGAATGTCGCTCTCACAAGGAGGCAGTATCTCTAGTTGGGCACAGGACTTAATCCTACTCATTATATGGTTATCACACGGAAAGGAGTGGTGCTTTTCAGCAGACAAAATGATTACCCTCACGCCTTTTCGTTTGGCCCATTCAAATATCGTCACAAACTGCCCTGAACCTCCGAGAATTGCAGTTAGAAGATAGGAATGAGCATCATCAATTATAAGAGCATCCGGCGTTAGCCCATTATCTGAATCTATCTCGTAGCAAAATGCTGGAATATCTAAGCCACTGATGATTTGCGCCGACTTACCTTGAGAAGCCAGCCACTCGGTTAAGGCCATAGAGAGATGAGTTTTACCACTACGCTCAGGCCCGAAAATAAAAGCAGAATAAAACCTGTTGTCATCTTCTGGTCCAAAAAACCCTTGAATCGACCTAAATGTTTCACTTACGCCGGAATGAATTACGTAATTTCCCAATTGGTACTGAAGTTTTGGAATTATATTAAGAGGAAGTTGCTCCATGGAATTCGTCCGTTTTAGCAACCAATTGCCACCAGATCTTCTATCTCCTCTGGTAAGCAAAATACATCAGCGCCCAATCCTTTTAATTTATGCTCTAAACGATCGTACCCTCTTCTAAGATGATCAATTTCAAATATCTTGGTCTTTCCCTCAGCCGCAAGACCAGCAACCACTAAAGCAGCGCCACCTCTGATATCGGTCGCCTCTACAGGGGCTCCGCTTAACGACGGCACCCCTTTTATAATCGCTCTTCTATCCTGAATCTCTATACAAGCTCCCATTCTTGCTAACTCAGGAACGTGTCCGAATCTTCCCTCAAATATATTCTCCTCAATCACGCTCTCTCCATGTGCCAGAGTCAGCGCAGCTAAAAGCGGAGCTTGAAGATCAGTTGCCAAGCCAGGAAATGGCTCAGTCTTAGTGGATATAGGAAGCAAGGGTCCTTGTCTGCTAACTTTAACCATCCCTGATCCGGTTTCTATGGAAGCTCCCATCTCACTAAGAAGGGGCAAAAATGAGCCAAAAAAGTTAGGATCTATACCCTCAACTTTAACCTCTCCACCAGCTGCCATGCCGGCTAAAAGATAAGTTCCGGCCTCAATTCTGTCACCGATAATCGAAATCTTACCGCCACCTAGTGATTCACGACCTCTGACAACTACAGTGGCAGTCCCCTCACCTTCAATGTCTGCTCCCATCATCCGAAGCATATTAGCCAACGCTGTAATCTCAGGCTCGCAGGCAGCATTCCGAATAACGGTAGTACCGGGAGTTAAAGAGGCAGCCATCATAATTTGATGCGTTGCTCCCACTGACGGAAAAGAAAAGGAAATATCAGCGGGTCTTAATCCTTTAGGCGCAGCAGCATTAACAACACCGTGAACAAGTCGGACATCGGCGCCCATCTGAGCGAGACCTTTCAAGTGAATATCCACCGGACGATTACCGATGGCATCTCCGCCTGGCAGAGCAACCCTTGCTGTGCGACCTCGTGCAACTAGAGGACCTAAAACCCAGAAAGATGCCCTCAAAGCTTTAACTAATGAGTAACTGGCCTCAACTGCCTCCAATTTTGGAACCTTAACCTTAATAGTATTACCGGTGTATGAAACCTCGGCGCCAAACTGCTCCAAAAGTCTAATTGTTAAATCGACATCTAAAAGATTGGGGATATTGTTCAGCTCAATCTCTTCTCCAGAAAGAAGAGTAGCCATCAACATAGGGAGAGCTGCATTTTTTGCACCACTAGCTCGAACAGTTCCTTTTAAGGGCTTGCCACCCTGGACTTGAATAAATTCACTCATAGAATGATACAGTACAAAGGTCTAAGCTCTAACTCAAGTCTGGCGTGAAAATTAAGAAATCTGCGGTTTTTATAAGACTTCTATCTTTTCTTTGTTACGCTTCCAGGTATCTGGACCATTTTCGCCAGTCATTCTGGTCTTGAATTTATTCAGTAGCTCTGTAGCAGTTGTTTCGCCAAGCTCTTTTCTTAAAAGAGAGGCATAGTTAGGCAAAATATCTAACCAGCCAGAAGAAAGCACGGGATATTCAGCATTCGATTTGGCGTTAATCATACTGGTAAAAAATAAAGTCGCAGGCTTCATTTCTCTAAGCTGCTCTAATAATTCGGCCTCAGCCAACTCTGATTCGCGCGAAGTTATCAACCAGGTCGACATAGATCCTAATCTCTGTCCCCAGTATGTTCCTGATTCATGAAATTGGTATCCATTATTATTATACAATTTAATGGCTTCAATCCGAGTTAGAGCCGATTGTTTATAGTATTCACCTCTAAGCTTTCTAGAAACACCAGGCATCTCAACGTAGTCATAAGCCTTATCGCCCATAAAATCTACTAACAATCTTCCCCTTGGAGATACTGGTGGTCTTGGAAAATGTTTTAGTAATCTTTCCGTTTCTCTCTCGGCCAATGCGACTGGAATGTCAGTCTTTGTTGATGTTTCGAATGCATCTCTGACGATGAATTTTTCAAGGAAATTCTCTGGAAGCGGTTTTAAAGAGATAACATTTAGAATTGATCGGTTGTCTTCTGATGCTGGAGTTATAGAAAACGAGCTCCGAACACCCTGAATTAGCTGACCTGCTACATACCCTTTTACTCTGAGAATGACATTTTCATTCTGAGATTTAATCGCTTCCATCAAAACTTCAGGGGTTAAATTACCGTCTTCTCTGAGACGTAAACTCTTAGCATAGACTACCGGATGTGCATGTTTTTTTGCTGGAGTGCTATCGTGGTCATGGTGATGAGAGCCTTTATGTTCATGCTGCTCACAACATCTACCAGCAGACGCAACCAAATTTACGCGGTTGGGAGCTAAATTGAACCGAACAGGCGCTTCAATCAACGAAGGCTGTTGAATCAAAGCTAAATCTCCGACCCTGTTCATACAAACAAGTGGGGCTTTTCCAGCTTCAGCCGAGATAGTTTCTAGTATCGGGGAGACCTCATCCAATACCAAAATGTCCTCAGTATTTATCTCTCTATCTTGAGGCGCCTCTATCAGATGATCCCAGTGTGTTAACACGATCATATCTGCAGTTTTTAAGTGCCCCTTAAGCAACCCTAAGGATTTATTGTCACTAAAATCCCTTACATTAACCGTAACGATCATTTTATGATTTATTCTGAGCTCTGATAGAATTTCTTTTACTTCAGAGGGATTCGCTATTCCGGTTGTTTCAATTGCTACTGTATTTACATCTAAAGTTGCTGCAGCGCGTTCAATTTTTATTTTTAGTAGCTCCGCTCTCAAAGACTCTTTATCATCACAACATACACATCCCGATGTGAGAGCTCTGATACTCCCTGCAGGGGCAGCTAATTGAGTAGCATCGATATTACTCTGGCCAACATCATTTTCTATTACGATCCACTGCTTAAGTTGCGCAAAATTAGTTCGCAAAAGACTATTCAACAGAGTGGTTTTGCCACTGCCTAAAGTGCCACAGAGAGCTATCGCTCTAATTTCTTCCGACCCAAGCTCCGGCATGAATGAAATATTTACCGGTGATGGATCTGGCAAGTCGGTCATGAGAAAACTCCTTAATACAACTGAGTTGCGTTTATATCGCAACTCAGTTGCATAATGCAACCCACCGTTTCTACAGGATCTTCGGTCAAATGATTTAATTAACTATTTGAAATAACTCATATTTAAGGCTTTAAAGGCTGTTGGGGGTACGGTTCAGTTTGATTTCCTAGAGATGCCGACAATGATTCTATCCAGACCGGCTAAATCTTTACATATCTTCCATTCAATTTTCGGCACCTGAAACTTTGCCAAAGTCAGAATATCTTCGCCCTGAGTAGATCCAAATTCTCCGAGAAAAAGTCCGGGTGCAGCTAGGTGAGAAGTCAATCCATCCAAAATATCGGCATAATCCTTCAATCCATCCTCCCCTGCATAGAGGGCGGAGGCAGGCTCAAACCTGGTTCCTAAAGAAACATTTTTATCGTGAATCGAGATGTAAGGTGGATTAGAAACTACAATCGAAAATGTCTCTTCAGATTTTATAGGCTGCCACCAATAGCCTTGTCTAAATTCTATTAAGTCTGCAACGCCAAGTTTTTTTGCATTTTCGGCGGCGACTTTTAAAGCATCAGCAGATATATCAGTGGCAATTCCCCTAACATTTAATCCCTGCTTTTGTAGCTCTAGTATTAAAGTAATGATAATTGCTCCGGTGCCAGTACCCAGATCTAAAATATACAGCCTATCATTTTTTAATAGATTTAGATGTTTTAAGGCCTCGTCTATCAGGTGCTCTGTCTCGGGTCTTGGGATAAGGGTTGCTGTTGTTACCCAAAAATCTCGGCCAAAGAATTCCTTACTTCCGATGATATAAGCAATGGGCTCACCTAATTGACGTCTTTTAATTAGGTCTAGATAACAAACTCTCTGGGCATCAGATGCCAGAGAGTTCCGATGGATGACCAACTCTGTCTTGTTTATATTAAAAATATATCCCAGCAGAATCTCGGCATCCAATCGGGAAGTCGGAGAGCTTTCGGTTAAAATCTCAACCCCTTCTGATAGGAGATCAGAAATCTTCCTCTCCATTTTTAATCGTCGTCGTCCTCAGAGGCTACCATTGTGGTGGATGCCGTTTCGCCCTTCAGAGCTAAAGCCTGATAGTGCGCGGCCAGGGGATTAATAACCTGATCAATATCCCCTGCTACGATTTGGGGTAAATTATAAATTGTTAAACCGATTCGGTGATCGGTCATGCGAGATTGTGGAAAATTATAAGTTCTAATTCTCTCGGATCTCTCTCCCGATCCCACCTGACTCCGCCTATCGGCTGCTCGAGCAGCATCGGCCTCAGCCTGTTTAGCCTCATACAACCTAGCTCTTAGAACCTTCATGGCTTTTGCTTTGTTCTTAGTTTGAGACTTTTCATCCTGCATTGAGACCACAACACCCGTCGGAATGTGTGTTATTCTTACGGCAGAGTCTGTAGTATTCACGCTCTGCCCACCCGGACCGCCGGCTCTAAAAACATCAATTCTTAGGTCTTTATCAAGGATCTCTATCTCAACCTCTTCCGCCTCAGGCAACACAGCCACAGTTGCAGTTGAGGTGTGGACTCTACCTTGGGTTTCGGTTGCTGGAACGCGCTGGACGCGATGCACTCCTCGCTCGAACTTGAGACGACTAAAGGCTCCATGACCAGTGATCATCGCAATCACCTCTTTAAATCCCCCATGAGCCCCGGCGCTGGCGCTCATTAACTCCACCACCCATCTCTGAGCGAGCGCATAACGACTATACATATCAAAGAGATCGCCCACGAATATAGCGGCCTCATCTCCTCCTGTGCCTGCTCTGATTTCAAGAACCACGTTCTTTTCATCGTTAGGGTCTTTGGGCAACAACAGAAGCTGAAGTTGATCTTCTAACTTTTCAAGCTCCAGACTGAGTAGCCTGGATTCATCTTTGGCCATCTCAGACATTTCTGGGTCTGATGTTGTCTTGAGCAGCTCCTGACTGCCATCAAATTCTTCTTTTGCTTTTTTATAAGCACGAAAAACGGCAACGAGCTCCGAGAGATCTTTATGCTCCTTGGAGAACTTCTGAAACTTTGCTCTATCTTTAATGGTATCGGGAGAAGATAGTTGGCGCGCCAACTCTTCAAATTTCTCCTCAACTGCCCTTAGTTTTTCCCACATAATGCTTTTTTGGACTGTATCTACTTTGTGATTCCTGACAATATCCTCTAAGGGGATTTGTTTCAACCATGACACTAAAACAGGCCTTATTAACATTAAGTATCCTATTTTGCGGGACTGCGGGCACGGTCATGGCGGATTCTGCAAATGTTGCAATTGGAGCAGCGTATCGTCAGGCTGAGATCCTTTTAGCCAAGAATAATCTACCCCTCGCTGATGCCCTAATATCAAAGGTCAAAAAAGACCCCTTCTTTAATACTTGGGGGGTGTTTCTCGAACTTGAATCACTCCTGATTAAGAGGCAATTTGAATCCGCCGAGAAGGTGCTTGGCTCTCTTGATACCAAAAACTTCTCCAACTTGCAGAGGGGATTTAAAGAAAAACTGGAGATAGAACTCCAGCTAATGAATCCAAATAATAAAAAATTAAACTTATCTTCCTATGATTCAAGAATTAAAAAGATATCAGGGTTCCGTACCCTAAGAGATGAGATTAGCTTCCTCTGGGCTCTCTTAGAATATCGCAAAGGTAAATACTCCGAATGTTTAGTGAAGCTCCAAAGACTTAGAATCAGGCATCCTGGCACTGCTGTTGCCAGAAAGGCATCTGTTTTATCAAAAGATATTCGCGCTAAAAATGCCTCGTTAAATAAATTGGTAAAAACGAAAGAGTACATCATGCGAGAGGTGGAAGCTCTACTGGCAGCAGGTCAGGGCAAACTTGCTTATGCTACTCTTGATGCGGGAATTAAAAGAAAACTGTTAAACGATCGGGCTGACAAGCAAGTTTTTAATTTAAAATTAAAGGCTTTAAAAAGCGCGGGCCTCGGGGATTTTGCTCAAAGTTATTTGGAGGATCTATCTAAAAGTACAGCGCCTCTTAGATATACAGCTTTAAGTGAATTAGCCCTCTATTCCTGGAACAAAAATGACACAGAAACCTTAGAGCGAACACTAAAGCGGTTGGGCAACTCTCCATATGCAAAATATCTGGATGCTCGAGTTACAGAAGAAAGAGGAGATCTTGAAGAGGCTATCGAAAAATTCACTTGGCTCTATAAAGTCGGTGGACATAACTTTATTTTTGCCACCGGCCTTAGATTAGCCTGGCTAGAAATAAATCAGAAATCAAAAAACGCAGCACAAACTTTAAGACGACTACAAAAAATAAATCCAGGTAGCAACTATTACGACACCGAAGGAATTAAATATTGGCTCGATAAGACCGAGGGTAAAAAAGCCTCTAGCTCGACCTCCTATATTAAGGATCCCCGACTCTACTATTATTGGCTGAATCGAGAAGTAAGTGTAGAAGCCCCCAACAAAATAAATATTTCGACAGAGGATTTATTAAAAATATCCCCTAATAACTGCAAAGTTCAGTACACCGTCCCTGTGGTAAAAAATGAAGAATATATTCTTAAAATTGTGCAGTTTGGGCTTCAAGACATCATAGAGGACGAGCTGGAGAGTGCCCTGCCACCTCGCCAGTCAGACATGAACTCTGTTTATTCTCGGGCTGTATATTTAAATAAGATCGGAGCTACTATCTCTGCTATTAAAGAGATTCGAGCTTTCCCCAAAACTTATTCCCAACTAGAGCAGAGCTGTCTGTCTGCCTTATTTCCGATATTATTCCCAACTCCGCATCAGGAAATCTACAAAAGGGAGAGCGCTCGGACCGGAGTTGATAAATACCTACTTATGGCTATCACTCGAACTGAGAGCACATTTGACCCTATGGCTGTATCACCCGTAGGTGCCCAGGGTCTTATGCAGTTAATGCCAAAAACTGCGCTTCTTGAGGGATTCACTGGCGCAGATTCGGGGGACCCTGAATTAGTATTTAGCGCGCACGAGAATATTAAACTAGGGGCCAACCATCTAAAAAGACTCTTTGATGACTATGGGGAGAAATGGCACATGGTCATAGCGGGATATAATGCTGGGCCCCAAGCCGTAGACCGCTGGAGAAAGCGGTATCCTAATGCTGAGCCTGAGGTTTGGGTCGAAATGATTAACTATAAAGAGACCAGGAACTATGTAAAAAAAGTGCTAGGCGCCTATTGGTCGTATAGGTTGGCAGCAGAGCAAATAAATCAACTTGCCAAAACAGACCAAGCCCCTCAATAATTCTTTCTGCGCTTAAAAATTAAATGATGAAAATAGCTCAGTCACCCATATTTAAAAATTTAATTATCCTTGCTGGCATGGCTACAGCAGTAGTCTCTATAAATCTTAGTCTTGGGTCACTAAAGCGCGCTAACGGGATAATTCAGACAGAAAAGTCTTTTATCCTTGAGATATCAAACCAACTTGATGAGGTTCAGTACCTACCCAAACAACATGCAATTGAGACAATTACACTTGGTTATAAAAATGTCACCGCGCAAATAATCTGGTTTTACACCCAAAATTATTTCGGTAAACACTATCGTGGCGACCAGAAATACAACTGGCTCTATCACATGTGCGATATAATCACGACTCTTGATCCTCTAAACAAAAGGGCTTTTAAATTCGCAGCCTTCATGTTGGGGTGGGAAGCTAAGAAAACTGTTGAGGCTAGAAAGATCTTGGCCAAGGCAATGATCCACCATCCCAAAGATTGGGAGTTTTATTATATCAGAGGTAGCCTGGCTTACATCGTAGAGGACGATCCCCAAAAAGCCATCGCGGACTTCAAAGCCGGGGCCCTTCTGCCAAATACTCCCGCTATTATGGCATCTGTGGCAGCAACCAAAATTGCAAAAGTTGAGGAAGAGCCTCTGGCAGCCATCGCATTTCTAAAAGAGATGCTAAAAAACGCAAAAGACCCCTTAACAAGAGCCTCTTTAAAAAATAAAATCAACGATATTCAGAGTAAGTTACAAAAGACAAACCCATGAGCGCAGCCCTTGAAATAAAAGATCTCTGTTTTAGTTACGCTAGCCACTGGACTTATCGTAAAACCCCAGCGATCAAAAATATCTCGCTTGAAATAAAAAAAGGGGAAGCCTTTGGATTCTTAGGAAGCAACGGGGGCGGCAAAACAACCACAATCAAATGTATACTCAACCTTCTACATCCTGATTCTGGTGCAATAAAAATATTTGGCACGCCATCCTGGCTCTCATCAGCAAGAAGCTCAGTCGGATACCTCTCAGAGCAACCTTACTTTTATGACCATCTGACTGTATTGGAAATTATGGAGCTATTTGCCGGACTAATCGGGCTCTCAAGATCACAGTCTCAGGTTAAAATCAAGGAAGTTCTCAACAGAGTGGGCGTCTTCTCAAGATCAAAGAGCCCCATGCGTCACCTTTCCAAAGGTCTGACCCAACGGGTTGGTTTAGCGCAAGCAATTCTAAATGAACCAACGCTCTTAATTCTGGACGAACCGTTCTCAGGGTTAGATCCGATTGGTCGCAGAGAATTTAGAGATATTTTTATGGACTTAAAAAAGTCCGGGACAACTTTATTTATGTCGTCCCACGTCCTTTCTGATGTCGAATTCATCTGCGATCGGGTATCAATAATGTCATCTGGCGTGGTTAAAGGAATATTCAATATCCACGACGATACAGTTTTTGGGGCCGGATATTTCGAACTCTCTCTTGAAGATGCCCCAGCTCAAGCTCCACAATCTCTATTGGCAGATGAAATCAAAGTGGAGACCTTAGCTGGTCGAACTATCAGTAGACTGAAATTTAAAGAAAGAGCCGCTGCCGAGATCGCGCTAGCCAAGTCATTACAACAAGGACTCAAGATAGATAAATTTAAATTTAATCGCCCGAGCCTTGAGGATATCTTTCTAAAACTCGTTAAAATGGATGCTTCTTCCTAGGGACATAAATGAATCCAATAGTACAAATAGCACTAAACACATTTAGAGAAACCATCCGAGGCAAGCTCACTCCAATACTTCTTACATTCGGAATTGTAGTAGTTGCTTTCTCTGCCATGTTTGGCTCTGTAACCTTGGGGGATCAGATTAAAGTTCTAACTGATTTCGGACTTTTCTCCATTTCACTTTTTTCAGTCGGAATGAGCGTACTAGCAGGCGCCTCGCTGATGCAGAAAGAAATTCAATTGAAAACAGCCTATAATCTACTGGCAAAATCAGTAAACCGTTGGCAATTACTATTAGGCAAATACTTTGGGCTACTGTTTTCTGTGACTCTGATGAACTTTTTTATGGCCGCTATGCTCTGTGGCCTGCTTTATTGGCTAGAAAATACCGCTCAAATATTGATTCTACAGGCCGCGCTTTTTATATTTTTCGAGTTGGTAATTATAACAGCGGTAACGATATTCTTTTCTGCTATCTTAGTAACTCCCACCTTAGTGGGGTTATTCTCATTCGCAATATTCATAATAGGTCGCTCCATAGAATATTTGCCCAAGCTGATGGCAGAGTCCGCCACTACAAATGTGAATAAAATTATAGAATATATTTATTGGACCATGCCGCACCTCAATCAACTCTCCATAAGTGACTATGTTCCATATGGAATTGGTGCCACTCCTGACCTCTTAATTTCAGCCATCTCTTACTCTTTTAGTTACGCCGGAATGACTCTGATTCTTGCTTGTCTGATATTTTCTAGAAAAAACTTCGTCTAAAAATTAGCAACTTTTTTTAAGTTATAGCGATTACTCATTGGATAAATGAGTTAGAATCTTTATGCGAATCGAACAGACTAGATATACTCAATCTGAGCTAGACCAACTTACGCCTAATCCGACCTGTAATGAAGATAGGCACCTTAAATCCTTGGGACTAAAAGCTCAAAATCAATGCGAATGTGCTACAACCGGCAAGCGCTCATTATCCTGGCTTTTTTGGATTCCTTTTATATCCGGAGGCTCCAAGAATTCTCTTTTAGACAGAAACAACTTAGAGCTATCACACGAACATATATTCTTTTCAGGCTCTGGAGACAATATCGGATGGGGCGAGAAGGGATTTTTTAGTGAGGCCGAGGGCACTCTCGGTTATCAGATGAATCATGAGTGCTATAATGGCTCCACAATTAGAAAAGTCATTAGCTCGATGCATGACTGGACTCGATACGGATTTTTGAAAAGCAACTGCCAGGATTTTGTTGACAAGATAAGAATTCTGTACCGCGATTCTGTGAGCGAACAAACAAAAAAGCGGCAAGGTTTTAGCCCTGCCGCTTCTGCAAAAGATCTCTCTTATTGATTTAGAAAGACCACTCCTGGGGCCACTAAAAATCTGCCAAGGATTTCTGAAGGCACACTAGCGCACCTTAATGTCACATTATCTGCACTATCTCTAATGTAGTGAACGACAGCATCCTCTCCATCGGGTGTTACCACTGCATAAAAAGATGTAACGCCATCAATATTTTTACCGGCAATCATATTCGAATCCTGGATTAAATATTTGCCAGTTCCTATTGATTTTATAGGTTCAACCATAGTCGCCTTGGCAAATCTGCCGGCCACATTATTTGACACTGGAGCCACTATCGCGTTTGCTTTTTTATAGGGCTGTCCAGACAAAACTTTTTGCTGAGCTTGGCTTGCACCCTTAGTTGTGCCTGAAATGAATCCTCTATCAGGATAAACTATCATGGCTCCCACCGTATCACGAGCATTTTTACTGGGGACCACCACCTGAGTTGCTAATTTCTGGGCGGCAGCGGCGCCATCACCGGCTTGCTCTCCCACTACACAGGCTAGAGCGTTAGCGCCTTTGTAACAAGAAATTCTACCTTGCGAAGCAGCACTTGTTCCTGCGGCAAAAAGATCAGAGCACTCAAACTGACCTCTTAAATCTGGAAATGCCTCAACAACAGGATTTGTAGGGGCAGCGAAGGCTGATGCACTGAGCGTTAGAGCACAGGCAATTGTAGATAACGAAAATTTAAACATTCTCTCCATAGTTTTTTCCATAAAAATAAAAATACCTTTTTCCCAACCTTCCCTCTGTCTACAGTTATCAATGGGTTCTACGAAAAAGTAGCATAGAGAGGAAGACTACAATCCGAAACTGGCGTAACTACCTAAATTTTATAATATTTATCTTGCGAGTTTTTCCTAGCCAACTGCAGCTAACCACTCAACGCCTAAGCATTTTTCTTAGTTATTGAAAATCGAACCTATCAGCCTGGCGATAATTTTAGTGTGTTATCTCTCGTGTGCCGCTCTCTAGCAAAGTGAATTAGTTTATCTAAAAGAGTTGAAAAACTAACTCCACTTGCTTCCCACATCTTGGGATACATACTAATAGAAGTGAACCCAGGAATTGTATTAATTTCATTTAGCCAGATGCGGCCAGACTCTTCTACAAAGAAGTCAACACGAGCCATGCCTTCGCATTCTAATATTCTGTAACTTTTTATTGCTGACTCTCTAATAAGCTCTTTCAAAGAAGTAGGAAGCTCTGCTGCGTTTTTTGTTTTTGTTTTACTGTGGGCGCTATACTTGGCTTCGTATGAATAAAACTCCTCCTCGGGCAATATCTCCCCTGGATTAGACGCTTCTGGGTTTTCGTTCCCCATGACGGAGCACTCTATCTCGCGCCCTTTAATAAATTTCTCTACGATAATTTTTTTATCAAAATTCGCCGCATATTTAATTGCTGGAAGAAGTTCTTCCTCCTTGGAAACCTTAGAAATACCTACTGAGGAGCCTTGATTAGCTGGCTTTACAAATAATGGCAAATTAAGATTTTTTATAATGTCCTTCGGATTGGCTTTCGATATCTCATGGGACCTAATACAAACAAAAGGGGCGCAATCTATTCCTGCAGCCATGAGGAGTCTTTTTGCGACATCTTTATCCATACAGATGGCTGAACCGAGAACATCAGGGGCCACAAATGGCAAATTGAGTAACTTAAATAAACCCTGAAGCGCCCCATCTTCACCACATGTGCCGTGTACAACAGGGAAGATTGCATCAAACTTTTTACTTCCCTGTTGTCCCTCAGCCATTATTATAAATGTACTCAGCGCACTACCCTTGCCAGCACCTTCAGCAGCTAGAATCCCTACATCTTCAAGAATATTTTTTGACGCCTCTGGAGCCAGCCAACTTCCGTTTCTTGCTATGGCAAATGGAATCACCTCATGACCGTTACTATTGAGACCAGCATATATCGAACGAGCGGATCTAATAGAAACCTCATGCTCCGACGAACAGCCACCGAATATTAAAGCAACTTTAAGCCCTGCCATAAAAACTCATCCCGAAGAATATCTTGATCAATGCTCCTATATAACCGTAAGCTACACGCACTGAAACCACAATTATTAATTAATATAAAATAATGGCTCATTCTTTCACCAAAAATACCTTAGCAAATATATTAAAAGCCGAGGTCAATCCCTCCTCGGGGGATATCTCTGCTACAAGGGTTGAATTCAACTCTCGGGAACTAAAACCAGGTCAGGTTTTCTTTGCCCTTAAAGGAACAAAAAATCACGGTCACGATTTCGTACGGGATGCCTTTTCAAGTGGGGCAGCTCTTGCTGTTGTTGAAGATAACTCATTTCTCAGTAGCGCTAACGGCGACAAAATATTAGTTGTCAAAGATTCCTTCAAAGCTCTTCAGGAATTAGCGATCTATCTCCGCAAACAATTTAAAGGGAAAGTAATTGGGGTAGCTGGCTCTGTCGGCAAAACTACCACAAAAGATCTAATCGGGAATGTCGCCTCCAAGTTGATAAAATGCTCCTGGTCAAAAAAATCATTTAATAACCTACTAGGTCTCTCTTATACAATTTGCAATGCTGAGCCTGATGCAAAGATTTGGGCACTCGAGCTTGGTATGAATCACGAAGGGGAACTGGCAGAGCTATCTAATATCGCAGCACCAGATCTGGCCATAATCACTCAAATAGCGCCTGAACATATGGAGTTTTTTAGAGACCTAGATCATGTAGCCGATGCCGAGTTTGAGGTTCTTTCAGGTCTTAAAGATAACGGAGATATAATTCTAAATGCCGAAGATTCAGTCGCTCTGAAGGCTCTAGAGCGGAATAAAAAACGTTGGAATAAAACTGGTATTAATCTCCATACGTTCGGATTTAAAAGTGAAGCCACGTTAAAAACATCTAATTTTAAACATATCATTGATGATGAGATAAAAAGTTTATTCAATCTCTGCTTCAACTCGGAATTGGTAAATGTCAAAACTAGTCTCATAGGAAAACACAACGGCGGAAACTTTGCTGGAGCTTTTTTAGCGATCAAATTAGCCTTGCCCGAGATTAAACTTGAAGAGCTGGGCTC
>Ga0172372_10004276_pt1 | contig 20418 bp, 14 predicted proteins | sample LakKiv5m_2_FD_114544 | JGI IMG/M metagenome (GOLD analysis project Ga0172372, IMG submission 114544) | Freshwater microbial communities from Kabuno Bay, South-Kivu, Congo - kab_092012_9.5m | ecosystem: Environmental > Aquatic > Freshwater > Lake | place: Democratic Republic of the Congo...
GATTGTTTGTTTATTGATGCTCGTCGCGATCTACCTTCATCCAAAGCGCTCTCGAAATTAATCGCAACAACTGGCGCAGGCTGCCCAATCATCTTGATCACAACTGAAGGTGGAATGCCGGCGATGAGCGCTGATTGGGGATTTGATGATGTAATCCTCGATAGCGCAGGACCTGCCGAAGTCGACGCACGCATCCGCGTCGCGATTGGAAAATTAGAAGCCGCCCGCGTTGCTGCAGATCCCACTTCAGGTGAGATCAAGAGCGGTGAAGTAATAATCGATGAGAAGAGCTACACCGCAAAGATTAAGGGTCGATCCCTTGATTTAACTTTTAAAGAGTTTGAACTTCTTAAATATCTAGCCCAACACCCCGGCCGCGTATTTACTCGCGCCCAGCTTTTACAAGAGATCTGGGGCTATGACTACTTCGGTGGCACCAGAACCGTTGATGTCCACATCCGCCGCCTCCGCTCCAAGCTCGGCCCCGAATTCGAAGCCATCATTGGAACGGTTAGAAATGTCGGTTATCGCTTCAACACCAGTCGCGATGCTGCTCTCCAAGATGAACGCTCTTGATTACTCGCTACTCCCATCTAAACCCTGATCAACAAAACAAGGTCCTCTCGCTAATCGCATCGGCTACCGATGCCGATGGAATCCCTCCCGTTGCTGAACACGTTCTCCTGCATCTCCGCCACGGTGGCGATAAAGAAGATTTTCATTTACTTGCTGAAGAAAATGGTGAAGTCCTCGGCTATGCCCATTTAGATCTAACCGATGAGGTCGAAGGGCCGAGCGCCGAGTTAGTCGTCTCACCTGTACATCGCAGCAAGGGAATCGGCGATCAATTAATCGCAAGTGTAAAGAGTTACGCCGGAGAGAAGCTAAGGCTCTGGTCGCATGGTGATCTACCAGGAGCCAAGAACTTGGCTGAAAAGAACGGTCTAAAGCACTCCAGAACCGTCATCCAGATGCGCCGCTCCCTCACCGATCCAATCCCAGAAATTGATTCAAAGATTCCAATTAGAAGCTTTCTTCCTGGAATCGATAACGCGAGTTGGTTGAAATTAAATAATGAGGCCTTTCAAGGCCACCCCGAACAATCGAATTGGAGCGATAGGGATCTTGCGATCCGCACCAAAGAAGATTGGTTTAATCCCACAGGATTCTTGATCGCTGAGATTAATGGCGAATTAGCTGGGTTTTGTTGGACCAAAGTACATGGCGGTCACACTCATAAACACTCTGATGGTGAGAGCGAACACGATCATGACCCAATCGGTGAGATCTACATAATGGGAGTTAATCCGAAATTCCAAGGGCGTGGAATTGGCAAAGCAGTCACAATTGCCGGGTTAAAGCACCTTCGCTATGAAGGGATATTTAGCGCCATGCTCTATGTTGACGCTGATAACACTGGTGCGATAAATCTCTATACCTCACTTGGATTTAAGGAGTGGGGGCGTGATGTCTTCTATCGCTATAGCCTTACCCAATGATCAAACTCGCTAACTCTGATTTAGAAGTCCACCCACTCTGCTTAGGTGGAAATGTCTTTGGCTTTAGCGCCGATGTTGCTAACTCAGAAGTTGTACTTGATTACTACTTCGATAACGGCGGAAACTTCATAGATACCGCTGATATGTACTCCCAGTGGGCCCCAGGACATGTTGGCGGCGAATCCGAAACAATCATCGGAAATTGGATAAAGCGGCGCGGAAATCGCGCCAAGATGATCATCGCTACAAAAGTAGCGAAGCTCGATACCCGACCTGGCCTTAAGCCCGAAAACATAAAGGCGGCTTGCGACGACTCCTTGCGCCGCCTGCAAACGGATTACATCGACCTTTACTACGCCCATCAAGATGATTCCGATACTCCGATTGAAGAGACTCTCGGCGCCTTCGATTCCCTCATAAAAGCGGGGAAAGTCCGCTATATCGCAGCTTCAAACTTCACCGCAGAGCGCCTACAAGAGTCGCTAGATCTCGCTAAAAAGCTCAACCTAAGCTCCTACATCGCCTCACAAGATCAATACAACTTGATGGACCGCGAATACGAAAAAACGCTTATGTCGACTTTGAAAGAAAATGGACTCTCCCAGATCCCGTTTTATGGCTTAGCGCGCGGCTTCCTAACTGGAAAATATCGCCCTGGCGTTACCGTTGAATCCGTTCGTGCAAATGGAGTCGCTAGCTCTTATGCAAATGATCGCGGCTGGGCGATGCTAGATAAGTTAGATCAAATTGCTAAAGCAAAGAATTGCTCCGTTGCTGCGGTCGCACTTGCCTGGCTCCGCGCTCAACCGACCGTTGCAACCTCAATCGCATCAGCCACAAAGCTAGAACAAATCAAGGAAATCATGCAGGTGGTTGAACTAGCCCCGGAAGAGCTTCAGTTACTTACTAATTCTTGACACATCGCTCTAAAGGCAGCGGTATGTGCATCAACATCAGCTTGTGTCGTATCGGGCGACATCAGCGCCATATTGTGAAACGGAGTTAGTAAGAATCCATCGTTAAGTAAACGAAGATGGATGTATTGCTCTAACTCAAAGTCACCCGCGCTCGCAGCCTCTCGGCCAGTTTTAGGAGCGCTCGATTGGAATAAATATTCACCACGCGCACCTAAACGGCTGCAGTACCACGGCAATCCAAACTCACGAATTGCCGTGTCAACGCCATCGCACCATCTATTTCCTAGCGCAATCATCTTCTTAAAGTTTGCATCGGTTAATACCTCAACCAAGGTTGCCCTCATCGCCGCAAGCGATAAAGCATTTCCCGCAAGAGTTCCACCAATACCGCCAGTATCAATCACCTCGCGCTCAGTCTTCTTCGCGATCTGTGAAGCAATCTCATTAGTCATCCCAAAAGTTCCGGTAGGAATCCCCCCACCAATCGCCTTACCGATCGTCAAGATATCCGGTTTTAAACCTAAATCGGAAGTCATTCCACCCGGACCTACGGAGATTGTGTGCGTCTCATCAATGATCCAGACTGCGCCATATCTCTTCGCTAACTCACTAACCGCCGCCAAATAACCCTCTTCCGGGAGCACAATCCCAACATTTGTCATCGCGGGTTCCATCAAGATGGCCGCAACATCACCGGCCGCTAACGCTTCCTCCATTCCAACCAAATCATTAAATTCAACGACTCGGGTGGTTACATCAAGCGGTACCGGAGCTCCGATATTTCCCTCGCGCATCACAGTCGTGCCAGCAGAATCCAAGGTTGCAAAAGTCTCATCTACCGAACCATGGTAACAGCGATCAATAACAACAATCTTTGATTTCCCAGTAATCAACCGGGAGTAGCGGATCGCATGGCGATTTGCATCGGTAGCCGAAACCGTGAATTGCCATAGCGGAAGGCCAAAACGCCGTTCTAATTCACTTGAAACCGCAACGGCATCATCGGTTGGAAGCATTGCGGTCATACCACGCTCGAGTTGCGACTTAATCGCAGCAACGGTCGCACTTGGTGAATGTCCCGTCATCGATCCCGTATCACCAAGACATAAATCAATGTATTCATTTCCATCGACATCAATAAAGTGAGCGCCCTTCGCGCTTGCAACAAATAGCGGATATCTTCCCGGCCACTTTGTCATCCAGGACATCGGAACGCCACCTGGCATTACTTTCTTTGCTGAATCAAATCGCTCTCGACTCTTCGGCGTACGCGCCAAAAAGCGTTCCTCTTCAATCGCGTTTAGTCTCTTTAAATGTGCGCGGTCAATCATCTGGCGAAACTATCAATCAAAATGGCTCACAGCCTAATTCAGCTCTTTAGCGGCCCTAGTAAGTAAGTTTCAAGAATGCTACTTGGCCTTGCAGACCTACCATGTTGCGCCTTAAACATTGCGCTCCCATCAACTCCACACAAGGCGCTTATTACCCCGCGGCCGCCCGGATGGGCACCGATCCAACTTGTTAAGTCATAGACATTTCCGTCGATGATGCTCCAGCAATCAGAAGGCGTATTCCGTTGCGCTACATCAGCTCGCGTGTACCCCCGAACTGTTGGTGTTGGAGTTGGCGTAGGCGTTGGAGTTGGTGTGGCTGGTTTATTGTTTTGAAACCAGTAAAGATTATTGTCACTGCTTCCAGGGAACTGTGAGCTGTACTTCAAACAAACTAACTCGAAGATTTGGTTGGGAATTCTTGCATTCTCCGTAGTGCATCTAGTTCCCTCCAGTGGATCCCTCCAAGTCGGGGAAGGTGATGGCTTGGGTGTTGGAGATGGTTTGGAAGTTGGAACAGGGATTTCAATGACTGGAGCTATAGGCAATCCGGTAAGAGGTCTAATCCTTTCGAACTTACGGTAAAAAGCATCAAGAGATATTCCTACGGCTTTTTCAAATCCCCCTTCGAAAGAGCCAACCTGAGTGTTAAATGTAAATATGTCCAAGAACTTTTCAAAGCCTACGCTCGCTATTATGTACTCACTCGCAATTTGCCCAATTCCATAAGGATCGAGATAGCCCTCTGGATCTGCACGCCAATTGTTCCAAAAACCTTTGAGAGGGGTTGTTAGGGCTCTCTTGGTTGCATAATTTGGATTGCTATCAGCTACATATTGATCACTTCTTGCTAACGCGTAATCGAAATAATTTAAGTAATTACCCATTGCTAAACCAACAAAATTCGCAGAACCCTCAGACAGCCAGCGAGGTTCAACTCGTGGATCGGTGTCGGGGTCGCCATGAACAAACGAGCGTTGAAATTCTTGAACTGAGTGAAACGGTTCATGGGCAAATGTGGAAATTGGCCCAGCAGGCCAATTTATCGAGACTGCACCAGAAGGTTTCTGACTATATCGACCTGTAAGAATCCACGCTCCCCAACCTTTTGAAGCACAATAATTCTCCCACGTAGTCGGCCCACCGCAGGGAAAATTCTCACTATTAAGTTTTAGTCCTAATTCTCTTGCCTTCTTTGCGACCCACTCATCACTAATTGAAATCAATGCAACAAATTTTCCAGGGTGCTGCTTCTTAAACACTTTGCTTGTAAATTCCAACATATTGGTCATCCAGATTTTGTCTGAATCTAAAATTGAAGGATCAAAATAGATTTCAAGAGGGTGGCCTGACTGATTCTTATTAGCTTCTACAAACTCATTAAAGTTCTTAATGGATGCTTCAATTAACTGTGAACGTGTGAAAGTTTCAGGCCATACGCCGCCGGTGAAAGGTGAGCCCTTTTGGGTTGGGGTTGGCGTAACGGAGAGCGAAGGGCTTGGGCTTGGGGTCGGTGTTGGCGTTGGGGTTGGCGTAACGGAGAGCGAAGGGCTTGGGCTTGGGGTCGGTGTTGGCGTTGGAGTTGGCGTTGGAGTTGTTGTTGCTTTTACAGCTACACCTTTGCTCCAAACTCTCTTATCACCCTTCTTTAAACAAGTGAATTTGAGATTCTTTGAGATTGAAACTGTTCCAACTTTCTTGCAAGGCGCACCGGCTTTGGGAGTATTTGCAGCAGCGCTATTTAATGAACTAGCGATTAGAAATACTGCAAGAAGATAAACCAAGCTCCGGCGCATCAGCGAATTCTAAATTCGCGCCCGACAATGCGCACTTCTAGATCTCTTCAAAAACAAATAGGGCTTCGATATATGAATCCCCGGCAATTCCCAGGTTCGCCGCATCCGGCGGCGCAGTCTGGGGTTCAACACAGACTCCATCTGGGTCTTGGTCGTAGACAACCCAATAAGGAGCATCGCATTCAATTGAAATCTCTAACGCATTCTCCCAATACACTCTCGGAACTCCTCGTACCTCAGTAAATGCATCATCCCAAGGCCCTGGAGTTGGGGTGATTAATTTTCCAGTCGGAAGATAATCGGCTCCGCGCTCAAACATCTTTCCTGGTGAGAAATCGATCTCTACCGACCCGCCTCTCTCCAATTCACGTGGAAACCAAGGATGAAACCCCATCCAAAATGGGAGTTCACAATTCCCAGCTTCATATTCAAGGGACCAACGAAACGCGTTATCTAGAATCTCAAATTTTTGTTCTAATCGAGCTCCACGATATGGATCAGGAAAATCAATTCCAAAATATCCTCCACCTAATTCTTGCCATGGATGGGTAAGAGTGAATCCATGGATCGCATGTGGTGGAGCAAAATTAGTTGGAAGCTGGAACTCTGATCCATCCTTACTGCTAATCAATCCATCTCGGATTCGCCCCGCCCAGGGCGCCATCGCATACCAACCCCAGGTAAGGGTCTGGCCTCGGAATGGCACGACACACTCCGTCCCTCGAAAGCTAAGTGACGAAATTCGAGCACCTTGATCTATATCTATCGATAGAGATATATCTCCGCCATCGATGTTATGAGAAAAACTCACTTACGCACCTAACTCCTCGTCGGTTGGCGGATTAGCTCCGGCTCGTGAACAAGTTATTGAAGCGGCCCTCGCCGCTCTCGTGAGAACTTCGAATAACTTCTCACCGACAAGCGCATCAAAACCATATCTGACTAAACCTTCAACTATGACTGCGCCAACTGTGTCACCTGCGCCAACTGTGTCCACCACATCTACAGTGAATCCGGGAACGGAGATGGAGCCGGACTTTGTGAATCCTATAATTCCGTTTGCTCCTTTGGTAACCACAACAAGTTCTGCTCCCAAATCAAAGAATGCTTGAATCTCCAAGTAGCCAAGCCATTCTAAATCTTCCTGAGAGAGTTTTATAACTTTAGAAATTTTTACCCAACGCTCGACCTTTTCACGATAGAGACTCTGATCAGCGAGCACACTTGGGCGAATATTTGGATCGAAAACTATTGGCACATTCAGATTCTTTGCCCATTCGAATAACTCACTAGCGCCAGGTTCAATAACAGTCGCAAGAGTTCCCAAGTGCAAAACATCCGGCCTACCTTGCGGAAGCCACTCCCTACTGAAGTTGAAGGTTGCAGTCCCATCAAGTTTGAATTCGTACTTTGCGGAGCCTTGATTATCTAGAGTTACAATCGCAAGTGCAGTAGGAAGGTCGGATACCAAAGCTTTATCTAGTAATACTTCCCTCAAGTACTGCCTCACCTTTAGCCCAAATTCATCAGATGATATGCCGCCAATAAATGTTGTCTTCAACCCGAGAGATGAAAGTGCTCTCGCAGTGTTTGCAGCTCCGCCACCTACAACAGGGTTAGTGCCTTCAGGAGAAGGAAGTAGATCTATTAGTGCTTCTCCTGCAACCCAGATCTCACCATTATTAGTTTTCATGATTGTAAGTTTTAGCTCTTCAGCGCAACTTTAACCCAACCGCTCTGCAAATCTTGCCGCAACTATAAGCCAACGCTTCATCTCATCTTCATTCATACCGCTTGAACCAGACTTCACAACATAAAGTCCGGTAAACATCTCAGCTTTATATTGGTAAATGCCAAATAGAATTCGAGCGCTTTCACCCTCGCCAATTCTCGCGTGGACAATGAGCCGCTTACCTTCCGGTACTAATTTGACTTGTATCTCAGGGAAGGAAAGAAACTCATACTTTGTAAACGAACCACTTTCGTCAGCCCCTCCTTGTTCTCCTAGGCATTTCTCGTAAACACTCTTCAATTCTGTAAGCGCTCTTTCTGCGGAGACTACATTTCGGTATCTCACAGTCTCACTTGATAGAAATAGATATGGGCTATTCTTCTTTGAAACAACAACTTGCCGTCTCTCTCTTCGGTCTACTTCTGAAGTAAATGAATTACTACACAAGTCGAGCGTTGGATCTTCCAAAGTTGTCCCTCTGCCCATAGGAAAAACTTCCCATTCTGGCGAGAAATCCTCGCGATTGAAACCAAATCTTGCTAAGGCCCGTTGATCTCCTTCGTTTAGTGAATTATCGACTATCAGAGGTGCGCGTTCGGCAGGCGAGAGCTTAGTTATAAATAAGTCAGCGCTAAGCACTCCCATTAAGACAAAATCTCTGCCAGAGACTTTAACTCCGGTACGTCTATTGCCGATTTCTCTACTATTAACTTCTAACCGCTCACCTTTCTCTACTGACTTTGTTCCGGTGCTAGTTACTCCCTTTGCTGAAACTTCTGCGCTACCGCTCAAAATGATTGGCGCCACAGTCCCTTTGGTATTCACATACGCGGAGCACTTCCCTGTGCACTTCATAGTGCCAGCGGGCCGCCCTGTGACAGGAGTCCACTTTCCAACTCTTCTCATATCTCCTGCCGAATCGAATTGGACTCGCGCAGATAAAGAACCTTGCTGTCCGTTCCCAAGGCAATCAAATGTTTGAAATGTTGTTTCACTAATTCCGATTCCAAGATCGAGAATAGGTTTGTTGCGTGCGGTACTTCTTGAAAGAATCCACCCTTCGGGATTCACTAACTCAGTAAAACAAAGTCCGGATCCCTCATCTAGCACTTTGCTAAACTCAATTCTTACTCCCGTAGAAGAGTATTCGAGTAACTTGTAGCTATTGCCTACCAAAGGTAGGCCTCGATCAATATTCACGTTGATTGAATCCGACCACGGGCTCCAAACCCCGGAAAAGTCTCTCACCCTAATTGCTAACTCATATTGCCCCTCCGGGAGGTCGCGAACTTTAAGCACTCGGGGCGCAGAAAAAGGATTTAAGTAAGTTGGTTCCCATGAATCAACATCAGTGGTCCTTAATACTCCTACTTTATTATCAATCCTCGCCTCATATTCTGAGGCTCCGCCTATTGAGTTGGTATATCCCTCTTCAATAACTCGAGAATCAAGCGAGTTCCAATCTAGTTTTGATGTGAGTTTTGGTTTAGCTCTCAAGGCCCCAGAATCACTTCGTTCTATCTTTACAATAACCGTATTTACATTAGTTGTCGTGGCGGTCACAGATATTGCACCGGCCGAGATACTTGCCGTGGTCCCTGCTCGGAGAGTCATAGACCCCGAAGCTTTTCCACTTGTGTAGTCATAATTATCAAGATTCAACATCCAGATGTCGGTCCCAATAGCCTCCCGAGGATTAGAAACGAGTTCAATTTCATTGGGAGATTGAATTGAAGATGACGGTGGTGGATCAGTTCGATAGATAACTAAACCAGCACCATTTGATGCCGTCTCCCTTCGATACTCGACCCAGTAAGTTGTTAATCCATCCCTTAAGAAGATAGCTCGCGGCTTTCCATAAAGATCAACTGGATTTATCTCAATACTTTCACTCTTCCAGGACTGAACTACATCCTTTGATTCCAGTAGATTCATACGCCATTGATGATAGGTCGAAAGTGGAGTCTTAACTTCAACGTTGCTCATCAAATCTATTGCTCCGCCATATTCGATTGCTTTGCAGGCTGTCCACGGCCCATCTGGCGATCCATTTGGGCATCGAATCAGATTGGTGTGACCTAGACCGAGCGCATGCCCCAACTCATGAGCTATGACGAAACCTTCAGCGCTATTGTGAAGAACTATCACGCCGCCTGACTTCTTCACATCTCCGATAAGTGCTCGACCTGACCAGATACAACCTGCATCCGGAGTGGTAACAACTAAGTATCTGCCAGTTGGGTCGGCAATATTTAACCTCTTATATGCCTCGTTTCTTATTGAAGCTGTCCAAGCAGTGAAGTTGTTCTGACAAGGAATTGGAAATGTAAGTTGAATTGGTGATGCAAGTACCTCTCCGGAATAAAACTCGATTCTTCGATCGACTGGGTCACCTTGAATTGATGTTAAATCCTTCCACCAGGGAGTCACAACGTTATCTATCTGTTCTTCGATTTTACTGACCGAGCCTTTAAGTGCAGTTGCCCCAGACCAGTTAACTGAAACTACATCTATTACCCGACGATCAACAGCGAAAGCAGGAGTTATATAGATTAAGGGAAATACGAGAGAAAGCGCTATAAGTAGCGCAACTCGTGACTTAGTTTTCAGAGCGAAGATACTTTTCAATATCACGGATTATTTCATCCAAAGAGAGTTTTGGTTTCCATCCAGTTGATTGTCGTAATTTCGTAGTGTCGGGGACTCTCCTCATTGTCTCTTCGAATCCCTTTGGATATGCCGCTTCGTAAGAAAGGCTGACAATAGGAGAATCGGAATTCAGTACAGTGACAACGCGTTTTGCAAGCTCTTTTATTGAGACCTCTTCTTCGCCGCCAATATTGAAAGCTTCACCTACGAGTGAATCGTCGCCAAAGACTCTGATGACTGCTTCAACCGCATCTGAAACGTGGCAAAAGACCCTTGATTGCGAACCATCGCCATAGACCTGTATCGGCTCATTTCCAATCGCTGCTTTAACAAACCTAGGAAGCACCATGCCGTAGGCACCCGCTTGCCGAGGTCCCACCGTATTAAAAAATCTCCCCGTGACAAATTTCAAACCGTGCGATTGGTTAAACATTTGCACCATTGACTCATCCAAGGCTTTCGCTTCTGAGTAAGCCCATCTGATTAGCTGGGGAGAGCCGATTACCCGATCAGAATCTTCATTAAGTGGTTGCTGTGGGTTCTTACCATAAAGTTCTGAGGTTGAAGCTAAAAAGAATTTAACTCCGAGTTCTGCAGCGATGCTGACTGCAATCTCGGTGCCTTTTGTATTTGTAATGAGGCTTTCATAGGGCCGTTCCAAGATTCGCTTAACGCCGAGGGCTGCGCCAAGATGAAAGCAGCCGTCCACATCACCCATTAGTTTTCGCACCAGCGCTTCGTCGAGCATGCTGCCTTCAACAAATTTGAATGAACTATTTGAGGCTAGCTGGGCAATATTTCTTGAATTTCCCGTCGACAAGTTATCTAGCACCAAGACTTGGTGATTATCTTGGAGTAATCGCTCGGATAGATGCGAGCCAATGAATCCAGCGCCTCCAGTAACGAGATACTTCATGCGCGAACTTTACCCAATAGATTCAAATAGATTTCCATATGTTTTTCAGCCATAGAACTCGCTGAGAATTTAAGAAGAGCGTTATCCCTTGCTGAATCTGACATTGAACTTGAAGATTCCATCTCATGTTGTACCCAATTAAGGGCTTCTGCCAATTCGCGAATATCATTTGCTAATCGTCCGGTTACCTTATCAATCACGATCTCAGCGACCGAACCCACATTTGTAGATACGACTGGAACTGAGGACATCTGTGCTTCGATGAGAGATAGTGGCATTCCCTCGCTATCGGAAGTGCATAGTCCTACATCTGCGATCTCCCACATTTCATACTTATCTCGATACCCGACAATCTTTAAATTATTCGGAGCGTCTTGCTTAGTTTCTTTCAGGAGTTCCCCTCCACCTGCCATAACAAAAGTCATTTCTGGTAATTCTCTTGCAAGACTTTTCACAATATCTGGGCGTTTGACTCTGGTGAACCTGCCCAACCACATGACAACAAATGCGTCCTTGTCTATCCCGAGCTCAGTTCGCACATCTCTTACGCGATAACTAAGCGGATCTTCTATACCGGGCGGAATAGGAAGGTACTGATTTTTGACTCCGATTCCCACACCTAAGAGCTCGTCTCTTACGCGATTGCCAATTGTGATTATTGCATCGGTTCTTTTTGCTAATTTTCTTTCCACGAAATTAAGTACTGCTCGTTCAAATCGTCCAAACTCTGGATCATAAAGATGGTGCCCATGAAATGAGTGAACTTTCTTTGCCGTGCTCTTTGAGAGGCGGACAAGTAGACCTGCCTTGAAGGTGTGAGAGTGAATAATGTCAGGTTTGAAATCCCTAATTACTCGCTGTAGGTGTAACCAAGCCCTGAAGTCTCTTACTAAGCCAAGTTTTCTAGTTAAACCGGGAACCCGAACAACAGGAAGATTTTCAACAACACCATCTTCTGCTTCGCCTTTTGGCACCGTGCCCATCGCAAGTAGATTTGTGGCCCCGATTCCCTCAAGATTCTCAATGAGATTAGAGATGTAAGTTGCAGTCCCACCAATATTCATACGTGCGATGACATGTAGGACTCGAACTTGAGACATCGCTAACTTCTAACTTTGAAGACCTAGAAGCGGCTTCCAATCGGGATAGTTTCGATTTGGATTGACCGAGAAAATCGGAGCGCTAAATTCTTCAATCTTCATTTTGTCATGGTAAACAAGGACTAATCCGAGATCGGCCTTTAGATCAACTTCTGAGGAAACCTCACCATTCCATTCGGCCACTAGAGGGTCATGCCAACTGACCTCAGCGCCCTCTTGGCGCAAGATATCAATTACTGACGTTGCCGGAGTCTCGCGAGTATCTGAAACATTTGCCTTATAGGCCACCCCGAAAACTTGTATCTTCTTTCCCTTTAGATTTCCAAATGCATCAATCAGTCGATCAATCACGTAGCGAGGCATCTCCCTATTTATTGACTCACTTAGCGAGATGTAGCGACTCTCGATACCAGCCTCTAGAGCTCTTTTCTGGAGGTAGAAGGGATCTACCGGAATGCAGTGGCCACCAATTCCAACATTTGGATGGAATGGCATGAATCCGTAAGGCTTCGTCGCGGCAGCCGAGATGACTTCATTTACGGGGATACCCAATTCAGTCATCAATTGAGAGAACTCATTTATTAGGCCGATATTGATAAATCTAAAGGTGTTTTCCAAGAGCTTGGCGGCTTCTGCCACTTCGGCCGAAGAGGTTGGAATAACTACATCGCAAAAGGTCTTATAGAAATCAACGGCCCTATCTCTTGCCTCGTCAGTTAACCCTCCAACCACTCGAGGGGTATTTTTCGCGCCAAAATTCTTATTGCCAGGATCTACGCGCTCCGGAGAGATTGCGTAAAGATTTTCAAACGGAGCACCCAACTCAACCATGGGCCGAATCAACTCCCTCAAAGTACCTGGATGGGAAGTTGATTCATTGATGATTAGGGCCTTGCTCTCTAAATTTTCACCGATGGATTTCGCCGCCTTTTCAAGGAGGGCCAAGTCTGGATTTCCGCTGGAATCCAGTGGGGTCGGAACGGCGATGACAATTACTTCTGCATCTGAAATCTTCTTGTAATCAGTTGTTGCCAAATATCTACCCTCTGAATTTGCTCTTGCGATTTCAGAGTCAGACACGCCCTCAATGTGGGATTTCCCACCCAAAAGCCCTTCAACAACTCGGTTAGAAAGATCTACGCCAGTGACGTTATGCCCTGAGTTTGCGGCGGCTATTGAGATAGTCAGCCCCACATAACCTTGGCCTATTACCGACACTCGCACTCAATAAATCCTAGTCCTTAAAGGACCGAAGCCCGACCCTTTCGGGCCGGGCTTCGAATCGAAGAAGCGTTAAGGCTTTATGCCTTTACCTTCTTAGCAATCTTGGCAACTACGTTTGCCAATGTTGTGATTTGAGCCTTTAGGGCTGCAATCAATGTTGCAACTTCAGTTGCTAGAGCTTCAACAGCAGCGGTTGCAGCATCAGCGGCATCACGTGCCTCTTCAGCAGCAACAGTTGCAGCATCAGCAGCTTCTGCAGCTAGGTTCGCAGCATCGGTAGCTGCGTTAGCAGCATCGATAGCCTCGAGAGAAGCATCAGTTGCAGCTGCAGCTTCCGCTACAGCAGCAACTTGCGCAGCCTTAGCAGCAGCTACAGCATCTGTAGCGGCCTTTTCGGCAGCAGCTACAGCATCTGTAGCAGCCTTTTGCGCAGCAGCTACAGCAGCATCTTGCGCAGCCTTAGCAGCAGCAGTTGCCGCAGCAGCCTGAGTCTCTGCAGCCTTAGCTTGTGCTACAGCAGCATCTTGTGCGGCCTTAGCAGCAGCAGTTGCCGCAGCAGCCTCAGTCTTTGCTGCATTAGCAGCCTCTACGGCAGCATCCTTTGCTGCATTAGCAGCCTCTACGGCAGCATCCTTTGCTGCGTTAGCAGCAGCGGTAGCTTCATTAGCAGCAGCGGTAGCTGCGTTAGCAGCTGTAACCGCTGGATCTGCAACAGTTGCTGTTGCTGAACCTGTGAACAGAGTACTGGTGGTGTTATTTGCAGTAGCGCTTGTGCTGCCCTTAACAACAAGTGCCGCAGTAGTTTCTACGTTTGGCATTGTAAATGTGAAGGTCTTCGCGCCGCTTACCAAGGTATGGGATCCGGTTGTAGGAACTCCGCTACTAAACCCTGACGCCTCAACTTGTGAGAGCAATGATGCATAGGTTGCTGATGCAGCTGTTGCGCCAGCAGAGTCCGTGGCAGTCAGAGTCAGAATTGCTTGCTCGCCTGGACGATAAGTCGCCTTATCGAAAGCGAGTGTAACTCCACCAATTCCGTTGGAAAGGCGGATAGTTACCGCAGCTGCTGAATCAATAGTTGTGGTTGCAGAAGTTAAGCTTCCAACAACTGGAGTGCTTCCACCAGTACCAACAGTGATTGAGAATTCACCATTTCTCGTTGTCGACAAACGGGTTACATCTGCATTCGTTGAGAAGTTCCAGTAAGCAATATATGCACCTGGAGCTGTTCCCACTCCGTTAGATACCGTTGTTGAGTACGTTGTAGATGCCGAGCTATCTGGCGCCAACATCCGCTGATTCAAAAGAAGGGTATCAGATGAAGTTAGTCTCAATGTGTTTGTAGCTACTGGATTAACTATTCCGTTAGCATCCTTAGCAACCGCGGAAACAAAACGATAGTGTAGGTTTCCAGAGTTAACAACACGATTAGTGCCAACTGTTACTTCAACAGTAGTAGCTGTTCCGTAGAAATTAACAGTCTTGGTAGCATAAACGATTCCAGTGGTATTACCTGTAATCGTAATGGTAGCGACGCCAGAAGTTCCGTCATTCCAAACCGTTACATGGTTACCAGCTTTAATAATCAGGTTTCGTCCAGTTGCAGTAGCATTATCTGCTCCAGAACCGAGCATGCCCGGACCGCTGATAGTCGCAGTCATTGACTCGACTCCGCCTTCATTCGACGCCGTCTCTTGAACAGCACCTATCGCGCCAGTGTAAACAATATCGGCGTCAGCATTTTGTTGATAGACGAGAATGTTCGCAGCTTGCTGACTTGCACCAGCAGTAGTTAATGCGCTCGTAAAGTTAATTACGGAGTCGCCCTGCCTCAAGGTTACGTTTGAAGCATCGCTCAAAGCAACGCCTCGATCCGTAGCTTGATAGTAGATTGAGGACCATGAAGCTGCCGCTGTTGGAGCAGAACATCCCCGAACGCAGGCCGCAGCTGAGACAGTAATTGTAAGGTCACGAACCGCAGACTGCAGTGTAGTAGTTCCGCTATTTCCCGTAATTGCCGGAGTTAAGCGGACCACATATGTTCCTACGACTTCGGGCGTTGGGATATAAACCTTAAATTTCGCTGAAATAGTCGTTGCTGCGCTAATGGAACGATTTTTTGCGGCGACAAATACAGGGTCGTTAGAGGCAACCCTTGAGCCAAAGAAGGCGCTCTGAAGTGCGGTAGTGTTTAACCTTGCCGCGCCATCGTCTGATAACGCCCCAGCTTCAGCAGAGGCAAGCAACATATGCCCTGTATCCCCACCGATCGGACTTCTATAGACGATTGATGCGGTCGTTTCCACCAACTGCAATTCTGGTAAATCTGTGTTTGTTGCAGGTGATGAAACTAAAGATGCAGTCAGGGACAATGAATCAACCGGGGAAGTTGCCAAGAATGACAAAGTCACCGTTGCGGCAGATGCTGAATCTGAGGCTTGACCAATTGTTGCCGTCGCTGTCGACGAAGACAGAGTCAAAGTATCAGAGTTAACAACTGCCTTTGCTGGAACAGTGGAGAGAACTCCAAAGCCCAACGCGACAACTACCGCAAGCGCAATGCGCTTGAAGCTAGTCTTATTAGACATTTGTTTCCTTTCATGAGTCGTGAAGAAGACGTTCTTCTTTACGGCTGGCAAGGAATTAATCCTTGCCTTGTGATGCAATGCACGTGCTACTGCACCACTTTCTCCGCCGTGTATCCGGACGCGGCGAAGAAAACTAAAGCGGGAGATGTTCATGCTCTAGCTCCCTTTTCAACTACATAAACGGCTTGCGCCAAAACTTGGGTTTTACTCGGGTCAAGCACAAGGCGGATGATTACCTGCCTCGGTGCCGCAGCAAGATCGCGGCCGCTAGCGGTCGCAGCGATCTTTGTGGAGGTCTCAATGACGGATTCTACGGCAATGAAAGCTGTAAAGAGGTAATTCCCGCTCATTTCGCGAGTGATATCGGTCGAAGAGACCTTAACCATGAGGGGGCTCCAGCTGCCTGCTTGCCCAAAGGAGATAACTGGGCGATAGGTCAGTCCGTTTTCGTCCGTTGTAAGGGTCTGGGAGATGAAAATGTTAGCTGCTCCAGAATCTGTCTTTAGAATTTGACGAATAACTAACTCAGACTCAGTTGATATTGGCGCACGCGCCAAGAAATATGCGCTTCCCAGTGCGCCAGTCGAATCTGCAACTGTAAAACCGGTAGGTACGCCAGCCTTATCTAGCCCAGGGAACTTGAGCTCCGTACTCTTTGCATTTACAACATTTACGCGTGCTTTTGTTGAAACGGGAGCAGGAGTAACTGTTTCTTTAATAGCAGAGGCTGGGGACTCTTTGGCAGAAGACGAGGGGGTTACTTCTGGCGCTGTTACCGACTCCTCGACAATAGGGGTAGGAACTCCTGTGTTGGTTGGCATAGAGTTAAAACCTAGGAATGCGAATAGAACTAGTATCAATGAGAGCGCTACCTTGGAAGACTTCTTAGCACGCTCGGATGCTTTTCTGTAAGTAGTTGAGAGCATGTCTAGAGCAGTTAGCCCACGGTCCTCATCGATAATCAACTCAGAGAGAACTTTCCTTAGTGAGGCACGAGCGCGTGAGACGGTGTGGCGAACGGATGATTTCTTTATGCCAAGCTCGAGAGCAATCTCCTCGGTAGAACGTCCTTCCATCTCCCACATAACCAACGCAGCCCGCTCCGCTGGGGAGAGCATCGATAAAGCTTGGCGCACAATTGCTGCATCGTCCGCTGCTGCAATCACATCAGCATGGTCGACATTATCTTGCCAATTTGCTTCAACCTCAGCGGTTGCATCATCTAGAACTAGAAGGTTCGGGCGACGACCTTCGATTCGAAAGATATCGATGCAGAGGTTTTCAATAGTTCTGTGCATGTAGGAAAGCGCGTGATCCGCTGACTCAAGCTCGGGGGCTGCGAGCATGACCTTAATGAGAGCGTCCTGAATTACTTCCTCCGCTCGAGCGGAATCTTTCAGGATACGTGAAGCATGCGTAATTAGTTCTCTTCGATGCTCGGTGTAGAAAGCACCAAGCTCCGCTACGGTCCAGACTTTCAGACCTGCGGAGGCAGTTTTCTTGCGTAATGCCACTTTAGAGAGCCCCTATTTGTATACCGGTTTTGTACAACAGAGTCGGCCGTCGCCGCCTCTACCCCCTTCTACGAACTGGGTGTGAATTTGTCGCGGTCATTGGACAAAACGGACATTTAGGAATTGGGAATCTCCGGGTTATACGGATCCAATTCACGCATCTTCTGAATTGCCACCAGTTTTTCCGCCGATGTTGCCCACGGTTTTGCATACTTAACCCGCCAACCATACATATCGCGTGGATACTTGCTATTCAGCAGTTCGTTGAGGGGATCTCCGAGCACTTGGTTCCCATTCTTGGCGGCGAACTCGAGACTCATTCCAATCAGGTAAGCAGAAGACCCAAGCTTCCGAACCGCTTGATCCATTTTCGTAATGTCGCTTGTCTCGTATCCCTTTCGAAAGGCCGCATCCGCTGAAAATGGAGGGAAGGCGATAAGGAATCCTATGCAGAATCCCACCATAGACCCAATCGCAGCAGCTGGTGGTAGCAATTGCTGGGCGCCACCCTTCACTCTCTTTCCCTTCGCTCCCCACTCGTACTTGGGCCCGGAACTTTCAGCAGTACCCAAATCCCGGGTAAATCTCTCGTAAGATATAGCGGCGCCCATGAAAGTCCAACCCCAAATTGAAACTCCAATCTGAGCGATGCTAACTAGAGCTTGAATTTGATAGCCCAGAAGAACGGAACTGATTACCGCAAAAACGGGATCAAAACCTTTTGTCCGTTTGAATACTAGGAAACAGGCTCTAACTGCTAAAAAGAGTATCGCCAAATAAGCTATCAGTAACGGAAAGCCTCCTCCGGAGGACAAATCTAGAAAGATGTTGTGAGCGGTGTTTGCAGTTCGTTCTGGAATGGTACGAATTGTGGAAATCAATCCTCGATACTCTCGATAGTATTCTCCATAAGAATCGATCCCAACGCCAAACCAAGGGTGGGCAGACGTCATCTTCCAGCCGGCATGCCAATAGTCTGCACGGAAAAGTACCGAGGGGGCGAATACAAAACTAGCCAAAGGTCCACGATTAGTTAGACCAAGTATTGTCAGAACGAACAAAGACAACACTCCACCAAAGAAAACATACCTAATGCGCATAAACCATGGGTATTGCCGCAGCCTCAGATAAAACACTAAAACAACTCCGCCAAGAAACAACATGACACCTTGAATCGATTTTGTGCTCAGGGTCAGGAACATCTGAATCGTTATTAACGTGAAGAGGGCTAGGCGAAAGCTGGTTTTTCTATTGTCAGAGATAGCCAGACAAAGGGCAGCTAAAGAACTCAGGCCAAAAAAAGCACTCAGAAAGTTAATATTTCCGAGAGTTGCAATCACCATTTTTTGACTCCACGGAATTGGGTCAAATCCAAAATACTGAATCAACGCATAGATCAAGAGCACAGAAGATGTGATGACTAGCGCTTTCACTAAACTTTCAAACTCGCGGATTCTTGAGAATTGTGTCGCAACAACAAAAAAGACAAGCGAGCTCGCATAGGCAAGCCAGCCATTTCCCCTACCAAACATCCCCCAAAATTGTTGATTAAGTGGTGCGTTCGTAGTTATGAGTGGAAGCGTTAAGGTTAATAAAAAAAACAGACCACAAATCAAGACAGCTTTTTCAGTTTTCCAAGATTTAGTTCTTCGAGAACTCAGAAATAAAGCTACGATAGAGAAGGCAATCGCTGATAGCAGGCAAAGTTTAATTAGATTGATTGAATCATAATTTGTCCAAGGGGAGACAATTATGGTGATTAGAGCGCATCCATAAATTACCCACTGTCGGGCCCTTGCTTCAACGAATTGAGTCTTCATGACAGCAGAGAATAACAACATTCCATGTGGGCCCTGTCGGGATCGAACCGACGACCCACGGATTAAAAGTCCGTTGCTCTACCGACTGAGCTAAAGGCCCTCAAAAAGAGCCCAATCTTCGCTAGAAATCCATGTACTAGGAATCTAGTTAAGTGATGAGCTTTGCTTCTAGGAGCGAGTCTAGCGCGAATAAACCCTTGGGTTTGCCGTCATTCCAGTTGGTGGAGCGGAGTCTGCAAAGACATCGATTGCCATCGTTCCATCGGCACGTATCTGTACGGCGAGATAGCCCGCGACTTGTTGGGTTGAGGGCTTAAACAACTGATAGCCAATGGCGTATGGAGCGGTTCCGCCATCGGGTCTCTCTGGTGAGCCAGTCGGTTCACTAAACGCAATAAAGGTTAACCTGTAGAAAACAGTGCCGCTCTTCTCGGTGATCTGATCCGGCGTCAACTTCGCCGAGTCGACATCGATTACAAACTGCTTTGGGATCGCCCTTTTCATCCTTCCACCAACCTGTGCTGAATATCCAGGCAGATGTATCTACTTCGTGGGGAGCGGTGGCGTTTTCATAGGCGCTAATTGGATTACAGCCAAAACCGAAGTGATCCTTAACAAACCAATTTCCAGCGGCCCCGCCCATTGAGTCATAGTCAATTTTTCCAACCCGCGGAGCGGTCGTTCTTTGGAGAGTGCCCTCGTAATAGGGGCGAAGTTCTGCGGAGAAATAATCAAGATAATCGGCGGTATAGGGTTTAAAGGTATCGCCCGTTAAGTATGCCGCTGGATCGGCAAAGCCAGTAAGCCACTTTGAGCCATCAAAGATGTTGTAATCCAATGGGTTGTCGCGTTGTAGACCAAAGACTTCTCCGGCTTTCTTAATGCAGGTAAATTTCAATGAACCAACTACCTGGGTCTGATTCAATTTAGAGCAAGTAGCGCCGGCCTTTGCTTTAACAGCTGAAGCCGCAATTTGATTCGGTGCAACCATCAGCATGGAAGTTAGGGAAATGGCCAAGGAGCGACGAGCGATCATCTGCGGTCTATGGCAACGGCTTAAAGTGGTCGGTGCCCGACTCAAATTAAGCTCCCATAGATGCCAGAAACTCGCGCCCAAGGTAGGGACTGATGGACCTGAAGTCCACAACAAGACGGAATCAACTAACTCACTCTGTATCTTGCATCAAGAAGCAACCGCTAGACTTCTTCCTCCTCTAGTCCCCATCGTCTAGGGGCCTAGGACATCGCCCTTTCACGGCGGTAACACGGGTTCAAATCCCGTTGGGGACGCAAAGGCCCAGTAGCGCAGTTGGTTAGCGCGCCGCCCTGTCA
>Ga0172372_10004277_pt1 | contig 20411 bp, 15 predicted proteins | sample LakKiv5m_2_FD_114544 | JGI IMG/M metagenome (GOLD analysis project Ga0172372, IMG submission 114544) | Freshwater microbial communities from Kabuno Bay, South-Kivu, Congo - kab_092012_9.5m | ecosystem: Environmental > Aquatic > Freshwater > Lake | place: Democratic Republic of the Congo...
AATGCGGATGGTTTTATCATCGCTTCCCGTTGCAATGAGCTTGCGATTGTGCGAAATGTCGATGCAATTTACTCGGCCAGAATGTCCCATAAAAATGGAATTCACTTTACCCTTAGCGCTCAACTCCACTACCTGTGTGCTGTTGGTTGCCAAAATAAAATGTCCCTTTCTAGGGGAAAGAACAAACCCATTGATGGCTTCGTTGTGATTGACCGTACTGGGAGCCGACTTGGCCATGAGGACGTCAGTAATTTTGAAAATCTTGATAGATTTATCGGTGCTGGAGGTTAAAATAAAACTGTCTTGGGGATCAAACTGAACTTGAGTGACGGGCTGGGCGTGATCACGTGAACTAAACTTCAACGCTCCGCTTTTGGTTTCATACACTCTGAAAGTATAATCTTTAGAAGCAGTAACTAAATATTGGCCGTTGTTGGAAATTGCGATAGACGTGATTCCGCCGTGATGTCCGGTGAACAAACGCTCAAATTCGAAGGGAGAAGCACTGTCTTTTCTTGAATAAAGGCGAACGTTGTTATCAAACCCACCGCTGGCAAGCATGAGTCCGCTGTTCGATATTTCAACTACTTCTAAAGCAGCGGTATGGCCGTCTAAGTAACGCTGAAAATTGATGGTATCTTGAGCCCAAGCAGAAGCCATAGACCAAAAACCAAAAGCTAGAGTAAGTAAGTTTTTCATCCCCATTCAAAATTACGCATAAAGCCGAGGGAAGAGCCAATTAATGGTTGGATTGTGGAAAATTTCGATGTACAAACTCCAATCCATGGTCTTTCAACCTATCTAAGAGTACATCGCCCCACGGCTTAAACACGGGAATCAGCACTCCAAATTCGCCTATCTCATTATTTATCAACAACTCAACACCCAAAGCCAATGGCAAACCCACAGTTTTGGCCATAGCCGACCTCCCACTGCCCTCACCTGTGACTTTCAGCATGCTCTCCAAACACCAAACTTCCCCATTTTGCTTATATTCGGTCAAATGCACCATCACCACTTCGTCTTTATCACCAAAACTCAATTTCCACCTGTCAGAAATCACCCTCAGAAGCACCTCTGCTGGGGTTTCATCGGTTGGTAAAATGGCAAATTCGTCTAGTTGCAAATAATCAATTTTATCCTTAATGGCCTCATTTTCAAAATGTTCCAAAGATCTATTTTCCATTTCAGCCAACCTCTTGAGCCAGTTCAGAAACGTCTCCTTTGATTGAGAAATTAAACCCAATTGATTAAAGCTTTGGCTCTGCGTTGCTTTGGCATCCACCAACCACTGCCAAGCCTCGCAATATCCGCGACGGCGCAAGGTACCCCTGATCAAAGTTTCTATTCCCTCCAAACCATAAACGCCTTCGTAATTCAACGAATCTCGGTTTGGATACGCGTCAAACTCCTCACCCGTTTCAGTGGTGAACGATTGAGCTTCTCTAAACAATCCCTCAGGCCGAACCTGCCTTTCATGTCCGTTTTCACGCCACCTGGATATGCCCCCTTGTCCGGCTTTCACCACGTTCATGGGATTCCAAGTGATTTTATATTTCCAAGGATTTTCACCTTCCGAATCTTTGTCAATCAATCCACCGCAATAACTCTTGAAGGATGTAATCTTAGCGCCCTTATTTTTTAGTTCTTGAATAAACTTAGATGCCGATAAATGATCAATTCCCGGATCTAAGCCCAACTCATTCATGAAAACCAAACCTTTTTCTTGAGCCAATGAGTGAAGTTCTCTCATTTCTTCAGAGACATAAGATGCAGTAAACAAATGGGCCGATTTCTCCAAGCAAAATCTTGCAACTTTGGGGTGAAAAACAGGCGGCATCATGCTCACCACGATATTTGATTCCGAGATTATACGTTCCAAGTTCAGCTCATCGCCCAAATTCATGACCGTGTAATTGACATGGTCAGACTTCGGAAAATCCGTCCAAAGCAAATCAAACGATAGATCGTAAACGCTCAGTGAGGTAATTTTCTCACCCACCAAACCGGTCAAATATTCAATTAAGTAACCCGCGCTGCGGCCAGCACCCAAAATGGAAACCCTCATAAATCAAAGGTAAGTTTTGTTATTGAAACTGTCGTTGTCTGATGGCCTCATACATCAAAACCGCCGACGCCACCGATACATTTAAACTATCAATCACCCCCAACATGGGCAAATTGATGTTCTGCCCTACGCCCCTCCATTGATCAGAAACTCCTTCGTGTTCGGTTCCAACCACCAGCGCCGTTCCTTTGGTAAAATCAGCTTGATAGGCCGGAATGGACCCGTCCATAAAAGTGGTAAATAGGGTTATTTCTTGCTTTTTAAGTGCCTCAATAGCTTCAACAGAGGTACATTGGATCACAGGAACTCGAAAAGAACATCCCAACGAATTGCGAATTACCACCGGGTGAAACGCGTCAATTCTCGAATCACAAATCAGCACTCCATCCATATTCACCGCCTCTGCCGTTCTCAAGATGGCGCCCAAATTACCCGGTTTTTCAACGCCTTCAACCACCAAATAAAGTCCATCTTTCTTCAGCTGGCTCAAATCAAACATCGGTTTTTTAGTAGGAAATTTAAACAACGCCATCGCGTTCTCCACGTCTTCCCTCACCGTCAACGACTTCCACAGCGGCTCAGTCACCTCATTGATGGGCACCGATTGAAAAGCTTTTTCGCCAAAAGTCTCTTTGAGTTTTTCGGGGGATATAAAATCGGCACAATACACCCATTCCGTTAACTCGAACGACGAAGCCAAGGCCAACTCAATTTCTTTGAGTCCCTCAACAATGACAATTCCTTCTTTCTTCCGATTCCTGTTTTTTTCAATCAGCGATCGAAGCCACTTGAACCAAGTATTTTGGCTGCTGCTTATGAATTTCTCATTACTCATTGAGCCACTGATTCTTGGGCTGTCTAACACGCGTAAAAAGCGCAATGATCAAGGCTAAAAATCCATTCACAAACGTCTTGCTGAATACATTTCCAAGGAACGTCAACCACGACTCAGGCACCGACTTTCTTACTTCTTCAACCATTGAATCTTTGGTGGTTTCACTGAAAAACGCATTGTTCTTCATGGTTTCAATGTACACTTCCATCTGAATGGCTTTAGTTTGATCTGCCAGTGAACTGTCAATGAGTAAATAGAGCATGTGGTCTGCCAATCCCGAAACAAAAACGGCCACAAAAATTACGCCCATCGCAGTAGCCAATGCATGTTTGTATTGATAGGTTTCGCGAGATTGTCTTTCAGCCATTGATGCCATAATAATTCCCCCAAGCATCAATAAGAACGTAAAAAACGGAAACGATGGATTAAATGCATATTCCCAATGTTGGGTCAGGTAAAATACGAATTTTGATGCCAAAATAATGAGACCTGATAGCAATCCATGAAAGTATCGAGGTTTGTTAAAAAAATTCTTAATTTTTTCCATTCCCACTATTTGTTAAAAAGGGTTTCTACAATTCTGTAATGTAAAGTTTGACCCTTGAGAATCACATTATATGCTTTGCTTTTGGGTTGATCTAATTCAAAGTTTCCTTTTTGAAACACGGTCAAATTAACCTTCTCTCCCACTTCAATTTTGGGGACATTTAACCCGTATAACTTTCTATTTATATGTGTCAATGAATACAAAATTGCAGACAACTCCTCTTCTGTTTTACCGCTCAGCAACAGATGCGCCATAGCATCGTAAGTGGCGGCTCCAAAACGTGCGTAATTGAACTCCAATTTCTTATTCTCAACGTCTTCTGGGGTATGATTGGCACAAATTCCTTCAATCACTCCGTCAACTAAACCTTGAACCAATGCTTTCCTATCTTCTTCCGTTCTCAACGGGGGAAGCACTTTAAAATTCGAATCAAATTCACCTACCAACTGGTCTGTACCATACAAATTCAACGCTGGAACCACCGCAGATACCCTGACTCCAGCTGCTTTGGCATTTTTGATAATCACTACAGATTCTTTGGAACTTACCCCCAAAAGAATCACGGGTACATCCAACCATTTTGCTATCTCAATACTCGCTAACACCTCAACCGTTTCACTGGCTGTAGGCATTCCTTTCAAACCCAAATTCACGCTCAACTCACCTTCATGAACTTCAGCGTTGGTGACCAACTTGGGATTATAGGCCATCTGCAAATAGGGAATATTCAATGATTGGCAGTATTGCATCAATCGGCTTCTCAAACTCAAAGTCGCACCGCCAACCATGCCATCGGTTACCCCAATGCTACCGGCTTGAGACAGTTCATAAACTTCGGCCATTTCTTTGCCTTCAGCAAGTTCAGATGCCAAGCCCAGAGGATGTAATTTCACTTGATGAGCCTGAGATTTCTGGATCAACGATTCAATCACAGCAGATTTCTCCGGCAAAGGATCTGTACCACACAAAGCGGCTATTTCAGTAAATCCTCCGACAGCAGCCGATTCACAAAAAGTTTCCAATGACTCTTTCCAAGGTTCACCTGGATCTGGCAAAAAAGAGTAGGCATCAAACCATCCCCCGGAAACAAAAAGATCATTCCCTTCAATGGTTTTCACATTTTCGGGAGCGCTGATTGGGGATGCTGAAATTTGGGAAATAACTCCATTTTCAACCAAAATATTCACTCTCTGACCTTTCAGGGCGTGAAGTTTGTCGTGCAAATAAGCACCTTGAATGAGCACTGAAGAATTCATGCTTGTTTCTGCGAATTTACAATTTTTGTTCGGAACATATTATAAAGTACTACCGACTCTATCAAGATCAATACAAAAGCAGCATAGAGAAGGAATTTCGACCAATCCAAAAAATCAGCATTGGCTTCATTTGTCAGCAAATCAGCCTCAGTTTGAATAAATTCTACCCCTTGATCTTCATAAAATTTCATATTCCCGTTAGAATTGATGCCCGAATTATTTTTAAACTCTTGATTCTTAACATTAAAGGCAAACGATTGTCGAAAACCATCTCCTTCAATTTTGTAGAAACCAGATTTTTGGATTTCCACATCTAAGGGCAACTCCAATCCTTGAGATCCGTTTTGAATATTTGCCAAAAACAATCGAGTAGAATCTTGAGTTGACGATACATTCAAGGTTTTATCGATTGATGCATTGAGTTTAGGGTCTAATATCACCGACCCATTCTGAATGGTATACAGATGATTATTGCTGGGCGAACTGCCAAAAATCAATTGTGAAAACACCGGAAGAAACCAAACTGACTGACGGAATTTTGCCATCCCCTCGTTCCAACTGCCAGCCCAAATAAAATCCACCCTATCAGATTGATCATTTTTAAACAATACGGTTTGGTTGCTTTCTGTCTGTATAACCGCATCAAAGTCATTAGATAGCTGACCGCTCCATTGAGTGTTAACCACAAATTCAGGAAGTGGAGTTTTATCGTCAAGTTGTGAGGTTAACAATCCTTCAAAAAGCGGCAAATCAAGAAACTCAGGAGCCATCCTAGATTGAGCATTTGTAGAATTCAACTTGGGAGGTTCATTTTTTAAAAATATCATTCTCCGAGAATCTCCTTGGTATTTATTTACTTGGTCAATGGAAAGTTGTTGAACCAACCAATCAGATTCTTGTTCATTTTGAATCAATTCAAACCTTTCAGATTGCACTTGAAACACTTTTTGAATTTCATTATATCCTTGAAATGCGGGATCAATAAATATCTTCTGCCTTCTGCTCGATGAAAACTGACAAAACAGTTCATTGTCGGCCTTGAACTGATCTCCCTGAATCTGCACTCTAAAAGAATCAAGTTTCAATCCGCTAAGATTAAACTCAACCGTTTTGAATTGACTTTCAAATTCAGTTGTTTCGGGGGATTTTTTCTCTTCAAATTGGACTTGTTTCTGTGCTTTTATCACACCATTGGTCCACAAACTAACATTTGTTAATAATTGAATTGGCTTTTTGGAATGCAAGGTTATTTGTGCGAGTATGCCAGATCTGTCCTTGTTGAAATAAACGGTGTCAAGCGATAAGTTAAATTCATCATCTTTTAAATTTTGTCTCCCCACTTTCAGAAATCGTCCTGATTTTAGAAAATCTATAGATGGGTCAACTTCCAAAAAATCAGATTGAAAATCGCTCACTACCAATATCTTAGGAGAAAATCCATCGTCTTTGGCTCTTAAAATCCATTGTTGGGATTTTCTCATCATTTCTTTGAACCTCCTTGGGCGGGAATTCTCTGATATTTCACCCAAAGAAACCCGAAGTTGATTTGCATCCAACCATCCATCGCTTGAGCCGGAAGTCACCAATGCAAAACTCTGATTTGCAGAAATTGTCTTCAACCAAGACTGAAGTACATTTTGAGCCTCTTGATGAGCATTTTCGCCCTCATCATCCTTCAGAAACATGCTCGGTGAATTATCATAAATGATGATCCATCGGTTGTTGCTTGATGGGGTATTTTGAGGGAAGTAAGGTTCTGCAAAAGCCAGAACTAGGATCCCAAAGAATAAGGTTCTCAGGGTCAAAAGTAACCAAAAGCGAATATTTCGTTGTTTTTGACTAACTAGAAGTGCTGCCAACAATCGAGAAACTCCTGGAAAGAGAATTTTCTTTCTCTTTCTGAACTGCAATAGATGAACCGCAAGTGGGATCAGCAGCAGTAAAAATCCCCAAAGAAATTCAGGATGTTTGAATTCCATTTACATCAGAACAAGCCGTTGATGGTGCTTTCAACTTGGTTGATGATTTTCGCCAAATCTTCTGGATTATCTTGAAAATTCATATCATCTACGTTGAAGATCAACAAAGGACCCAACTTGTAGTCAGAAATCCAAGCTTCGTATCTTTCGTTTAGACGTTTCAAATAATCCAATCTGATGGCGTCTTCATAATCACGACCTCTCATTTGAATTTGATCTACCAACTTTGGAATACCTGCTCTGAGGTAAATCAATAAATCGGGAGCTTGAATTTGCTCTTTGATGTTCTCGTATAATCTGCTGTAATTTTCAAAATCACGGGTGCTCATGAGCCCCATGGAATGTAAATTAGGAGCAAAAATATTGGCATCTTCGTAGATGGTTCGATCTTGAATGACGGTTTTCTTTCCGTTTCTAATTTCTTGGATTCTCTGCCAACGGGTATTCAAAAAATACACTTGGAGATTGAAACTCCAGCGTTGCATATCCTCATAAAAATCAGAGATATACGGATTGTCATCCATATCTTCAAGATGTACTTCCCAATCGTAATGTTTGGCTAAAAGATTTGTAAGGGTTGTCTTCCCTGCTCCGATGTTACCTGCAATAGCAATATGTCTTGCCATAGTGCAATATTAAACCAAGAGCGTGAGGGTATTGGCATTTTCAAGCAATAAAAGTTTTACACAAAAACACGGTGACACAATACATAACCGACCTTTGCATCCTCTTTCGAGAAATTATGGCGAAGAATAAAAACAACAACCATTGGCAACTTTTCATCAGACTATTAAAAATTGCCGATTTCCAGCGATCTGCAATTCTATTTGCGGTATTTCTAACCATTGTTCAAAGCTTACTCACTGCATTACAGCCCAATTTATACCAATACATCATTGACCATGTAATCATGGCGAGGCATTTTAACCAGTTAGAACTTTGGGCAATCATTTTATTGATATGGCTTATCGCGCAAACCATCATCGCCTTTTTCAATTCTTACCTTTCCGAAAAAATTGCTCAATCCATCATTCTAAAACTCAGACAATACATTTACAATCACCTGACTCACCTAAAATTATCCTTTTTTGATAAAACACCTGTAGGAACTGCCGTCACACGATCAATCACCGATGTTCAGACCATCACTGATTTATTTTCATCTGGTATCATTACCATTCTCGGTGATACGGTTCAAATTGTAGCCATATTAATCTGCATGTTTTTAATCAATTGGAAGCTCACCCTTTTAACATTAACCGTGATTCCTATGCTCATCTGGGCTGGAAACTTCTTTAGAAAAGGCACCCGTGACACTTTTCAAGAGGTTAGAAATCAAGTAGCCGCTTTAAATGCCTTCTTGCAAGAGCGCATCACCGGAATGGGTGTTATTCAACTCTTCAATCAGCAGAAAAATGAATTTTTTAAATTCCAATCCATCAATAAAAAACACCGCGACGCAAACTTCAAAAGCATATTCTATTATTCAGTGTTCTTCCCCATTGTAGAGGTACTTGTTGCTCTGTCATTTGCAATTATTGTCTCTTATGGAAGCATTCAAATTTTTCAAAAAAACCTTCAACTCGGCGAAGTAACTGCCTTCATCATGTTCATCAATTTGTTTTTTAGACCGGTTAGAGCCATCGCAGACCGGTTCAATAATATTCAAATGGGTATTGTTGCGGCCGAACGAATTTTCAACTTACTTGATGCAACAGAAAATCAGGAAAATTACGGCACCATCAAACCCCATAAAATTGAAGGTAAAATTGAATTTAAAAACGTTCGCTTTAGATACGATCAAAACGAAGAACAGTGGATTCTCAATGGATTATCTTTTAAACTAGAGCCTGGAAAATCCCTTGCTATCATCGGAGCCACAGGCTCGGGAAAAACCTCCATTGCCAATCTTATCACCCACAATTATCAGCACGAAGAGGGGCAAATCTTAATTGATGACCAAGAAGTTCAAAACTATCATTTGCCTTATTTGCGACAAAGAATTGCCTTTGTTCTTCAGGATGTTTTTTTATTTAGCGGATCTATCAACTCCAATTTAAGCTTAAAGCAGGAACAAGATGAAAAACAGAAATTTCAATCCATTGCGGAAGAAATTGGAGCTTGGGATTTCATAAAAAACCTGCCGGGAGCTTTAGATTTTAATGTTATGGAACGCGGATTATCACTATCACAAGGACAAAGACAATTGATATCTTTCATCAGAGCTTTGGCGGTTGACCCTGACATCATCATTTTAGACGAAGCAACAAGTTCAATTGACTCACAATCTGAAGCATTGATTCAGAAGGCCATAGAACTATTAATGAAAAATAGAACTGCGGTTGTCATTGCTCACAGATTGAGTACCATAAAAAATTGCGATCAAATCATGGTCATCGATGCAGGTTCAATTGCAGAAAAAGGCACTCACTCCGAACTCCTCGAAAAGGAAGGCCATTACAAACAGCTTTACGAGACCCAGATTTCTCATTAAATAAAAAGGCCACCTTTAAAGGGTGGCCTTTTTTATAGGATGTTGTAGAATATTAATCTTCGTCTTCAACGGCCATTTTGGAAGCCATCAAACGATCGTATTCTTCGCGTGAACCAGTCACTACATTTTGAATGGCTCTCATACCTGTTCCAGCAGGAATTAAATGTCCAACGATTACGTTTTCTTTTAGACCTTTTAATTCATCCACTTTACCAGAAATTGCTGCTTCATTCAAAACTTTGGTAGTTTCCTGGAACGATGCTGCACTCATAAAGCTTTGAGTTCCCAAAGACGCTTTGGTAATACCTTGCAATATTGGTGTAGCTGTAGCAGGAACAGCATCACGGAATTCAACCAAACGCTTATCTTGACGGCGCATTGCGCTGTTTTCTTGACGTAGCTCTTTCAAACTTACAATTTGTCCAGCATGCATTACTTCGCTGTCACCAGCATCAGTTACAAACTTCTTATCGTAAATCCAGTCATTCTCTTTTTGCAAGGTCCATTTGTCAACGGCCTCAGCTTCTAAGAAACGTGTATCACCTGGATCAACTACTTCCATTTTTTGCATCATCTGACGAACAATAACTTCAATGTGCTTGTCATTGATTTTTACACCCTGAAGGTTGTAAACCTCTTGAATTCCATTCAATACATAACGTTGCACCGCTGCAGGACCTTCAACTCTTAAGATATCTTGAGGAGTGATTGCTCCATCAGATAAAGGTTGACCAGCACGCACGTAGTCACCGTCGTGAACCAAGATATGTTTAGACAAAGAAACTTGATAGTGCTTAACTTCACCGTCTTTTGAAGTGATGATAATTTCTTGGTTACCGCGTTTAGAAACACCATAAGTTACAACACCGTCAGTCTCAGCTACTACAGCTGGATTAGATGGATTACGAGCTTCAAACAACTCAGTTACACGTGGAAGACCACCTGTGATGTCTCGAGTACGTGTTGCAGAACGAGGCATTTTTGCCAAAATATCACCCGCCTTAACGGTTTGACCATTTTTAGCAACCAAGATAGATTTCACCGGTAAGTTGAAAGTTTTAATATTGCCTTCACCGTCTTCAACACGGAATACTGGAACCTTAGTTTTATCTTTAGTTTCAATAATAACCATTTCAGAAAGACCAGTTTGTTCATCACCTTCCTCACGCATGTTAATGCCTTCAATGATGTTATCAAACTCTATTTTACCAGTGATATCAGAAATAATCAAGGTATTGAAAGGATCCCAAGTACACAACAAGTCGCCTTTCTTAACTTTTTGATTTTCCTTCACCATCAATTCAGCTCCGTAAGGGATGTTGTATGTTGTGATAACGGTTTTCAATTTCGGATCTAAGATGCGAATTTCACCTGAACGTCCTAATACCACAACTGCTGTTTTGCTTTCGCCAGTAGTGTTATCGATGGTTTCTTTTTCAACCGTACGCATACCGTCAAAGCTTACAACCCCTTCGTATTTAGTGTCCATGGTATTCTCTGCCGCAATATTCAAAGCGGCACCACCCGTGTGGAACGTTCTCAAGGTCAACTGTGTACCAGGTTCACCAATTGACTGTGCTGCAATTACACCCACAGCTTCACCGCGTTGAACCATTCGCCCTGTTGCCAAGTTACGACCATAACAACGAGAACAAACACCACCTAAAGTTTCGCAAGTCAACACCGAACGAATTTCTACCTCTTCAATTCCTGCTTCTTCAATAGCGGCAGCACCTTCTTCAGTAACTTCTTGTCCAGCAGAAATCAATTTCTCGCTAGTTTCTGGATGGTAAACATCATCTAACGCTGTTCTACCCAAAATACGATCATACAATGATTCTGTAATTTCGTCATTGGTCAAAATAGCCGTCATATTGATACCTCTTAATGTACCACAGTCTGTTTCTACGATAACGACGTCTTGAGCTACGTCATGCAAACGACGCGTTAAGTAACCTGCGTCAGCCGTTTTCAAAGCCGTATCTGCAAGACCCTTACGAGCACCGTGTGTTGATACGAAATATTCCAACACGTTCAAACCTTCTTTAAAGTTTGAAATAATCGGGTTTTCAATAGTATCTCCAGATCCACTGTTGCTATTCTTTTGAGGTTTTGCCATCAGTCCACGCATACCGCCCAACTGACGAATTTGCTCTTTAGAACCACGCGCTCCAGAATCCAACATCATGTAAATTGGGTTGAATCCTTGATCGTCATTTTGCAATTCGTTGATCAAAACTTTTGCTAACTGGTTGTTCACACGTGTCCACAAGTCAATTACTTGATTGTAACGCTCGTTGTTTGTGATGAATCCCATATCGGCATTCGATTGAATTTCACGAACTTCATCCATAGCTTTGTTCACCAATTCCTCTTTTTCAGTTGGAATTTTAACATAGCTCAAGTTAAAGCTCAATCCACCGCGGAATGCATAATGGAACCCGATGTGCTTGATATCATCCAAGAAGTCAGCAGCAGCAGCAACACCCGAAATTCGGATTACTTCTGCAATGATGTCACGCAAGTTCTTCTTCTTCAACAATTCATTAATGAACCCAACTTGCTCAGGAACTACCTGATTAAACAATACTCTTCCTACGGAAGTGTCAATCAATTTCCATTTCAATTCACCATTTTCACGAACTTTAACACGACATTTAATGAGTGCGTGTAAATCAGCTTTACCTTCATTGTAAGCAATTATTACTTCCTCCGCACCGTAGAAAGTCAATCCCTCACCCACTACTAGATGCTCAGGCGTACTTTTACGTTGTTTAGTGATGTAATAAAGACCCAAGATCATGTCTTGAGAAGGCACTGTGATTGGGGAACCATTGGCAGGGTTCAAGATATTGTGACTCGCCAACATTAACAATTGTGCCTCAGCAATAGCAGCATTACCCAAAGGTACGTGCACCGCCATCTGGTCACCGTCAAAGTCAGCGTTGAATCCCGCACAAACCAATGGATGCAATTGGATTGCTTTTCCTTCTACCAACTTTGGTTGGAAAGATTGAATACCCAATCTGTGAAGTGTAGGAGCACGGTTAAGAAGTACAGGGTGACCTTTCAAGATATTTTCTAAAATATCCCAAATTACTGGATCCTTTTTCTCAACTATTTTTTTCGCGGTTTTTACTGTTTTAACAATACCACGCTCAATCAATTTACGGATGATAAACGGCTTGAACAATTCAGCTGCCATGTTCTTTGGCAATCCACACTCATTTAATTTTAAAGTAGGACCAACCACAATTACCGAACGACCAGAATAGTCAACACGCTTACCCAATAAGTTCTGACGGAAACGACCTTGCTTACCTTTAAGCATATCACTCAAAGATTTCAACGGACGATTTCCTTCACTCTTAACGGCACTTGCACGGCGGGTATTATCCAACAATGAATCTACCGCCTCTTGCAACATACGCTTTTCGTTTCTCAAGATCACGTCTGGAGCTTTGATTTCAACCAAACGCTTCAAACGGTTATTGCGAATAATTACGCGACGGTAAAGATCGTTCAAATCTGAAGTTGCGAAACGTTCACCTTCCAATGGAACCAAAGGACGCAATTCTGGTGGAATTACAGGCAACATGCGCATAATCATCCATTCAGGACGATTTTCACCTGTCTTTTGAGCACTTCTAAAACTTTCGATTACCTTCAAACGCTTCAATGCTTCTTGCTTACGCTGTTGAGAAGTTTCTGTAGCCGCTTGAATACGAAGATCATAGCTCAAAGTGTCAAGATTTACGCGTTTTAGCAAATCTTCCAAAGCTTCAGCACCCATCTTCGCGATGAACTTGTTAGGATCTGAATCTTCTAGCATTTGGTTTTCTTTTGGCAAAGAATCCAAAATATCTAGATATTCTTCTTCTGACAACAAGTCTAAATTGTTTACATTGGTTGCATTACCTGGTTGAATTACCACGTAACGCTCGTAGTAAATAACCATATCCAATTTCTTGGTAGGGATACCCAACAAGTAACCAATTTTGTTCGGCAAAGAACGGAAGTACCAGATGTGCGCTACTGGAACCACCAAATTGATGTGTCCCATACGCTCACGACGCACTTTCTTTTCAGTTACCTCAACACCACAACGGTCACAAACGATTCCTTTATAGCGGATGCGCTTGTATTTACCACAATGGCATTCATAATCCTTGATAGGTCCAAAAATACGCTCGCAGAAGAGACCACCCATTTCTGGCTTGTAACTTCTGTAGTTGATGGTTTCAGGTTTTACTACCTCACCAAAACTACGGCGCAATATGATTTCAGGGGAGGAAAGTGAAATCCTCACTTTACTAAAGTTGCTCCCGATTTTTTGATTTTTTTTCTGAAGTTGCATTTTCTTTCTTTATGCAGGATTATTCCAAAAATGATAATTCTAGACCCAAACCACGAAGTTCATGGATCAATACATTGAATGACTCAGGAGTACCCACTTGAGTGATGTTGTCACCTTTCACAATGGCCTCGTAAGCCTTAGCTCTACCCATGATATCGTCAGACTTAATGGTCAAGATCTCGCGCAAGATATTAGAAGCACCAAATGCTTCCAATGCCCATACCTCCATCTCACCAAAACGCTGTCCTCCAAATTGAGCTTTACCACCCAATGGCTGTTGAGTAATCAACGAGTAAGGACCAATTGAACGCGCGTGCATCTTATCGTCAACCATGTGACCAAGTTTCAGCATGTAGCTAACACCTACCGTAGTTGGTTGATCAAATTTATCTCCGGTCAAACCGTTATTCAAGTAAACCAAACCGTTATCAGGAATACCTGCTTTACGGGTGTAATCTTGAATATCTTGAAGTGAAGCACCGTCAAAAATTGGAGTAGCGAATTTCACACCCAATTCTTTTCCAGCCCAACCCAATACCGTTTCATAAATCTGACCCAAGTTCATACGTGAAGGTACCCCCAATGGGTTCAATACGATGTCCATAGGTGTTCCATCATCCAAGAATGGCATATCTTCTTCACGTACAATACGAGCAACAATACCCTTGTTTCCGTGACGACCAGCCATCTTGTCTCCTACTTTCAATTTACGCTTGTTTGCAACATAAACCTTCGCTAATTTCAAGATACCAGTAGGTAGCTCGTCACCAACACTGATAGAATGTTGCTCGCGTTTGAAGTTGGTTACTTTTTCGTTGTAAACATTGATGTAGTTTTTCAATAAACGCACAATCAGATCGTTCTTATCATCATCAGCCAACCAATTCATGTAGTTCACGTTGGTGTAGTCAATGGCCAATAAGTTTTTCTGAGTAAATTTAGTTCCTTTAGGAATCAATTCTTCGCTGTACATATTGAATACCCCTTGGCTCGTTTTACCGTTTACAATAGCAAACAATTTTTTAACCAATTCGTCTTTCAAATTATTCAAATCCTTCTTATGGTCATCTTCCATTTTTTGAAGTTTTGACTTATCTGAAGTACGGGTAGTCTTATCTTTCTTTGATTTACTGAAAAGTTTCTTCTCAATAACAACACCTTGAGCACCTGGAGGCGCTTTCAAAGATGCGTCTTTAACATCTCCCGCTTTATCACCGAAGATTGCTCTCAATAATTTCTCTTCAGGAGAAGGTTCAGTTTCACCTTTTGGAGTGATTTTACCAATCAAGATATCGCCTTCTTTAACTTCGGCACCCACACGAATCAAACCAAAATCATCGAGGTTCTTGGTCATTTCTTCGCTCACATTAGGAATATCATTGGTTAATTCTTCCTCACCACGCTTGGTGTCTCGAACTTCCAATTCATACTCAGTAATGTAAATGGTGGTATACATATCTTCTTTTACCACTCTTTCGGAGATTACAATCGCATCCTCAAAGTTGTAACCCTGCCAAGGCATGTATGCCACTCGCAAGTTACGTCCCAAAGCCAACTCACCATCCTGTGTTGCATAACCTTCAGACAATACCTGACCTTTAGTTACGCGATCACCCAATTTAACGCATGGGCGCAAATTGATACAAGAGTTTTGATTGGTTCTACGGAATTTGATTAACGGATAGGTTTTCGTATCTCCCGTAAAGCTTATTAAATTGTCGTTGTCATCGTAATCGTATTTAACGGTGATTTCGCGCGCATCAACTGCAACTACTACACCATTACCTTCAGAATTAACCATTGAACGACTATCTCTTGCCACTTTTTCTTCCAAACCAGTACCAACTATTGGAGCCTCTGGCACCAACAAAGGAACTGCTTGACGTTGCATGTTTGATCCCATCAATGCACGGTTCGCATCATCATGCTCCAAGAAAGGAATCAAAGATGCTGCAATAGATACAATCTGATTAGGAGCAACGTCCATATAATCTAACTGTGCTGGATTTACCAACGGGAAGTCACCCTCTTTACGGCTCTTTACCAATTCAGTCTTAAAGTTTCCTTTATCGTCCAAAACAGCATTCGCCTGTGCTATGGTCTTTCCATCTTCTTCTTCAGCACTTAGATATACTATATCTCCAGTAATTTTACCGTTTTCAACTTGTCTGTAAGGAGTTTCCAAGAAGCCCATACCGTTGATTTTTGCATGCACGCACAACGATGAAATCAAACCGATGTTGGGTCCTTCTGGAGTCTCAATAGTACACAAACGACCATAGTGAGTGTAGTGTACGTCACGAACCTCAAAACCAGCTCTTTCTCTACTCAAACCACCTGGACCAAGTGCACTCAAACGACGCTTGTGTGTGATTTCAGCTAATGGGTTGATTTGATCTAAGAATTGAGAAAGCTGATTGGTTCCGAAGAAAGAGTTAATCACCGATGACAAGGTACGAGCATTCACCAAATCTTGCGGTGTGAATACTTCGTTGTCTCGAATGTTCATCTTCTCACGAATGGTTCTTGCCATACGCGCCAATCCAACACCAAACTGAGCATATAGTTGCTCACCTACAGTACGAACACGACGGTTAGACAAGTGATCAATATCATCCAATACTTCATCCCCATTGAATAAGAAAATCAAGTATTTTATAATTGAAATGATATCATCATTTGTTAAAACACGAACATCCATAGAATGATCTAATTTTAACTTTTTATTTATTCTGTAACGTCCTACATCACCCAAATCATAACGTTTATCTGAGAAGAACAAACGCTCGATGATGCCACGTGCAGTTTCTTCATCTGGGGGATCTGCATTCCTCAACTGACGATAAATTACTTCAAGAGCCTCTTTACCATTGTTGGATGTATCTTTTTGAAGAGTGTTGTAAATAACTGAATAATCAGTGTCTCCATCACCTTGAGTACTTAAGATAATGGTTTTAACACCAGCTTCAATGATAGTATCAATGTGATCATCTTGTATTTCAGTATCACGTTCCAAGATAACCTCGTTACGCTCAATTGAAACTACCTCACCAGTGTCTTCATCTACGAAGTCTTCAATCCAAGTTTTTAAAACACGCGCAGCCAATTTACGACCAACGATGCGTTTCAAACCAGCCTTAGAAACTTTTACTTCTTCGCTCAGTCCAAAGATATCTAGGATATCTTTATCACTTTCAAAACCGATAGCTCTTAAAAGTGTGGTAACTGGGAATTTCTTTTTACGATCAATGTAAGCATACATTACTGCGTTAACGTCAGTTGCAAACTCAATCCATGAACCTTTGAAAGGAATGACACGGGCTGAATACAACTTTGTTCCGTTGGAGTGCGTGCTTTGTCCGAAGAATACACCAGGAGAACGATGCAACTGACTCACAATAACACGTTCAGCACCATTAACTATAAAGGTGCCGTTGGGGGTCATGTAGGGCAATGTTCCGAGGTAAACATCTTGAACTATTGTTTCAAAATCTTCGTGTTCCGCATCATTACAGCTCAATTTTAATTTAGCCTTCAATGGAACAGCATAAGTCAATCCACGCTCAATACACTCTTCAAGGGTGTAACGCGGTGGATCTACGAAGTAGTCTAAAAACTCCAAAGTGAAAATACTCCTAGTATCGCTAATAGGAAAATTCTCACGGAATACTTTAAACAATCCTTCACCTTCTCTTAAGTCTGAGGGGGTATCCAATTGGAAGAATTCTTGGAAGGACTTCAATTGAACGTCCAAGAAATCGGGGTATTCTATGGCATGTTGTACCTTGCCAAAAGCAATACGTTTATTTGATATAGTACTCAATGTTTTGTTTTTTTAATGTTTTACAATGGGAGTTATACTGCAAATAACGCCCAAAAGCCCCTTGGGTTTACCAGGGGCTTTGGAGGTTCTAGTTGGTGATATTACTTAACTTCAACTTCGGCACCGGCTTCCTTCAATTGAGCTGCGATATCTTCTGCTTCAGCTTTAGATATTTTCTCTTTCACAGCTTTAGGAGCACCGTCTACCAATTCTTTGGCTTCTTTCAATCCAAGACCAGTCAAGTCTTTTACAACTTTAACTACTTGCAATTTACCAGCACCAGCGTTCTTCAAAATAACGTCAAACTCTGTTTGCTCGGCAGCAGCACCAGCATCTCCACCAGCAGCAGGTGCAGCAACAGCTACAGCAGCAGCAGCAGGTTCAATACCATGCTCGTCTTTCAAAATTTGAGCTAGCTCGTTAACTTCCTTTACAGTAAGATTTACCAACTGATTCGCGAATTCTTTTAAATCTACCATTGTTTTACTTTTTAAGTGTTATTGTTTTTTTTAATTTCTTTCTTGTAATGTTTTTACCAAACCAGCAATTTTCTGTCCACCGTTAGACTGCAACGCGCTGATAACGTTTTTCGCAGGAGACTGCAACAGAGAAATGATATCTCCGATAAGATCTTCCTTGCTCTTCAAGTTCACCAAGTTGGTTAATTGATCATCGCCAATGTATACGCTCTGATCAATCCAAGCACCCTTCAAGGTAGGTACTTCAAACTTCTCACGGAACTTCTTCATGGTAGTTGCGGGAGCTTTTACATTCTCACCAGTCAACACACATGTAGTACCTGACAATACGCTTGACAAATCGCCAAAGTCTTTATCAGATTGCTCCATAGCAATTCTAACCAAAGTGTTTTTCACCACACGCATGGTCACACCGTTTTCGAAAAACATGCGACGCAATGCATTTGTATTTTTAGCTGACAATCCACTAGGATCTGCCAAGTAAACGAATGCGTTACTGTTAAAGGTTTCAACCAGTTCCGCTACGATTTGTTCTTTTTCTGACTTTCTCATGGCTTATTAGATTCCTGGGATTGATTTAACATCTACAGCAACTCCTGGGCTCATTGTGCTGCTTACAAAAATACTCTTGAAATATGTTCCTTTTGCTGCAGAAGGCTTCAAACGGTGCAATACTTGAACCAATTCCAAAGCATTCTCGCTCAATTTCTGAGCGTCAAAAGACACTTTACCTACGGAAGCGTGGATGATACCGGTTTTGTCAACCTTAAAATCAATCTTACCCGCTTTTACCTCAGTTACCGCTTTACCAACCTCGGTAGTAACAGTACCACTCTTTGGGTTTGGCATTAAGTTACGAGGTCCCAAAATTTTACCTAAGCGACCTAACTTTGCCATTACTGAAGGCATAGCAACGATGATGTCTATATCGGTCCAACCAGCTGCGATTTTATCAATGTAGTCATCCAAACCAACGTGGTCTGCACCTGCATCTTTCGCTTCTTGTTCTTTGTCTGGAGTAACTAACGCTAACACGCGTACAGTTTTACCCAAACCGTGTGGTAATGACGCAACGCCACGAACCATTTGGTTGGCTTGACGAGGGTCAACACCTAAACGTACATCAATATCAAAAGATGAATCAAAATTGGTGCTGCTGATTTTCTTGATGATTTCAGCTGCTTCCACCAATGAGTATTCTTTGGTATTGTCATATAGAGCCAATGCCGCTTTTCTCTTTTTTGTTAATTTCATAATCGATTAAAATTAAAAAGGTGCGTCGCCAGTAATGGTGATACCCATACTGCGTGCAGTACCAGCAACCATTCTCATAGCAGACTCAATTGTGAAACAATTCAAGTCAGGCATTTTGTCTGTAGCAATTGTACGAACTTGGTCCCATGATACAGAACCTACTTTCTTACGATTTGGCTCAGCAGAACCTTTCTTGATTTTTGATACCTCTACCAATTGTACAGCTACAGGAGGAGTCTTGATGATAAACTCAAAAGACTTATCTGTGTACACTGTAAGAACCACCGGCAGGACTTTACCCATTTGATCTTGGGTACGTGCGTTGAACTGTTTGCAAAAGTCCATGATGTTTACCCCTTTGGCACCTAATGCAGGACCAATTGGAGGTGCGGGATTTGCTTGTCCGCCTTTTACCTGGAGTTTTACAAAAGTTTGAATTTCTTTTGCCATTTTTCTGTTACTTACTTTTACGAATTACAATTTTTGAACCTGATTATAGTTTAACTCAAGTGGTGTTCTTCTACCAAAAATCTTCACCATTACCTTGAGTTTGCGCTTTTCTTCTTGAACTTCTTCAACAACCCCATCGAAATCATTGAATGGACCATCAATTACTTTTACTGCTTCACCAACTATGTAGTGATCTTCTGATAATATATCGCCTTCTGTCAATTCATCGGCAGTACCTAAGATACGACTAAGTTCATTGGGTCTTAATGGAACCGGTGAATCTTTTGAACCGAGAAATCCAACAACGCCAGAAACACCTTTAATTAAAGGCATCACTTCCGGATCTGAAAAATCAGCACGAATCAAAATGTAACCAGGGAAAGCATTTCTCTCTTTGATTACTTTTTTTCCGTCTTTTACCTGATACACTTTTTCAGTAGGAATAAGAATTTCTGGAACAAAAGAAAGTTTGTTGTCGCGCTCAAGCTCAACTTCAACGTTGTGCTTCACCTTCTTTTCTTGTCCGGTTACAGCACGCACAACATACCACTTATGTTTTTCTTCAGAAACTGACATGATTATTTAAAGAGTTTATAAAACTGGGTGGTTGAAAAACCCAATCCACTATCCAACGCCCAAATTACCAAAGAAAACAGAATAGACGCCACAATGACAATCCATGTGCTTTCCCTTAAATCTGTCCAGGTTGGCCAAGACACTTTGTTTTGAAGTTCGTCTTTAACCTCACGGATGTAATTTGAAAATTTTCCAGCCATAATTGGTTTTTTTTAGCACGGGCACAAGGATTCGAACCCTGATCAAAGGTTTTGGAGACCTCTATTCTACCATTGAACTATGCCCGTATAAAA
>Ga0172372_10004278_pt1 | contig 20409 bp, 14 predicted proteins | sample LakKiv5m_2_FD_114544 | JGI IMG/M metagenome (GOLD analysis project Ga0172372, IMG submission 114544) | Freshwater microbial communities from Kabuno Bay, South-Kivu, Congo - kab_092012_9.5m | ecosystem: Environmental > Aquatic > Freshwater > Lake | place: Democratic Republic of the Congo...
ATTATTTTTTTTAGCAGTTTTTTTAAATTCTTCTTTTTCAAGAAGACTTAGCTGATGATCTGAGAGCTTTGTCTCAACAAGCTCTATAAAAACTCCTTGCTCTTCAATGATTGCAATTGCATAACCTGGAAGCGGAGAGTAGGGTCCAAAAATTACTTTCGCATTTTTAATCTCCTCTTCTAAGCTATCTACTTCAAATGCTATATGAGGATGTTTTGTTAATATTTCAGGCAACCCATGATCTTTGGGAAATCTATGCCACTGAATGTGCCATTTATTTCCATCAAAGGGCGTAGAATAAAACTTTAAACCATGGGTTTGTACAAGAGTTTCATCTGAGCGCTTTTCGTCAGTTGGAACTCCATAGTGGTGGTATCTTCTCACAAACAATTCCTGGATAATTTTAAATCTTAGAAAAATATAATCTATTAACGTTTAATGCAACAGGGCTATCGGATGAGACTTCAAAAAAATAGAGCAGCTGCCACTTTTGAGTCTTTTTTGCCTGAAGATTTATGGGGTTATCCCAACTTGGATAAATCCTGAATGCCCTTTTCCCTTCTACCCCATCTTTTGATAGGATTCCCATTTGGGAAAGGATGGATTTAGGAAAAACAAATTGAGCAAAGCGCTCCTCTTTTGAAACCGACACCACTAAAAAATCAAAAGGATCATGGATCTCATATGGGATGATAATTTCTAAGGGAGCTCTTTTATAAAATGTCACAAATTGACCAACTTTCTTTGGGGTGATTTTACCAACTCTAAATTGAATATTTAACCCCTTTATTTGAAAATTACATCCTCCATATTCAAGGGATGCAATTTCCTGGCGAATGTTCTCAATTCTTAAACCAGCTGGTCCGTAGATAAGCATCTGAGCTTTTATTAAATCTAAATTAGCAGGGAAATTTTCTTTCATTTTTGAGACTTCAAGGAGAAATAAGGATTTAAAATATAGCAGATCCTAAAGATTTCCTCTAAGCAATTCTTTCACTCTTGGAACCCGTTTTTGTAGATCTATTTTTTCATCATTGATCTGATAGGCAAAAGCAAGCCAATCCCCACCTTTTTCAATCCAGCCAACAAACCATCCAAGCTCATTTTTGGAGGAATCTAAATGCATTACCCCCGCCCCAGTTTTACCGAAAAGTTTCCATCCACCCTCTAACTCTTCTAAAAAGAATAAGGGCTTACTGAGTTTTATTGTATCGGATGAAACAGGGAGCTCTTCTTCGATCATCTTTTTTATAAAATAGAGCTGCTCCCTTGGAGAAATTTTTAATGATGAGCTAAGCCAAGCTCCTCTAAAGCCCCCACTTAAATCCTGATTTCCATACTCAAAAATCTTTAAGTAATGAGCGAAAAGATCGACCCCTAGCTCATCTACTATAAGTCTTGAGTACCAAACGCATGAGTTTTTGATCCAAGACATAGGATTTTGAGTTGTTTTCCAGGAGGGGAGAAAATCATCATATCCTTCTTTAAAAGACCAAACAGGATGAAAGTGATCCTTTAGCACCCCAGAATCAAAACCGATTATGGAGAGAGGGAGCTTAAAGGTGCTACATGGGGAGATGGGCTCATCCACCCTAGAACCTAAAAGAAGAACTTCTTTTTGTGATCTCCCATCAAATAAAATGAAGCTTTCCTCTGAGGTTAAAGAAATATTGGCTAAAGCAAGGGTAAAAATTAAAATTTTAGATCTCATAATCGAAAGTCCAGGTTAAGTTTCTCAAACTATAGATAATCAGCCACTTAAAGACAATAAGAGGGATCTTTTTAATAAAAAATCATAAAACGCTGAATATCAGCACTTAAAACAAACAATACAGCTTATAATTAAATTTTATATTATTTTATAATAAAATTTTTGATATAATTATTATTTAATTAATTAAATTATAGGAAAATTATGAGCATAAATTATTTGCCTGAAGGAAATTTTACTGATTATTTAAATGAAGATAGAGGAATTGATCTATCAAGAGAGGACTCTTCTGCAAGAGGGCAATCTTATTCTTCTAATTTATTTACCCCCTCAAGTGAACCAGTCGCTAAAAAAAGAAAACAATCATCAGATTTATCGAGTGAGCTTGAGCTTTGTTTACGTGAGATAGACGAATCGCCAGATCCTCAAAAAGCGAGAAAAGGGATTCACCAAGCACTAAATATGATCGAGACCTTTCCTTCATTAAAAAGGGATTTAATCGGTCAGTTAGAAAAGATCAAACCTGAGTCTCTGAAACTTTTTACAGAGGAGCTCTACCAAAAAATTGTAGATTTCCCATTACAACTTCAGGCTTTATCCAATAGCAATCAGGTTATGGGATGGATGAATTCGTTTCTTAGCAGGGAAAAATTCGAAGCGTTAGTTGAAAAATTATGTTTATCTGGGATGCAGCAGGCATTTGAAAAAGCCCTTTGTTTTACTTGGGCTCAACCTGGAGGAAAACGAAGAATTCTTGAGTTAATAAATTTCTCTGAGATGCAACTTTCAGGGGGTTTTTTTGAGATGTTCAACATCACAGAGAAGTTTGATTTAACAGAGATCATCGAAATATTGTCTTCTGGGGATAAAGTCAACCCCTCCTTAGTGAAAGAACTTATTGTAGACTTAGTTCAAAAAAACAAAATCCACAAAAAAGAAGCGATCGAAATTCTAAATGCTCTTGTAGAAAAAGGGTTTGCTCAGCCTGTATCTTGGGCAATTGATCTAATTAGATCTGAAGTAGATCTTGCAAAAAGATCAAGCCCGGGAGCATTCTCCTCATTTTGTGATCAACTATCTTACCTAAAAGAATATGTAAGATGGTGCGCATTTGATTATAAAAACATCCATTTCGAAGGCGTCTCGAAAGATCTAATTGAACAAATTTGCTCTAAAAAAAACCTTTCCACGATCTCCTCTTGTTTAAACGAGCAGACCCTTTCGATGGCAGGAACCGCTCGACTAGAAAAAGAAGAGGGTGGAGGAATTGTTTTTTCTGATGCTCTAAGAAAAGAGATTCCAGTCAGCTTATTTAACTTTCCTGAATTTTTAGACTTTTACACACAAGCAGATCTCCAATCTGCTCTCTCCTATTTTGATCATGATGTTATACCAACAAGAAAAGGAGAACCTCAGTTACTTGTTGATGGAAAATTGACTCTTTGGAGTGGGATCTTAGATCGGTTTGTTCTTAACAAAAGAGTAGAAGGGGGAAGAGTTGTTACTGAAATCGTTGAAAAAGAAACTGGAGTGGTATTCTACTACCTCCATAATGGACTAACAGCTCATAACATGACAGATGTACTTAAGCCGATCAAATTCGAGGAGCCTGATGGAAAATTTAGAGTCACTTTTTTAGCGCTAGATCACGGAGACTCTAGCAGTCCTGAAGGGGTAAAACGACTCATCAACACACACGCTTGGATCCAACTCAAACATGGAAATGGAGCTCTCTTTAGCGCGGGCAAGTGGGGCTCTGGGAGGGTAGTTTCTCCAGATCACCACCAATACCACACAAGACTTCCAAAGCTGACTGCATCATGTGAAGTCAGTGAGGTAAAATTTTACGAAATTTTAGCGCATATCACAAGGCTTCAGCGGGCAGAAGAAAAAAGCTTTAATCTATTAACAGACAACTGCTCTTGCTTTGCATCGCATATTGCATACGTGGCAGTTGAAGCAGAGGTTAAAAGCAAGGCAAATTTGAAAAAACTTGATTCGTTTGAAAACAGAATTAAATACTACAATGCAGCTTTGATGATTTCTAAAGAGCTGTTTAAAAATAAGGATGAAATTAAGCAGACGTATGCAAAATTTGCTCAATTTCAAGATAAGAGCGGCAAAAAAGCTACCGCCGCACTTATCTCAAAAAACGCAAATAAATTTGGAATAAGCATAAATAGGTTAGTAATAGAAGAAATCATGGATCTCTTGTTAGATAACGATGAATTCTACATCGATATTTTTTCTGAGATTATTGAGATTCTAGATTCTAATGATGAGAGAAAAATGATTAATTGTCTCTTTAATTTAATTTATGACATAAGCATAGCAATTGAAAAAATGGATCTTCATCACCCTTACTCTCTTTGGGAGGAGTTATCCAAAAATAAGAAGATAACTTCTGCACGAGGGGTGAAAAAGATCTAATAGACTAGATTTAGACTTTTTTCATTATAAGGTGTTAGCTTCTATTTATTTTGAAGCCTTTTTTCAAGACTTAGTTGATCTGCGATACTTTTTAAAACCCCTGGGCTTACGGTACTTTGCTTTGGAATGACCGCCTGATAGCCCTCTTTGCGGTTTGGACCCCAAATCTCATGACTTCCTTTTCCAGAGCGCTTTCTTTCAAACCCAGCTTCTTCAAGAAGCTTAGAAATAAGCCTTATATTTTTCCCTCTAAGACTTAGAAGATCTTGGGCGCTGATTTTCTCTCTTTCCTTTCTTTGTTTCTCTTTAGGCTTTTCAAGATGCCTCGGCAAAGTGTTGCCGAAATTGGAGGCTCTCACCTCTTCTACTTTATTAGCAACTAAAGCTAAGGGCTCTATTTTAAGAGGTGTATCAAGCGTTAAAGATTCAACCATTTCCTCAATCTCCAAATCTTCAGATTCACTCTCTTTTTCTTGCTCAATTAATGAAGCAAGTGAAGTCTTATTAGAGTGAGCTTTTAAAATAAGAGTCTGCTCACAAATCTCAAGAAAGGGAGATAAAACAACCTCAAATTCTTTCACAAGAGATCCTGTTAAAGAGACCTCAAGATCTGATTGAATTAAAAGAATACAAACAAGCCATAAATTTGAAGAAATATACTCTCTTCTATCAAATCCCTCTAGATTCTGCGCGCAATAAGCGTTTAACTCCCTAAATACACTTGGTAAGACTTCGCTCAAATGTTTATGAAGCCCTCTAAACTCAGATCGAGCGACAAGAGAGGAGCAACCTCCTTGCGTAGAAACAAAAATATTATAAAACAATTCATTTATCTTTGGAGTTACAAAGTTAAGCCTTTGATTCTCATAAAAATTAAGTGAAACCATCTCAGGTGGCAACACTCTAGATCCTAGCTCCTCCCTCCATTTATCGTGAGAGCCTGCCCAAAATCGTGAGAGACCAGATACCCTTGAAGAAACTGTTTGAAAGGAAAAATTAGGCTCAATTTTGGGAAAATGAATCAAATAATAAAGAAGTTCAAATGACATCATGGCATAAATAGAATAATCAGAGACATTTTTATATCTTGAATGTGAGGGAATTGGCTGTTTTGCTTCTTTTTCGATCCAATCTAAGATGAAAACAAGGTCTTTAGATAAAGACTCTCTTTTGCTTAGATCTTTTTGCTCTAAAAATCTTTGGATAAAACGGTCTATATCCCCAAGGAGTTTAACATACTCTTTATCCTCAGAAGAATTATTTCCCTGCTTTGAATAAAAGAGCCTTAAGATTTTTTCAAAACAAATGAAACTTTGCACCCTTTGTAAATCCCCATCTCTTTGATCCTCTGATGTAGAGAAAGCCCCCTCAGGAAAGACTCCGATAGGAGATTGAAGCATTTGCAGGGCGTCATTAAAAAAATAGAGTTTTTCAAGTAATGAAAACACCCTTAAATGATTATTTAAAAGAGATTCTTTTTCCTGATTGATCTGCTCTTTTTTTTCTCTAGATTTTAGCTTTGAAAGTTTGTTTTGCTTAATATTGCACTCAAACTCATCAGCAAAGCTTTTAAAATAGATGTTTTTATAAACAAAAAATGTTTTTTTTGAAGTTTGTGAATTGAACTCTTTTGGATTTTGGGTTAAATCGATAAATGGTAAAAACCTGCAGCAGATCTCTTGCTTTAAAATCTCCTCTTGAGACGATATCCCTATAAACCGCAGAAGATGACTTAAAGAGAAATAAAGCTCCATATGTAGAATCGAGAGCAGATCTTTGCTATTGCCAAAAACTTTATTTCTTTTAACGATTTCAACTAAAAAATCAAATTCAGCCTTAGACAAATCAGGAAAAGAAGAAAGATGTAAAAACTCACAAAGTGATTGTATATCTTTAGCATCTGAAGAAACAACCTCTGATCTTTTCAACGAAATTAAATTTTTCGAAGTAAAATCTTTAGTCTCAACAAGAGATCCGCTCCAAAATGATGTAGCATTTTCAAAGAGACCTTTTGTAATTTCTAAAGCTGCTTTTGATGTCTCTACCTCTTCTCTAAACTCTTGGACCTCTACATTTTTAGCAGTTCTACTAACCGGATGAATGCTCACTTATTCTCTCATGATTTAATTTTTTTAAAATCCTATCAAAAAAGAAAGAAAAATGAATGTTAAAATTAAATTCATATAGAAAAAAGCAATTCAAAAACTATTTTAAATCTAGATTAAAAAGATAAACAAATTAATTTGAATGATTCTTGGAGTAAAAGGTATTGATATAAATCTAAATCAGACATATATTACTACATCGTATATACATTGTATGTACAAAAGTAAGTACGCTTAAAAATATGAGGATCTATGTTAAAAAAACTAGTTAAATACGGAAATAGCAACGCAATCGTTCTTGATAAACCAATTTTAGAGCTTTTAGCAATTGAGGAGGGCTCTACTATTAAAATTTCAACGGATGGAAAATCTTTAATATTAACCCCAACTGAAAAGGCAAACAACTCTATGATCCATCAAACCTACACCCCAAGAGATGCTCTTTTAGAGATAAGAGCTAGCGCTTTAGCTAAAACTTTAAACCTTTCAGAAGAGGAAAGAAATAAAATTTATCATTTAATGATTCATCAAAAAGAGTGCTATGAAAAGCTATCTAAAAACAAAGAGTACCTTGCAAAATCAATTGAGATCGGCGCTAAATACAAAAACAACCCCATCTCAGCCGAATTTCAGCAAGAATTAAAATCTCTTCTTAAAACCTACGATGAGTCGCTTTATCAAACAATGCAAGAGCTTTCTGAGATTGAAAAAAGAGCAGAAAGTAAATACTTCGTTTCAGAAGAACATCAAACTAGAATGAAAGAAGAATTTTCTTCTTTTTTTAACAAAAACAAAGAGAAAATAGATGGTAAAAAGATTCAAGAGGAAATAAGTAGCCCTGAGTATATTCATGCAACTCAACTTGCGGCAGAAAAATTCAAAATAACGCAAAACAGTGAGCAGTTTGGTCAAGAAATGCTTGAGGCTTCACAAAAATACGCGCCAACTTTATCTTCCATCCAAGAGGAAGTTAAAGCAGTGCAAAAAAGCCTTCAAAACCAAAGCAAAAACGACTAATCTTTTTTTCCCCTAGGCTGCATTTAATGCAGCCTAGATTAATTAATTTTCAAGATCAAGCAATTCAAAAAGCTCATTCATATTTTCTGCTTGACCTAACTTTTGCTCTTCTCTTTTTTTAAAAAAAACCTCAAAGTTTGAATGCTTTTCTAAATAGAGCTCAAGAAGATTGCTATACATCTTGGGATCTTCTACCTTACTCTCTAAATCTAAAATGAATTCATCACAGTGAAATCTTGCGCTGAAAGAAACATTCATCTTTAAATACTCAAAAAGATAATAAAGCTGACGATCCTTCGGCATACATTGAATAAGAGGAATAAAAATAGCATTTGCAAGAGGCTCTGAAATAAACTTTGCATCCTCAGCTACTAAGAGAAGAAGCTTTAAACTCCTCTCAGGATCGATCTGATTTAGAAATAAGTCAGAGAGAAAATCTAAGGTTTGTGGGTGTTTTGCAGAGACAATTAGATTTTCAATGGCTTCTTTCTCAAAAAAGCAAAGAGTCTCAAGGACATCGATGTTAACACCTTTTAAGGAAAAGTTATTAGTAGGGCGTTGCTGGCTTGATAAATAGCGCGCCTCTAAATAAAGAGCAAGCTTTGCACAAGCTAGGGGATACTGATCACTATATAAAGCTAAATGTTTATTTATATATCGATCAAAAGAAGCCAGGATACGGCATAAATCTTTTGAATGAACCTTTTCAAGCTGCATGCAAATTTCAGAGCAAATCGGCTGATGAAAAGCTTTATCATTTAAATTGATTGCATAAGATCCAATTCTTAATAAAAACTTCACCTTTTCAATCGGGTCTTCGATCAATAAGGCCTCTTTTTTAGCTAAATTAATATACTGCGCCCTTAGATCTTGAGGAACTCTCCCTTGAATATCTGGGTGGTTATAAATTTCAAAAAGATTTAAATAAAAATTACATCTAAGTGACGAAGAGACTGATTTTTGAGAAAGCAGATCCTCTAAAATTGCAAAAACTTGAGGAATGAATAAATCCTGGATGTCTTCAAAATGATTATTAAGACAATTAAGAGCTCTTCCACAAATAAAGTGAGGATGAAAACCAATCATAATTTTGCATGCACTTGCTAAAATCGATGTAACATCTTGATGAGAAAGAGAACTCTGTAACATCTCAAAAGCGCTACATTTAATTCCATTCACAAGCTCTAAAGGAAGAGCTCTTGGATCAGCTCCCTCAAGACCCTCTCTTAGCGTTACCCAATAATCAAGAAGATAAAGCAAATGAGTTAAAGATTCACGGCATGTAAAGACCCCCTCTAGCTCAAGCAAAGATCTAAATTTACAAACAAAATCTTCCATAAACTCGGGATGCTCTTCAAATCCTGTTATATAAAACTCACTCAAAGGTCCTGCAAGATTTGGTGTCATAAGGCAAACAATCCTCTCTAAAAAGCGCTTTTTAATATGATCTGAAGAGGAATGATAAAAAAGTGATCTTACAAAATCCTCTGTATCATCAGCTAAAGAAACTCCCTCAAAAAACCTAACTAAATTAGAAAAAAGAGCTTCATCTTGTTTAAGCCCCCCTTCAGCTGCCAAAAGAGCCTCTTGATTTTCGATCTGAAAAAACTCAGGATCAATGATTCCTTTTTGTTGAATCGCTAAAATAATAGAGGCAACAGAGTCACTTATTAATTTCGCCCTCCGTCTTAAATGATCGTTTACAAGTTCTCTAAACACTTTATTTGTACGGCCAAGAGCGCATAGCGCGGGAAGAGTGAATTTATCAAAAAGATGTGAAAACTCATCGCAAGACAATGTCTCTAAAAGAAGACATTTGTTTACTTCTGCTTCTGAATTTGAAGCAACATGGAAGATATGCTCCGGAGCAGGATTAGGAGATTCTGCGCCATCTAAAGGTTGCTTTGAAACTAATGAAATTGGAGGAATGCTTGACATAGACCATCTCCTTCTGGGGTGACTCTAATGCTCTAAAAAGGATTTTTTTATAATAACATATTATAATCAAATTCTTTTTTTTTAATTAAATTAATTAACTTTAATGTTTTATTTAAAAAACTAAACTACATTAATGCGCAGGCAGATCTTGTTCTAAAATAATGAGAATTATGATCCTCTAATAGAGCTAAGGCTTTATTAATTCGTACGTTTTTAAAAGTAATAGAAGGTTCAATTCCCTCAAGGAGAAGACGAATCGAATGAATAAATGTGAAAAAGGATTTCGACCTAATTTGGGGCTCAAAGGTGGATTTCCTGCGATATGCTTCTAAAAGGGCACCAAGAAACTCTATTTTTACTTCATGAGGAACTTCTTCAATAACAAGATTAATTTTTTCAAGAAGCTTTTTTGGATCTAGCTCTCCCTCAAAGGATTCTTCTGCAATCATCCTTTCTATCTCAAGCAAACACTGCTGGTTCATCTCCTCTGAAGCAATCCCTAAATTGCGAAGGTAAACGGATGTTAATGCAGTAGCCTTTTCTTTTATATTTTCTATTTTTACCGCTTCTTCAAAAGCTTTTTGAAGATAAAACAGCCCATTACCTTCCACATCTTCTGTTATGATTTTATAGCGAGAGGAAATTTCGATGTAGACTAAAACTTTTAAAGAGCATGGCAAACCCTTTTCTTCTAAAACTTTTATGAAGGAATGAAGGCGATCTTGAAAAAAAGGTCTTTCACCTACATTTTTAGCCTGACAACATTTAAGTATATCTAATATATATTCATAGGAGATTTTTGAGACCTCAATAGAAGAGACCTCCTTTATAAGTTTTTCAAAAAGATCTTGAGTGATTAAAGGATTCCAATCTTCTCTAAAAACAAGCGCTGTGATGAAATCCGCGTCTGATAGCAAAAAGAGAAGAAAATCAGTTTTATGCAGCGGAGTAAGAGGGGTCATCTCATTTGAGATAACTTTAAAAAAAGGCTTTAAAAGCTCTTTTAAAAACTCTTGAGGATTTGCTCTTAAACGATCTGTTTGAATAAAAGAAGTTCTAATCTCATAAAATTTATGCCGATATTGCAGCAAGGCTTTATTCGCTGCAGTATAAGAAAAATCACTTTTAATTAGAGATTGGGTTTGACATGGATCTTCCGAGTATGCTGAAAACATACGACAAATAGATTCGCGCGTTGATTTAGCTCCTGCAATCGAATCTAACCAATCTTGTAGCCTCTTTACTATCACTTCACTTATTTGCTTACCCTCTTGAGGAGCTATAAGCTCCTCAAGGGATCTAATATGAAACTTTTTATTATGGATAATCATCCCTGCATCTTCAAAAAGTTGAATAACTGGCATCACATCTTTTGCAATTGCCAAAGCCTTATGATTCAAATGATCTCTTACTTGATCTGCAAAGAAGGGATTTGTTTCTCCAAGGGCTTTTAGAGCAGCAGGTGTCATTCTATTAAAAACATGAGACAAAGCATCTCCCTCTTTAGATAAGAGATGAAAAATCGACTCAGACCTTCCTTCATCTAGTAATGCAACCTCAAATCGGGGTAGCTGAGCTTTTGGCTTTAGATCTTCCTCATCTCCATGAGCTCTTTTAGTTGCAACCCCACCTGTATTTGTAATAGCTGACATGATTTCTCTCCTAAACAGATGAAACGCCACCTCACTTCAAAAGTGTGGCTGGTTTATTTTAATTACGATAAATATTATAACAAAAATTTAAATTTAACTATATTAATTGATTTAATTTCTATAATTAATTTTATAAAACCCTTGAAATAAGTTGTTTGGATAATTACAACTTGACTTATTGAAATGCTAAAGAAATTTTAAGTTAGGAGTAGATATACGAAAAAAGATTTAAACTACTAATAGAGAGGGTTTTAAGAAAAACCACCCTGCCTTTTCTAGAGATTTCAGAGGGAAGACGATACAGACTAATTGAAAAGCCAACCTTGATCTAACCAAAGGGGCAAGAGTTGAGTATCCTTTAAGGGCTTAAGCTTACAGCTCCTCTTCTAAATCAGTAGGTAAGCGAGCAATTTCAAAAGTGCATCTTTTTGAAAGGTCACTTTGAGATATTTCATCTAAGTAGATTTTAAGCTGCTTTAAGGCTTTTGCTTTAATGCCATCTTCATCTATCTTTAGCGCCTCTTCTAGAGAGGCTTTAGCATAGGAATCTCTTTGTGGAAGATCTAAAGCTCCAAATGAATTAAAAATCTGAGAAAGATTCAAGTAAAAGCCACATCTAACCCTTGGATTGACCTTGTGATTCTCTAAAACTTTCAAAAAACTCTCCAATCTTTTTTTATAGAATGGATCTAAGTGATCTCTTACAAACGGAAAAACATTTTGTCTAATTGTATGATACAACTCCTCTTGGGCATCCTCATAATTTGGTACTAAAAAATCTCCTACAAACGCGTGCATAAAGACAGAATAGAGAACAAAATAGTTTAGATTACTCTGCTTTTTACCACCTTTTAAATCATCACAAATTTTATCATAGAGTACTTGTGTTAGACTTTCATCAATCCGAAACCCTATAGCACGAGTAAGGTGATCCTTTAATCTTTCATCAAATAGAATGACATCATCAAGCAATGCTCCCTCTTCAAACAAAGATTCACCAAATGAAATCACTTTTAAAAAGCTATCTACTAAATTGGAAACAACTTTCTTAGGATTTGCTCTAAGCTCTTGTAGATGCTGCAGTGAGGGAGCCTGAAAATTTCTTATGTTTTTCATTTGGAGTGTGGATAAAAGATTTTTAAAAATACTACGCTCTATTTGAGCAAGAGTTGCCTGCCCGGAGCTTGAAAAAATTCGAAAAGCGCTTTTAGCATGAATATCTGAATATTCATTTTGAGTAATTGCCTCAAAGCACTTTACAAGGTTTAGATAGACGGCTTCACTTGCCCCCTCCTACATCCTGCTCTAAAAGATCCTCAGCTTTATTGATTTGTAAGGAAGCTTGATCTATGTAGCCACACTCTTGAAATACTTTTATTACTGGAGCTGCACTTGCAGCAACTACCTGAGCTTTATGATCTAAATGTTTTTGGATCTTTTCTTGAAAAAACTTATTAGACTCAGAAAGAGCTTTAAGAGTCTCAAGAGGCACTCTGTCAAGCAGATGCTCAAGCTCATTTTCCGATCTAGAAATTAGATGGAAAATAGACTCTGATTCTGCTTCATTTAAACGGGCAACAAAATGCTCTAAACGAGGCAGCTGTTTTGTTGGCTCCGATGGATCTTTTTCATCTGCGTGAGTTCTTTTAACTCCGCCTTGAATGACTCCTCTTATAGCTCACATAACATTTCTTCCAAATTTAAGTTTTAAAAAGATCTACACAAAAAAATGATACAAAAAATCACCCTTTAAATTTTATCCAAATAAATTACTTATAATTTCTATTTAGTAAGAAATTAAAACCTAGCAATGTAATTACGTTGCTAGGTTTAACATACCCAAAAAAAATTTATTGGATAGAGCAGAAAGAGTCTTTTGGTTTCCCAAATTGGGACTCAGTGCGCTCTAAAAACACTCTTTTTAGATCTAGATCTTCGATTTTTTCAGCAAAATGATAAATTTTAGATAAAATCTGCTTTTTAATATACTTATCTGTAGATTGATCGAACAAAACACCCTGACCTCTTTCAAAGATCAATAGAGTTTGAAATAAAATCTCAGATGCCTCAGCTGGATCTAACCCATTTAAAATATCATCCGATTCTTGATAAATCTCATAGAAAGGGTGGTTCATGTTCAAAACAGGAGTTGATTGATACTTTAAGAGCTGATCAAAGCACTTAAGAAGCTCATAAAGCCTCTCTTTGGAGCATTCACTCCCTATCTTCTCAAATCTACGATACCAAAACATCTTGGGATCTTCTATTTTAGATAAAAGTAGAGGCACAAGTCTCTGCTTAGACGCCTCATCTTCTAAGGAGAAAATGAGCTCTTCTAAATCCTTTTGCACAAGCTCCTTATAAAATCCTTTAAAGGATGGATGCACTGCGATAAACTTTTCTATAGATTCTATTTGTTTTTCTTTAGGAATCTGATTCAATAAAAATTTAAAAAGATCTATATAGCAACAGCAACGTGAAATGTGATCTGTGTTATCCTCTAGAAGGGTTAAAAAAAGATCAAAAGCATCTTCTTTATTCTCTACCCTTCTAAGATAAGATTGTATTAACTCAAAGCTTGTAGAGTGGCTAAGAATCGCCTGCTTATCTTTTATAAAAAGGATCTTAAGATCTGCAGATGTTATGCCTAATTCATTGACTAATTTTTCAAAATCCTCAACCTTGGGAATAAAAGGTAAGAATGCTTTTTCTAAAAGATCGAGGCGAACTCTTGCCATTTTATTATGAGCTAGAGAATTCACCAAAATATTGACTTTGTTGCGATCTGTGAAACAAAAGTATAATGCTCGAACCTCTTCTTGATCAGCAGCTGAAACGATCTCACACACTTTCGCCTGCATTTGTGATTTAATAGATGGATCACCAAAGTCCTCAAGTATAATTAATAAATCGGCAAGAACATGGAAGTAGGCTGAGCGATTTTCAATAGAATCTATATGATCAACTATCCCCTTTAAAAAGAGATCCCTTCGATCGGGTCCAGGGTTGCGATCAATAAGAGTTTGACTAATATGTAAGAGTGAACTGTAGACGCTACAAATAAGTGAGCTTGGAATATTTCGATCTTTAAGAAGCTCTATCAAATCGTTAAGAAGTGGCTCTATGAATAGATCTCCACTTGCTGCTAAAAAATTATGGGCAAGTACTTGAGGAGGTTTCAAGTAGATTGGATTTTTTAATTTATCCTGATTGTAGAAAACTTCTGCTTTGCATACATTTTGAATAAGAAAAGAGGCTAAGTTACTTGTGAGATGTGAAGTTTTCACTAAATTTGAAGCTAAAGATTTAATTGCATCTTTTAATGACGCAGGAACCTCTCTAAAGTTTGGATCTACCCGATGCTCTCCTTGTTTAATCCAAGCTCTATGGAAATTTGAGAGTAAAGAGAATCTTTCACAAGGGGTGAAAATATTTTCATGATGGATTAATGCATGGATCTGATCAAAAAGGCGCTCGAAATATTCCGGATGATCCTCTAGCTCTAAATAGTCATCCTCCGCTGGGTCATCGAGTTTTTGCTGAGTTAGCCGTAATACTTCTTTGAGAAACATTTTTTTCATAGACTCTATAGAGAGTCCTCTCACTAGAGATTTTGCAAAGACCTCTGGATCATCCCCATTAGAATCAGATATGGCAATGAGTAAATCTTTTAAATTTTCAAGTAAAGCCACATCTTTTTTTACCCCATCTTCTAAAGAAAGTAAATCCTCTACTGAATCTATATCAAATTGGTCTGCATGAAAAACCCCTTTTTCTTTCATAAGCAAAACGGTTGATTCAATACTTGTAATAACCATCTGAGCCTTATGTTCTAGATAGTCCCTCACTTTTTTTCCAAAATCGTTATTAGTCTGAGCAAATACAGCAAGGGCTGGTAGACTCATTCTTTCAAAAAGCTGATACATCTCATCCTCACCAAGCTTCGTTGCAAGAATTGAAGACGGTTCATTAAGATCTAGTTTTGGAAGTTTTGTCGAAGGATTACTTGGATCCTGATCTTCACTCTGACCTCTTTTTTGAGCACTCTCTTTTTTAGGTATTTTTTTTGAAGGATCCGTTGGATCTTCTTCTGATCCATGAGCTCTTTTTTGGCTACCAAATAAAAAATTTATAATCCCAGACATTGTTTTTCTCCTAAATAATTATTATCTATTACCCTCTATCAAGAGTTTTGTGATTGATTTTTAAAATTAAATAATATTTTATCATTAATAATAATTAAAATAAATGTTTAAATGCTTTCAAATTATAATTAAACATCAAACTCTTTATTATCAATTATTTACGTAGATATGAAATTTTAATTTTCCTCTAGGTTGCTTGACAAGGAATTGAAAAGTTTGACTTTCTTGACTCGCAAAAGAGATCGAAAAAATTACGTAAATTAATGAGGGGTGTCTTGTTGATCTAAATCAACTTGATATTGGGATTACGTCTATGAGAGACTAGGCTTATTAAGGATTTGGTGTTAAAAAATAGAAAGATTTAAGCTCTAACGCTCCTTTTTAAACAGAAACAAGCAAGCGGATCTTCCCCTATTTCTTCATAAAGTTTAGATAAAACTCTATAAGCTCTTTCTCTTGACTTTCTAGGAGTAAGAAGTGGAGCGATGTCAAGGCATTTGTCTAAATAGATTTTCGCTTGATCTTTGGAAAATTCTTTTTGCGAGACTACAATGTCATAAAGTGTCAAATAGGAATCAAACTTCACTTTAATATTAGGCTCTTTTTCTACATGATTTAAAAAAAGGGCCAAATACTGCTCTAAAAATAGAGGATTCAAATCAGCTGTTTTTCTCACGATAGAACCAGGAGCTGCTTTATAAAAGAGCTCATCTCTTTTTTTATAAAAGCCACAGCCTTCATTGATTTCACCAAAAAAAGAAGTCGATAAAAGCGCTTTTAGCTCTTTTTGAGTTAAATGATCGACACTTTCAAGAACCTGTTTAGTTTCATGATCTAAAGATGCTGGAACGATAAAATTACCTGATTCTTTAGCGGCTTGTTTACACTCCTGTAAAAGATTTAAAAGCTCACAAAGACCTGAGGTGCTAAATGGTGTAGATCTTAAATAAAAGCTTCTGATCTCTTTAAAAAGAAGAAACTGTTGATCAAATAAAGCCATATCAAAGTGACTCTCTTGATAGTTTTGCGCTATTTCTTTTGCAAAAAGATCTAAAACCAAATGTGAAAACGGCGCAAAGGGAGTGGATGCATGAACACATTTTTTAAGATTTAGCTCAAGAAGTGGGTCTTTTACTTTGATGTTTAAGGAGTTTATAACTCTTTGCATGTTTTCAAAAGTAAGCTCAGAAATTGTTTGTTTAGACTCTTTTTGAAAAAGCAGTGTTGGGCACTTTTCTATTAACCCATTTACAAAAAGAAAGTTCACGAAATTCTTTAGCCAAAAATCAAACACCTCAAATTTAGATGCGATAGCAGAGTTTAAATTAGAGGCAAAAGGAGGGAAAATATTAGCAATTTTTTCTAAGTCATCGATTGCAATATATTGTAGCACCTCATAACCTCCTTCAAAAGGAATAGAGGGCTGCTTTAAAATAGATGCAACTTGGATGAGTTTCTGATCTTCAACACTTAAAACACTCTCTTGAAGATCAGAATGATTGAATGGCACATCCACTGAAAAAGAATCAATTATTGTCATGATAATAAAATTTTCATTTAAAATGATCAAAATAAAGAAACATATTACTATATAACTAACAATTTATCTACATAAACTAATTATTTCACCCTTCTGAAACTAAAAAAGAAATGGGATTCCTCCCCTTTTGTAGAATCAACAAGTGCCACAACTAATTTTTCAGAAAAGTGAAATAAACAAAACCTTTTAACTCCCTCTTTCGATAAGCACTGTGCGTAAAATTTATTTGATTCCAAGCTAGAATGATCAAGTGGAATATCGATAAAAAGATCTATAGTTGCAATCTCTGATTCAGTAAAAATCAGCTTGGATAGCTCTGTAATTTTTTCGTAAAAGAAGCTTTGATCTTGATAAAGTTTTTTTTCCTTTTCATTTAAGACAAAGGTCAGAAGTCTTTGATCGCTCTCTTTCTCACCAAGAGCGACACCCTTCATTCCAGAAACATCTAGATTTTCTAGAGAAATTCTTCCTTCTCTTTCTGATTCTTTTTCAGAAAATGCTGCTTCGAAGCTAAACTCCTCATCTTGAAATACGAGTGTGTATTTTTTGAAGTGGGGCTCTTTTGAGGCCCTTAGTGAGCTGAAGTAAATTTTTGGATATTCATCAATTGGAAGAAATGTTTTTCTTGCAATTTTTGTTGTAAACACAAGTGGAGTTGTCATGATTTTATCTCTTAGAAAAAAATTTACTCAAGGAATTTACAAAGAGAAGCTGATTTTTTTCTACTTGATTTACGCACTTCTAAATAAAAAGCGAAGCTTTGCCCAAATAAAATATAAAAGATTAAAAATAGATCTAAAAAATGGAGCTTGAAGCAAAATAGCTAAAGACAAAAGATTTGTTCTAGCATAAAGCTCAGAGAGAACTTTAGTTCCTTTAAAAACCTCTCCTGCTAAATTAATCCCATGAATCTTCTCCATTGCATCATCATATGAAAAACTAACTTGAAGGGTCTTCTCTAGCTCTTTTTGTGTCGATATGTTTGGAAGTAGCAAAGATCCTGTTGCAACTCTTTTTGTACAAAGTTTCTTTTCTAAATTGCAAATTGGACACTTCAAATCAAATATAATTGTAAAAGGCTCTTTGAGCCTTTTTTCATTTGTATAATGCTCTCTTAAACAAAGAAGTTTTCTATTTAAAATTACAAGAGATGATAAAAACACTCCCCATCCAAAAAAAATTTCAACATAAGAAAAAAGTGAGGGGATTTTAACGGCTAAGAGGCTCTGCCCACTCATATAAGAGAAAATCGCGCCGACACCTCCTAAGAAAAAAGTAAGGGCCAAATTTTTATTCAAAAATTTTAAAGAGGAATTAAGCATTGAAGAAAATAGCGGATACAACGCTAAAACAACAAAAGGGGCTGTAAATGAGGTGTTTGTATAGTTTAAAACATCAAAAAATACAAAAGCTGTTTCAAGTAAAGAGCCAAGAGCAAAAGCATAGATCGATAAAGGAATAAAAAGAGTAAAATTGCGGTAGTCAAAAAAATAGATACTTAAAGCTTCTATCAAATAAAAACAAAGCGGCAAAGCTAAAACCAAAACCCCTTGAAGCTGCCATCCATATCCTACAAGAACATACCAAAAGAAAAGGTAAAGCAATGAGAGAACAAACGAAAAGGGGCAAAGAAGAGGAACCTTCTTTTGGTACTCGCTATAACCGATGTATTCTTTCATCTTTTTCTCAAGTGGCGCAGCACCTGAAACAAATACTAAAAGATATGTAAGCAAAAAAGGGCTTATAACTAAAAAAATTCCACCTGAGATAAAGGCGCTAATTGCCCAAATAGAGCTCCACATGATAATTTCAGCTAAATAATTTGGATGCCGAGAAAATCCCCAAACTCCTTTTGTGCATACTTTTTTATGATTTGCACTCTCTTTACAAAAAAGATCGAGCTGCCAATCGGCAATTCCCTCTAAAAAAGCTCCAGCTAAAAAAACAAAAAGAAAGAAATAGCAGTAACTATTTGGCGAAAAATTATTTTCAGTTTGGATCCAAATAAGTGGCAAACCAATCACAAAAGCAATCATTGCTTGGAGGATAAACACTTGAAAAAATAGCCTTAAATTAAATCTTTTCCCCCAACTTTTTTTCATCTCTAAATATCTAAAATCTTCCTTTTTTCTTTTCATTCTAAGAAAAATGCGGCAACTTAATCGAGTTGCCCAACCAGTAACTGCTATAGCTAAAAGAACTTTGAAAAAACAAGCCTGAGATAAAAGCAAAGAAGCAACTGAAATCAGTGCAAAGGCAGGCCCCCAAAAGACATCTGCAATATCAGCTCTTTTTAGCTTTAAAGAAAAAATGTAACCCATAAAGCCGTAGATGAGCAAAATTGAGGCAATAGCTAAAAGGGTTTGACCTCTTGTTAGACCCAGACCTATTTGAAAAATGCTTTCCATTGACTTGCTATGTATGTAGTTAAAAATGCAACAACGGATGTAAGAGTTGTTCCCCAAATTAAATCAATGACTGTAAGTTTAAGAGGCCAATTTCTAATTGTGGCAAGGTTTGTTAAATCATAAGTTGCATAGCACACAAATCCAAAAAAAGCTCCATAAGCTGCAGCTAATAAAGAGGAATTTGCCTTCAAACCTGGGACTATTGCAAATACAACAATTCCACCTATATAAATAAGATAAAATATCCCAGCTGCTATCCAGCGAACATTTTCAGCCATCAAGTAGCCAAGGTTCTGTTTATAAAAATCTTTTGCTATGACTCCAAGCCAAAGAGCATCAAAGCAAAGGAAGATAAAAAGTGCTAAAAAGTAGTGCTTAAGATACATAAAATTTAACCCCATATAAAATTTTTAAATTAACAAATCAAAAAAATTAGAGAAAGGAAAAATAAATTCACTATCCCATTATTCTAAGCTCTTGTTTATACTAGTCAAAAAATTAAGGAATAACAATGAGTGATGAGTTTTTTCTACCAACAATTTTAGATGGGGAAGACAAAGGATGCTTTTTAAAAAACAGAATCCGAAAAAACTATAAACATATTCGTAAATGGGCAAAAAAAGCGACGACCAATTGCTTTAGAATCTACGATCACGAAGTTCCTGGATTTCCTTTTGCAATCGATTACTACGATCAAAATTTTTATATCCAACATTTTGTTAAAGAGCAAGAAGGTGAGCAAAATAGTGAGCTCAAAGAAAAAGTAGTGAGCGCTCTTAAAGATTTATTTGACGCAAGTCCCATGCAGATCTTTTGGAGAAATAGAAACAAAAGAGAAAAGCTTGAGCAATATGAAAAACTGAGCTCTCAAAAAGAGTTTAAAGTGGTTCAAGAATATGGAGTTCTATTTTATATCAATTTAACAGATTACCTAGACACTGGCCTTTTTTTAGACCACAGAGAAACAAGGCAAATTGTTGCAAAAGAGTGCAAAGATAAAGCCCTTCTTAATTTATTTGCCTACACATGCTCTTTTAGCGTACATGCTGCAAAACAGGGAGCCTCTTTCACAAAAAGCGTTGATCTTTCCAACACATACACAGCTTGGGGAGAAGAGAATTTTCTTTTAAATAATTTGAGTCTTAAAAAAAATGTTGTTGTCAGAGCTGATTGCTTAAAGTTTCTAGATCAAGAGCTACTCACTTCACAAAAGTATGATGTTATAGTGATTGATCCCCCAACGATTTCAAGATCTAAAAAAATGGATCAATTTTTTGATGTACAAAGGGATTACATCATTTTAGTAAAAAAAGGACTTTCTCTTTTGAATGAAGGGGGTAAAATCTTTTTTAGTACAAATCTTAGAAGCTTTAGTTTTGATTTAGAGCAATTTAGCGATTGCAAGGTGATTGATATTTCTAAAAAAACCCTTCCAATTGACTTTCATAATCAAAAAATCCACA
>Ga0172372_10004290_pt1 | contig 20377 bp, 22 predicted proteins | sample LakKiv5m_2_FD_114544 | JGI IMG/M metagenome (GOLD analysis project Ga0172372, IMG submission 114544) | Freshwater microbial communities from Kabuno Bay, South-Kivu, Congo - kab_092012_9.5m | ecosystem: Environmental > Aquatic > Freshwater > Lake | place: Democratic Republic of the Congo...
GAGAATTGCACTCAAGCTTCATAACAACCAATAACGCAACTATTTTCTTTATTTTTCGAGGATATGTTTATAGAGCATATTCTTCACTTCTCTCATGGCGTGTAATGCGGACACCTTATCATTGGCAATATATTCCGCAGTTTTAATAAAAAAATCGTCTGCAATGTAATCAGGATTCTTATCAATAAATTGATTAAGACATCCTATCGCATAAGTATACTCTGCGCTGTATAAGAGTTCAGGAGCATGAAAATTTGCATGACCGCAGTTTACTATGTCAGATGGTTTGTGGTAAGATGCGTCAAAACGACAAGGGCAAAATTCTTTACGAGATTTCTCTAGGTTGCGGACGACTTTGATCACCACCTCTCCCAGCATCTCGACATATCGGTCTTTATCGTTATAATCCATTGATTTTGTACAAATACAATAGCTTAAGTATTTGTACTTTTGATTTTTTAATTTTCAAGAATATAATTCAATTCTTCTCTGGTCCAGTCATCTTTTTTCTGCGCTTGATAGGGTTTACCGTAACGTTTGGATAACAGATATTCAGTAAGCGTTTCGTATGATTGTGGTTTCAAATACACAGCACCCACTTGTCGTCCTCCATACTTGTCGCATTTGATCAACTTTACGATTACTTCCTTTCCCTCTATTAACTTTTTCACCTTATCGCGTACGTGTGCACCAGCACGCATCTCTAATTCCATCAGTTCAAGTTGTTCGCTGGTATATACTTTACCAGGTGTTTTCTTGACAACAAGTTCGGGTGCGTCAACGCCTTGTAAACGTATTTTCAATTTCATCGGTAAATCTCCATACATTATTATAACAGTAAATGTGTCTCCATCGTATACATCAACGACTTTTGCGTATATCATCTTGTTCTTATACGGCGTAGAGGGAATCCAATCTGGATCGGGCCACTGATAACCTGATATTCTTGTATACGATGCGTCTTGGCATGTATCGAATATAGATACCTTAGGCTTTGGGATAGATGGTTGAGTTTTCCTAGGGGCTCTTTTCTTAGGAGTTACACTAGTACTCGGTGCGCTAGAAGAAGGTGCACTTGGACTTGGGATTGGTATGATAGGACTTGGATTTGGGATTTGTGTGGTATTAGCTAGTTCTCGGTTTATATCTCTCATATCGAAATATTGACGATTTGTATCGTGATACGCGTAGCCAGCATATCGGTCGTAAGGTTGAAATTGAGGTTGATATGGTGGATGATGTTGAGGCTGATATGGTTGTTGATATTGTGTAGGTTGCTGATAGTCATTTGTTAGAGGTGGTAAAGGAGGATATAGGGGATCAACGAGTGCGTTCGTATTACCCTGTATAGAACTTCCCACGGCAGGGGCGGACCTAACGCCTATTTTAGTCAGTAATCTATTTCCCATTTCCCACATTACTTTAGAACTTTAAAAATAAGTAAGATTTGTAGATTTTATTGAATTGAGAAGGTTTCTCTTAAGATGAAGAAAATTAATAATCAAAGGAGTCTTGCACATCTTTTTGGATGACGATATGAGGGTTACTTGCCACCCATTCTTCGAAACTTGGACTTGCGTTGAGAGTCTTTTGGATGTAGGGATTGATTAACGCCATCATGTAATTAGACATAGCGGTAAAAAGATCATCGGCTGTTTCGATTATTCCAGCACCCAAACGAGATGCGGACTTTGCAAATAAGCAAATATCAAAAGAAACGGCGTTCAAGCTACGGATAGTGTAAGCGTAGCGCGGTTGAAAGTGTGCATTGGAAAAAGCAATAGGCATGTCTTGCTCTTTTTCGCCGGAAAGCCAGTTAGTTTCGGTTTCTTTGGCAGACCATCCAGCGACAACAACAAAAGGTAAAAGAAATGATACTCTGACTTCAGAGTAGCAGTCTTTGGTCATCACACCCCTTTCACAAAATTTGCACTTGCAAGAAGTAGACTTTACCAAGAAAGGGATACGATTATCCTTGTTATAACGATAACGACGCAAAGACAAGAGTTCGATGCTTCGATCGTCAAAAGAGTAGTCGAATGATGCGCCTAACAAGTTACGCAAGAAATTACGAATATTCTTAAGATAGAGCAGCTGCATGGGGGTCATGCCAACCAAAAACTCTTCGTTGTAGCTTTTTGGATGAGATAAAAAGCGTTGCGGCGTAAATTCGCACTGCAAGATGTTTTTAGGGATGGAAATAGTAATAGGAGAAGTTCCAAGAGAAGTAGAAGCTTCAAGAGAAGAAGTCGTAGGAGTATAATCAAGAACAGAAATGGAAGATACTTCAAGAGACAAATCATCCTGAAGGTCGCAATCAGATTCAGTTTCAGAATCAACAGGAACTTCAATAACAACCTTCTTAGGAGGACTTTGCGAAATAGCAGTGTGTTCGCGTTTTTTGCTAGGCACTGGAACTTCAGGAGTTACAGTCTTAGCAAGAGTTTCTTCAGGAACTGCAGGTTGAGAAGAAGTAGGCGTAGTAGGAGAAGAGGTAATAGGTATCTTCGGAGTTGAAGCATTAGAAGAGGTAGAAGCTGTCGAAGTGGAAGGTGTCTTCGGAACTGAAGCATTAGAAGCTGTAGGAAACGCGGAGACAGATGTCTTCTGAGTTGAAGTAGAAGCTGTTGAAGTGGAAGTTGTCTTCGTAGTTGAGGCATTAGGAGAAGCTGTTGTAGGAGAAGAGGTGACGGATGTCTTCGTAGTTGACGTATTAGGTGAAGCAGTTGTCTTCGGAACGTGAACCGTAAATTCTTTGGTTTTAGAAGGTTCGCTAGCCCTTGCGGATGAATTAATCGGAGGAAGTGAACACTTTGCCGGATCAGTAGGACCTGGAACAGAATTCATTCGATCGATGGTAGCAGGAGGTTTAGGGGCCTGGGGTTTTTGTTTTGTTGCGTTTTTATCTTTTGAAGCAAGAGAAGCAACCGTTGGGAAAGGACCTTGAAGAGGCGTAGTGGTAATCTGATAAATTTCATTCGCTTTTAAATAAGTAATCGGAGTACTGTCCGTTGATGCAGCTTCAGTCGTTTTTGCTTGGGCTGCAAGCTTTTCATTCATTTTTTCATTTATTTGCGATACTATCAGCTTTGTCATATATTCTGTTTGTTGAGCAGACATAGGATCAAAAGAAGAATTTAACTCAGGTACAATAGGTACACGTTCTTCGGGTAAGGTTGAGGGATGAGTACAGTGGCGTTTAGCAGCGTTATCCATCCAGTAGTTATAAAATTTATAGGGTATAAAACTATAAATTTCAAAATTTATAGTTTTTTATGTTTTTCAGTTTTCGCTAAAAACACACAATTCCAGCTTTATTTTCTATTCTTCGGAATCTAAGTAGAGCTCGGAATCTTCTTCGTATTCACTATTTTCGTATTTTTCACTCTCTTCGTACTCGTCGTATTCTTCACTCTCTTCGAATTCTTCACTGGCTTCGCACTCTTCAAATTCCCCACTTTCTTCAAGATCTTCTTCTATGATAATTTCGGGTTCATCATTCTTAGCACCAACAAAACCGCCAAGTGTTGGCGCAAGGATATCGTTATATGCGCTTTTGACAAGTTCATCCTTCGTTTCGACAACTTTGGTCAATAACGTTTCGTACGACATCAACGAAATTTTTTCTACAGCACGGACCATATCAGAGCTAAGAATTTCAAGCTGTTTGTTGGTGGTGAAAGAATAAGAAAAGATAATACCCTTGTTTTTGAGAAGCGTATGTCGCTGACTCTTTTTAAACGCATTAATTTCGTTCTGCGTACCGATGATCTTCAACTTTAGGTTGCGATATTTATCGCTTACGTCCGCATCGAAATCGTCGACTTCGTCTACGTTCAAAGTGATCATGCGCTGTCGATTTATACCAAGAGAGATCTTTTCGTAGTGAAAGTGTTTGAAATTAGAAGATTCATCAACATCGCGTGTAAAATTTATAAGCCAGATGTATTTTTTGTACGATTCGGAAAAAGAATGTTGCATTGAAGCGCCAGGGTAATAAACATTGCCGAGAGTCTGTTCGTCATGCAGATGACCGCTGATTACAGGAGGGTAATCTTCATCCCATTTATCACCTATCTGAGACTGCCCTTGACCATATTGAGAACCAAAAAACTCTTGATGACCGAAAATACAGTCGGCAAGATCCCACGAGTATCCAGATTCCGTTACTTTATCGAGTGCCTCAATAAATCTACCTGGTTGCACAAAAGGACACATAACGAACTCCTTTTCTTGAATAGTAATGTAACGCGGATAGTCGACTACTGTCACGTTACGCCATTTTTTCAAAGGATTAAAAATGTGATTATCGGTGAGAAATTGATTAGGGTCTGAAAGGTCGTGATTGCCTATGATGAGAAACACCGGAGCGATCTTCGACAAACCATCTATGAGTTCTTCGGTAGCAACCTTACATGGCGCAATCTTTATGGTGTCGTGCGTATCAAGAATATCACCAAGAATTACGATAAAAGTTGGTGACTTCTCTTGAGCAACTTTTATGACTGACGCAACGTATTGAGCATTTAACACCGTATTTTTGTTTTTTAAATGAGGGTCTCCTATCGCAAGACACGTTACATCTTTTTTCACGTCTTTGTTTTTAGAGGATTTTTTGGAAGATCTACTCGCCATTTTAGTTTTGCTATATTTTTTTCATAGAGGTATAAGATTTAATCATTTTTGTATTCTTCTCAATCTTGGGATTTTGTTAAAACACCATCTCACACCATCTCATATAAAAAAATGGTAACAAAACATTCTGTAAGCATCGATCCGAAATTAAGAGTGGTTTGGATCTACAAAGAAACGCGTCATGGTAAAAAGTCGAAAATGTTTTGGAATATGAGTTCATTTCGACCATCCATGGAAACACTACTCACAAAAGGTGTAAGATATAGAGGAGTTGTCGTATACGATACACAAAATCTTCCCAGTGGAAAAGCGGTGCGTATTCCAAAATCAATAAAGGTAGGTACAAAAACCTATTGCAACATGATCTAAAGAGATATGAGACAATTAACGGTGGGTTATATGAAAAGATGTCTCAAAGTAAATTTAAAGTTTGCCTTTGATATGGTAAAATACTTATAGTATCTTGATGTGTCTGACGCTGTTAACTCTCTCTGTAAATTGGGGATTGTGTAATATTTTTACTCGAAGGCTTATTTTTTCTTGGTGTCTTAAAATACAACGACATGTTACTGTTAACTATCACACATTATCATGTCAACCACACGTCAACCACAAGTTCTTCCTGTTACAGTCGGTATTTCGAAATTATCGCAAATTGCGGTGTTTCCAAGAAAGACACATATAGCTTCTCCTGTTTATTCATTAGCAATCGTGCAAAGAGAAGATAATCGCGCAGAAGATACGGCTTATCGTGTTGAGAAATTTATGACTAACCTTTCATTCAACGTTCCTGAAGGACATTATATCGAAATCACTGCGAATTCTCTTCTTCACGATCAGGGTTATTTCCTCGCGCAAGGTACTATTGTAGTTGGTCCAGGTGAAACCGATGAACTTGTCATCCCTCTTTACAAGTATGCCGAAATGGCAGATCTTGAATTGCCTAGCGAAGTGCTTCAATTTAACGTCATGAAGAGTGTTCCTTACCATTGTTCTTTATCAAGAGGATCATCGACTCCAGCTGCTGCGCGAGAAGCTCCTGGTTTTAACACCAATAACTCTTTTTACCAACCTCCTCCCAAGTCTCGTCAAGATTCAAGCGTATCTCGTAATCCTTCGGCTTTTATGCCTGATTTCGGCGATTCCCCTCCTAGTCAACCTACCAGTAGCTCTTCCTCACGCTCTCGAGGGAAGTCAACTCATCTCTTCTAATAACAAAGAAGATCCTATATAAGTTTGGGATAGGAAGAGCTTTCGTATACGTTATGATACGTATACGATCTTCGAGGATCTTCTTAACTGGAACTCATATAGTTCCTATACAAGTTTGGGATAGGAAGAGCTTTCGTATACGTTATGATACGTATACGATCTTCTAGGGTCTTCTTAACTGAAACTCGAATATTTCACCTTATTTGTGGTGAAATATAAGTTATGAAGAAACATGAAAAACTATAAATTCTCAAATTTGCTATTTTAAGTCTACTAAAATTACTAAAATATGGATTGCCCTACCAACGGTATCGAAGAAGAAAAACGCGACTTTTCTATTTACGAAACACCCGTAATTGTGAAAGTTATCGAGAAATGTCCTTCTGCTCCTAATCCTGAACGCATTCTTTCTCGTTCTGCAAGCGGATGTGAATTTAACTCTGCAAAAAAGTTAAATTTGGAAGTTGGGGTGACTCTTTCTCGTTCTGCCGATTTTGAAAACGACTCAACAAGTGATTCTGATAATTTTGGTGAAGCGCTTGAAATGATTGCAAAGCTTGCAGAGCGTATTCAACCTGAGAAGATCACTTTACAAAACAATGCGCCCGCAATCGAAACATTTGAAACAAATGAAACAATCGCCGTAAATCTTGGTGACACTACTCCTTTTGACAATGCCACTCTTCAAGAAAATGCATCCGTTTTGGAAACCCATCTTGCCATTGTTAATTTGGGTGAAGAACAACTCAAAACACTGCAAAGCATGGGAGAAAAACCTCGTCTTGTAGTTGTTCAAGACGATGACCAAAATACGGCTTGTAATCCACAGGAAACTCGTGCCCTCAACGAAACCGAAGAGGGTGAAATTTTTGAGCCTGTCAACTTTCCTACCTCTCGTAAATGGAAAGCGGAACGCATTGTTCCTGGTTCTTTGCGCAGACCTCGCAGCAAATCTCCTGGAGAGCGCGCGTCTCGTCAATTTGAGCTTTTGATGAAAGAAGCTTGCGTATTTGGCTCCTATCCTTAAGTTACGTAAATAAAAGTCTTAATATATTAAAAATACCTTTAACCCTAAGATTTCGAGAATGAAGACTTGGATGAAGATTTTATTAGTAGCTCTCGCAATCGGTGCATTGCTTTTGTTATGGTCGTTCGTTAAAAATGATGAGCAATACAAACTTTTAGATTCACAGGCTTATAATCTCGTTAATTCTGACTTTGCCAAAGACCAGAGAACAGAATTTTGTTATGATATCGGAGATCGCATTGTAGCTGTTCATGAGATGGGTTTTGACGCAGAGAAGTGTGCATCTCTTACCCCTAAACAATTTGAGTTTGCGCTCTATAATGTTCAAAGTTGTGAGATGTCGTGTACTAATAACTCTATGGACGATACTTCAAGAAGACTGTGTAACGCTGCTTGTTTTGCAAGAGAGTTTGAGAGGGATCCCATTACAGCACAGACTATACCGCCTTTGATCATGACGTAGTTATGTAATTACTATTTTCACATCGTAGTTAGACGATGTGAAATTCTCTATTCCTCAGAAATTACCAGTTATAGGGATACTCTTTACCTGTTTCCGCTCTGTATTGCTGACGCATCTCTTGAATTTGGTTGTAAAACTGTCCTACAGGGTCTCCATAATCGGGGCCTCCAACTCCTGCGGCAACACGTAAAGAAGGATCAAAACCTTCACCAATCTTTCTAAAAGAGATCAACACGATTACAAGGACAAGAATAAGTCCGATAATAACCCAATCAGCGTTATTCATTATATTTTTTTACTTGAAGTCTTACGATTATATTTTACAAAAAAATATTAGAATTTACGGAAATGCACTAATTTGGATTTATTTTGATGAAACGATTTTTCTTGATGATATGCGTAGGTTGATCACCGAATTCGCTTGCAAAGTGTTTGGCGCTGAATACGGTACACGTTTTTTTGATGATAGGTTCCACTGAGAATAAACCTTGATACGTAATAAAAACTGGATGATTGTCATCTACTACGGACGTTTCGTCAGCAAAATGGTATTCCAGCGCACAGGTATTTGTATTCTCTACGATGTAACACCATACTTTCTCACTAATGGTTTCTCCAAAAAGCAATGCGCTAAAAGTAATTACAGCTTGTCCTTCTATGGTTCCAAGTGTGGTACTTATGCACGATACATCTTCTGCATGTTTACAAAAGATGACGCTAGCGCCATGATCGCTCCACCAACGATCTTCAAAAAGTTCCGACATGTAAGACTGACGGTCAAGATATTGCACGCAAGGAGTACCTATGAGACAATCGTCAATGTCGCAAACCTCTTCATCATGTGCCGTAATCGCCAATACGCCTTCTCCTAAAGTTGAAGTAGAAATCAGCGACTCAAATAGAAGCAATTGCGCTTTAATTCTCCCGTTTGTATTTTTGAAGAAATTCTCAATAGGATCGACAGGAGTACTAATTTCAGAGGATGAAGCCATTGTAAACTACAGAGAAGAAATCTCACTTCACTTTCCCAATTTATAATTTTTTATATTTCCCAACCATAAAGCGAATACATATCATCGTAATTATCACATCGATCTACTATTAGATTAGGCGTAGCGTAGATACCTGCATCAAACCATCCTGCAAGTATGTGTTGACATACTTCACACTCTATCATAATATCATTTGCGATAGTGTGTTCTTTACACTGGCACATTTCAGAATCGGAAAACGATACGTGCGTAAAAAGAATAAGCTTGGTGTTGATGTAGCATCCATATGCATAACCCAACACTTTCCCTACATCTCTAAAAGATGTATTCACCATTTTACGCAAAGAGTGTATAGACTTTACCAGATCTTCTGTACTCAACGTTTCATCGTAACTTGAACTACTAGAACTGCTGGAAGTCGGAGAACTAGAACTACCGTATATAAAAGAGTGTAATAGTTCTCTTCCAGCATGTTCAAGCGTACGAATGACCATTCTGTTGTGGTGATGTTTTTGGTCAATGCGATACGACCGATATAGAATGTCTTTGAGCTTTTTTTCGGATACAAGTCCTGCCAGAAATCTTTCGACGTGTCGTTCTAGAGATCTTCTGGCTTGAGGAGAATTTTCTGGATACTGTTCGTGAAATCCTCCAACCGAGTATTGGTTACCCAACTCTGGGTCTATAAGATCTCTAAAAGACATGATAAAATCGGCATTACGCTTTGAGATACTGATGACTTTGAATTTCTCTATTAATACGGAAAATTCGACAAGAGGCGGTACGCCGTTGTCGCACGTTCCATTAAACTCGCCCGTATATGGATCGCCCGTCTCTTTCCATTTCAAGAAATACGGGTTTGTGTTTATGCTATCACTGATTCTCAATCCTGTTTTCCAATCGAAACCCGTCTTACACACTGTGCAAAACATATGCTTGCAACCCCAGGGACGGTGAATACGCGCTCCGCATTCAGGACATCCTTTGGTCATCTCCATCTTTTTCTTGACACTGGCAACTTCAAGAGGGTCGCATACATGACCATTTCTTCCGTAACCGAGAAAGTCGTCTATAAGTTGATCAGTTAGAGATTGTTCTCTAAATTCGTGGTGACAATGTTCGCATACTTTACAAGAACATGCGAGACATGTCCATTCTCGCGAAAGATAACCCTGACAATTATCTTTCACGCATCGAAAAATAAAAGGTGTATTGTTATCTGGCGTTTGGTCATCTTTGACGTACGGCGAAATTACACCCTTGATATCGATGTATACGTATTTTGGTACTTCCTGAAACTGACGCGATATTAATTTATAAATGGATTGTGTTTCCAACGCCAGCATACCAATGTAGTCAATGAAAATTTTTACATCTTCTCGTGTTTTGAAATCTACAGAAGGTGTAAGTTGCTGGATCGTATCCAAAATCGCTTTGTGAGTATAGGCAGGAGACCATCCACCAAAAAACTCTAAAATCTTGGATTTAAGATCGAGTATAGAGCACTTGCTTCTGGTTCTGGTCCCACCCCATTCTTGCACAAGTAATCTCTTGAATTCTTGTACAAACCCATATATTTTGGATTGAGGTAAGATAACATCTTCGTATTGTATGTCTCTTTCTGGATTGTTAATCCGTTCTTTGGTAAAGCCGGATGTTTGGATACGAGAGAGTATAAGTTGGATTTCGGATTGTTTTTTTATCCAAAGTATCTCCTTAACAACCGGAAAGATATGTTTTCTTAGATCTTCAGATGGCATAGCGGACGACAATATAAAATCGTCAAATACCGTTCCGCACTTGATAAAGTTAGTACATACCGGGAAGACTTCGTTAGAGCGCATGTAATTAATAAGACACCTAGTACAACATTCCGTATTACACTTTGGACATTGCATCATAGAGACACCAGCGGTTAAAGTTTCAAAACATACACTACATTCCTTAGATTCGAGAATGTAGTGCGCATAGAGATCTTTCAGTACGTCTCTATAACTTATATTGTTTTCTTTACTAATCTTTTTAGCTGTAAAGTCGATACGCGCTATTGATAGTTTGCTATGTTTCGAAATTTCCTTGAGCAATATTGAATTACGTGGCGTACGCTGCATTTTTTTTTGAAAGTGGTTAGTTTCAAAAATTCTGATTTTATAGTTTTTAACATTTCACAAAAGCGGATTAAAAATGATAGGTACCTCAACGTGATAACTATATTTCGTCACATTCACAATGAAATACGTACGTATGTTTACTCCCAACTCCTCCGCTAACTTTTTAATTTGCGTTTATGTGTATTTCGCTTTTATTTGATTTAGTAAAACGGCGTACGGTACGTTTTCTTCTTTGGAGATATTGTGAAGGGTTTTTTCAAGAAAATATACGGAAAGTTGTGTTTTTTGAGATATTTCGTATAGATCGGCATCGTAAATTCCATAAAATTCTCTATATATCTTAGGAAGCTGCATCACAACATCTTCGTCTACGTCAGGCTTATGTTTTTCCATTGCTTTGAGTTTTCTGGGTACTGCGTATTGCGTTGATTTGTGATTTACGACATTTCCATCAACTTTCGTTTTCTTATTATTGGGACGGTTTTTGGTGTAAATTTCAGGACACCATCCTTGTATAGCAAGAGAAGCAAGCGTGATAAGATCTTTTTGGCTGAGATTATAAGGTGTATGCGTACCGATTACTGCACGAAAATTAGGTTCTGCGAGATGAGAATTGTGCAGTGGGCCTTTGGATAATGTCGCTTCTGGTAAAGTAACGCTATCGCGCGTGGTTAGACGATATAAAAGAGGATTAGAAGGACAAACTTCCGGTACACCTTCGTAGTGAATAGTCGCTTGATCCCATACAACCAACCCATTTCGTAGCGAACGCCACCATTTATCAAAAATAGGGTTTAGATAAGGGTCTTCGACGGTGGAGAACTTGTTGTTGAATTCTTTCTTGAAATATTTTTCAAGGTACTTGCGGATTTTTCCGTCATTCGAAAATAATACGTAACCAAGCGAAATAGGAGTAACTTTAGGATGAGGGCGTTCAAGTATAATCATGGCTTGTTTCCGATCAAGTTCGGTGCCATCTTCTTTTGCGTAAATATCGCGATGACGTGCTGTAAGAGTAGGTGCAGTAGCTTCTTTGAAAGAACTGTGATACAATCGTGCCTTCTGGCTATCGTGAGATATCATGGGGTTGGAGGTTGTGTAAATTTCTTTGAGAGAATTGAATACTTCAGGTAAAGAAGCCAGAAGATCGAGATTTACGTTGTGAAAAGGATTATAAGCGAATTCTACGTCTTCACCTGCGATGTTAAACATCGGCGACATTCCTTTCTCGATAAATTGTCCGTAAAGAAAGCGAAAACTGGAATTGCCAAAACCCGCCTTAGAATTCCATTTAGAACACAATCCTGCGAACTGCAATTCCAAAGGTGTAAAATTAAGTGATTTAAGTGATTTCTCAACCGTGTTGTACGCCAACTCAGATTCTGCAGTTTGTTCCTCTGTTTCGTAAATAAAAAGATGCATAACTTTTACGATGGCAGTTAAATTCGTGGTGTAAGCTTTAGCATGGCGTTCGGAATCTTTTTTAAAAGATGTAAAATGGATGCCATGTACAAAAAGGTCGTTTTGAATATCCGCACCAAGAGATTGTTGTTGCGTCTCTTCGAATAAGTTAGTCGTAGGTTCTCCGTACGCTTCGTATAGATCGTTAAACCTATGACGTATCTTTTCCAATAGAACAGATTGCTCAGGCGTTAGCGTTAGCGGTTTTGTAGATTTAGCAGACATTACGTAGCGGAATTTCTATAACAGAATAATTTACTGAAATACGAATTTGTAAGTTTTCATGTGTTAGAATTACAGCGACATTAGGTGCCCGTAAACTTATGAGAGTAACGTTTCAATTATGGTGTCGACGCAAGGGAGAAGAAGATTACAGTTAGAATTTCCGTTTAAGCGTAACTTTGGTATGCTTTGAAGTGTCGGTGAATTAGCAGGTTTCGTTTTTTGAAATTGTATGGGATCCCATACAATTTCAAAGTCGTCAAATATGTTCTGTTTTAGATAAGAAGGACAATGAGTCTTTCTAGTTTCTGGATATCCTATTTCATGGTGACTGATTTCTGGAATAGATCGATTTAATGGCTTTTTATAACGCCCGATAACATTTAGTCTTCTCTCTACGGCATCGACTAATGACCTCGAACCAGTAAAAGTAGCGAATTTGTTTTTGCAGTGGCGAGGTTTGGTATTGGTAAGCAAACCTATTAACTCTAGCCTACCCGTCTGTTGTTTGAATCTAGGATGTTTGTGAAACTCTAATATTTGCACCATTTCTCTTTTTGTTAATGTGGCAAGAAGTCGTCGAATCTTCTGAGGTTTCTTATAGTTAATCCCTGCTGACTGTTTTTGTTCCAGTAAATTGATCAGCATGTCATTAGAATACCATTCGATGGTGAATCGACGTTTTCCAGAAGGAATACCCTGCAGACACGAAAGATTTAATTTCATTTTGTCATGTAGCTATACAAGTTTGGGATAGGAAGAGCTTTATTTTTGGATACGTTTAGATACGTATCTGTAATTTAAGGTTCTTTCTAACTGGAACTTGTATAGGTACTATTTTTCGAAAATATAGTTTTTTAGAGTTTCAAGTATATAGCGTATGTTTTTTCATACGCTATAATATACATCTACTCTTCGTCGCTTTCTGAAGCCATATTCGCAAGAGATTGCATCATCTGTGTAAGATACCATCCTCGAAACATATATTTTAACAGATCTGGATTTACACCGTCTTGACTTTCTTCTTCTGGTTCGTCTTCGCCTTCGGTTTCTTCAACCGGAGATAAGCTGCCAATAAATGCTAATAATTCTAAAGGAGAAACAAAAATTGTGTCAGATTGTGTTTCAGCTTCTTCTGTAAGCGGATGAAGGTCAAGCATCTCCGTAACAAAACCTTCAATATTATTCATCGATTCTAATGTTACACAGCCTTGTCTTAAACGATCGGCAAGCTCTTCGAGTTTCATTAAGACTTCGCCAACCTTTTCCACGTTTGAGGCATTTTGATCCTCAGTTATTACATCGTCCGTTGTCATTATAAAAACGAATTTGTGTTTGAGGAGGGTGTTTAATAAATATGTTCTAGAAATAAAATATAATTTTCAGGAAATAAAATTATAATCTCTGCACTCGTCTTTGCGGATTTTTGATTAAGACGATTTTATTTATAATCTCGGTGTAAAAAGTTGAGAAGATGAGCGGTTTTGGTATGACACCAGATTATCATGTAGAACAGATCCGTAAGTTAAATGACGAAGCAAAAAGAATCAGCGCAAGATTAAAACAGTTACGAGAGGAGAAAAAGAAGCACGAACACCATGTTTACAATTATATGGTAAGAACAAGTGTACAGGAATATAAAGGTATCAAAAGAGCAAGATTAACGCCTAAACCACGTGTTAAAAGAACTCCCAGGAAACTTAAAGACGCACGTGCTTATGATTTATGTCTTCGAACAGGCATTCCAGACCCTAAATCGTTTATGGAACAACTCAAACAGACACAGAAATCTGAGTTAGCCCAGACCAGTCAGCCAAGTCCACTAAGGTAAATAATTACGTTACATACACTAAACCTAAAGTGTATGTAACTTCGCTACTATTTATGAAATTGTTACGCTATAGACGTTTACGCGTTGTGAGCTCGATCCGGTAATATTGATTACAAAATTTAAAATGGAAGTTGAAGATGGAACGTTACTTATCGAGCTCGTAGAGTATACCGCGGGTGTTGAAGTTATACCCGCAAATGAAATTGTTGCTATGGTTGTAGACCCATTCTTAATAAAGACGCTACCAGAAGGACTTGAGCTTCCTCCAGATAATATACACGCAAAATTACTGATAGGTGCAACACTGGAACCAGGGTAGATAAAACGGCAAATCACATTATCTGTGCTAGAATTACCATTAATTTGTACATACTCATTGCCTGATTCGTTGCTTTGTATGAACGATGTTGAGAATATCGCTCTTCCAATGGATCCCGAAGAGATAGATGGTGTCGTCCATGCAGTATTCCCACTACCCGTACTTGTTAATACTTGTCCCGAAGTACCTTGTGTAGGCGGCAAAGATAAAGTCAGTGAAGTTCCTCCTGACAAAGATGTCAAAGGAGACGTGACGTAATACGCATTCGTTCTGTTGTCAGGCGATAAGACCAGTGCGTCCGTAATCTCAAGTTGATTTTGAACACTCGACATATTGCAAAAGGATATATTGCTATAAGTTTTTACGTTTTATTTTATGCGAAATAAGAAGAACTTATTTATTATACGAGTTCCAGATAAGAAGATCTTCGAAGTACTGATACGTATCTAAACGTATACAAAAATGAAGCTCTTCTTATCTGGAACTCGTATATACATGTTCCATCCCAAACTCGTATTCATCTCTATGATTCTATTCTTTCTGGAGGTGCCATCGTTCGTCTTTTTACAGTTCTGGCGGGGGATCTTTGCGATTGTTCTGGCTGAGGCGTTACAGCCCTTGTGGCATAACTGATAACGTCCGTCATGAGCGAAGCCCATTGATAAGTGCGTGCTAGAGATTTTGGGACTCTTTCTGCTTTATCTAAAAGCGCATCGAATTTGGCTGTTAAGTATATATGAATGTATACCATGTATGCAAAGTGTGTTCCTAAGATACCTAACGCAAACCCCAACACGAAGGATGCTATAATTTCCATAAATCCTAACTAAAAGTTGACGTATGATAAGATATCCAATGCTGTAAGTCTATACAAGTTTGTGATAAGAAGAGCGTTATGCTTGTAGACGTTTAGATACGTATCTGTAATTTATGGATATTCTTATCTGGAGCTCGTATAGCAAGAATTTATTCTATAAATCCCAAAATTATATGTTTTATCACTCCCTAATTCACTCTTTGTTGTAGGTCTGTAACCATCTCTCTATGGTCTCCCGATATTTCTCCATCCCTTTATTGTATTCTACAGCGGCTTCAGGATTAAGAGGATTAGAAATGTCGGGTTCGAGAAGAAGATTACGAATAGAAGGAATTAACATTCGTACCGTACTCGAAATTGACCATTTATCTAAGCCAAGTGCTTCCTTACAGATATCTCCTTTGAAAGTAATGTTAGGATGAAAGATCTTAGTGTGAAATACGAATGATGGTGCGCTGTAAGGGTAATCACCTGGAAAGTTGATGATCACAACAAATTTTGCACCGCGATAAACAGATTCTTCTGGTGACGTTACGCATACATACCACCTATTCAATCCTACATCCGCATCAATTTCAATCTCCTCCAAAAAATCTGGAGGGTCATTAACAAGGTTATCGTACTCCCTTTGAATTCTTCTAGAGCTCATATTTTCAATCTTTGAGAGACTACGGTGTGAAGTTCTAAGAAGACATGATATTTTTTTATTTGAGAGAAGTAAAGAAGAAAGATGGCATATAATCGGGATAGGTGTCTGATTCCGACGGCATGGTGCGGTGATGGAAATATCCCAACGAATCCAGTAAATACAGAACGAACAAGTAGATATCACCACGTAGGTACACGCAGCGAGTGTATGCGCAAAGGTTTTGGAGCAGGATCAGCGCAAGAAAGAATAAAAGGATTACCGGCAAATTCGCTTCAGCGTATCAAGTATATCGGTCCACAGTACGAACAGAACTTTGCCACGAATAATATCCAACACATACACAACATTCAACAACTTGTTGACTACTCTGCAACACACAATCGTACACAAATCACAAGATTGCTAATGCGAGGATGTCGTAAAGTAAATGGTGTATTAGACCGTAGAGCATTCAATTCCGTGATTATGTTTTTAGATGATCATCACATAAACCATGCATCCCTACCGAGGTGCAAGAAAGTTAGAGTAGAATAAATGAACTTAGGCTTTGGTAAGCGGATATTTTCCCACAAAAATTTATTGTTTTTAAATATTTGTTTGTATTGCGCACAATTTTGATATGATAGTTTCATTCTTAACACCATTTAACAATAGGTTGAATAACGTAACTCTTTGATGAAAAGTACGCATATCACTCTTAAGTATAGCTATACATTCTTTTTTTTAAAACCGCATATAATTCTTGCTCTATCTGAGTTATCCTCGTAGTTTAGTCCTGAAATGTTGTTTCCCAATGCTGTAATTCCATGTATAAGATACGGGTTCACTTTGTTGAGCAGTAACATTTCTACCATCCGTCTATAAACATTAAAGTATTTTTCAACATCTTTTAGGGTATTGATGTAATAGTTACCGGCCAAGTGATGTATAATCGTACAAAAAAGGGGACCAAATTCAGTATTATCTAAAATAGTTCCATCACCGTTTAATTCGATGCCAAAATGTATTGCAATAAATACAATAAGTTCAAACGATCTATAATCTATCGTCATTATGGCTTTACGCAATCCATTGTAAATGAATTTTTGAATGGCCAATTTGATGCCAGCCTTATTTGAAAACTTTTCGTTCACATTCCAAGCCAGTATTAATTCCAATAGCTCTGAGTTATGAATACGCCAAAAAGATTTATCATAAGTCTGAAAGAGGATGTGCCCTATTTTTACTCGATTAATTCGCTCTATACCGGCATTTTTCGTACAACTTAAAAATGTACGAAATATAGGTACGTATGCAATCACATCTCGTTTAGGATATAAACAGTAAGTTTCGTCAATGACACGTAACAAAACTTTAGATTGAAGAGTTGAATTACACCCTAAAACTCTATTTCTACACCTTTTACAATCTCTAAATATAGTCCTAAAACTATTGTTAAGTTCATTCATCTTAGATATAATTTGTTGTATGAGAAATGTAATAGATTCAAGATTGTTCGTATTCAAGCACGTTTTATACATTCTATCGATGATACATCGTACTTTCTTGCTGAAAGATGTATAATTATTACGATGCTCGCCTTTTTCTGCATCAGAACAATCCACATGGTAATTTTTTTCATCAAAAATCATTTCTGAAAAAGTATGATACGCAAGACATTCAACAGTTCGGGAAAAATTATGACGTAATGCGTATATGATAGGTTGTAAAAAACGGTGTTGGCAATCGCTGCACAGTTTGTTTTCACATCTAAAATTCTTGCTTTCAGAATTTGGATACGTAAACACTTCTGTTTCCAAAAAGATCGCACGTGGCATGCGAATGCGAACAGAGTATTCAATAAGATTATTTAGAACCTCAAAATTGTCGTATAACGCTGCGACATCTATGGGTGACATCCCGTTGCTATTCCTGAAAAATACGATGTGATGATCTCTCGGGCCAAGTCGTTCTAATACGGTAGATAGAAATAGGTTGTCGCCATCTTTGGCAAATTGGTGGATGATTGTATTTGCTTCTTCATCAAGATTGAATACGATCTCGCGTGTTTGTTGCGGTTCTAATGATAAAAATTGATCGAGTGATAGCTGTCTATTACGACATAAAACTTTCATGAATTCTTTTGTATCCATTACTTTTTAACTACCTGGATTAAGAACTTTTTGTATGTTTGTAGTTTTTCGACTAATTTTTTTATTCTTGAAAAATAATTGCATTGAAAAATAAAGGTTAGCGTTGAAAAAAATATCTTCGTTACGAAATAATAACAATAATAAAATGCCCGGAAAACTCTCAACACCACTGATCGTTGGCATTGTAGTAGCAGTAGTACTTTTGGTACTTTACTTTTGCTATTGGCATAAACCTGCCAGTCAAAAGAGAGCTCCTTTGCGTGCCCCTTTACCTCCTCCGCCCCAACGCGAGAACTTTACAGCATTGGCTGCAGGTGCCATCGATAACGTTGGTTCTCTGTTAGACGATTCTTATCAACTCTTAACGGGTGCTGACAATGACGTTCCCGCCGTACATTACGCCGATCTAGTTGATCAGGGAGATCTCCCCAAAGAGATGCAACCTAAAAACGAAGTAGAGAACTTTAAGCCTATGGAACGTCTCGAGCGTATCCAAGGGAAAGGGTTAATGCCGCGAGTGAGTACTGCCGTTACACCTTATGCCGTTGATGTTGCAGATCCCGCCATTCATATGTTCATGGTGAATGCACCCAAAGCACAATCTGCTCTGAAGTCTAGATACAAGGATTACAGTCTCTCTTCGTTCATTCGTGGTGATATTCCTATCCAATACTTCCCCGATGTTCCTCTTATCAGCAAGACCGAACAAGGTGTGGACGACCTTCGTCTCGATGGTCTCTGTACTCCTTCCTTCAATGCATTGTACCAACACTACACCGGCAAAGCCTTCAAGAACTTGCCCGTGCATGTTGCCGGTGCTGGCCAAGCTGCTGGCTATGGCGGCGCTTCAAGTGGCGTCATTATGGATGGCTTCTAAATTTGCATTATCTCATTATCTTTTTCACTTTTCATAACGGACAAGTCGTTATGAAATTTCTAAGTCTAAATTCTTGTAGTCTTAAGATAAAAATTATACGATGGCTGCAAGAAGCGGACTAACTATTTCAAGAGACATTTCTCTTAACACCCTTACAGTTACAAAGTTATTTGTTGTGCCAGTTGTACCTAACCTTTCTGTTGTATCATCGACAAGTATTGGGTCTTTGGTGTATAACTTGTCAACGGGTGGATTATCTATCTATGGTTTAAATGGATGGTTACCCGTCGATGCACAAACGTCAAATCTTTCATTATCTGCTCTTGCAACCGGAGAGTCGATTGTGGCAAGTGGTACAGGGCCTAATATCACCGTCAAAGGCATTTCTGTAGGTGGTACTTTGAGTGCTGTAGATTCGGGAACAGAACTTGTTCTATCTACACCTTCATCCACTTACGTTGCAGGTACAAATATTTCCATTGCGTCAGGTATTATCTCGAATGCAGATCCACAGATTCAATATACTGCATCTAACGGTATCAATTTAACAGGTACAACATTCTCAAATACAGGGGTACTATCAATATCAGTAAATCCTAATAATACGTTAGCGTTATCAGGTACAGCGTCAGATCCTGTTTTATCCGCCAATTACCAAGCAGGTACTAACATCACCATCGTAGGGAATACGATTTCAAATTCCGCAGGTCCACCTAACGTATTATCTCTTACAGCAGCGAATAATACGCTTACGGTAAATAATGCTAGTCCTTCAAATCCTATTGTCAGCGGAAATTATGTTGGTAGTAACGGTATTGGAATTGTCGGCAATGTTATCTCCAACAACGCCGTATCCACCATTACCGCGGGGAACAGTACGATCATCATAGGAGGATCGGCAACGGTTCCAACGGTAAGGTGTAACTACACAGCCGGGTCGGGTGTCTCTATCGTAGGTAATGTGATCTCCTTGAGCGTTGTTGCTGTCACATCGGTTACCGCAGCAAATAATACCGTAGTCATTGGTGGAACGGCAGTTGCGCCTACCGTATCCGGAAATCTCCAAGCGGGTACGAATATTACCATTTCAGGAGGTAACACGATCAATAAAGTTCCATTTATTCTTAATTTAACAGCCGCGGATACTACGGTAGTTGTAGGAGGTACCGCTACCGCAAAAACAATTCAAGGTAACTATGTCGCTGGAACGGGTATGACTATCGTCGGTAATACGATATCTTATAATTCTGGTGTTGATACGGTAACTTCTCCAAATAGTACTGTCATAATCGGGGGTACGTCACTTAACCCAACAGTAAGATGTAATTACGTAGCAGGTACAAACATAGATATCACAGGCAATGTCATATCTCAGCCCGGCGTTCCTGTATCTTCAGATATCGTGTATTTCTGTCCTTTTGCACCCATGACCGGAACGGCAACATATGCGTTTGTGGAACATTCTTCTCAGATAAATTCATTCGTTATTCCCGGTGTTGGATCATATTAAGTGAAAAATTTGACATTCTATCTTTTATCATAACAAGAATAAAATTATAAGAAGATGAAAGGGGGCATTGTGTTAGTTGTTGTTTTGTGTATGTTGTTAGCATATCTTTACTTTAGCGC
>Ga0172372_10004293_pt1 | contig 20365 bp, 10 predicted proteins | sample LakKiv5m_2_FD_114544 | JGI IMG/M metagenome (GOLD analysis project Ga0172372, IMG submission 114544) | Freshwater microbial communities from Kabuno Bay, South-Kivu, Congo - kab_092012_9.5m | ecosystem: Environmental > Aquatic > Freshwater > Lake | place: Democratic Republic of the Congo...
AGGGTAAACACTGTCGCCAGACTATCGGCGTTGCGTACTGTTACCGTAAGCGATCCGACAGCAGCCCCATGCATGTGGTAGGCAAAATCAAACTCCGGAGAAAAGGTTCCGCTTAAATCCAGACAGCCAGAGCATATTCGGGCTTCGTCACCCGCAACAGAGCCGGAAGTTTCCATGTAGATGTACCCCCCGGTGCCATCGCCCGCGTCGCCAGAAGGCCCCGTTCCGGCTGAACTGGTCGCTCCAAAATTCACCTCAAAATTCAAGGCTGGAATCGGGTCTGACTGCCAGACACTAAATACTGTCTCACCATCGGCATAGCTGTTAAAATCATCCACATTGGGGCCGGCACTCAAATCAAAGGCAGAAGGCAAATTGCTGACAACTGCGTTGAGTGTGTCGTTGAATGGTTGTCCATCACTTCCTAATCCTGTCCATGCCTTCACGCTGTAATCGCCGTCCGCGCTCAGATCAGCGGCTGCAGCAAAACTGTACTCCATGGATGCTCCGGCTGGTAAAATGACCGCACCAATGTTCTCCGTAACGGAGACCATTCCCCCGGGACCGTCCAGCTGGTAAGTGACATCAAAGCCAGTCTGATCCGACGTACCATAGTTATCTATACGGATTTGAATGGACGCCGCCTCATTATCGTCGCATGACGTTACCGGAGCGATCAGGGCACTTACCCCAAGGTCATCAGGAATGGGGTTCACGATGGCCAGCTCATCCAGGGCAATATCGGCGTTGAAGGCAGAGCCGCTGGTGCCCACTTTCCCGACAATAACCAGTTCTATGGATTGCCCTAAAAAGGGTGTGAGCGACAAGGTATCATAAAGCCATGGGGCAGTGGAGGAGCTGTGCTGCGGACCTACGAAGCCGCCGATCGGCACTAAAACTCCTCCGGTATCGGCATAAACCGTAAGTGATCCTATAGTTGCGCCGTACATGTGGTAGGCATACGCGAAGTATGGGTCGGTGCCTGAGGTCAACGAAATGCACCCGGATCGCAAGACCGCTTCTTCTGAGAAGGCCATGTTGGATGCCTCCATGTACAGGTACCCCCCCGTTCCGTTCACATCGCCCGATGGACCGGTTGCCGTAGAAGGCGTCCCCCCAAAGTTTACCTGAAAGGGCTCCGCGGAGGAAGGGTCGTTCGCCCACTGCACAAAGGCGGTGGTTGCATCAGGGTAGCCGTCAAAATTTTCAAAGTCAGGCAGAAAAACACCGGGAACATCAAGGTTGAGCGAAAGCGTATCGTTTCCCGGAACCACGTCGGTGGCTAAATCGGTCCAGGCCAGGACGGTATAATTGCCCGGTACACTCAAATCGACGGGGATCGAAAAAAGGTAGTTAGCCACTCCCGAACTAGGAACTACCAGCGTACCTATGTTTTCCGTTGCCGAAAAAACGCCGGTCGGACCGCTTACGCGATACCCCACGTCAAAACCTGTCTGGTCGGTTAATCCCGGATTGCTGATCCGAAGCGTAATCGGCTCCGAAGGGCTCAGCCCACAAGCCGCCACGGGGGTGATCAGTGCATTGGCCGCAACGTCTGCTGCCACCGGATTTTCGATCAACATCTGGTCCAGGGCAATGTCCGAGTTGAACGCGGAACCCGTGGTTCCAATCTGCGCCTGCCAGCGCAGTTCAACCCTTCCCCCGCTGTATGCGCTCAGGTCCAGGGTATCGTAACGCCAGGCTTCTGCATTGGAGGCTTGTTGTTGCCCGACAAACAACGAAAGCGTATCAACCTGGCTGCCCTGGTGCGCTGTAGTGAGTAAAAAACCTGTGCCATCGCCGTACATATGATATGCATAAATGGCCCTTGGCGAAGTACCGGCGCTTAGGTCAAGGCAGCCGGAACTGAGCACCGCAAAGTCTCCGGCTACTGCCGGAGATGAGGACTCTATGTAGAGGTAGTTTCCCACACCTCCTGCAGCAGCGGATGGTCCGGTTGAAGCGGAAGGCGTAGCCCCGGTCCAGGCGCGAAAATTCAAATCATCGCTGCTGAGATTGACCAGACCGGAGGTAAAAATCGTGGCTCCAGGTACATAAAATTCGAACTGATCCACGAGCGGCAAAGAACCCGCCACGATCGAAGTGACGGCCAGGGCCAGGGAGTCATTTCCCGGATCAGCATCGGCTGGCAGAAGGGTCCTGGCAGCGATGGTCCAAGAGGAAGCGCCGGAAAGATCAGTAAGCGCGGCAAACGTGTACGGCACGGATGCGCCGGCGGCAAGTGAGCCACTAAACGTCTCAACGGGACCAGCCACACCATCGATAAAATAGACCAGATCAACGGCGCTAACCGCGTCTGGCCCAAAATTGTGCAGCTGAACCGTAACCGCTTCCGCAGGACTAAATCCACATGCAGAAACAGGAGAAAGAATGGCGGTAATTCCGACATCCGATGCCCGGAGCGCCCCGGTAAAGGGGATTAGGAAAAGGAACAAAGAGGTGGTAATCCGGAACATAAAATAAAACTTAAAGCATGAAAATAGAAAAAAAGCCCGCCAATCCTGAGGATTGACGGGCTTTTAGGAAGACAAGTTATAAACAGCGGCTGTTCTACTGCTTAAACACGCGGGCTATGGCCGATTGATTGTCGGAACGAAGCTCGAGCAGATAAGACCCTTCCGCAAGGGCGGCAACATTGATGTTGAAGTTCCAACCACCTGCCGCAATGACCTCGGAACCGCCAGCCACCTGACGACCGCTGACGTCGTAAAGCACCCATGTCAACTCTTCGGAAGGAGCATAAGTTCCACTGACCTGAACCCAATTGCTTGTGGGATTGGGGAACAAGACCAGATCTTGTCCGATTTGCGGACCATTAAGGCCAGAGACTACGATGGTAACCTGCAACGTAATGATGCTGGTACCGCACTCATTCTCTGCCGTCAGGGTAACCTCATAGGTGCCTGGTCCGGCAAACTCATGCGATGGATCGCGTTCATCGGAAGTCCCTCCATCTCCATAATTCCAGCTCCATGCCGTAGAAGCCGGACTGGCGTCAAAGAAGTATGCGGTATTGCCGGAAGCCGTCCACAGGAAGTTTGCGGTAGGTCCGTCGACAATGTTCAGCAACACTTCATCCGTAGAAGGACAACCGTAATCCGGGACAGAAACTGTGACCGAGTAAGTACCGCTGGTAGTTACATCAATGGTCTGTGTCGTTGCACCCGTGCTCCACAGGAATTCCAGACCGGGGTTGCCGGCATCCAGCAATGCACCTTCGCAGAAGTCCCGGTCAATGCCAAGATCAACCGTCGGGAATTCGATCACCTCGACGACAATGGTATCGGTGCCACTGAACCCGTTGGCGTCCGTGACTTTGCACCAGTAAGTACCGCCTGTGGACACCGTGATAGTCGGTGTACCGGCTCCCGTGTTCCACTGATAGGTACTGCCGACAATGCCTGGACTCAGCACGATGGAACCACCGGCACAGAAGGCAGTATCGCCGCCGAGATCAGGTGCCGGGGCATCCTGGATTCCGAGGTTGTCAATGCCAATACCGTCAAAGGAGCCAAAGCCATCGGAAGCAAAGGCAATCCGGAGACGAACATCGGAAAGCCCGGCCAGACCATCGAGGTTGTGCTGCGCACGGACCCAGGTGAACGAACCATCGGAGGCACCAATGTTTCCTGACCAGCCCGGTGCCGGGAAGGGCTCATCGCCCGGGGCACTCCCGATGCTGCTGTAGTTGTACCAGTTGATCGGCTCGCCGAAGTTGCCGACCCGTGCCCAGGAAGCACCACCATCAACCGTGTACTGCATAATGGCCCCATCCGTGGGCCCGAAGAAGAAGCCCGATTCCACTTCCCACCAGATGTCCAGCGCTACTGCGGGATTGGACATCGAGCTGAAGTCGAAACAGGGGCTGATGATGAAGGAGCGCTCGTTGTTGTTGTAAGGACCGTCCAGATTGGTTACCCAGCTGTTCGAACCGGTTTCAGTACCAGCAACGATGACCGGACCAACCGGCAGGCCAAGTTCCCAGCTGGAGGCCGTTCCACCCGTTGTCCAGCCGTGAGCCGGCGTCTCAAAATCCTCGCTGTAAGGGAAGGAAGAGATAACCGGAACATTCGTGACCACGCTGGTCAGACTGTCGTTGAAGGATGACTCATCGCCTACTAAAGCCGTCCAGGTTTCAATGGTATAAGGACCGATGGCCGATAGGTTGGCGGGGGTGGCGAAGGTGTAGTTGGCCAAAGAAAGTGCTGGAATAGTGCCTGTGAAGGTCTCCGTCACTACAGGACCACCATTAACCCGGTAGCGAACCGGGAAACCGCTTTGGGGAGCTGTTCCTTCGTTCTCAATGGTGATGGTAATGGTCTCTGCAGCGCTCAGTTCGCAGCCATCAACCGGATCGATCAGGGCCAACGCAGCCAGGTCAGCAGCCGGCTTGTCCCGGATGATGAAGTTGTCAAAGGCAATACCATCCTGAGTCACGCTCCCGTCTGAGCCAAAGTTGACCCGGAAACGAACCGAAGGCGCACCGGCCAGACCAACCAGATCCTCTTTGGCACGCACCCAACCACCGGAAGGAACACCGAACAGACTGGACCAGCCTTCAAACGAAAACGTGTAATCCAATCCACTTAAGAAGGTGTTGTTGTACCAGTTTTCACTGGTGGGTGAGCCCACGAACCCGATGGTGTTCCAGCTCAGCCCGTTGTCCGTGCTGTACTGGATGTTGGTTCCGTCGAAGTTGCCTTCCGCATCGTACCAGATGTCCAGAATCATTTCAGGGGCAAGCAAAGTGCTGAAGTCGAAACAGGGACTCAGCACCCAGCCTTCCTCATTGTTGTTGTAGGAACCGGTAAGGTTAGTCATCCAGCTGTTAACACTCGTTGGAGTTGCTGGCGGGGGTGTATTGATGACAAAACTGGCCGGTGTTCCCAACGCCCAGGTGCTGTTGGCCACGTTAATGGCCGCCCAACCCGAAGGGCCGGATTCGAAATTCTCGACGTAGGGGAATGAACTTACGGTAGGCACGTTATCGACGCTGACTGTCAGCGAATCGTTGTAGGTTGCCAGATCGCCGACCAAGTCTGTCCAGACTTCGATAAGGTGCAGGCCTGGACCGCTGAGGTCTGCTGTCGTGGTAAAGACAAAGTTGACTTCGGCCCCAGCAGTAATCACTCCCGGGAAAGCCTGGGTAACCACGGAGCCGCCATCGACCCGGTAGTTCACGTTAAAACCACTCTGGTCCAGGGATCCGGTGTTTTTAACGATGGCCTCCACGGTCTCTGCATTGCTTAGCCCACACTGCGAAACCGGACCAACCAGTTCAATGACGGACACGTCCACCGGCGGCTTGTCAAACACATGGAAATCGTCAATGGCGATAAAGTGTTCAAACCAACCGTTGTCGCTGGAGGCGCGGAACCGCACGCGAATGTCGGAGCCGTAAGGAGCCAGACTGATTTCCTTTTCCTGCCAGTCGTTGATTTCAGTACCAATGGGTGGAATGACGTCCAGGAACCAGGTACCGCCTGACTGAATGTCAAGGTGCAATTCGTTGACAAATTCAGGGGTGATTCCATCGTTGGCTTCACGGCTATGGTACCAGAAGGACAGGTAAGGAGCAAAAAGCGGTGCCACGTTGATACAGGGGCTGGTCATTTCAATGCTTTCCTGCTCACCCCAGTCGCTGACATAGGCAAAAAAGCCTGAGCCCGTGGTGTGGTCTTCGGTTGGGCCCGTGCCAAAAGGACCGGGTGCACCTGTGGTAAAGAACCAGTCTTCGAAACCTCCGTCAAAGGGATCATTAAACCATCCTGGAGGGGTAAAAAATCCGCCATCAAAAGTCCCCAGGTAGGGAGCGGCAATGCTGGCAAAACTCTCTACCAACACCGTGCTGGTGTCGTTTTCGAGGAAACCATCGCCTGCAGCAGCGGTCCACGCGCTGATTTCATGAAAACCAGGGCCGCTTAAATCGGCTGGGGTGGCAAAGGAAAAAGCAAAAGACTCGCCGGGATTCAGCGTGCCCGGGAAAGACTCCGGACCACTTACCAGACCATCCACCGAAAAGAAGAGGTCAAAACCGGACTGGGGAAGGGTCCCCGTGTTGGAAACCGTTACATTCAGTGTTTCGGCGGCCCCGAGGCTGCATCCACTCAGCGGAGAAACAATCTCCGAGACCTGGACATCAACCGGTGGCGGTTGGAAGAGCAAAATGTTGTCTACGGCAATCCACCAGCCCCAGCAACCGAACCCGTCGTCGTAAGTCATGCGGATCTGGAAGTTGGCATTGATGTAGGGCGTCAGGTCAAGATCGGCGTGCGGATAAGCTCCGGTGGCGGCATCGCAACCCCAGAAACCACAGTCGTCCACATCGACAAAGAAAACCTGCTGCCAGGCGGCGCCGTCAAAAACCTCTACCGAGAAGAATTCGGTGCCACAAGCGGAGAGGAAATTGTAATCAAACTCCATCCGCACCACGGTGTACGGCGAAAGATCCACCACCGGACTGGTTAAGACCGAGGTGAAGGCAGGCGACCCGGAACCATTGGCATCATCATCGATAAACGCCATATTCGTTCCGTCAATACTGGAACTGCCGCCAAAGAAATCAATATCTGTGCCGGAAAACCAGCCAAGACCCGAGCCGCCGGATTCCGTCCAGCTTCCGAGGCCTGCGTCAAAATTTTCCGTCAAAATGACCTGCGCCTGCGCGCCAACGGCCAGTACAACGGCACAAAAAAGCGTAATGATGTGTTTCATGATGGGCTACTTGGTGGAGTATACGGGCTGTTCGTAAGCGGATTAACTCGATTCCTAATCCATTCAAAGATAAGGAAGCAACTGAATTCGAGGAAGTTCCCCTTGAATTTGATCAAAACTGTGGAAAACAAGCGAAAAAACAGGCCATCGGCAAAAAAATTCAACCCGTTAACGGGCAAATGCCAGCGCCGGCTTCCCGGCTTTCCCGTCAGCCCCGTAGGCGTAAAAGCCTTCCGATGACTTGACCCCCAGCTTGCCGGCCGTGACCATGTTCACCAGCAAGGGGCAAGGAGCGTACTTGGGGTTGCCCAGGCCGTCATGCAGCACGCGCAGAATGGACAAACAGACGTCCAGCCCAATGAAATCAGCCAGTTGAAGCGGTCCCATCGGGTGCGCCATGCCCAGCTTCATGACCGTATCAATCTCTTCGACCCCGGCCACCCCTTCGTGCAGGGCAATAATGGCCTCGTTGATCATGGGCATCAGGATGCGGTTGGCCACAAAACCCGGGAAATCGTTGACCTCCACCGGATCCTTGCCCAGCCTGCGGCTCAGCGCCATAATGCCTGCGGTAACCTCGTCCGTGGTGGCGTAGCCGCGGATAACTTCCACCAGCTTCATCACGGGCACCGGGTTCATAAAATGCATGCCGATGACCTTTCCGGGGCGTCCGGTCGCCGCGGCAATCCGGGTAATGCTGATGCTGGACGTATTCGAAGCCAAAATGGCATGCGCAGGAGCCGCGGCATCCAGTTCCGAGAAAATGCGCAGTTTCAGCTCTACCCGCTCGGTGGCCGCTTCCACCACCAGATCGGCCTGCGACACCCCTTCGGCCAGATGGCTCGTCGTGCGCAACCGGGACAGCGTGGCCGTCCGGTCCTCCGCGCTGATTTTCTCCTTGGCCAGCATGCGGTCCAGGTTGCGCGAAATGGTGCTCATGCCGCGCTCCAGCGCCGCAGCATCCACATCAATCAGGGTCACGTCAAAGCCGTTCATCGCAAAGACATGGGCAATCCCATTGCCCATGGTTCCGGCTCCGATCACGGAAATCTTCTGCATCTGGTGGTGTTTATCGGCGGTTTTGGCCACCGCAAAAGGTTTTTATCGGGCGAAGGGCTTGCGCCGCGTTCCACGGCCCCTTCCCCCGTTTAATACTGTTCGTGTTCACCCGGAAAATCGCGCGACTTGACGTCCTGAATATAGTGTTCAACAGCGTTTCGAATGTCCTCAAACAGGTTCATGTAGCGCCGCAAAAAGCGCGGGTTGAAATCCTTGTTGAGCCCCAGCATGTCGTGCACCACCAGGACCTGGCCGTCCACCTCGCCCCCCGCCCCGATGCCGATGACGGGGATGCGCAGCGCCCGCGCCACTTCCCCCCCCAGCCCCGCGGGGATTTTCTCGAGCACCAGCGCAAAACAGCCCAGTTTCTCGAGCAGTTTGGCGTCTTCTAAAAGCCGCTCGGCCTCCTGTTCCTCGCGCGCGCGCACCGAATAGGTACCGAACTTATAAATACTTTGCGGCGTCAGGCCCAGGTGGCCCATCACCGGGATACCGGCAGACAGAATTTTGTTGATGGCCTTAGCCACCTCGCGCCCCCCTTCCAGCTTGACGGCGTGCGCGCCGGCCTCTTTCATGATGCGGATGGACGACTCCAGCGCCTTCATGGGGTTGCTCTGGTAGGTCCCGAACGGCAGGTCCACCACCACCAGCGTGCGCTGAATGGCCCGCACCACCGACGCTGCATGGTAAATCATCTCTTCCAGCGTAATGGGCAACGTGGTCTCGTGCCCTGCCATGACGTTTGACGCTGAGTCGCCGACCAGCAGAATGTCGATACCCGCGGCGTCCAGAATGCGGGCCATGCTGAAATCATAGGCCGTCAGCATCGAGATTTTCTCGCCGTTGTCCTTCATTTCCTGGAGCACATGCGTGGTAATCCGCTTGTATTCGTTGCCTTTGGCTGCTGACATATCGGGGGAAGGGCTAAAGTGGCTTCCTGCAACCGCGTTGCGGGATTGGCTCAAAAGTAGGCAAATCGAAGGTTCTGGAACAGGTGGCCCTAATCATTGTCCTGACCAAAGCTCCGTGCCGGGAGGACGGCAAAAGCGGGTTAATTTTGCACAGCCGCTTCTCCCTGAAGCCGCCCAAACTGCACTACGATGAAAAAATACATACTTATTTTTTTAATTATATTGCTCGGAGCCGGTGGTTTTATCGGGTATAAATTCTACCAGAAAAAAACCACGGTGGAGCAGTTCGTCATCCTCGACTACCCGGAGGGCATGACGAATACCCAGGGCATGCTCGCCATTCTGGACATTAAAAGGAAGGAGTTCCAGGACCCCCGGAACTTCTACGCCAACACCCGGCATTTTGATTACCTGAACAAGCAAAAACCGCCCAAGGATTTTGAAAAGCACCTGAACTGGGACCGCCGCCGGGCCCACCAGGCGCTGAACTGCGGCAAGGTAGAAGAAGCCATCACCATCGCCAAAGCGGCCGTCCAGCGCATGGACGCGCAGCAGTACAAAGGACCGGAAGCCCTTCCCCTGTTGGAACAGCTGGGCATTTGCTACTTCCGCCTGGGCGAATTGCAGAACTGCCTGACCAACCACAACGCCGAATCCTGCATTCTGCCCTTCAGCGACAACGCCGTGCACCGCAACCAGGACGGGTCGCGCAACGCCATTGAGGTGTACAGCCGCATCCTGGAGATGGATCCGGCCAATTCCCATGCCCGCTACCTGCTTAATCTGGCCTACATCACCCTGGGCGAATACCCGGCGGCGGTGCCCGGCAAGTACCTGATTGACCCGGTCAAACTGTCGCAGGGTTCAGACCTGCCGCGCTTCAAGAACATTGCCGGCATGCTCGGCGTGGACTGCTTCAGCACCTCCGGCTCGGCCAACATCGACGACTTTAACGGCGACGGCCACCTGGATATCTTTTGTTCGGGTTTCGGGCTCACCGAACAGGCACAACTGTTCTTTGCCGACGGCAAAGGTGGCTACCGCGAAGTGACCGAACAGGCCGGACTCAAAGGGCTTCCCGGCGGCCTGAACACCACCCACGCCGACTACGACAACGACGGCGACCGCGACCTGTTCATCCTGCGCGGCGGCTGGTGGAACCGCTTCGGCCACGTGCCCAATTCGCTGCTGCGCAACAACGGCGACGGCACCTTCACGGACGTGACCAAAGAGGCCGGGCTGCTCAGCTTCTACCCGACCCAAACCGCCACCTGGGCCGATTTTGACAACGACGGCTGGGTGGACGTGTTCATCGGCAACGAGTCGTCCAAATTCACCAAAAACAACCCCTGCGAACTGTACCGCAACAACGGCGATGGCACATTCACCAACGTGGCCAAGGAGGCTGGTGCAGCGCTGAAAGGCTACGTCAAAGGCGTCAACGCCGGAGACTACGACAACGATGGATTTGCCGATATCTACATTTCGGTTTACCACGGCGAAAACTTCCTGCTGCACAACACCACAAAAAAGGGCGGCAAGATTTCGTTTGAAGACGTGACTGCCAAAGCGGGCGTGGCCAAACCGACCGACAGCTTCCCCGTCTGGTGGTTTGACTACGACAACGATGGTCGCCTGGACCTCTGTGTGCTCAGTTTTAGTAACACGCCAGCCATGAACCACGCTGTGGCCGAGGAATTCATCTCCGGCAAGCTGGAGTTTGAAACCTCGCGCATTTACTGGAACAAAGGCGACGGCACCTTCCAGGACCGCACGGATGAGCTGGGCATGAACACCATGCTCATGAGCATGGGCAGCAACTACGGCGACCTCAACGGCGACGGCTGGCTCGAGTTCTTTGTAGGGGTGGGCAACCCCGATTTGACCGCACTCTTTCCCAACCGCATGTTCCTGAGCCGCGAAGGCAAACGCTTTGAAGACGTGACCATGGACGGCGCTTTCGGCCACCTGCAGAAAGGCCACGCCATCGTTTTTGCCGACATGGACAACGACGGCGACCAGGACGTGTACGCCAACATGGGCGGCGCCCTGGAAACCGACTTTTTCCAGAACGCCCTGTTTGAAAACCCGGGTTTCGGGAACAATTGGGTCACACTGCGCATGGAGGGCAAAAGCAGCAACCGCGATGCGGTCGGAGCCCGAATCAAACTGACGTTGCGCGACAGCACGGGCGCTACCCGGGAACTGCACCGCCACGTGTCGTCTGGTCCGAGTTTCGGGGGCAGTTCCTACCAGGAAGAAATTGGCCTGGGCAAGGCCGACACCATCCTGCAGGTGGAGATTTTCTGGCCGGTTACCGGGCAAACCCAGCGCATTAGCGGCTTGCCTAAAAACCGGATTCTGCGCATCGTAGAGGGCGAAAAGACCTGGCGCGAAGAGCCAGTGCCTGCCTTTATTTTTGGCGGAGTCCCGGTTCCGGCAGCCGGAAGCGATACGCTGCTTTTGTCCGGGGCTGAAGCAAAGCCCTCTTCACCTACCAATCACCACGGCCACCATCACTAAACATCGGTTTCGCTATGCTCCCCGTTGGCTCGCAGTCGTTGGGGTCCTGCTGTGGTCCTGCAGCAACGAGATCGATTTGTTTGGCCCCCCGGAGGAAACGCCCGTGGTCTGGTCGCTGCTGAACCAGCAGGATAGCCTTCATTATGTTCGCCTGCAGCGCAGTTTTCAGTCGGAAGGGGTGAGCGGTCTGGTCAGCGCCGGCGACCCCAATAAGATTTATTATCCTGCCGATTCCGTGCGCGTGGAACTGGGCGAATGGATTGGCGGGCTCGAACAGCGGAGCTGGGTTTTGGAAAGGGTCATCGGCGACAGCCTGGGCCTGCCCAAAGAGACCGGCCTGTTTGCGGACACCCCAAACGTGCTGTACCGTTTCCGGGCCACCCTGAACCCGAATGCGGAGTACCAACTTCGCGTGGAGCGCCTGGGCCCTTCCACCGAATACCCCGCGCGCACCAGCCTGGTGGCGCCGTTTCCGCTGTATTATGGAAACAACCCCGACGTGCCGGTCGATTACGCCGATACCGGCAGCTTCAACGTGCTGTGGGCCAGCGCGCGCGGGGGCCGGCTCTACGACGGATTTTTCAGCCTTCGCTACCAGGAGCGGGGTGGAGGCAGCTGGCAGAACCGGCAGGTGGAATATCCCATTTTCCGCAACCAGGTGCTGCTGAGCAGCGAGGGTCCGGTGCTGATGCAGGTCCGGGTGCAAAACTTCATCTTTTTTACCGGGCTGCGCAGTGCGCTGGCGCCCCTTCCCCCGGGAAGCCGCCGTTTTGTCGGTCTGGACTTGCGGATTTTGGCGGCCGGCGAGGAAGTGTACCTGCTCTACCTGAACAACCAGGCCCTGCTCGGAATTTCCGCCTTGTACATCACACCGACCTACAGCAACCTGCAGGGTGGGCTGGGCATTTTCAGCAGCCGCAGCATCAGTACTTCTGCCGACATCCCGCTGACCCTGGCCACCCTTGATTCCCTGGCCTGCGGCGGCATCACCCGCCAACTCGGGTTTGAGCGGCCGGAGGGCCTTGTCGGCGCCTGTCCCTGAGGGGGGAAAACACCGGGAAATGCTCCCAGTGTCGTATTCATGACAGCGCGGTGACCCAAAAGCCCGGGTCGCGGGCTGCCGTTGCGGCGGGAAAATCGGTATTTTCGCCCGGCATGAAGAAAATTCGCTTGGCAGCAGGCATGCTCCTGCTGGCTTCTGTGTTCGCCGTGGGCGGCTGCTCCACCGACCTGGACCTCAACGCTGATTTCGTGGAGACCCCGGTGCTGTTCGGTTTGCTGGACGTAGCCGAAGACACACATTTTATCCGCATCAACCGGGCCTTTCTGAAAGAGGGCGAAAGTGCCCTGCTGCTCGCGCGAGACCCGGCCGAAATCTACTACGGTCCGGGCCTGCAGGTGCGGATAGAGGAATATAACGGCAGCAGCCTGGTGTCGTCCAAACCGCTTGTGCTGGTCAACGGAGACAGCCTGGGACGAAGCAAGGAGATCGGGGATTTTGCCGAAATTCCGAACCTGCTGTACCGCTATGTCGGCACCCTCAATCCGGACCGCCGCTACAAAATCGTGGCCGAAGACCCGACGTTGGATATTCTGGTCAGCGCGGAAACGGACATCCTGGACAACTTCAGTGTCGTGCGACCGACGCCCACCCCCACCCTTTCTACTTCCATCAGCTTTGCTTCGCTGGCCGATTACCAGGTGCGTTGGAACAATGCCGTCGGCGCCAAGGTGTACGAGATGCACATGCGGTTCTACATCAAAAAGGTGGACGCCAACGACATCAGCATTTCGCTCGGCGACACGGTGTACGACTGGGAAGTGTTTGACCAGGAACTGGTCGATAACCCCCTGCTGGCGTCGGCCCTGGATTATGACATTTCCCGGCCAGGCTTTTACGGCTTTTTGCGCGCCGCCGCCAACCCCGAACCCGGGGTAATCCGCATCGTGGACTCCGTGGACTTCCAGTTTTACGCCGGCGATCAGGAAATGTACAATTACATTCTTTTTGGCAGCTCGCAGCTCGGCATCACGGCCGACCAGATCAGCGCCACCTACACCAATGTCGAAGGGGGACTGGGGCTCCTGGCCAGCCGCCATCTGGAAACCACGCCCAAGTACAAGTTCAACAACCAGACGCTGGACAGCATTGGGTGCGGCTCCATTACCGGTGGCCTGAACTACGCCTCCAGCGGCGACTCGCCTTTCTTTCCGTTTTGCCCCTGAGGTTCTGCCCCTGAGGCAGCCCAACCCGCCGATTTGGCGCATTTTCCGCCCCTTTGTCAGCCAAAAAGGCCATTTTGCGGGTCTTGGTGGATGAAAATGGCACATTCCCGTGCTTGGCACAACCCTTGATCAAAGATTGTGGCGGACATAAATGCCTCCATCAGGAGGTCCCGTCAACCCTTTCAACCGCAGAAACTTTCCGAGAGACATGAGCAAAATTATTGGCATAGACCTGGGCACCACGAACTCCTGCGTGGCGGTCATGGAAGGTTCAGAGCCCGTAGTCATCCCGAACGAGGAAGGCCGCCGAACCACTCCCTCTGTTGTGGGCTTCCTCGACAACGGGGAGCGCAAGATTGGCGATCCCGCCAAACGCCAGGCCATTACCAACCCCACCAAGACCATTTCGTCCATCAAGCGTTTCATGGGCAACCGGCATTCGGAAATCGGCCGGGAGTTGTCCATGATCAGCTACCAGGTTGTGCGCGGCGACAACGACACAGCCCGCGTTCAAATCGGCGACCGCCAGTACACGCCCCAGGAGATTTCAGCCATGGTGCTGCAGAAACTCAAGAAAGTAGCCGAAGATTACCTTGGCCACGGGGTTACCGAAGCCGTCATCACAGTTCCCGCCTACTTCAACGACTCCCAGCGCCAGGCCACCAAAGAAGCGGGCGAAATTGCCGGGTTGAAGGTTCGGCGAATCATTAACGAACCTACGGCCGCCGCGTTGGCCTACGGGCTGGACAAGCGCAGCCGCGACATGAAAGTGGCCGTGTATGACCTTGGAGGCGGCACCTTCGACATCTCCATCCTGGAACTGGGCGACGGTGTCTTTGAGGTCAAATCCACCAACGGCGATACCCACCTGGGTGGCGATGACTTCGACCACGTCATCATCAACTGGATGGCCGACGAGTTCAAGCGCGAAGAGAACATTGACCTGCGCAAGGACCCGATGGCGTTGCAGCGCCTGAAAGAAGCCGCGGAGAAAGCCAAAATCGAGTTGTCGTCCTCTACCGAAACGGAAATCAACCTGCCCTACATCACGGCCGTGGACGGTGTGCCCAAGCACCTGGTCAAGAAACTGAACCGGGCCCGCTTCGAGCAATTGAGCGACGAACTGGTGGAGCGCACCATCAAGCCCTGCGAAAGTGCCCTAAAAGACGCAGGCTACAGCAAATCCGACATTGATGAGGTCATTCTCGTCGGCGGTTCCACGCGTATTCCCCGGATTCAGGAGCGCGTTGAACAGTTCTTTGGCAAAAAGCCTTCCAAGGGCGTTAATCCGGACGAGGTGGTGGCCATCGGTGCCGCTATTCAGGGCGGTGTGCTTTCCGGCGATGTCAAGGACGTGCTGTTGCTCGACGTAACGCCCCTTTCCCTCGGCATTGAAACCCTGGGAGGGCGCTTTACCCGCCTGATTGAGAGCAACACGACTATTCCTACCAAAAAGTCTGAAGTGTTCTCTACGGCTGCGGACAACCAGCCCTCCGTGGAAATCAATATCCTGCAAGGCGAGCGCGCTATGGCCAACGACAACCGGTCCATCGGCCGCTTCCACCTGGACGGCATCCCGCCAGCTCCCCGCGGTGTTCCGCAGATCGAAGTCACCTTTGACATTGATGCGAACGGTCTGCTGCATGTGAGCGCCCGCGACAAAGGCACAGGCAAAGAGCAAAGCATCCGCATCGAGGCCTCTACGGGCTTGTCCGAAGAGGAAGTGCGCCGCATGCGCGACGAAGCCAAAGCCAACGAGGCCACGGATAAAGAAGCCAGTGCCAGAATTGACAAGCTCAACCAGGCCGATGGGCTCATCTTTCAGACGGAAAAGCAGCTTCGCGAGTACGGCGACAAACTGCCAGCTGATAAAAAGGCGGTCATCGAAAGTGCTGTAGAGCGCCTGCGCGAAGCGCACAAAGCGCAAGATCTGGGCGGTGTGGATGCCGGCATGAAGGCGCTCAACGATGCCTGGAACGCAGCCAGCGAAGACCTTTACAAAGCCAGCCAGGGCGGTCCTACCCCCGGAGCGGGCAACAGCGGGGCACAATCCGGTGCCGGAGGTGCTTCCGGTGCTTCCGGAGCCTCCCAGACGGAGCCCGCCGAAGACGTTACCGACGTGGAGTTCGAAGAAGTGGACGGGAAGTAAACCTTGCCCTCGCCAGACTCCAGGCTCCTATTACCCAACCCCTAAGAAAAAAAGCCTTGTTGCGAAGCGCAACAGGGCTTTTTCGTGCATGGACCCTTCCACGCAAGAGGGTTCATCGACTGTGTAAAGGAGCCTCCTCCGGAATCCTAGCCTACCAAAAATAGTGCGCTAGCGCATCACGGGAATTTGTCGGGTGCCCAGGTGTTCCCCCTTCGGACCGCTAAAACGGAGCCAATAGGTACCGGCTGGGAGATCATTCAGCGGCACAGTTCCCGTGGACTGCTGTGCCGTTCCAAAAGAAAGGTCCTGAAACACCAAGCGACCGGTATTGTCGTAAAGCTGCACGGAGACGGAGCGGGGAGTCTCCTGACCCTGAATCTGCCGGGTCAGCGATGTGCTGGCCGGTATGGGGTAAACCTGAAGGTTTTCGGCACTCCACTGCGGATCATCGATGGACGTCGGTGTTTCAATTTTGGGTCCCAGCTCGACTTTGTCCAAAATCAGGCGGCTACCTACCGGATACTCCTCATAAAAAGGCTCGTTGCGGACCCCGGAATACACCGCCATGCGAATCTTGTCGGGCTCCGCATTGGTAAAATAGACGAGTTCCAGGTTCATGGGCTGAAACTGCTCCATAACGGTGCCGCTTTGAAACTCGCCATAGGCGACCACCATTTTTCCCCCGCCCTCCAGGCTCTTGGAAAGCTCTGCGACCACGCGAAAAGAATCTTGCAAAACCGGGTAGTATTGGTAGTAGGCTGTCAAAAACTCCGGTCTTTCGGTAAAGGGCAATCCTGGAGTTACCAAAGACAAGTCAGATGGGTTGACGTAGAGGTCCCCAAGGACAGCCATACCAGGTACCAGATAGCAGATGCCGGAGTCGGCATCGCAAAACTTTCGGGTTTGCGCTTGCAAGGCATACAAACCGTCTATCTCGCTGGGTACGCGTTGTACGGTAAAATCTGTATAGCCCAGAAGGTGGTGAATCTCGTTAAGCGAGGACCACTGATAGGGATTTTCGAAGATGGAATCCGTCGAATCCCAAGACTCAAAGTCCCCATAAGGAACCTGGGCCTTCAGAGAGGCCATGGGGAGAGCCAGCAAGACGAACGCCCGAGCAAAGGAGTGAAACATGGTGGACCATTTGAACATGTAGCAAAACAGTTATACCGCAAAAAATCCTCCCTTGTTGCATGTCGACTGTATAAATCCTCCCTGTAATCCACAGGAAAGATACGACGAGAATTGGTTAGTTGTGCCGGGTACTAAAAATTAATTGACAGATTATCAATGCTTTGTATGCATAGGAGTAAAAATACAGCAGCTCTTCCTGGCCGGTTTTTCTCCCAAACAAAAACCAGGATTTGTGGATAACTTTTGTGACTCAGTCACTTGCAGGCCAGGCTCGCGGCCGAGTCCCAGGCTCATGGCCGAATCCCAAACTCATAGCCGAGACGGCCGTGCTACTGGTACCAGGTGCGGATCACCCCCAAAACCTCTTTTCCCTGCGGCGTGTAATCGCGGTCGTATTCCTTCAGACGGCTGTCCTGGTCCAGGTACCATTTCCAGAGGAAGCCTCCGGCAAACCATTCCTGAGTCCAAAAGGTCTGGTAGAGCGCCTGGTAGGCCAGCCGCTGCGCCACCGGATCGGCGGGAAGGCGATCCAGCTGGTTCTCCAGTTTCCAGGTTTGCCAGGTATTTCCTGGCACGCTCAGGTAGCCGTATTCGGTAAAAAGCACAGGCTTCCCGACTTGCTGTTGAACAGCAACCATGCCTTGGACATGAGGCTCCCATGCAGCCAACAGGGCTTCTAACGCGGCTTGCTCGCTGTCCTTCGGTACTGGCCGGTTGCCGGCCTCGCGCGAGGTAGGCTTAGCGGCCTGAGTTAAAAGCTCGTCGCCGGCTTTCAAGGGAAAATAGGCATCGATCCCGATGTAATCCAGCTCGCGCCAAAACGGGATGTTCTGGTAATTGTCCCAATTGGCGGCATAGGTCAGCGGGCCATCATACACTTTGCGCACCGCTGCGATGAGCTGAGGCCAATACGCCGGCCGTTCCCGTACGGCCCGTTCCGTTTCCGTCGAAAGGCAAAAAAGATCTGCGTCCAGCGAATCCGCTAACTGCGCAAAACGCAATATGTAGCGGGTGTAGGCCCGCTCCCATTGTTCCCAGTCCTCTTCCCGGTCAAATCCGTACTCGCCGATCCAACCACCGCGCACTACCCAGACATGGGGTTTGAGCATCACCCGCATGCCTTGCTGCCGGGCCATTTGAACCTGCGCAACCACGCCTTCGCTGCGTTCGCCCCACCACTGACCGGACGCATCGAAGTGGACGGCCGGATCATCCGGAAAACAGAAGGCATAAGGAATGACGCTCACCCAGTCTGCGGCGGTCTGGGCCTTCAATTGGGGGAAGGTCCCCACCTGGACAGGCCGCGGCGGAGCCGTCAGCGAGACCCCATCCATGCGCGGGCGAGAGTTGGTGCTGACCGGCAAGGGATCTTTCAGAAGGGGTTCTTCCTCGAAAGTTTCTGCAGGGACTGGCGTCAGCCAGGCCGCGCCAACCGGGGACAGCAACCAACCGGCCAACCCTGCTGCAAAAAGCAGCAAAAGTGCTCTTTGCCACAACCGTGTACTTTTATGGCTCATGACGGCGTTTTAGGGCATGTTTCCTTCCCGGTAAGGCCAGGCTTGCCCGGCAGTCCTTGCCAGGTCCGGGATGTCCAGGATGCAGTTCCAGACTGACGATGAACTTTACGTTTAGGCAATACCCGAGCATTCCAACGCCAACCCTTCCCTTGATCCTTTTGTTCGCGTTCTGGCTTGGGCATAGCGGTTCCACGTATGCACAATCCGGTCCAAGGATAGGCATCAGTTCGGGGTATGCCTTGCAGGAAGCGCAAATTCCCAAACCCATTACCCAGGCCCCGTTAACCGTCCTTCCAGGCCACAATGCCTACCTCGGAATTGACCTGCGCTTTCCCCTTGCCGAGCAGGCCGAACTCCGCACAGGCTTTCGGCTTCGCAACCAAACTACGTCCGTGCGCTGGAATATCTCCGGTTCCGCACAGAATCAACGCGATGATTTTTCGGTGGTAGAACTCCCGCTGGGGTTTGGACTATCGCGCAACCTCGGGCAACACTGGACCTTGCGCCAGGTTTACGGGGCAGAACTCCAGGTTTTGGGAAGTGGATCGGCTACAGACCCAAGCCCCGGAACGGGACCCGTCTTCCAGGTTCTGGCCAGGCCGGAAAGGCATGTCCAGGGCGCCCTGAGTGTGCAGGCCGAATTGGGCTATTGCACGGCCGCTAATTTTTGCCTGGACTTACATGCAGGCTACCATCAGGGATTCTCAGGAACCCAGACGGTTGCTACTGCCGTGTTCCGCAGCCCTGATCTTACGCAGGTCTATCCGCTAACCCAATCGGGGAGCTACTTTTCAACGGGTCTGGCCCTGTCGTTGCCGGCTGGACGCGTTGGGCGAAGTGCTTTTCAGGGCAAAGATCCGTAGAAACTACCCGTGGCTTGGCCCGAAAAAAAAGCGCAGCGAACCAGTCGCTGCGCCTTCCCTATAAAAATGAAAACGAAAAATGAAAACGAAAAATGAAAACGAAAAATGAAACGAATCAATAAAACGACAAACCTAATTTTTGAGAATCCCGGCAAGCTCCTCCCGGAAGAAAGCCTGCCTCGTTTCTACCGAAGATAACACTGGGCCTGAGTTTTTGTACCATCACCCAACCCTCTTAACAAAGAATTAACGGACTTTGACATATACAGGATGGTGCCATGACAAAACCGTGGTAAAAGCGGGCGAAGGGCCGCGTACCAACGAGCAGCCGTTTCCCTTAAGGGTATTTCAAAAAACCCCAGAGACAAGGCATGCCAAATTTTTAACACCGGAGTTTACTGTTGTAAATGAGGATGTTAAAAATTTGATCTAAGGCAGTATATGGGGTTTTTGGGAGTACCTTAAAATCATGCTGCAGCGTTCCAGCGTTAAATCAACAGCGCCGCAATAGCGGCAGTCATCAGGCAGGCCAAGGTGCCTCCCAGAAGCGAAATCAGCCCCAAACGGGCCAGGGTAGCCTGTTGTCCGGGCGCCAGCGAGGATATTCCTCCGATCTGGATGCCTATGGAAGCGAAGTTGGAGAATCCGCAAAGTGCGTAGGTGGCTATGACCACAGAACGGTCGCTGGTCAGGGCCCCGCTCGCTTTCATCTCCCCCAGACTGGCATAGGCGAAAAATTCGTTCAGGATGGTCTTCTCGCCGAGCACCTGCCCGACCAGAGCCAGATCATGTACATCCGCGCCCAACAACCAGGCCACTGGCGAAAAGAGCTGGCCCAGCAAAAACTGCAAGGTGAGGCCCTCGTATTGCCCCCCCCCCCCCACCACCCCCCTGAGCCCCCCCCACAGGCCCCCCCCCACCACTCATCGAAGAGCTCCCTCGACGCGCCGCTTTGCAGCATGGAGGGAGTGGCCATCACCACGCACGCGCCCGAGTCGTCAAACACCTCCCGCACCGACTTGAGGTGCGTGACGTGCTTGAGCTTGAAGGGGTTGCCGTGGCTGCCCGCGTTGAAAGCTGCCTTGATGTCGTCGTTCATCATTTCTATGTAGGTCTGGTAGACGCCCAGCGCGCGCGCAGCGAGGCGGCTGGTCTGATAGATGGGCACCGCATGGAGGTCGGGGTGACGCGACCAGTACTCCTCCAAGATGAGCAGCAGCTCCTGGGCTCGACCGAGGGCGACGACGG
>Ga0172372_10004294_pt1 | contig 20365 bp, 12 predicted proteins | sample LakKiv5m_2_FD_114544 | JGI IMG/M metagenome (GOLD analysis project Ga0172372, IMG submission 114544) | Freshwater microbial communities from Kabuno Bay, South-Kivu, Congo - kab_092012_9.5m | ecosystem: Environmental > Aquatic > Freshwater > Lake | place: Democratic Republic of the Congo...
ACCCTGAGCCAAGAATTGTAAGGGGGAGCAGCAATTTGTTTAATATTTCTAAGATAACTCCTATTTTAAATAAAATAAATGAAAATTTTGACACAACATCAGCCCTTAAGAGCTATATTTTGCAAGAATCACTTTTTGATAAGAAAATACTTATTAATGATTTTATCGGTCAAATTGTAGGGGGTATAGATGCCCCACCAGAATCGTTAGGAAAGACGGTGTATGAGAGAATAGCTAATTTTTCATCCAACACGTCAGACCCTGAAGTGTGCAATGTTGATGCTTTGAAAAGTTTAACAACATCAAGAGGGTTGCAATTCTACGATTTTACAACTGGGTACCCGTCTAAATTAAAACGCACAGTAGATTTGTTGAGTATTAATCATTCTAAGTTATTAGGGTCACCAAGGTTAAAGACAAATAATTTTACGTTAACTGCATATGATTATTCTGTAGACACTAACATAGGTGATTTTATACCAATAGATACTGGAAAATTTACAGTTGGAGAACCTATCATTGCCTATGAAACATTTAGCGAGAAATATAGAATTATTTACAATACATTGATACCTACTACTGATAGTATTGTACCTGTTATAGGGCAGCCTTACCCGTTAAGCGGTGTAAATTATAATTGGGGTTGGGGATTAGTCACGAATAATAACAATCAGTCTGGAATAGATATTAAGCCCTACTATATGTTTTACAACTTTAGACCAAATAAAACAACTAAATTAGTTGATGGTGTTATAGACTATGAAAATAGTCTAACGACTATAAGTCCAACCAATAGCAGTTATGAAAACTGGATTAAATACGCAGGTGTTATGGATCAAGTAATTAGCCGCGCATTATATGAAGGGTTAGAGTTAATTAAATGAAATATTCTTTTAAGTTTAGTGTTCTTGAAGGCGCTACAGATCCCTACGATTATTACGCCCCGGTAACATTTTTAGAGTGGTACAAACAACAAAGCTTAGTCAGCTCTGACGTAAATGAAATTTTTCGCTATTACAAACAATATATTCTAGAATGGGGTAGTTTTAAGAAAAAAGATAAACAAGTAGTTAATAGTATATTAAGAGATGCATATATTCAAGTTTTGCGAGAAATAGTTATAAATTACAGTACAGAAGAAGAAAAAAGATTTATTAATAATGCAGATTTTGCTAACCCTTTAGATCTTGATATTATATTGCCGTTTTTTATTGATAAACTTAAGAAAATTTGTCTCTTTTATGCAAATACTCGCGAAGAAGTAAGAACAGCTAGCATCCAACATAACTTGAGAGGTAGTAATGTTGGTGTTGAAAATTTAATTAAAAAGTTAATTTTTGATTCTGCTCGAACCACTCAAATTGATTATACAGCAATACCCGCTAGCTTCCCTCCACTGTCAGCAATCGCTAGAGGGTTAAGTGTATATGTCGAGGAGCTGTATGATGCTAGTGAAAGATATTTTAATGTAAACCCTTTAAGCGGTTCAATGGAATCTGACTCCACTCTAAGAAGAGAATTAAGTACAGCAAACTTGAACTACATTAACACAGATGTATTTATTGACTTTAAATTAGCAGTAAAAAAAGCAATACAAGAGTATCCATTTTTTCTTGAAACCTTAGGCACAAATAATTTTTCTGTAAATCCTGTTTTATCAGGAACTGAATTAAACCTTTTAAAGGAAAGAGATTTTATACAATATTTAAGCGGAGGGAACGATGAATTAAAGGTTAATTTATTAAGATTGCTAGCCCCTAAATTTACCGGAACAGATTTCTACTATGTTAGTACTGGTAGTACAGTAACAAACGTTACTAGCGGTTTATTATTTTCTATCAACAACACATATAGCTCTCCAACACTTAATTTTTTAAATAAACAATTTCCTACAACAGCAAGCGTACCCAACCTAACAGAGCTTTACACCGAATATCAATTAGGTAGATTCTTTTTGCCGCAAGAATTAGGGCTGTTAATCCATAATACTCCAGATAAAAGATATGATATTGATGTATCAAAACTTCAACCAAATTCAGTTTACACATTCCCCGATCCTAACGTAATTGGAAATGTTAGCTACAATAGCGGTGTTCAAAACACGTTAGTACCGTTGATATATAAGATTGATGTAGAGTGGAATAAAAGAAATAGATCTAATCAATTTGCATTTGGAGACGTATTATCAAATAGTTTTAATCAGCTTTACTTCGGATATCAAAGCCAGTCTCAAGACCAACAAAAACAAGGAACTGGTTTCTGCAGGGTTGAAGATAATATTCAGTTTTGGGGTGGTGAAAACCAAGAGACATGGACAAACCAAGATATATGGCCTGGAATGGATAAAGTTGATAACCTTTCTTACGAAAATCGACAGCAGTCACTCTTAGTAAATGATCTTACACCGGTTTACTGGGGAAATGACATCTATGGAAATGAATATGGTGTTTTAAAGAGAATATTTCCTTTGAAAGCATTAAGCTCTACGAGTTTACAAGATTCAGGAGTATTACCAGGTAGCAATACCGTTTCTATATCCTCAGAAGATTACAGCATAAGAAGCATGTATGATAGAAAATATACAATACCTGGTATTTTTTATTTTAGAGGTTTAGATTCGACAACAGCCCCTGCTAGTGCAGCGTTAAGCGCAATTTTCTTAAGATATCCTAAAGAAATTCAAAATGAAATGTCTAGCTCAGTATTATATTTTAATATGTACTATGATACTTTTGTTTTAGAGACTATAAACTATGTGATAATTGATTCAGTTAAATATGATTTAGACTCATTTAAAATTACATTTAATAATACTGCGGGCTTTTATTTTAATAAAATTTTTACCAATGATAAAATAGAAAAGTTTGCCGGTGAGTGGTATTCAGAGAGAGACAATACCTTGTATCTGTGTTTCATAAACTTATTACCATATCTTTCAGGTTCGAATTATAAAATTATTTATCCGTCAATATATAAAACAGCACTTACTAACATTAATTTAGAAAAAATTTATCCTCTCAACACTACATCTGATTTATCTATAAATGCATATTCACTTAGCGCGGGGTTTGCAGAACCCCCGCAAATTAATTTAACTAAAATTGAAGGTGTGAGTTTTAGTAGGTCTGAAAAAAAATCTCTCTTTAATATTGCATATCTCGGAAAAAATCTTAACGGTATGCCGCTATTTGTTAACGAGCAATTAAAAGAAGGTGATTGGGACATTTTTTTACAAACGTTTAATCCAAGATTGTTTAGACCGTATTATTTTATTTACGATAATAATTACTCTAACCCTTCAATGCCTTTTTTGGTGAAATACTCCGGTTCAGTCGGCGGAACTATTGGGGGTCAATTTTTAAAGAAAGGAATAGTCGATTTAGGCTTTGAAAGTGACCCTGGAGAGCTTACATTCTTGTATGCTGATGGTGTTTTGCCTGTTCAGCTCAATAAACCAGGAACATACATTGTACAATTTGACTGGGAGTCCTACCTAGAAACTAGTATATTTGTGGGTTGTTCTGCGTACGCGGTTAGAAAAACAGGAAATAATGTTATTTTTAATTATGGTAAAACAGATGCAGTTTATTTCGATACTTACGGCGAACAAAGCAACTCGGTTATTGGATTTTCTACAGTATACAGCACAGTTACAGGGGTATCTTCAATAACACCAAGCCCAATAAACATTTTATATGATATTTTTACAATAGACAAGTCGAGCAGTTATACAAGACTAAGTGCGAGTAGTTTAGAGTCTACTAATCTAAAAATAGATAGTTCATTGTACGAGAGATTGGTGTTTTCTAACAGAGACAATCTCACGTTAAACGATACTACAAGCGGTATAGGTACTGAATTTTTTAATGTATTATCAATAACTCAAAGCAATACAGGTGTTATAATTGATATTGCCCCTAACACAAATTTATTTGATCTTTCCTCTAATAATTTTACAACAATCTCAGGGGGTATATACCTTTTTGCACCTTATGAAAAGAAAAAAGCGCCAGTCTTTTGTAATGTCGTACGACCAACTTATCCTGATGCAAGTGTGCTAAAATTTACTCTAACTCTTCCGGTTACTACAAACCAAAAAGTACAATTTTGTGATGTTCCAGATACTATTTTTAAAAATATTTTTGTTACACAAACCGGGGCTGGAAGCGGTGTAGTGTTTACTGATCCTTATTGTTTAGATTGCGGTGATATTTGTTATCAACAATTTCCGTTAAACTCTACACTGTCTTTAATAGCATCCTCAAACATTGATAGTGAGTTTAACAGATGGATAGGTGGCCCATGCGACGGTTCTCAGCTTTCAGATTGTACTTTTAATGTGACTAATTCATACTCTATTACAGCAGTTTTTGATGCTATACCATACTATGATGTTAAGGTCGCATCTATTGGTTATCATAACTATCCTTCTGTCCACGAGCCTGTAGGTGGGCTATTTAGCGCAGACACGCTTATTAATTGCCCTAGCACATTCTGTGAAGCAAGATATCGAAGAAACACATTAGTTGCATTATCATGTTTATTACCTCTATCAGGTTGGTACTTTCTTGGGTGGAAGGGCGGACAATGTGAGGGTATACAGGATAGAAACATATGTACGTTTGCCGCCGAACAAGACTCTAGTGTTTCCGCTACATATACAAGATATTTTGATCACAATTTAACAGTATCGTCCGTCGTAACAGCTGGTCAGCTTGTAGATTATGGCTATGTATATTCTACTACCCCCTACGGTACATATCAAATTAATGTATCTGGTAATACTTCAGATAATAATCCTGGAAATGGGTTTCTATCATTAACTGGTACCAGTATTTTTAATTCTTTGTCTAATATTGGTACTCCTGTTGCTTTAAGTGCAAAAACGATGAAAGGGTTTCAATTTAAAGAATGGCTTTATGAGCCCACCGGGCTGTCCAACTATATTTCTACGAAAAATGATTATTTGACAATAAATGGTATTGCTTCTAATGTGGGGGTATCAGCTGTTTTTGATACAGGACTATACACTCTTACCATAGTGTTTAGCGGGGATGGTATAGGTGAAATTAGAAATGATGATTTAGAAATTCTATCTATAGCACAAGATGATAACTCCCCAACTACATTCAAACTATTGAGTGGTCTAAGCTTTACTCTGTTTGCTTCGGCTTACCCCGGTAATACAATATTAGGTCTTTCTAGTAGAGATTCATCTTCTGGATTTGGTGTTAGTGCAATACCCATAAGATTTGATGATGATATGACGGTAATAGTGAATCTTAGCGCACAATTACTGTATACGCTAGATATAGTCAGGTTTGGTACTACGTGTGGTGCAGTATGCAGTAGACCTGCCAGAATAAATTGCGAGGGTACGGGGCCAGATTGTACAGAATTGTTTGTTGCTAATACAACTGTTTACATAGACCCGCCTACCTCACCGGCAACATGTAGTTTAAGCGCATTTTTTGCTGGGAACGCGTTAACCTATTATTACCAAGCTGGGCCAGGTATAAGATTTACCGGTACGTCAATTTCTGAGCATCAACTAGGGGAAACATTCTCCATATCAGACGGGAGCTTGTCACTAGATCCAACAGGCGCACCTTATGGTACTGGTTCAGACGTTTTAGTATCTAATGGGGAGGTAAAGATAATTATGTCAGATAATAGAACAGTATCGGCATTCTTCTATAATGGTTAAATAATATATGAATACACCTAACACAAATAAAAATATAGCTATCTATAATAATCAGCCGCTAGACAGCTATTCTGATACTATTATTTCTTTTGAATATTCGAGATATAACCCATCTCAGACCCCTACTGGTGGTATAGCCGTTGTATTCTTTGATAATGTTGTAGACATGCCAAGGGAAGGTGGGCCGGGGCACTGTCTAGGTTATACCCCCTCTTCCATAATTACCGATAGGTGTAAGCTCGCCGGGTATAAAGGATTAGCCGGGGCAATTTTAGGAATTGGTTTTGATTCTACGGGTAAATTCGCTCTTCAAACTGATATGGTTGATGGTGTCTCATTATCTGCTTTTAGATCACAACCAACAATAGTAGTTAGGGGCGGTATTAGAGATAATTACAAGCTTTTATATAATTTAGTCGACAATATAACTCTAAACGATATACCCGGTCTGGAAAGATTTACGATAGATAAACAGCTATCCGCAGAAGATGATTCTAATTTTAGAGCGGTAAGAATTATTGCAGCAAAACAATTTAGCGAAATTACAGTACAACTTAAACAGGATTTAAAACAGGACGATTTTATTACAGTTTTCAAGGTAAATCTTTCTGATGTAACTAGAAAAACCTTTAAGGTAGGTATTACCCATACATCAGATGATCCTACAACAAAATTTTTAGTAAGAAATTTTAATGTTGCAGGGTTCCCTGGTGTATTAGAGAATTTTGATCTTATTGCAGACTGTCAACAAGATATAAGAATAGACGGGTACGTTCCAGTACCGGGAACTTATTCAGCAATGGGTCAGGAATTTATTTGCGTTCCAGTGGGTAAACGGCTTGTTAACTATACAACAGATTTAAATAGATTTAATTTAGAAAATACAATTTACACAGGGCCTGGGGTAAAAATTCTCGGTCAAGATACCAATAGTGTTGTAGGAAAAATTAATAACTCCCCGGAGGTGGTTGTATATGAGTATCTAGGCCAAAAACTAGCCAAAGCAAGTACTATAATTACACCAGATCTAGCTGAGGCAGCTTCTGCAGATGTAAGTGATAACTCTTTGGTAATATGTACACAGCCTAACTCTTTTTATGGTACCCCTGGTGGTATATTTCTTTACAATTACATATCCGAGAGTATAGACTCATCAAAAATAGGAACTTGGTCGTTGTATCAAACCATTTTACCAAACATGATATTATCTGGTATAGGTTTAGGTAATAGCGTACAGTTGCAAGGAAATAATTTATTAGTTGGTAATCTTAATGAATATATACATGCCTTCCAAAAGGGAAACAGTAACATATGGGAGTATTTACAAACAATATATTCGCCGGGCTCGGGTATGGGTAAATTTGCCTCAGTAATGAGCTTAGAGGGAAGAGATCTTGTTGTGGGTGCACCCTACATGTTGAGGCAAAACTTTCCTACTTTAGGTCAAGGTGAAGCATATCATTTCTACCTTTCTAAAACTACTAATACTTGGAATTATATTATGGCTTTAGGGGATTTTTATGGCATTAATACTGTAGCTGGTAATTTTGGAACGGATGTAAAGCTTAGTGAAAATTTGTGTGTAATAGGATCGCCTGGGGAAGCATACCTAGAGCCCGGGACCATTTATGAAAAACCAAACGTGGGTAGAGCCTACATTTTTAATAAAACAACTGATGGGCTATTTACCCAGGGAACAGTACTGGCACCCCCTTCTGCTTACAGGGATAAGTACACTTTTTACGGAGAAGTTGTTAATGCCTTTAAAAACTTTGTTTCAGTGATATCTCCTTACACACCACAAAAAGGATATTCTTATCTTCATGTATACAACGCTAATTGCTTATTCACAACCCCGCCATCCCATTTACCTGTACCGGATTGCTCTATTGGGTTGATGGATAGGGGTGGCTACGTAATTGACTTAGAAAACCTAACATATATGCAGAATTTAAGCTGCTTATTAAATCCATGAATAATAAACAAGATATATTTTTAAGTTCCATACCTTTAACAGCTATACCTTACTGTAGCTTTCTCGATCATTATATTTTTAAAGACCCTATTAGTGGTTATAACATTGTATACCCTCTAAGCGTCTTTGGTGGAGAGTTTACAACTAGTGCTTATACCTCTGGTGTTAGTGGTGGTCCGTTTGTTGATGTTTGTTTTCAAGATTATTGCCTTAAGACTACCACCTTACCACCAATAAAGCTATACTGTGTTACTACGGTTAACTTTGTACTTACAGGCATCGATCAAAATGATGGTGAAGTGATTGAGGTAGTGTATAATTTTGATGATGGCAGCCCTCAAAAAGAAGTTTCTTTTATAAAAAACGAAAATCAATTTATATCTCCACTCAATATACCGGTTACAAAAACTTATTACCCTAGCATTGATAGTATTTCTAAGACTTATACCCCATCAATAAGCGTAATTAGAAATGATTGTTGTATAAACACCTATAAAATAACACTCTGCGCCTTTAAATGTAGTATACTAGAAATGTATGAAGACGTTATACTCCATAATGCCCAACAATCCACCGACTATAACGTTATACTTACACTCGAAAAAAGAAAAGACAGACAGCTTTTTAAAAATGCCTTAGATCTTTCTAATATTGTTTTTGCTGTACCTGTATTATCTACTTTACCGTATTTGGTTGAACCGGTTCCACCGGATTTAAATAAACCAAAGCCTGAGCCTCTTGTTCCAAAAATACCGACACCCCCTACAAACTTTAATCCGATTGAACTTCCGGAAAGATCATACTTCTATACTCAGGGCGAAGGTATAGATTTGATACCAGATCTACTCAAAATAGTTCCATCACAAGATATATATACATTTGTAACAAGCGGTTTAACGATAAGTGGTGACGGGCCACCATACTTACAATCTGAGGGTATTGATATCCGGTTTACTTAAACCTCAATAAATATTATATGCTAACTAGTTTTATAACAACAGATAACTTCAAGGGATTAAGTGCATCTTACCTTTACGATAGCCAGATAAATTTCTTAAACAATACAATTGCGGTTGATGGTAATTTAACTACCTTTTTTTCACCTATTTTTAAAGAAACTGCTGATTTTCAAAATAATAATTTTAGTTTTTTACATCTTACCAAACCTATAAGTTTATCAAATATTACTGACTTTAATTTGCCTGATAATCGTGAAAAAACATTATTCTGCGGAATAAAAAATGATTTTGATAAGTTTTTAACCATACAATTACCTACTACCGATGACATGCCACCAGAGTTAGCACAAACAATGGTAAACGATATTTCCGGGTTAAATTCAAGTTATTTTTTTGAAATCGATTTAACCCACCCTTTCGTAGCTACTGTTGGCCATTTATACAAGAATGTAATGTATTATTTGTGCTTTAATCCAGTTTCATATAATTTAAGGTTTCTCAAAGAAACAGAGTTTAGCGGTGGCCTAGACAATACAAAATTTTTCTTCTATACATATGATGATTTATCTAATACGTTTACGCTCCAAACAAGAATTAGGGATTTACCCTTTAGTGTTATGTATAACGACAGCACTAAAAACATTTCGGTTACAGGTGCAAGAGATATATCTTTTACAAACTCTAATAAGTTTTTTCAAGTTAAATCTTTTGAGCTACCTAAACCAATAGAAATTACTAACGATTGGGGTAGTTACGAACAAACATTTAATCAAAATAATTTAAATATTAACCAACAAAAAAGTTATTTTAATATAGAAAATAATTTTCTTATTCATAGTGAGTATGAGAATCTTTTTGGATCTGCATTAAAAACAAACATATTAACTTTAAAAAATCAACTTAATCTTAAGGATTTGCAAGGAAGAGGAAATGTTTTTATAGGTGAGACTCCAACTTTTTATAGAAACTATAATACAATATTTTCTGGTAGAAGACAAGAAAGGGGATATAGCAAGCTTCATCTTCAATATGATTCGTATTCTACCCCTTACGAGTTTAAAGCAGGTAAAACAACATGGTTTAGTGCCCCGCAAAATATGTACCCTTTTTCTCGGTTAAATATTAAATCTACAAAATTAGTTGAAAATGGCTCGGTAGCAGGCAATCATCCTCTTAAAAGCGATAAAGTTTTTAAAAAGCTAGCTAACTACAAATCTTCGAGTAATCAAGGTGATGCATCCGGTGAGCAAACTGGTCAGTGGTTGTGTTCCTGGTTATCAGGTGGTAGCACATTTTTATCTCGACCAGTGTGGGTGGATAGATACTATAATCCAAAAAAAATAACACCATATCAAGCATTAAGTGCAATTGATGGAAATATTACCTACATCTCTCAAGTAGATTGTATTAATATACCTTCAGGTGTAGTAGATGTCCCATCTAGCCTTACGTTTGAACCTGGGTGCTTGTATGCTTATTCGAGAATAGGTAAAATAGATGCAATTAATAATATTAAAGCTCTAGAATATTTACTTCAAAAGAAAAATTTTGATGCTTACAAAATGTGGAATGGCTCTATTTTAGACCCTATTGTAAAAGATAATATTAGCACGTTTACTTTTGATGGTACAAATTATTCGTATTTTGATGTAGGTGGTATAGATTTTGGTGCTAATAAATTTACTATATCGTTTTGGGCAAATAGTACAGACTGGACAAAGCCAAAAGGTTATGAAATTTTAGGCAATTACAATGATTATGGTTATGGGTGGTTTAACCATAATACAATAACTCCATTTTTATTTTATGCTAGGAATGGTGGAATAGAATCCTACAATACCGACCTAGTTAAGGTAGACACCTATGATGCAGCAGTATCCTCTTTTGGTAATGCTCGTTTTGTTCTCAGACGCGACGCTCTTAATACTTTTCACGTAATTACTGATACCCAAAATATTGTTGAATATGATATAAGAGAGACAATTGTTGATGCAACATCTGCCTTTTTTAACCCAACTTCTACCATTATTCACGCGTCTAATGATGAGGCAAGAGGGTATATTTTATACAGTAACAAAAGCTTAAGCGCAATAGACTTGGTGTCTAATATAATTTCACCTATTTCTGCAGAAACTGTAATAGGTACTATGAATAATGTAAAGGAAGTTCATAGATTAAACAATGGAAAATTAGCTGTTGTAGATGGCACTGAAGGAATAGTAAGAGATAACCGACTATATTTTCTGAGTAGTGGTATTATTATGACTTATGATACTATAACAAACTCTGTTTGCGCTGTTTTAGGTTCTCGTGGTACTTTTTCGTATTTTAATATCGATGATTCTAATTACCTATGGGCTGGTGATGATAATTTACTTGCAAAATACGGTCCTTCTCAAGAAAATATTTTTACAGTTTCCTTGACAGCAGCTAATTTACCTGCAGGCCAAAGACTAGAAATATTAAATTTATCGTTTACAGAATCTTTTTACGAAGGCGAGCTATATAAAACCGTTCTAGTCACTGCTAGTAGTACAGACACTACTAATGCATTAATAGTAAAGCTCAACCATGATGGGGATGAAATATCAAGATCTCAAATAAACGTTAACGGCAATTTCTTACGCAATATTGCCCCCACTAACCATAATTTTAATTACGCTTATTTGACTAACAGATATGGTAATGGCAATTATACATTCAAAACAAGATTGTATAATATGTTTAATAATGAAGATATAGAAATACCGTCGGTTACTGTAAATTCTGCAGACTTAGACAACGGGTTTCATCATTTTGCAGTAGTTCTTAATTCTCCGGAAGGACTACTTAAGCTATATCTAGACGGGGAGCTCTACACACAGACTAGATTTACACCTAACAAATATAACCTTACTCCAATAATTACTAACAGAATATTTGCTGGAGCAACCCCGTTTTATAATGGTTTACTACTAAGCGATTTGCTTGATAGGAATAAAGAAAGAAAGACTAGCTTTTATGTAAAAGATTTAGATATTGAAAATCTTTATTTGTACTCAACAGAATTAGATCGCTATGATATTGGAATGCATTTTAAAGAAAAAATTATACCTAATACCCTTTATTTCGATATTCCCTCGGGAAGACGAAACCATTTCGATGTTGTATCTAGATATTTTAGACAGAGTATACCTGGTTCAAAAAGCACCCTGTTTAACATATATATAAATGATAATATACTTGATACTAATAGTAGAGATAAATTAACAATTTCTATTATTAATACCATTAAGCAAATAACACCAGCTTATACTAAATTAAATACATTGAAGTGGGTTACAACATTGCCTAGTCAGAGTGCAGAATACATACAACCGTATTTTCCTGGAAATACTTTAACTAATACTACACAAAAATCATGAACAATATTCAAAACGAATTTAAAAAATACTTCCAGGTCTATGATAGATCTATAAATGATTTGTATCAGTTACCATACTCTTATGAAGATCTAGAGATACAACCTAATGAGCTCGCAATTGCTAGTACTTTAAATATTAAATTAGAACAACTATACAAAAATTTTATTTATTTATTTAAATTATGTAACATAGTTAATTACGATATACCGGGTACTTATACCGGGTGGTACGGAATAACTGGGACTAATTTAGAGCCGTTAAGTAGCAGGTATTTTTCTTTATTTTCAAGTACTATACCCGTTAGTGTGGCGGCGCCGTTTTTGAGTGGTGGTATTGCATTTCAGTCTCTCGGTAATAGTAAAAATGCTGTTTCTTTTATTACTACACGGTTTAATATACCTGCGCTTATAGCCGCAAACAATAATACAATTACATTTTTTAGATTTGATGGAGGAGAATCCTACATAATTCAACTTCCCGCTAGACCCGAAAGTTTAAGGTTTCAATCAATTATTGACCCTTTATCTGGGTCATTAAAATATCAGAACATTACAGGGCTTGCCTTTGATACAAGAAAGGACACCCTTTATGTGGCTGATGGGTCTCTAAATAATATTTACAGCTATTTATTAGATGATACAATTGTCACCCGTACTAAGAAATTCTTTTTATTAGATTTTGTTGGTGGTAAAGGTACAGCTCAAGATAATTCTAAATTCGACGGTTTAAATAAAATAACATTTGGTAATAATGTATTGTTTGCTGAAGATACAAGAAATAGATGTATAAAGTGTTTTGATCCAGATTTCAACTGGATTAATACCACAGTACTGGCAAATCTTTTTGACGAAGTTGGTTCTTTAGCAGCTCTCGCGTACTGCTCAAATACGAACAGTTTGTTAGCGGCTGGAAAAACAAAAATATATTCTATTAAAATTGATTCAAATTATAGATTAACATTGACGGATATTTACGATTTTTCTAAATTAGTTACCGGGGGCGATGAAATTATTGATATAAAATTTGCTAACTATGATAGCAATATTGTATATATTCTTACCAAAGATCTCTTAATTAAAAAATGGATAACAAAATTAAATGAGACTATCGGAATATATCCAGTTGAAAAGTTAAGCAAGTTAAACGAATTTAAATGGATGGTAACTTTTCCGTCTGCATTAAGTGCAGATAATATTTTTATTAGTAACGCGGCATTTAATCTTTCAAGCAGCAATTTAGCGTTTTTCCAAGACAGTCTTGATCTTGTTTCTTTGCTTAGAAATACTAATTTTGTAGTGTACAGTCTCGATGATATTTTAATAAATAAAAACGAATATAACCAGGCGTGGATTTATAACAAAGCATTTAAGAAGTTGTTTTTTAACCACACCCTTTTGAAGAGTAATATTGGATATAGGTTTTACGAAGGGCGCACTGTAGATCAATTATTAACTTTTATAGACCGTCAATACAATACTTACTTCTTAGATGATCCGGATTTAGATACAAATATTTTTGTAAATGTATGTGTTAATGAAAATTTTCAATCTTCAGTTTTAAATAGAAATATTAAAAAGATTTATGACTATCAATTTGAATTATTAACATCTGTAGTTAATCAAGAAAATATTAGAAAAAATCTTCTACCTTCAAAGCGTAGAGGTAATAATGTATTGTTTGAATTCGTTTATTATAATGGAGGTGATGGTATTACTTTAACCCCTAATAATTTCAAAATGTACAGTAATTCGGACGGTTTTATAACACCTGATAATAGTGCTACTATAGATGGATTAGCACCTTATCTGAGCGGAGCAGGCATAATTATTATATAGGACTTATATGGCAGGTACATTTAAATTTCATAGCAAACTGCACCGAGACAGCCACCACACAGTTGCGGCAAGTAATTCTCCAGATGCTGCCTTAGATCCTATTGCCTCACAACAACTTCCATTTGCAGGTATATTTTATAACAATATTACCGATAGTGTAAGATCTTTTAGCATTCAAACAAATAGCTTACAATGGTGGGCTACGTATAATACCGTTTTTAGCCTATCTTCTAATTGGAATAATACGTATACCCTTTATTCGACAGTTAACTCTCTTTCTAATAATTGGAATGATGGATACAGCGGCTATGTTTCCTTTAAACCTAATAGCGCTAGCTTTATTGCCGTTTATACAACAGTTAGAACATATAGTGCGGAATGGAATACACCTTTTATAATGTATGTTCACGAACCTCAGGAATATACAGCATCAAAAACTTTTAGCGGCACTAATCTTACCTTTGTACCAGGTACAAGCTCAGTATTTTGGGATTTAAGTGGTAATCAAAGCACCTTTCTTACCATGGATAGAGATCTTGGAATTGTCAACCCTACTAACATGAGGCGTGGAGGACACTATACTTTAACATGCACACAAAATGTTGTAGGGAACTGGGATTTAAAATTTGGTACATCTTACAGATTTAATGGTACAACAAACCAACAGTTTATAATTGATACCACCCCGAGAAGTAGAACCGTAATCACCTTCGTATGTGATGGTATGTTGATGTATGGTGATGTAACCAAGTTTAATGAATGAGCAATACATTATTTCACAACAAGTATCATCTAACAAACCATCATACTGTTTCAACCTATGGATATCCAGATAGTGCTATAGATCCTATTGCAAGCTTTGATTATCCATTCTTAGGGTTGTTTCATAACAGATTTAATACAGGTATTACATCTATAACAGCTACTAGCTTCGAATGGTACTCTATGTATACAACTCTTAGCAGCAATAGTGCCTATTATTATCTTTTCCCAACAACATTTGCAACGGTTAATAGTTTAAGTTCTAATTGGCAAGGCGGTTATTCTTTTTTTGTAAACTTATCTCCTATCTCTGCAGTTTTGGAATTTTCATACACACTTACGAGAGACAATAGCGCAAACTGGCCGTTTTTAAATGATACACTTCGTTTAAATCGGTTTCAAGATTATACAGCAGCAAAAAACTTTCAAGGCATTACGCTAGCCCCCTCAATATTTTCTGCTGTTTTTTATTACGATTTTGTTTCTCCCATTCCTAGTAGTCGCTTACCTGGAAGAGAATCGGTTTTTTATTCTACATATCGCGGGTCTTCTGCAACTTTTACAGATCATTTAGGTATAGTACAATACAGTTCACCAGAAAACCCTCAAAGAATAGATCATTTGTATAACCCTGTAACGCAAGAGTGGGATGTGCAGGGGTTGTTAGTAGAAGAAAAAAGAACAAATGTTATTCTGTATAGTCATGACTACACACAACCTTCCTGGAATACAAATGGAACCGCAGTAGAGCCAGCACAATTATGGCCGGTAGGACCTGATGATGGTATCGCTCCTGATAATCAATCTTTTGCCTGTAAAGTATTTCTAGGTTCTCCAACCGATGCATTAAATACAACCCATGTCGGTAACCCGGGTGATAGGTATGAACCTAGCTTTTACATAAAAAATGTATCTACAACTGGTATAATGCATGTAGAAAACTTAGAAGGTCAGCAATGGGGTAAATGGTTGATTGATTTTGCTCAACTAAATTCTTTAAATTGGAATAGAATAACTCGAAACCACCCCGCTGTAACAGTGGTTTATGAGTTTGTTGTTGCCCCTACAACACAGCTTACCTTGTCGTTTTATTATCCTACAGCCAACTTAGGCCCGCCTGAGTTTCCTCGACTTCAGTTTTGGTTTTGGGGTGTACAGCTAGAGAAAGGTACATTCCCGACAACCATTATTCCAACCTTTGGTTCAATATATACTAGAGATACCGATTTTGTGTTTTTGTCTGGCGATCTTTTAAATAATACTGAAGGTACTTTTTTAGTAGAAACCAAGCTACTAGGGTTTTCTGCAGACCATAATATGACTATATTTCGTTTTTTTAACGAAAGTAAAGAAGATGAAATACTTTTAAGATATAATAAAGATAACTTTACCGCGCTCGCACAAGGGTTAATTGATAATAGCTACGCGTTGAGCTTTTTTCTACCATCAGATATTAATAGATCCGACTATATTAGGACCTTTGGACTCTCGTATCAAAGAAATAAGACAGCTTTAGCTGATTCTGGCTTTATAGCTAGCGTTGATAATTCTGCCCTTATACCACAAAACCTTAGCTGTTGTTATATTGGTATTTCTGCATTTGAAGCGGATCAATATAACGGTTATATACGCCGATTTGGTTATTTTGATCAACAGCTTCAAACAAACGCTTTAAGATTGCTCACACTTTCCGGTTATCCATACCCTGTATATGACCATATTGAGACTTACGATTGGGATTTATCAGGTAGCCAAACAGCCTTTATAAAATTATCCTCTACAGGTGTATTGCCTAATGTTGCAAACCCACCTAATAAAAGAAAAGGCGGTGAATATACCCTTGTTGTAAGTCAAGATCCTTTTGGAGATCATCAGCTTTTATTTGATACAGATTATGTTTTGCCGAAAAACCTTTCAATTACAGAATTTATTAGCCCCTCTTCTTTTAGTACAACAGTTATTAAATTTACTTGTAATGGGCCTAAGCTTTATGGTAAACCTACGCAATATTATTACTGGTTAAATGAACCTTATACACTTTACGGTATTAATGGTATTATACTAGACCCAAATCCTGCAGGTTTGTATGATGGTGATAACATAGCACCTCAGGTAAATGGTGGTGTGACTACATTTGGAAATGTACCTTATTACACCGGAGGAGGCATAATTATATTATATGATGGTGTGTAGTGATGTTGAGCCGGTAAGCTCTTTTTATAGTACAAATCTTCAATCAAAAATTGAAAGTTATGAAAGGCTTGGGCAAAGGGTTTGTCGTGCTTTAGGTGCTCCTTTAATTAACCTCGAAGTGCACGCCGACCAGCTAAATGAATTTATTAGTATTGCTTGTGAGATGTTTACTAAGTTTGCAGGCTATACACAAGAATATTTGATTTTTGACAGTAAATTATATGAAAAGGGTGCTGGTCTAAGACTTGATGTGTTATTTAGTTTGACTAAAGACTTTAGTTTTCGTGCTAAGATTAAAAATGCTTCATCTGATATAAAGGCGTTGTATAATTTAGGTAAAATGGTTATAGGTGATCCAACTAATCCATATATATTCCAAGTTTTTAATGAAAATCAACCTAGCGAATTACAGCTTCTAAACAGTTATGATTATCTTGTAGGCGATTATCGGCATGTAATAGAAGTCACGGACTTCGAGGAAGGTAGTAGCAATGGTATTAACACACTCTTTACAATCGAACAGACTTTGGCACAACAAACATATTTTAGTTATTCCCTTGGTAACTACGGTTTTGACTTAGTGAGCTGGAATATTTTAAAGAACTGGTTAGATACACGAGAGAAAGTACTAGCTTTAAAGAGAGATTTTCGTTTTGACAACAGAACTCAATATATGCAACTATTCCCTGAACCAAAAGATTCAGATTTTTACGGTGTAGTTACATGTTATGTAGAAAGACCTCTCGTTGATATAATAAAAGAACCGTGGGTATACCAGTACGCTCTTGCATTAACCAAGATAGCTATTGGATCAGTTCGTGGAAAGTACACAAACACTCAAATGTTTGGAGGTGGTACTATAAACTACAATGATATGCTTAATAGCGGGCGTGAAGAAAAAGCTGAACTTGAAAAGAAACTTTATGAACGTGCAGCTGGATTTGGTGATGCTGCACCTCCAGAGTTTTTTGTTGGATGAAATTTACATCTAAAAATAGTAAATACGTGCAAGGTATATTTAAACCTACACACAGTGAAAAATATAAAGGGCATGATTTACCAAGATACCTAAGTAGTTGGGAGTTAAAATTATTTCGCTGGTGTGATACCAACCCTAACGTGCTTGAGTGGGGTAGTGAGAGCATTGTTATACCGTATGAAAGCCCTATAGACCATAAAATACATAGATATATTGTAGACGCTATAGTCAAACTTAAAACAGCTGACGGTGTTAAAAGGTTTTTGGTTGAAGTCAAACCTTTTAAGCAAACTATACAACCAACTAATGATCCTGGAAAACATAAGAAAACGCTTTTATATGAACAATTAACATTTATTCAAAATAAAGCTAAATGGGAGGCGGCAAAAAAGTGGTGTAAAGATAGAGGTTACGAATTTACAATATTAACTGAGAGAGAATTACGAAAATAGGCAGAAAAACTAATAAATATTTATATGCCTTTAAGACTGTTAGTAGAGACACCAGCGCCTTACGATCAATACGAATACGTTGTTGAGGAAAAAAATGGTAATCAGCCCAGTACAATGTATATAAAAGGGCCTTATATGCAATGTGAAGAGGTTAATAAAAATAAAAGAGTGTATGATTCGCATGAAATGGATAATGAAGTTAGAAGATACATTTCAGAAATGGTAACTACAAACAGGAGTATGGGAGAATTAAACCATCCTACTGCTGCTGAGGTAAATCTAGAGCGTGCCTGTCATTTGGTTACAGAATTAAATCGTAATGGTAATGTTTATTTTGGAAAATCTAAAGTCTTAACAACTCCAATGGGTCAGATTTTGCGTAGTTTAGTTAATGACGGTGTAAAAGTAGGTATGAGTTCTAGAGCGCTTGGTACGCTGCAGGAAATGAGTAATGGTATTAATAAAGTAAAAGATTTTCGTTTAGTTGCAGTTGATTGTGTAGCTGATCCGTCGTTCCCAAAAGCTTTTGTCAATGGAATACTAGAGTCAAAACAGTTTGTAGTAACATCTGATGGCCGGTTTGAAGAATATTATGATTCTTTCGGAGATAAATTACGCAATTTACCTAGAAAAGATATTGAAGATTATTTAAAAGAACAGGTAATTGATTTTATTAGTAAAATAAGTAGGGTTTTATGAGTAATAAACTTAGCGAAGCCGCTCCTTTGATACCGGCCATGGCCGGCTTAGCGGGTCGTCTTGCCGCAGGTGTTGCTATTGATGCGGCCACAAAAAAAATCGACCAAATGCTTAGTCAAAACCATAAAGAAGAAGCGTGTGAGAGTTGCGGGTGTGAGGAAAATTGTGAGGAGATAGGTTGTATTTCATGTAGACAAAAAGCTGTCCAAAAAAAACGAGATTTAGGGCCTTTAGAGAATAAGTATAATATACAGATGAAAGAACGTGCTGAAATTGTTAGATTTCTAAAGCATTTAAGTGAAAAAAATTATGCTGAGGCCCATAAATATTTAAAGAAGGTTATGGAATCTAAAATCAAGAGTAAAATAGCCGAACAAAAAGGTGTAAAGATTTTCTAATATGAGCAATATAAAAGAAACCCTTAAGAGCGCAACAAAAGACCTTCTTTCTGAAGAGGTTTTAGGTGAAATCGAGCAAGCCTTTAATAAGAGTGTAAATGAGAAAGTGCAATTACATGTATCAAAGGCATTAACTGAGCAAGATGATGATTACTCAAAGAAATTAGAACATCTCTTAGAGGCTATTGATGCAGATCATACTTTAAAGCTACAAAAAGTAGTTGAAGCGATTGATATTAACCATGCAGAAAAGCTTAAGGGTATTGTTGAAAAATATTCTAAGATAATTAAGGAAGAAGCTGCTAGATTTAAGGAAGAAACCATTAATAACATTAGTACATACTTAGAGACATATCTAGATGAGACTATTCCTTCTGCTGATGTTAAGGATGCCGTAAAAAATACACGTGCATTAGAAATACTCGGTCAGATTAGAAATATTTTGGGTGTAGATGCTGCCCTTGCGAAAGAATCTATTCGTGAAGCCGTCGTTGACGGAAAGAATCAAATAAATGAAGCTTCTAAGAAGCTTGAAGCCGTAACAAAAGAGTTAACCGCTGCAAAAGCACAGCTCGCCGCTCGTGATGCAGAATTAACTCTTGAGAAGAAGACAGCTGGTCTATCTTCTCGTAAGCGTGATTATATTAGCAAAGTAATGAGCGGTAAATCTGCTCAGTTTATAACATAAAATATTGATTACGCACTTGGTCTTTTTGATAAGACTGAAAAGGAACGGCTTCAAAACATCAAGGATGAGGCATCTAAGGAAGTAACCGCCTCTCAAGTTGATCGTCCAGTAATTGAAGAGAGCGTTCAACCAGTAGAGGGTGTTACTCAGATGAATCCTTACCTTGCTGAACTATCCAAATACTAATTTTGGTTGAGGCCTAGGCCTGATTAATATTGTAGATAAATTCTACAGGTCGAAATATAAGGAGAACAAATTACTATGAAATCTATAAGACCCACAACGGCTTATATCGATGAGTCTCGCGCTAAGGC
>Ga0172372_10004299_pt1 | contig 20341 bp, 21 predicted proteins | sample LakKiv5m_2_FD_114544 | JGI IMG/M metagenome (GOLD analysis project Ga0172372, IMG submission 114544) | Freshwater microbial communities from Kabuno Bay, South-Kivu, Congo - kab_092012_9.5m | ecosystem: Environmental > Aquatic > Freshwater > Lake | place: Democratic Republic of the Congo...
ACGACGAGATTCCGAGTGTGTCGAGCACCGTGCCGACTCGACGCGTGCGATCGGCCCATTGGGCGTAGGTGGTGCGGTCGAGTCCGGTGGCCGTCGCGGTCACGATCGTTTTGTGCCCGTGGTAGCGCTCGGCCCGCTCGAAGATGTGCAGAATCCCGAGCGGAACGTCTTGCATGAGTCCCGGAAAGTTCGCGGCCATGAAATCCCCCTTGTCGCCGCCGAACCTTAGTGGTCGCGTTCGTGACACGACCAGGGCCGCGACCTGACACGGCACCGAACTTCTCGTAGATTCATCACTCATGTCCGGCCCGCCCCCCGATGCCGAGGCGGCCGAGCCGATTCACGCGTCACCGCTCGCCCGCCGGGCGATCCTCGTCAGTGCCGGCGTCCTGTTCGCCCTCGGCACCTTCGGTTCGAACATCGGCCCGGCCTGGGTCGACGAACGTCCGGCGGTGGTGTTGGCCCTGTCGGCTCGTAATCGCAACCTGTTCGGGTCGGTTCCGTTCATCGATCCGCTTCCGTACGCGGTGCTCGGGTTCGTTCGACTCTTCCTGGCCGGAACGGTGCTCTTCTTCCTCGGCCGGTGGTACGGCGAGCGCGCCCTGCGTTGGACCGAAAAGCAAGTGGGTGAACTTCCGGCCATCTACCGCTGGTTCCAGACCGGAATCGACCGCGCGGGCTGGCTACTGATCATCCTCATGCCGGCCAGCAACCTCGTGTGCATGATGGCCGGCCATCGCCGCATCGCGCCGTGGCGATTCGTGTCGTTGTTGTCGATCGGCATCGCACTCAAATTGGTGGTGCTGTGGGCCGGCGGCCAGGCCTTCGAAGACCAGATCCGGTCGTTCCTCGACTGGATCGAGGACTACCAGTGGTGGATCGTGGCCGGACTCTTCGGACTCACCTTCGTACAGAGCGCGCAGCAGGCCCGCCGGTCGGCCCTGATGTTCTGCACGAAATCGAACACCCGACCGACACACCACCGTCGAGTGAACCCCCGTCATCGCCCGGTTTCGACTGAGCGTTCGGCGGGCCTCGGCCCTAGATTTCGCTCGTCCGTTTCCTGAAGGAGCAACCATGGCCATTTCCGTCGGCGACAAGATCCCGAACGTTCCGTTCCGCGTGCTCGGCTCGAGTGGCATGCCCGAGACCGTCAACTCGCACGACGTGCTCGGCAAGGGCAAGGTCGTGGTGTTCGCCGTTCCCGGCGCCTTCACCCCCGGCTGCTCGATGGTGCACCTGCCCGGTTACGTGCAGAATCGCGATGCGCTGAAGGCCAAGGGTGTCGAGACCATCGCGTGCGTGAGCATCAACGATCCATGGGTCATGGACGCGTGGGGCAAGGCCCAGGGCGCCGACGGCATCATGATGCTCGCCGACAGCGGTGAGTTCACGAAGTCGGTTGGCCTCGAGATGGATGGTTCGGGTTTCGGCCTCGGCACTCGCTCGCAGCGTTACTCGGCCATCCTGCAGGACGGCGTGGTCACCGAGATCAACGTCGAGCAGGGTCCCGGTGTCACCGTGAGCGCCTGCGAAATCGTTCTCGGTCACCTCTGAGCACGAACGTCCTCTGACGCCCACTCGCGTCGGCTGACTACAGTTCTCTCCGACACCTTGGGGAGGAACACATGAAGTGCGGTCTGTGTTGGGCCGACAACCCGGACGATGCGCTGTTCTGCGTCGACTGCGGTGTGATGCTCACGGCCCAGAGTGTCGCCAACGTTCCGACGTTCGATCAGGTCGACCCGGCCGCCCCCACCCGCAATCGCGGTCTCGTGGCCGTATCTCTTCTCGCGATCGTGTCGACGCTGGCCCTGGTGGTGCTCGTCATCGTGATGGCACTCGACGACGGAGAACCCGCGGCGGCTCCGGCCACGAGTGCTCCGGCGACGACCACTGCGCCTGCCACGACCGAGACGACCGTGGCGCCGGTCGACCAACTCGACCTCGCGACCGCGGCCTGGCGGGGTTTCTCGGCCGCGTTCTTGCAGCCCCATTTCGACGAGCCGTTCGTGAGTGACGATCGCATTCTCGCCATCGCCAGCGCCGACGATCTGGCCGCTCGACCGAGCGATTCGATCGCCGGTTTGGTGCTGCTCGGTTGGGTCGACGGCCAGTGGACGTCGGTCGACGGCATTGCGTTCCAGTCACCCGACACCGCCGTCACGTTCGAGGTGCTCGGCAGCCGACTGGTGGCCAATCCGGTGGTTGTCATCACCTGGTCGGGTTCACCCGACGGGAACGTGTCGTACGTGTTCCGCGCGATCGGCGGCGAACTGATCGACCTGGTGAGTGGTCGACCCATCGGCGACGAATGGACCGCAATCTCTCTCACCGATCGTTCGTTCGATTTCGTTGAGTACACCGCGTGCAAGACGGGTGAGGTTCTCGCCTACCCCGACGGAACCGAATCGTTCTTCTGCGATGTGGTGGTCGACTCGCGCATCGACATTCTCGATGACGGCACCACCCGCGCCACCGAGACCGAAACGGCGCAGACCCGCCCCGAACTCGTCTTCGCGAACGATCTCGAGATCACCGCCGTGACGATGACTCAGCCCGAGTGCGATGGTTCGTACATCACCGCAGTGGGCGCGTCGGTGTCGTCGAGCGAATCGCGCAATCGCGCCAACATCGCCAAACTGCTCGAGCGTTACCCGGGTTCGTCGTACCTGCGCAATGATCAGACCTGCGACTCGTTGTGGCCGAAGGCCGACGGCGCACCGATCTACATCGTGTACTTCGGTCCGTACGCCACCAAGAGCGAAGCGTGTGATGCACGCGACCTCGGCCCCAAGGGTGCGTACGTGCGTCCGCTCGACGACGACGTGGCCTACACGACCAAGATCTACTGCTGAGTTCGCCCTCGCCCGATCAGAGACCGAGGGCAGCGTCGAGGCCGAGCGTGAGCCCGGGCAACGTGAGCACTTTCTTGCACGCCAGCACGACACCGGGCATGAACGACACCCGGTCGTAACTGTCTTGGCGAATGGTGAGCGTCTGGCCGGCCGCTCCGAGAATCACTTCTTGGTGCGCGACCATGCCGCGCATGCGCACGGCGTGCACACGGATGTCGGCTGGGCCCTTGCCACCACGCGCACCCGGAATCACTTCGTGCTGTGTGGGGTCGGCCGCCCACTCCTGCGACGCCGCCGCCATACGACGGGCCGTGGCCACCGCAGTTCCCGACGGAGCATCGGCCTTGGCGTCGTGATGCAGTTCGATGATCTCGGCGGTGTCGAACCACGGTGAGGCCATCTCGGCGAACTTCATCATGAGCACCGCGCTGATGGCGAAGTTGGCTGCGATCAGGCAGTTGGACGACGTGAACGCTTTGCGGAACGACGCGTAGTCGTCGTCGGAGAAGCCGGTCGTGCCCACGACCGCGTGAACACCATGCAGAGCACACCACTGAAGATTGGTGCGTGAGGCGGCCGCGACGGTGAAGTCGACCGCTACCTGCACGCCGGCATCGGCCATGGCCCGTGGGTCGGCCGAGATGGTGATTCCGTGAACGGAACGACCGACCGCCGCCGGATCGACGGCGGCGACCAGTTGCAGGTCGGCATCGGCGGCCACGGCATCACACACCGTGGCGCCCATGCGTCCACCCGCTCCGAACACACCGACCTTGATAGGCGAACCAGTCATGTCGGCGATCCTAAACCCGAGTCGTGAAGTCGCTCAGCGATGACGGCGCGGGCCGCGATCGCGACCACCACGGCCGTCGCGACCATCACGTCCGCCATCACGTCCACCGCGGCGATCACCACGATCGCCCCGGTCGTCGCTACCGGCTTCGCCACCGGGGCCGAGATCTCCGAGTTGACCGGCGATCTCGCTGTCGAAAGCGTCTTCGAAGCTCACCGACACGGCACCACCCGAACGCGGACGATCGCCCGACGAACCAGACGAGCCCGACGACGAGACGCCACCGGCGGCCGGCGCGAAGTCGTCGCCCACCGGAGTGAGTGACACCTTGCCCTTGTCGTCGATGTCGTCGACGCGCACTTCGAGTTCCTGGCCGAGCGTGAGCACGTCTTCCACGTTGTTGATGCGCTTGCCGCGACCCAACTTCGAGATGTGCACGAGACCATCACGTCCGGGGAGGATGTTGACGAACGCACCGAACTTGGTGATCGACACCACGCGGCCGTTGTACACCGCACCGAGTTCGGCCTTGGGCGGATCGACGATCGCGAGGATGCGCGCCTTGGCGTCTTCCATGCGCCAGCCCTCGACGGCACCGATGGTGACGATGCCCACGACTCCGTCGTCGTCGACGCTGATGTCGGCGCCGGTCTCCTGCTGGATGGTGTTGATGACCTTGCCCTTGGGTCCGATCACTTCGCCGACCTTGTCGAGCGGAATGGTGATCGACGAGATCTTCGGCGCACTCTCGGCGACTTCCGAGCGCGGTGCGCTGATGGCGGCGTTCATGACGTCGAGGATCTTGAGGCGAGCTTCCTTGGCCTGATCGAGCGCGGCGGCCAGAACGTCGGCCGGAATGCCGTCGATCTTGGTGTCGAGCTGCAGAGCAGTGACGGCGTCAGCGGAACCAGCGACCTTGAAGTCCATGTCGCCGAAGGCGTCTTCGGCACCGAGGATGTCGGTGAGGCTGGTGTACTTGCCTTCGGCGTACACGAGACCCATCGCGATTCCGGCCACCGGAGCCTTGATCGGCACACCAGCGTCCATGAGCGACAACGACGACGAGCACACCGACGCCATGGAGGTGGAGCCGTTGGACGACATCACTTCCGACACGAGACGAAGCGTGTAGGCGAAGGCTTCCTGGCTCGGCACGACCGGCAACAACGCACGCTCGGCGAGCGCACCGTGACCGATCTCGCGGCGCTTGGGCGAACCCACGCGGCCGGTTTCACCGTTGGCCCACGGAGCCATGTTGTAGTGGTGCATGTAGCGCTTCTCGCTCACGGGTGTGAGCGAGTCGATCATCTGGTTCATGCGCGGCATGGCCAGAGTCGTGACGTTCATGACCTGGGTTTCGCCGCGCTGGAACAAGCCCGAACCGTGCGCCGAGGGCAGAACACGAACTTCGGCCGAAACCGGACGAAGATCGCGCGGACCGCGACCGTCGATACGAATGCCTTCGTCGACGATGCGCTTGCGCACGAGAGTCTTGGTGAGGCTGCGAACGGCTTCCTTCACTTCCTTGTCGCGACCGGCGAAGGGCTTGCCCTCTCCGCACAACTCGGCCACGGCCTTGGCGGTGGCGGCGTCGGTGGCGGCATTGCGATCGGACTTCTTGGCGATCTTGATGGCATCGGCGACGTCGTTGCGCACCAACGAATCGACCGCGGCGTAGACCTCGTCGGTGTAGTCGAGGACCGGCGTGAAGGCCAACGGGGTGATGGCACCCTTGGTGGCGATCACCGACGCGACCAACTGACGCTGCAACGCGATGGACTCCTTGATCCACTGCTTGGAGGCTTCGAGGCCACCGGCGAGAACGGTTTCGTTCACCTTGGGTGCGCCGCTCTCGTAGTACTCGAACGACTTCTCGCTGCCACCGGCCTCGACCATCATGATGGCGACGTCGCCGTTGTCGAGTTCGCGGCCTGCGACCACGAGTTCGAACGTGCTCTCGTCACCCTCTTGGTAGGTGGGGTGGGGAATCCAGGTGCCGTCCTGCGAGAACGCCACGCGTACCGCACCGATCGGGCCCTCGAACGGAATGCCCGAGATCATCAACGCGGCCGACGCGGCGTTGATGCTCAGCACGTCGTGCGGGTTCACCTGATCGGCGCCGAGCACGGTGAGAACGACCTGCACTTCGTTGCGGAATCCGTCGGGGAACGCCGGACGCAGCGGGCGGTCGGTGAGACGGCACGTGAGGATGGCGTCCTCGGTGGGACGACCCTCACGACGGAAGAACGAACCGGGGATCTTGCCCGCGGCGTAGGCGCGCTCTTCGACGTCGACCGTCAACGGGAAGAAATCGACGCCGGGGCGAACGTCCTTGGCGGCGTTCGCGGTGGCGAGCACGATGCTCTTTTCGATGGTGGCGACGACCGCACCCTGACTCTGCAGGGCGAAGCGTCCGGTTTCGAACGACAATGACTTGTCGGTGCCCCCAACGGGACCCGACACTCGGATGGCGTCGGCCATGACGAGCTCCTTTCGAACGACGGGCTTGGCCGTCGTGTTCGGAGCAGCGGGCCGGTTCCCAGTCGGCGGGGTCGCATCCTCGAATGCGGCCTCGGCGACTGACAACCGAGCCGTTCACTGCTCGGTGTTATGTGTTTGTGACCGACTCGCGCCGGCCACCGATGCGTCTTAGCGACGCAGACCCAACTCGGCCACGATTTCGCGGTACCGGCTGATGTCCCGGCCCTTGACGTAGTCGAGCAGACGACGACGGCGGCCCACCATCATCAACAGCCCACGACGGCTGTGGTGATCCTTCGGGTGATCCTTCAGGTGATCGGTGAGGTGATTGATGCGCTCGCTCAGAAGTGCGATCTGCACCTCGGGCGAGCCCGTGTCGGTGCCGTGCTTGCGATGCTTGGCGATCGTCTCGGTCTTGGGTGTTGCGGCCATGATGGCTCTGCCTTCCGTGATGTTCGTGCGGAGGTCGCCCCGGCGAAGAACCTGGGCATCGCGCCGGAGCCGGAGCCCCGACGGACTCCGTCAGCCTACGGGGGCGGTCGGGCCGTTCAACCTGGTCACCCGATGGTCCGGGGCTGAACGTCACCAGCCGACGCGCACGAGGATGCGGCACGACCAGCCCTTTTCGACGCAATCTCGGTCGTAGGGCTCCTCGGCATCGTCGGGCACCTCGCTCCAATCGAGCGACTCCCAGACCGCTTCGGCCACCGATTGCGCCCATGGATGCGGATTCACGTCGAAGACCCAGACCGCTTTGCCCGAGACCGGACCGATCGGCGCCGTGGTGTCGAGTTCGGCGATGACCGTGTGCGGATCGTCGGCGTGGACGAACTCGTAGACCGTGTCGGTGGACAAGCCGCCCTCGGTCACCCGGCGAACCAACACCGCGGGTGAGGTCACGCGCATCACGGGCATGGGTCGATTCTTGGGTGTGGCGGTGCCCCGACCCGCATCAGAGATAACCGCCGTCTCCGTATCGGACTCCGGGGACGGGCTGGTGGTACTCGGGCGCTTCGGGCACCGCCGCAGCGGTGATGGTGCGCAGAGTGTCGTCGGAGGCCTTCTTGCCCTCGCCCTGGGCGAAGAGCAGCTCGGCGTGGCGCCGAGCGATGTCGCCGAAGAGCTTGCGTACTTCACGACCGTTGCCGAATCCACGCCAACGCGGCCACGCGGCGATGAACTCGCGGACCTTGAGCAGCGCATCGGGCGCGAGAACGTAATCGTTCTTCTCGGCGATGCCGAGGAAGATCTGCTCGAGTTCGACATCGCTGTAGTCAGGGAACTGGAGAACGAGGTCGAAGCGGGCGCGCAGTCCGGGATTCGACTCGATGAATCCGAGCATCTCCGCAGGGTAGCCGGCGACGACGACCGCGAACTGTCCGCGATGGTTCTCCATGAACTGGAGAAGCGTGTTGACACACTCTTCCCCGTATTGATCGCGCTCGCCCACCAACGAATACGCCTCGTCGATGAACAGCACTCCACCCAGTGCCTTCTCGCAAACCTGCCGTGTCTTGATCGCGGTTTGACCCATGTAGGCGGCGACGAGAGTGGACCGATCGGCTTCCACCAAGTGACCGCTCGGCAGCAGACCGAGCGACCGGTACAACTCGCCGATCAATCGCGCGACCGTGGTCTTGCCGGTCCCGGGGTTGCCCACGAAGACCAGATGTGGCGACATCTCCTGCGCCAACAAGCCACGCCGCCGCCGGAGATCGGCCAATTGCTGGGCGGCGATCAGGCGGTTGATCTCTTCTTTCACCGGACCGAGGCCGATCATGTCTTCCAACTCGCGGAGGATCGCGTCGTGCGACCGCTCCTTCGCCGGCGAACTAACGGGGACTCCGTTCGGCGACATGTCGTCGTCATCGTCGACCTCGTCGGATTCTTCGGAGTTATCCAATTCTTCGGAGTCGTCGAACTCGGCGGCCTGTTGAGACGAAGCCTCGAACGGATACTCATCGATGGTTTCGTCGGCCGTTTCGGATTGATGGTGATCGCCATCGATCGGGTTCGGCTCGTCGACGTCTTCGGTCACCGAAGATTCGAACTCGTGGAGTCGAGTGCGCGTCCGGCGGCTCATGTAGGTCATGGCGTCGAGAACTTCGTCGAGTTGGCGCTCGGAGACATCGTCGGCGAGCAACGAGTGGGAGATCTTGACGGCGGCTGGAGCGCTGCCGCGAACGAGCGGACGATCGACACGAATCGTGACGAAGGGCATGACGCCGCTTCGCGTGGCGACCCAGCGAAAGACGTCGGCGCTCTCGACCACATCGTCGACGAAGACGTCGAGTGCGAGCACGAGGCTGCCGTTGTAACGGCGATAGATACGAGCGCTCACCGCCTCGCCGCGCAGGACGAACTCGAGAGGATTGTCCTCAGCGAGCGTTCCCCCCGCGACACGGTCGGCCCGCGCGTGGAGCATGTCGGAGATCTTCTTGATGAGTTTCGTTTCGTTCATTCGTTGTCGGGGAAGTCGTCGTCGGGAGTGTCGGATGGTGAAGTCATGGCTTCGGACAGTGAGAGAAGATCGGAGGCGACGTCGCGCCACTGGTCGATCTCGAGCGAGGCGCGCAAGGCTCGACGAACTCGAGCACGCTCGGATTGAGTGAGCGGAAGGCCGCCCCTCAAGTTGGAGAGAAGATCGTTGACGACCGAAGGAACGGGTCGTCGATGGGCGGCAACCACCGAGGCCATCATGTCGAGATCGCGGACGAAGCGACGCGGGGGAGATTCGGGATCGGGGTCGGCGTGTCCGCCCGACCCCATCGCGTGGTCGATCGAACGACTGAGACGACGCGATGCCGAGGCGAGTGATCGGGCGACACCGACATCGGCGTCACCAGTTCGCCCCGGCTTCGATACGCGCACGAGATCGTCGACATCGATCGAGCGACGGGCCTCGGCTTTGGCCAGGGCCGCCGCCGCGACCGGGGTGCCACGTGGAACGGACGTGTCGAGCAACGTGAGCGCAGTCGTCCAGAGCGATGACGGCACGAAGTCGGGCCGGTGCCGCGCGGAGAAGCGCTTCTTCGCCCCGATGATCGAGAACGATCGAAGGATCAGTTGGTCACTGAACTCGCCCCGTCGCGGCACCGACCACGACACCATGGTGTCGGAGTCGATGGGCTCGGTGTCGCCGTCGACGGCATCGATGAGATCGGGGTGATCGAAATCGGCGCGTCCGGAGAGGATGTCGGCCGAGGGCCGATACTGCAATCGCACCTGGGCGGTGATGCGGTTCATGCGTCGCGTCCTTCGAGGCGAGCCTTGGCGCGGTTCTTGCGGCGGTTGATGCACTCGCGGCGCACACCGACCAACTCGCCGGCCTCGGCATCGGTGAGTCCCAGGACCTCGGTGAGGTAGAGGGCCTCGAACTCGTCGGCCGGGATGCCGAGCGCGATCTGCTCGAGCAGGTACTCGGCGTCGAGCTTGTTGGCCACATCGTCGGCGAAATCGACGACGGCGTTCTCCGACGTGGCGAAGGCCGAAACCTGGTCGTCGTCATGAGAGTCTCCCGACACGACGCGACGAGCCTGACGCGCACCTTCGCCGCGCTGAGCGGCCAGCTTGCGCCGGTAGTCGATCGCGGTGGTCTTGGTGACCGCGCGTGCGAACACGATGGGGTCCGGATACTTCACCATGATCGCTTCTGCGTTCTTCAAGAACTTCACGACGACCTCACTGGCGACATCGCTGGCCATGTCTCCCCACTTCTGCACTTCGGCAACACGGGTTGATTCGGCCCAGACGGCGTTCGAATAGGAACTGATGCTCCACGACGGGGAGCTGGACGAAAAGCGGGCGGGGGTCTTGGCGACGATCTCCTTCGGACGGGTCCCAACGGGACGGGGAACTATGGAACGGACGAACCGGTCGCTGTGTGACCGGCTCGGGCCGATCGACTCATACTGTTTTCGGGCTTGGTTCGGCTCGGGGCCGTCCCGCCCGCCAACAGAACTCCGTCGACGCCCTCCACTATGACGAGGGGGTGTGACAGGGTTTCCTGACCTGGGAGAATGACGTGATGGCGACCCTTCTCCCCTCCGACTACGACCTCAGCCGCCTGGTCGAGTCCGAACAGTCGGTGGTCCGGTCGCTCGTGGCCGGACTCGACGATTCGTGGTTCGTGGTCCCGAGTGTCGAGGTGAGCGACGGAGGAAAGGATGGCGAGATCGACGTCGTCCTCGTGTCGTCCGAAGGCGGCGCCTTCGTGATCGAGGTCAAGGGCGGCATCATCCGGGTCGAGGGAGACTCGTGGTTCTCCTACGACAAGCCGATCCAGTCGCCCGTCGCACAGGTCAAACGCGCCAAACATCTGCTCACCGCTCGACTCGGAACGATGAAAGTCAAGGCTCCCTTCATCGATCACCTCGTCGCCTTCCCCGACGTGCACGACGTCCCGGACGGCGGCATCGGCGTCGGGCTCGCCCGCAACAAGATTTTCGGCTCGGTCGATCTCGCCGACCCGACGCGTGCCATCGCGAGGGCACGAGAAGACTCCCATCGTGAACGCCCACCGATGCCCGCGCAGGTCTTGACGAAGTTCCTACAGGCTCTCAGCCCGCGCATCACCCTCGGAACCGGTGGGGCGAATCTCGCTCCCGTGGCTCGTCAGCGGATCAACGAAGCAACCAAAGCGCACATCACGTCGCTTCTCAATCTCGATGCGAATTCGCGAGTGCTCGTGACCGGTGGAGCCGGTACCGGAAAGACGTGGCTCATCGAACAGTGGGCCCTACGGGCCGCGCAACGCGGAGAACGCGTGTGCGTGATCTGCTTCAACAAACCGATCGCCGATCATCTGAGTCGACTTCTTCGTGATACGTCGGCCGTCGTGGGCACCTACCACGACATCGTGCGCCGATTGCTCGAACCGTTCCACGAGATCGACGTTCCGCCCAACGCCGGCGAAGAGTTCTGGGGTGTGGTCCCGACGCAGAAGCTCATGGAGTTCGCCGAGCAAGTTGGCGCACCGTTCGACACGATCATCGTCGACGAGTTCCAGGACGTGCGACACAATTGGGTGCCGTCCATCGACATGCTGCTCGACCCGGCCGGAGCCCAGCGCCTCCTGATGGTCGCCGACCCGGCGCAAGACATCTACGTGCGTGATTGGCAACCGCCTCGTGCGAGCGTGGTGCTGCCCCTCGAGGACAACCTTCGTTGTTCACGACCGGTGGCCGAGGTCGTCGAGCGTCTTGGAGGCCCGAAGCCGATGCCGGGTGCGCTCGGCACGTTCCCCGTGCTCCACTGGCGAGCAGGTGGCATCAAGGAGATCAGGAAGAGACTGGTGTCGACTCTCGAACTTCTCACCATCGATCACGGAGTACCTCTGCGCGAGATCGCGGTGCTCACCGCGAACACGAGGCTTCGCGACGAATTGCTCGGTAGTGCCGACTCGGGCCGTCTGCTTCCACTCGCGCGCTGGGAAGACCGACACGAAGAAGCCGCCCTCTGCGAAACCATCCACCGTGGGAAGGGCCTCGAGAGGGCGGCTGTCGTGATCGTCGACAACTCCGACGAACCGAAGCGCCAACTGTTGTACGTGGGTGCGAGCCGGGCGATGTGGTCGTTGACCCTCATCGGCCAGGACTCACTGGCGACAGCGTGCGGAGTTCAGTCGAACTCCGCCGCCGCCTTCCCGGCGTATCAGGCCTCGTCGTCGTGATCGAAGCGGCGCCCCTTGGCCGTTCCGCGTGAACGGCTGAACTGCTTCTTCGATTGGGCGAGAGTCCAGTTGCTCGAACGCAGAGAGTCGACGTCGGCCACCAGCAACGCGACCTCGTCTTTCAGGCCGAGGCGATTGAACGAATCCGCCGCCACGGTGAACATGGCCGCCGCGTCGTCGAAGCGGCCGGCGTCGGCCATCTCGCGACCGAGTCGACGGTGACGCTCGGCGCGCATGCGCTCGGCCATGTCGATCGCTTCACGTGATGCACCGTCGTCGTCGATCCCATCGAGGGTCGGCAGAACCGTCACGGCGACAGGGAGTTCGACCGAGTGCATCACGGCCTCCCCCACCACCGACACCCACGAAACGGCGATTCGGCCGAGATCGAGCGGAGCGAGAACATCGGTGGGCTTCACCTTGAAGGTGACGAGCAGTCGACGGGTCTCGCCGCCGTACACGTCTCCCATCGTCACGCGCTTGGTGCGATCGTCGACGTCGACGGTCGGGAAGTCGTGACGAACCTTGATCTTGCGAACGGCGTCGGTTCCCGAGACGGTGACCTCGAGGTTCTGCGATGCGACCGACGCCAGACCCTCGAACTCCTGCGTGAAGACTCGCGCCGCCTGATCGGACCCGGCACACCAGTAGTCGTTGCCCGAACCCGCGTCAGCCACGGCGGCGAGGAAGTTCTCGTCGTAGCCATCGGCGAAACCGATGCACGAGGTGGTGATGCCACCGGCCCGCGCCGTCGAAACGTGCGGGGCGAATTCTTCGGAACTCGTGAGTCCGACGTTGGCGTGACCGTCGGTGAGGACGATGATCCGCCGGATGGCATCGGGGCGTCCGTGCTCGACGAGGATCTGCATGGCCTTCAGCCAGCCCCCGGACAGATTGGTCGATCCACCCGAACGAACGCGCGAGATGGCCTTGATGGCGGCCTCGACGTCGTCGTGGTGCTTCAGCTCGAGAACGGTCTCGACCTCGTCGTCGAAGACGACCACCGAAATTCGATCGTTCGGTCCGGCGAAACGAATCAATTGCTTGACGGCGTCTTTCACCGCAGCCAGCGGTGCGCCGGCCATGGAGCCGGATCGATCGATGACGGCGACCACGTCGAGGGCCGGGCGTTCGACGCCGGCGATCTCGGGCGCGGTCACTTCGAGGAGGACGTCGACGGCCTCATCGGTCTGACGGGCGATCATCGTCTTGGCGTATTTCAACTGGGTTTTCATGATGTGAACTCCTTCGTGTTCAGCGTGGGTAACGGATGGGGGCGATGGTGTTGTGCGCGGGATTCGAAAACGGTGTACTCAGGGTCGCTGCGGTCGCAGCTGCTCGAGAATGTGACGCGCAACGTCGCGCAGGCTCGATTCGGACGACAGAGCCTCGGGCGGCAGCTGAACGAGCAGACTGCCGTTGACCTTCTCGTCCGGCGATTCCGGCGATGCTTCGCCGTCTACGAACTCGATGATTCGGGATCCGCCGCCGACGAGGAGATGCAGCTCTTTCAAACGCTCGGCGACGTCGAGCCCGGTGAAGTGATCGCCTCTCTGGACGAATGCCCCTGCCTTCTGGGCCATCGCCATCGCGACGTGGAACATGAGGCCGGGCCAATGTTCGGCCATGAATGGCCCGACCAACCCTCGCGAGTGCGGAATCGGGTGGCAGTAGTGGCGAAGAGCCAAAAGCCCCTCACGAGTGAAGCCCCACAGCACGTCGTTCGGCAACGACGAAGGCACGTACCGAGTCGGTTGATCCGTCGTCATGTCAGGCCGCCCGTCCCGATGAGAGGCCGAACATCCAGTCCGGCAGCATGTCGACCGTGAGAACCTGCAGGGGCTCGTCACCGCTGGCGGTGTCAACGAACTCAACACCGACCGGCATCTGGTCGATCGGAGCGTCTTCGTAGAAGTCTTCGATCCAGACGACACGCCGACCCGCGTCGAGGGCCGACTTGGCGAGAGAGAAAGCAGCCGCGGCTTTCCAGTCGACATGACGGTCGTGGGTTCCGTCGTCGACGACGGGCAACGCTGCGATTCCGAGATGCTGGGCGATCTCCTGGTTGGCGCGGTCGCGCCAGGTGGTGCACCAATGGACCTCGGCCACCTCGCACAGCCACTGCACGAGCCCGGGCATGTACTGCGGGACGTAGACCTTGTATCCGTTCGAGCGGACGACCTCGTAGTCGTCGGGAACATCGCCTCGGAGGCACTTGAGATCGTTGATGACACCGTCCACGTCGAGAAGGACGAGAGGGCACTGGGAGGAAGGGTTCGGTGTGGGCATGCCCATTGAACGAACGCCGCCCTCGATGGTGTGATCGCATTCGCAGCGATACCCTCCGACCCATGTTCACGGGGATCATCGAAGAACTCGGCACGGTCGTGTCGTCGACCCCCGTCTCCACCGAATGGGGCCCTGGTGTTCGCCTGCGTATCGAAGCCTCGGTCGTCCTCGACGGTTCAGGTCTGGGCGCATCCATCGCGGTCAACGGGTGCTGCCTCACACTCGTCGACAGTGACTCCGCCGGCGGCCGCTCGTGGTGGGACACCGACGTGAGCGACGAAACCCTGAAGCGCACCACCACCGGCTCGTTGAAGCCCGGTGACCGAGTGAACCTCGAACGTCCGATGGCCCTCGGCGATCGTCTCGGCGGACATATGGTCCTCGGTCATGTGGACGCCGTGGGCGAGGTGGTCTCCCCCGCCCCCGATCTCGTGGTGCGCGTGCCGAAGGATCTCATGCGACTGCTGGTCGAGAAGGGTTCCGTCACCGTCGACGGCATCAGCCTCACCGCGTTCGATCTCACAGCCGACACGTTCCGGGTCGCGGTGATTCCGCACACCGCGAGTGTCACCACCCTTGGTTTCCGTCCGGCCGGTTCGAAGGTGAATCTGGAAATGGATGTGCTCGCGAAGCACATCGAACGGCTAGTCAGCCCGTACCAGAAGTAGTTCGGCCACCAGACCTCCACCGTCGCGCGGACGGAGCGAAACGCGACCACCCGACGCTTCGGCCAGACGCGAGGCGATCGCCAACCCGAGTCCGGTTCCATCCGGTGCCGCATCGGGGGCGCGCCAGAAGCGGTCGAGTGCGCGTTCGCATTGTTCGGGCGTCATGCCGGGCCCGCGGTCGGCAACGGTGACGAGCACTCGATTGGTGTCGAGTTCCACCGAGACCTCCACATCCGAACCGCTCGGCGCGTACTGCACCGCGTTGTCGATGAAGTTGTCGACGATCTGCTCGACGACTCCCGGCATGGCCCGAGCAGCTGCATCGGCCATCCGATCGCTGCGCAAAGTCACTCCCACCTCCGAGGAAAGAGCCGACCAGGCGGCGACTCGATCACTCACAACGTGTCGAACGTCGACGTCGATCAAGTCTTCGGAGCGACCTTCGGCCCGAGCCAAGGCGAGTAAACCGTCGGTCAGGCGCTGTAGACGTTCGGTTTCGCGAAGGGCTGCGTCGAGTTTCACGCGCGCCGACGCCGGGTCGGAGATCAGCGCCTCGTCGACTTGTTCGAGGCGAAGTCGCAACGCGGTCAGCGGAGTCCGCAGTTGATGCGATGCGTCAGAGGCGAATCCGCGCTGTCGATCGACCAACGCACCGAGGCGGGCACTCATTCGGTTGAACGAACGGGCCAACACCCGGACCTCGGCTGGCCCACTGCTTTCGTCGGCCCTGACCGCGAAGTTCTCGCGACCGACCTGCTCGGTCGCATGCTTCAGACGAGACAACGGTCGTGTGATCGTGTACGCGAGGAGCAAAGCGAACACCACAGCGACGGCTATCGCCATGAGAGCGGTGAACAAGATGCCCCAGAGACGGCCACTCACTCGGGAATCGATCACGCTTTCGGGGTACGTGATGCGCACGGAACCGTTCACCTCGTCGCCGAGAATCACCGGCACCGCCACGTAGAGAAGGTCGAAGCCCAGTGTCTCGCTGAATCGCTGTCCCGTCGACGGCTCACCCGACAGGGACGAGGTGATTTCGGGACGAGTCGAGTAATCACGACCAGTCACCGACTCTTCGTCCGAGGAGGCAACCGCCAATCCCCGTGCGTCGGTGACCACCACCCGGCCCCCGGTCTCGGCCGAATACGTGCTGAGAATGTCGTTGACCGCCGTCGCGTCAGCCGAGCCGGTGATGCCGAGTTCTTCGAGCAAACGCTCGGAGCGGCCGGCGATCGTGAAGGCGTCACGTTCGAGTTCGGTGGTGACCCGATCTCGTTCCACTCGTCGCAGATGTGAGACGAGTGGAATGTCGTGAACCGCGAGAACCAGAAGGGTGAGGCCCACCATCGCGGCGACGAGACGGCTCCTCATGGCGCATCGACCTCGACGAGACGAAAACCCACACCGCGCACAGCCTCGATCCAGCGAGCATCTCCCAATTTCTGACGGAGCGTCGCCACATGGGCGTCCACGGTCTTGGTCGGGCCGTACCAGTTGATGTCCCACACGTTGTCGAGGATGTCGGTACGCGTCCGAACGGCGTCAGGAGCTTCGGCGAGGAAGGTGAGCAGGTCGAACTCCTTGGGCGTCAACTTCACCTCGACACCCGAAACGGTGACTCGATGTGCCCGTCGATCGATCGTCAACCTCCCCCGGACGATCGCCCTCTGCTCGTCCGATGCGTCGACCGAGTTGCCCGTTCGCCGTGTCACCGCCCGAATTCGGGCGACCAACTCGCGAAAGGAAAACGGCTTCGTCACGTAGTCGTCGGCGCCGAGTTCGAGACCCAGCACGCGATCGATCTCATCGGAGCGCGCCGTGAGCATGATGATCGGCACGGCTGAACGAGCACGCAGCTCCCGGCACACGTCACGTCCGTCCATGTCGGGCAGACCGAGATCGAGAAGAACGACATCCGCTTCGGCCGCGGCCAGGGCCTCTCGTCCGGTACGGGCCCGAAGCGGAACGAAACCGTGATCGGTCAATCCATCGAGCAGACCGCTCGCGATCGCATCGTCATCCTCGACCACCAGAACCCGCACGTCGACCTCCGGGCTTCATTGTGTCGGATCACATCGGTCGAGAAGTCTGATCACGACCAAAGCAGGGCTCGAGCCGGCAAATTTTGACGAATCTTGGAAATCCTCTCACCCTCCCCTTGACGAGGCCTTCGTACCGTTCGAGACGAGGAAAGGACTGCCATGAAAACTCGAACCGTAACCGCTCTCTCACTCATCGGAGTGCTCGCCGCTGGCACGGCTGCCGCACTCGCGAACACCCATGTTCTGAGTAGCAGTGCAGCGTCGAAAGAAGCTCCCGACATCCTGACGATCAACACCATCGCCGGCGCGCCTCTCGAAAACTCGAACGTCCCCGTCACCGCTTCTCCTGCGGCCGCGGCATCGTCCGCTCAAGTCGACCCCGCGACGAGTCCGACCTCGACGAATTCGATCACCACCTACGCCGTCGGTGACGCCGGCCTGGTGGAAGTGAGGGTCACATCGACGGGAGTCGACATTGCGAACGTGAGCGCGGCCGCTGGATGGAAGACGATCTCGTCGTCGTCGTCCGCCGGCAGCCTGCCCGCCATGGTGGTGTTCGCGTCACCTTCCACGGAGGTCACCTTCGCGGCCGCGTTCGTCGCTGGCCAAGTCGTGACCGATGTATCGAGTCGATCGCTTGCCCCAGCTCCCACCGAGCGTCATCACGACGATGACGATCACGACGAGGATCACGACGAGGATCATCACGGTGGTCATGACGACGATCACGAGGAGCACGACGACGATGACGACTGATCACGAGCAACGACTAGCCGCACTGTCATCGCGGCGGACCCCACGACTCACGCCCAAGCGCCAGGCGACGATCGGAAAGATCCTCGCAACCGGGCTCACGTCGACGACCGTGTTCGGCATCACCGCCGCTCTCGGTTGGTCGGCCTCGGCCGCGAGCAACGACAGCGCCGACCAAGTGGTATTCGATCAGGCCACCGGCGTCATCACCGCCTACCGAAACGGCGAGGTCATCTCGTCGCAACAAGTCGCCGCTCCATCGTCGCAATCGGCCGGACAGGCGCCCGCAGTACCGTCGAACTCGTCGCCCTCGGTCGTGGCACCGGGGTTCCCCTCACCTGCCCCGCCCATCACGCCCGCGCCTTCGGTCGCACCGGCGACCTCTCCGGTCGCGATCCCGGCGACGATCCCGATGACGATCCCGGCGGTTCCCGTCACGATTCCGGTCGCGATTCCTGCACCACAGCCTGCACCACCACCGCAGGGATCATCGTCGGGCTCGAACTGACATGACGATCACCAGCCCGACTCTCACCAACTGCGTCGTTCACGAATCCCGAGCCATGGGGTCGACGCTGAGGCTCGTGGTGGTCGGAGGTGATGACTCAACCCTCGACGCCCTGATCGAACGCATCGAGGGCCTGGAGCGACTGTGGAGTCGATTTCTTCACGACAGTGACATCAACCGATTGAACCGAGCCCGGGGTCATTTCACGAGAGTCGCCCCCGAGACACTTCGTCTCGTGGAAACCATGATCACCGGTCATCGCGCTACCAATGGTCGATTCGACCCGACGCTTCTCGTCCCCGTGATCGAAATCGGTTACGACACGTCAGTCGACGGAAGAGACGCAACACCAGCTGTCGAACTCGATCTCGCGCGGCGTGGAGTCCTCGCGGGCATCGAGGTCGACCACGTGAACTCGACGATCCGACTTCCGATCGGGACTGCTCTCGATGCGGGAGGTGTCGGCAAAGGACTGGCTGGCGACATCGTCGTCGAGGAATTCGTCGGACATCGCTGCCTCGGCTTGCTCGTGTCGCTCGGGGGCGACGTCGTGGTCGCAGGAGAGGCGCCCGAGAGCGCCGGGTGGACGATCAGCATTCTCGATCCCACCGCCCACCACGAGATTGATCGGGTGCACCTCGCTCGGGGTGCCATCGCCACGTCGAGCACCGAGATTCGCGTGTTCGAACGCGGCCATCACCTCGTCGATCCCGACACCCTCGAGGCGACCCGATCGGGAGTTCGAAGCGCCTCGGTCGTCGCCGGCTCGGGCGCATGGGCCGAAATGCTCACCAAGTGGCTCGTCGTCGACGGGACCAACCGACTCGACGACCTGCAGCGACTCGGAATCGCCGCCAGCGCTGTGACCCACGATGGCATCTCGACGAATGACTACTGGACATCAATGGCGGTCGAATCGTGAACGTCTCCCCGCAGTTCTGGTGGTACGTGTCGCGTGCATCGGGCATCACGAGTTGGCTGCTCCTCACTGCCAGCCTCGTGTGGGGAGTGCTTCTCTTCACTCGAGCGCTTCGGAAGATCGACACACCCTGGTGGCTTCTCGACATGCACAGTTGGCTCTCGGGCCTCGCGATTGTCACGATGACCCTCCATCTCGCGGCACTCGTCGCCGACAACTACGTGCACTTCTCGTGGTCAGAGCTCTTCGTTCCCGGGGGCAGTTCGTGGAAGACGCTGCCCGTCGCGCTCGGAGTCGTCGCCTTCTGGCTCCTCGTTGCCGTTCAAGGAACATCGCTGATTCGCCGACACCTCACACGACGAGTGTGGAAATGGGTTCACCTTGCGTCGTACGCGTCGTGGTGGCTGGTGTCGCTGCACGCTGGACTTGCCGGAACGGACGTCTCCAATCGCGTCTATCAAGCGGCCGCGGTTCTCGCGACACTCGCCGCCGTGGCCGCCTCAGCACTCCGTGTGGTGAAACCTCGAGCCGCACGAGATGCGGTGGTCCCCGCCAACAACTGAGTCGGCCAGTTTTTGATCGTCCTGGCACGACCCGTCAGGTCTCATTCCTCGCTCCTTCCCCGTCGTCACCCGACTACCGTTGCGCCCGTGACCAACGACTTGTCGGCCCTGCGGGCGCGCATCGACGAACTCGACCGTGAACTCCTACGCGTCCTGGCCGAGCGACTCGAGGTCTGCCACGAAGTCGCCCGGGTGAAGGAACGCAGCGACACTCCGGTCATCCAGCCGACCCGCGTACGCGACGTGGTGAACAGCCGACGACAGTGGGCCATCGACGCCGGCGTCGATCCCGACTTCGCCGAACAAGTCATGCGCGTCCTGCTGTCGGAGACACACCGCATCGAAGTGGCCGGCCGTCGACCCGATCCGGCCCCCGACAAGTTGGCCACACCCGAGGGAACGCGTTCGGCCATCGACACCGTGGCGTCGCGTATCGATCACGTGGTCGTCGCCGTGTCCGACGTCGAGGCCGCCACCACGGTGTTCACCGATCACCTCGGCTTCCACGTCGAACAGAGCCCCCAGAATGGCATCGTGGTTCTGGGTGCCGGGGGCGTCACCATCGTTCTGGTCGGCCCGGAGGCCGGAGTAGAAGTCGAGGCACACATCGCCGAACACGGCACCGGCATCCACCACATCGCCGTCGAGGTGCTGAATGCCGATTACGCCTGCGCCACCCTGAGCAGTGCGGGCGCTCCACTTCTCACCGACGTGATCGTCGACGCCGACGGCCACGAGCAGTTCTTCACCGTGCGCGACCCGGCCTCGGGTGTTCAGGTGGGTTTCGTGGCCC
>Ga0172372_10004300_pt1 | contig 20338 bp, 17 predicted proteins | sample LakKiv5m_2_FD_114544 | JGI IMG/M metagenome (GOLD analysis project Ga0172372, IMG submission 114544) | Freshwater microbial communities from Kabuno Bay, South-Kivu, Congo - kab_092012_9.5m | ecosystem: Environmental > Aquatic > Freshwater > Lake | place: Democratic Republic of the Congo...
ATCTGAAAAACTTAAAATAGATAAAAAGATAAATAAAGCGTACGAGATTCTAACTGTTTTTGAAGAATATCAAAAAATTATAAAAGAAAGAGGTTTTTATGATTTTTCAGATATGATTCTAAATGTTTTGAGAGAGTTGGAAGTAAACGAAAATTTAAAATTAGATTTGCAAGAACAATACCAATATCTATTAGTTGATGAGCATCAAGATACAAACTTTGGACAAAATAAATTAATTCAACTTTTAACTGATGCAGAACACTTAGAAGGGCGACCAAATTTGTTTACAGTGGGAGATGATAAGCAATCAATTTATCGTTTTCAGGGTGCCAGTTTAGAAAATTTTAAATATCTAGATACTGTTTATCGTGATGTTAAAAAGATTGCATTGGAAGAAAATTATCGTTCTGGAGAAAATATTTTAAATTCTGCTCACAGTCTAATTATTAATACATCAGAAGATTCAGTTTTTTTGAATTCAAATAGTAAGGATAAAAATAAAGTTAAATTGCTTGAGTTTAGTAATTATAAATTTGAACTTCTAAAATTGGCTGATGATATTTTAGAAAAAATAAATTCTGGAGTTGACCCAAGTGAAATAGCTGTAATTTATAGATCAAACAAAAATATACGTGAAATAAAACAGGTTTTTAACTATAAAAAAATCCCACATACAATTTTATCTAATGAATTTTTGTTGGAGGATGTAAATATTGAAAATATTGTTGATTATTTGAAAGTTATCAATAATCCAAATGATGATTATTCTTTAGGAAAAACTCTGTTTACTAATTTTGTTGATTTAGATCCTTTTGATGTAGTTAAGTTGTTAGATAAATTTGCGTTTTATAAAAGAAATAAAAAAATAAATCTGATAGAAGTTTTGGATGATAAGAAATTTTTTGATGAATCAGATATTAAAAATATAGACAGTTTTATTAATCTTAAAAATAAGATTAAAGAGTTGAAAATAAAATCTGAAAACCAAGATTTTGAATATTTTATTAAAGATTTTTTAAGTATCTCAGGTTATTTAGATTTCATGCTTTCTGCAAATGATAGTCAGGATCAATTAATAAAATTGGATAAGCTTTTTGATGAGATTAAAAAGCAAAGACAAAATAATAAAAATTATTCATTAGGTAATTTTGTCAAATTTATTGATTCATATAAAAAATATAAATTAGATATCGAAACTGAAAATCCTGAGATTTTATCTGGAGTTAAGTTGATGACTGCTCACAAATCAAAAGGATTAGAGTTTGATTTTGTATACATAATTAACGCAATTAGAAGTGGATGGGAAAAGAAACGTGGAGTTCATGGAATTTCACTTCCGCTACAAAGTTTTAGAGGGGATGAAAACGATGAAAGAAGATTGTTCTACGTGGCTATGACAAGAGCGAAGAAAGGTTTGAATATTTCATTTGCTAGAAAAGATTGGCAAGGTAGAGAACAAGAAAAAACTCAATTTATTAGTGAAATAGATGATTCATTTATGGAAAAAGTACAAGCAGAAAATTATGAAAAAGATCATTTAAATGATTTAAGTATTTTTGTTAAAAATACAGTAGAGGATAAAAGTGTTTTTGATAAGGAATACTTAAGAAATATTTTTATTGGTAAAAATTTGAGTATTACAGCTATAAACAACTACATAGATTGTCCTATTAAATATTTATTTAAAAATTTAATTCAATTACCAAGTACATATAATGATCATCAAACTTTTGGTAACGTAATTCATGCTGTTTTGGAAGAATTCTTTAATGATAGTGCTAAGCAAGAAAAGATATTATCAAAAAAAGATATGCTTTCTAAATTTAAAAATCATATTAATAACTCTACAATTAGTGACTCTGTATTTAATCGTTACAAAAAGAATGGTGAGGAATTATTAGAAGATTATTATGATAAATATCATAAAGAATGGAATTTAAATGTAGAAACTGAAAAGAGAATTAAAGAAACTTTAGAATTGAATAGTGGAGAAAAGATATCACTTTCAGGCGTGCTGGATAAAATAGTTTATTTAGAGTCTCCACTTGAAGGACCGATTCAAATTGTCGATTACAAAACTGGTGCGGCATATTCTGAGAAGGATAAATCTCAAAAGGAGTCCCTGGAAAGACAGTTAGTGTTTTATCATTTATTAATGAGGGATTTTAATAAAGGAAAATATATTGTTGAAAAAGCCCTGTTGGATTTTGTTAAAAAGAATGAAAAAGGTGAATACGAACAATTTTCTGTGGAGGTTGGTGAAGGAAGAATTTCAGAATTAGTTGAGTTGATAAATAATATCTCTGGTGAAATTTTGAGTGGTGAATTTTTAAATAAAGGTTGTGATAAGGATGATTGTGATAGTTGTAATTTGTATAAGAAGATAAAAAATAATTCTTAAAGATAGTTTAAAAAGCCCCGCGGCGGAGCCGCGGGGCTTTTTAATTACTTTAATTTAATGTTTAAAATTTAAATTATTGTTGTGTTCCTTCTGCAAGCAATGTTTCAATTAGTTGTTTAACTACTGAATATGATTGTGCTCCAGGGATTGTAACTTGTGTTCCATCTTTCTTTGAAATAACAACCGAGTATGGTGTTCCAAATTTTTTATCGTTTTTAGCAAGTTCCATTCCACTTTGATAATTATCTTCAACTTTTGCCTGGTGTCTACCTTCTTCAACACACTTACTAAAAGCAGTTTCATCAACTCCTACTGATACTGCGTTTGTTTTTAGGTTTTCAGTTGAAAGTGAGCTTGGTGTATTTGTAAAAAGAATTTTTGAATAATTCCAGAATGCATCATTTCCACCTAATTCAGCCACACATTCTGATGCTTCTGCTGCAGGTCTAGCGTATTCGTGAATTCGATCAAGTGGAAAGTGTCTGTATACCCAAGCAACCTTTCCTGTTGATTCATAATCTTTCATTAATTGTTCCATTGTTTCGTGGAATTTTGCACAAAAAGGACATTCAAAATCTGAATATTCTACAATTGTAATTTCAGCATCTTTGTTTCCTCGGATGTGATCTTTGTCATCAACTGGTTTTACTTCAACTTTTTTTGTTGGTTGTTCCTCGCTTGTGTTTGTTGGCTCTGAGTCGTCTCTTGTAAAGAAAACGGCACCAGCGATTATCAATCCAGCAACTAAAATTGAAATTGGTACAAAAAGTTTATTTTCGTTCATAATTTACTGTGTTAGGATAAACGTATAAATTATAACAAAACATTATGGAAATAGTAAATTCTGTCATTTTGGGCATAATTCAGGGCGCTACGGAGTTTATTCCGGTGTCTTCTTCAGGGCATTTGATTTTGGTTCGAGACTTTCTAAATATGGATGTTGAATATGGGTTGGCTTTTGATGCAGTTTTGCAATTAGCCACAACTCTTGCGGTATTGGTTTATTTCAGAAAAGATATTTTTGGTTTGGTAAAAAACTTCCTAAAATTTATTTCTGGAAAATTTGTTGAAGCAAAAGAATTAATTCTGTTAAAAGCTGTAATTTTTGGAACAATCCCAGCAGTATTTTTTGGATTTGTTTTAGAAGATTCAATGGATACAATCTTTAGAAATTCATTTTTAGTTGCTTTCAGTTTAATTGTAGGTGGTTTGATAATGTTTTTTGCAGAAAAACTCGCAAAGAATATTGAACAAAAAAAAGATTTGAGTGTGCAGCGGGGGGTCGGAATTGGATTTTTTCAAGCTCTTGCTCTGGTTCCAGGATTTTCAAGATCTGGAATGACAATCTCTGGAGGATTATTTTTAGGTTTAAAGAGGGAAGAAGCAACTAGATTTGCATTTGTCTTAGCATTTCCAGTTTTGCTTGGTGCAGGTCTGAAAAAGCTTCTCGACCTGGGTTCAACAGGTTTACTAGATTCAATTGGTATAGAACTTTTTGCAGGTTCATTAGCTTCATTTTTAGTTGGAATTTTAGCAATTCATTTCTTAGTTACATTTCTAAAAAAACACACTTTAAATGCTTTTGTCGTCTACCGATTTGTACTAGCTGTTATTGTTCTACTTTTAATTTAAAACCCAAGTGTAGGAGCCAATGTTCCACCTTGAGTCTCCCAATCACTTGTGTCTAATTTAATATCTCCTTTCTCACCTAGATTATTTTTTGGATATTTCAAAACTCCGTGTCGCATCGCAAAGTCATAAACTTCTTTTGTAACTTTCACGTCTTGTTTGCAGTAGTCCACAACCTTTTCAATTTCGCCATTTCGCCACCAAATAATTGATTGTAGTCCGTCAGCACTTTTTGCTTCACCAAGAGTTGCTTGTGCAATGTGATCCAATTTAATTCTTCGTCCTAATGAAGAGTAAATTTTTTCAAGAATATCAATACTCTTAATATCAAAAAGATTTCCAGCATAATATTTATCTAGAAGAGGAATATCAAAGTGATTAGAGTTAAAACCAATCAATAAATCAGCCTTCTCAATAATTGGCCAAAGCTCATGAAGATTTTCTTTAAAAAAATGTGAGTAAGAATCGGTTTCAGAATCATAAATACAAACTACTGCTAAATCTAAATCCTGAGGTTCGTTTGAGTTTACTTCTTGAAAAGTGTTAGTTGTTTCAATATCAAATACAATCTTTCGCATACAAATTTAATTTAATGAAACTAAATATTATCGTGAGATGTTCTTTTCTACAAATTTTCGTATTTTTCTTCTAGGAACAGATTTTTCTTTACCTGTTTTAACAATTTTGATATTAAATTTGTCTTTTGTAATTTCATCCTCTCCGATGCAGATTACAAAATGAACACCTCGCTTCACTACTTTTGAGATTTGATCGCCAATTTTTCGTCCAGAATAATCAACAACAACAGAAACACCTTGAGCACGAAGTTCTTGTGCTAATTCAGCAGTGTAATCAAAAAATGCATCATTTAGAGGGTTTAAACTGATTATTGAAGGGAATTCATAATCAGGAAGTAGACCATATGTTTCTAATACATCTCGAGTAGTTACATCTCCCACACCAAACCCAACAGCTGGTACGGATTCCTCTCCGAAGATTGTTGTTAGGTTGTCATATCTTCCACCGCCAAAAATTGATCGATTATTTTCTGGGTCAGTGCTATAAACTTCAAAAACAATTCCATTGTAGTAATCGAATCCACGAACAAGATTTGGATTGAAACTTACATTTGAAATTCCTCGATTTCGTAGTTTGTTCAAAAGAGCTTCCACGGCTTCACTTTGATTAATTATTGGATAAAAAGGTTTACCAAACATTTCTTTAACTTGATCATCAAAATTATCAATTTTATCTTTTTTATCTAGTAATTTTTTATATTGATGAATTTGAATTTCATTTAATCCAGCATCTTTCAAAATTTTACTTAAATTTGTGACATCGTTTATTTTTATTTCAAATTGTGAATCATTTAAACCAAAATTTCGCAAAATTTTATACGCAATCTCAATCACTTCAGCTTCTGCTTCTAGATTATTTAAACCAAAAATATCTGCGTTTAATTGCCAGTGTTCTCGAAGGCGACCTTTTTGTGGTCGTTCATATCTAAATAGGTTGGGAATTGAAAACCAACGAACAGGGAAAGCTAATTCTCGTTTTTTGGCAGCAATCATTCGAGCTACAGTAGGTGTCATTTCTGGACGAAGAGTTACAGCTCGATCTCCTCTGTCTGTAAAATTATATGTTTGTTCGTTTACAATCTCTTCCCCTGATTTTGCGATATAAAGCTCTGTTGGTTCTAAGACTGAAGCATTGTATTTTTCATATCCAAAACTCTCCAAAGTAGATTCCCAAACGAAAAAAATATAATCCTGAATAAATTGATCTTTAGGAAAAAAATCTCTCACACCTTTATAGCTCTCTTTACCCACATTTTTTGACATGTTCATATTGTATCAGAAATTTTTATTTCTAAAATCAGGTGTTATAATGTTTTTATGTTGAAAGAAAAAATAACTACCTTGACTTTTAACATCTCAAGCCAATTATTGTGGGGTATTTTTATATTTATTGTTTTAGCCACATCAATTTTCAGTTGGATGTTAGTTCATCATTGGGGATACTATGGGATAAAAGGTAATAATAAGATTTTTGCTAAAAGTCTCTATTTTATAGGAATAGTAACTTTTTTTGTTTTGAGTGTACTTTTATTGGGGTCTTATGAATTAATTAAATAACATGGCAATTGAACTCGAAAAAGATGAATATATTATGTTCGAGGTTAGAAAACATTGGTTCAATTTAGTTGTACCTTCAATTTTTATAATTACTGCTATGCTTATACCTATATTTATTTATTCCTTATTTTCTATTTTACCAGTAAAAATTGAGAGTGATTACAATATAACAATTTTGTTTCTGTTTTTGTATGTAAATTGGTTAATTGTTCTTTGGATAGCTGCTTTTATAATTTGGACTGATTACTATCTTGATGTTTGGATAATTACAAATAAAAATTTGATAGATGTAGAGCAGTTTGGATTTTTTCATAGACAGATTTCTACTACTAGACTTGCAAGAATTCAGGATGTTAATTCAGAAGTGAAAGGTCTTTTCCAAACATTTTTAAATTTTGGTAATTTAAGCATTCAAACGGCAGGTTCAAACACGGAATTCAGAATAGTGGGAATTGATAATCCTATTCAAGTTCGTGAAAATCTAGAAAAAGCTATTTCTCAATATAATCAAACATTTGCACATGCAAGTTTGTAGTTTTTGCAGTTTGTAATACAATATATATATGTCAGAAAAAAAGATTCAAACAGCCATAGCTATAGTTGTTGGAATAGCTGTTGTTACTTATTTCTTTATCTTCTAGATTTGACTTTTTCTAGCAGGTGAATTTTTAATCAATTCAATGATCTTGTCTTCATCGTCTGTGATTGTATATAAAATTAAATCTTCTTTGTCTATCATTTCTGTTTTTGCTAAGTTTTTTCGAATAAATTTATCTAGACCTTTCCAATATTTTTTTCCAACCAAGACTATTGTAGGTGCAGGACTTATTTTTTTTGTTTGAACTAGTGTTAGTATTTCAAAAAGCTCATCAAGAGTTCCAAATCCACCAGGGAAGAAAACGTAGGCTTCTGCGGCAAAAGCTAAACAAACCTTTCTTGCAAAAAAATATTTAAAATCCATATGATGAGTAAGGCATAGATTTGTCTTTTGTTCATGAGGAAGTTTGATTGTTAGGCCAATTGATTTTCCGCCGTTGTCGTATGCTCCGCAGTTTCCTGCAGCCATAATTCCAGGACCACCACCTGTGATAATTGTGTGACCAAGCTCTTTTGCAATTCTTCCTGCAAGTCTTTCAGCTTTTAGATATATTGGATCATCCATTGGAATTCTGGCAGAACCCCAAAATGTCACTGCTAATTCTGCACTTTTGATAAGAGTAAAACCATTTTTAAATTCTTCTGCAATTCTATCTACTCGACTTTGTGTGTCAGCGTCTAATTTTGCAAAAGTAATTGGCTCAACATTTTTATAATCTCTCACAACTCCTAGTTTCTTTCGTGGTTTCATAAAAAATATTTTATCTCATCTTTTATAAATCTACTAAACTAGTTTTCAAATAAATGACAAAACTTAAAAAATATTGTATTGTATGCGGACATGAAAAAGCCAATAGATTTCAAAATTGTGGCGGAAATTCCTGGACAAATGGGACGAGCTGGGGAATTAAAGACTGAGCACGGTGTCATCAAGACACCGGCTTTTGTTCCTGTGGCGACGAAGGCTACTTTGAAAGGTCTTTTGCCAGAACAAATAAAGCAGACAGGTGCACAAGTTGTTTTGGCTAATACTTATCATTTGTATTTAGAGCCAGGTGATACTCGGCTTGCACAAGCAGGTGGACTTCATAATTTTATGAATTGGCAAGGACCGACAATGACGGACTCTGGTGGTTTTCAAGTTTTTTCTTTAGGGGTAGCTTTTGGAAATAATATTAAAAAAATTTCTGGCAACGATGAATTGAAATTGGAAGAATTTGCTGAATCAACTCGAGATGGAAGAACTGTGTCAGAACATTTCAAACCTGCACAAATCGATCCAAACGGTGTGACATTTCGTTCTCATATAGACGGAAGTGCACATTATTTCACTCCAGAAAAATCAATTGATATCCAACACAACATTGGTGCCGATATTATTTTTGCTTTCGATGAATGTACTGCTCCGGGTGAATCAGATCATTATCAAGCAGAAGCTCTAGACCGCACACATCGTTGGGCGCGACAATCTCTTGATTATCATCGATCAAAACCAGAAAATGCAGAGAAACAGGCTTTGTTTGGAATAGTGCAAGGTGGGCGAGTGGAAGCTTTGAGAAAAGAAAGTGCCGAGGTGATTGGTGCGATGGATTTTGATGGGTTTGGAATTGGTGGGAGTTTTGAAAAAGAAGATATGTCTCAAGCTGTAAAATGGGTGAACGAAATTTTACCAAAAGAAAAACCTCGGCATTTACTCGGTATTGGTGAGCCTGAAGATATTTTTATGGCGATTGAAAATGGTTGTGATCTTTTTGATTGTGTTAATCCTGCACGAATTGCAAGAACAGGAACAATTTATACCACTCGTGGAAAAATAAATTTGAAGAATGCAAAATTCAGAGATGATTACACTCCACTTGATCCAGATTTGAATTTTGAAATCTCACAAAAATATACACGCGCATATTTGTCACATTTATTTCGTGCAGATGAAATGTTGGGTGCTGTAATTGCCACAATGCATAATTTGCATTTCATTATTAATCTCGTGGACAATGCTCGTGAAGCAATTTTACAAGGGAAGTTTGAGGAGTATAAGAAGGAGTTTTTGGAGAGGTACAATTCTTAAAGAAAAAACCCGCCTTGCTGAAAGCGGGTTTATTAAAGAAGTGGAAGTTTGCAAAAGGGACCAGCATCCCCAATTTTTCCGTACCAGATAATTCTCACAAGAATTTGTCTCCCTTCGGAATCAAACCCTGTGAAGTTAATATCATCACGGCCTATTAAAAGTCTCACAGGTTTTGTGACCAAAATTCTCGAGACTCCGTTGACATGCTCGTTGTACCATCCAGCGTACCAACCTTTTGAAGGGTCTAGTGGTCCGACGACAACGTAATTCTTTGAACCACCAAGAAACGGGATGTGGAACAAGGCATTTTTGAAAATGTTGCCCTGCGCCTGTACTTTTTCAGGAATTCCTGCGACTTTGCACATAAGTGAGAGGTCGTAATCATTCCTTTTGAGTTTCAAATTATTCCAGTAGTGAGTCAGTTGAGGACTCTCTCTGAAACCTCCTGAAATCCACGCAATCGCGTACATGAATTGGAGGAAAAGCATGTCTAGTGATTTTTCGAACCAGCCCAGCGGGCGAATTTCGATTTTCATTAGATCTTTCTAAAATATAATACAATATAATTTTAAATATGTCAAAATAAAGAAAAAGCGCCTGTCTCACCTAGGTTTGTTCAACTCCTTTGGGTGAGACAGGCTCCTGCTACCGGCTAGCACGATGCACGCAGTCCTACATCGTCATTATCGCCACTTTTGTGATTTATCTTTGCAGATTCTTCACACTAAAATAATAACATTTATGTTGTATATGTCAAATAGAAGGCAATTTTACAAAGTGATACACTTTTGATACACTTGTGCATATGTCTACAACAAAAAAAAGAATTAATATAAGTGTGTCTAAAGAAGTTGATCAATTTCTTATTAAACTTGCAAAAAGAGATCAAGTGCCACAAGCCACAAAAGCAGAATCTCTTTTGAGGATTGCTCTTGAGTTAGAGGAAGATTTTGTTTTAGATTCTATTGCTTCAAAAAGAGATAAAAAAGGCATTAAATTTGTATCTCATAAAGCTGTATGGCAATAAGATTTGATGTTGTATATCATCCTGTTGTTGTAAAAGATGATATACCTAAAATTCCTAAAAAATGGAAAGAAAAAATAAAGGAAGCAATAGAAGAGAAGTTAACCACAAATCCAGAATCTTTTGGTAAACCTCTTAGACGATCTCTTAAAGGATATAGAAAACTTCGAGTTGGTGATTATCGAATAGTATTTAGAATACAATCTCGAAAGGTCTATATATTAGGGATATTACATCGATCAATCGTTTATGAAGATGTTAGTAGTAGAATATAAAAATGTTATTATAAACAATAATTTATGCCGCAAAAATTTGAACTAAAATCAGAATATGCGCCAGCAGGAGATCAGCCGAAAGCGATAAAATCTCTTGTTGATGGTCTAAAAAAGGGTAACAAACACCAGACTCTTTTGGGTGTGACTGGTTCTGGAAAGACTTTCACGATTGCAAATGTGATAAATGAAGTGCAGAAACCAACTCTTGTAATTGCTCACAATAAAACTCTAGCGGCTCAACTTGCTCAAGAGTACAAAGAATTTTTTCCAAACAATGCGGTGCATTACTTTGTCTCATACTACGATTACTATCAACCAGAAGCGTATATGCCGGTGACAGATACATATATCGAAAAAGAAGCGCAAATCAACGAAGAGATTGATCGTTTGCGTCACGCTGCCACACAAGCTCTGTTAACAAGAAAAGATGTGATCATCGTGGCATCTGTTTCTTGTATTTATGGTTTGGGGGCTCCTGAAGAGTATGAAAAAGAAAATATGAAATTGACTCGTGGAGATAAAATGCAACGAGGAGATTTTTTGCGTTCACTAATTTCAATTCACTACAACCGTACAAACGCAGATTTGAAACCAGGTCTTGTGCGTGGAATTGGTCAATCAATCGAAGTGATGCCAATTTCAGAAAGATTTGTAGTACGTGTGACTTTTGATGGTGACACTGTATCTCATATTACAAAAATTGATGCTGTGACTCGAGAAATTATTGGCGAGCTAGATTATTTTTATTTTTTCCCGGCAAAGCACTTTGTGACAGATAAAGAAAAAATTGCTACAGCGGTGAAAACAATTGAACACGAACTTGCAGAACGATTAAAAGTTTTAGATGCCGAAGGAAAAATTTTGGAAGCCGAAAGATTAAAACGACGAACTCGATATGATCTAGCTTTGATTCGTGAAGTGGGTTATACAAACGGAATTGAAAATTATTCTCGACATTTTTCAGGAAAAAAACCTGGAGAAGCGCCAGATACTTTGCTTTCATATTTTCCAAAGGATAAAAACGGAAATCCAGATTATTTACTTGTGATTGATGAATCGCACGTGACGGTGTCGCAGATTGGTGGGATGTATAACGGTGACCGATCAAGAAAAGAAACTCTCGTGTCGCACGGTTTTCGTCTTCCGAGCGCTATGGATAATCGCCCTATGAAATTTGAAGAGTTTGAAAAGAAAATTCCACAAGTGATTTATACCACTGCAACTCCTGGAAAATATGAAATTGAGCATTCAGAAAATGTGGCAGAACAAGTGATTCGTCCGACCGGTTTGGTTGATCCTATTGTGGATGTGAAGCCTGTGACAGAAAGTGGAAAATACAAAGGGCAAGTTGCAGATTTTATTTCTGAAGCCGAGAAAGCAATAAAAAAGGGAGGACGAGTTTTGGCTACGACTTTAACTAAAAAAATGGCGGAAGACTTGGCGAGTTATTTGAGTGATAAAAAAATTAAATCAATTTATTTGCACAGTGATATTAAAGCTCTAGAACGAATTGAAATTATTACAGAATTTAGAAAAGGTAAATACGATATTTTGGTTGGTGTGAACTTATTGAGAGAGGGTTTGGATATGCCAGAGGTGACTTTGATTGGAATTTTGGACGCAGATAAAGAAGGGTTTTTGAGAAGCGAAACATCTTTGATTCAAACAATTGGTCGTGCAGCGAGAAATGTAGATGGGCGAGTAATTTTATATGCAGATGAAATAACTGGTTCAATGCGACGTGCACTAGACGAAACAGAACGAAGAAGAAATCTGCAACTTGCATACAATGAAAAACACGGTATCACTCCAAAAACAATCGCGAAGAAAATTCATGACATCACAGAAACAATTTCTAGTGATCATCAAAAAGCAGTTTCAAAACTTTTGGATATGGATATGAAGACTGCAAAAGCAAAACCAGAGCAATTGATACGACAAAAAGAAAAACAGATTGAAGCAGCAGTAAAAATTTTGGATTTTGAAACTGCGGCAATTTTGCGAGATGAGATTGTGCTTATAAAGGAGAAATTCTTGGATAAAAAAGATAAATAATTTTACACATTTTGGTATTTAGTTGATTATTGCCAAAAATATGGTCTGGTGGTAATCTCAGAAATGGACTCTCTGAACTGTAAGTAAGAGGGAAAAATTCAAAAACTCGTTCGTTTATATTCACTCAAAATAAATCGCTTATGCACTTCATTCTTGTACTTATCGGTTGCTGCGGGTGCGGCAAAGACACTATCGCGAAGTTCTTGATGAGCGCCTACGCTCATCTCAACTTCAACATGATCTCCACCTCGAAAATTCTCGGTGGTGGAAACTCGGACGGATCCATGGTCAGCAATGATCTTGTGATCCAGTTGAAACTCGAGCAATATCTCGAGGAGCAAGGATTTTTCGATTTCAATTCTCCGGGTCGACATTATATTTTAAACGGCGCGGGGCGGAACCGGACTCAAATGAGTTCCTTGATTGGAATGTTTTGCGAGAACGGTATGCTCACCGAGCGTGCCCAGTTCGTGAAGCTCAACATTTCATCTCATGAGGCCTACAAGCGTATGGTGGATCGTTATCATCAAAACCTTCAAAATAGCACCCTTCGCAAGGAGGAGGAAGGTGAATACGAAGTCGTGCTGAGTAAGTTTCGTCGTCGGATTCATGATTGGCACAAGACTCGTGATGGGATTTTCGAAACCATGGCACTCAATCTTCATGGTCACGAAAGTTCCATCGTTGACATCAATGCTGGTCTCGATTTGGCAGAAGTGTCTCTCGATTTGGTTCGCCAAGTCGGTCTTCCTGAAGGTCCGATGATCAATGTTCTTTTGAATGCTGGTCTTTTGAATGGGATGATTACTGATCCTTCTAAGACTCAGGAGATCTCCCTTGATTACACCAGTGTTGCGGTGCAGTGATTTTAAAGCCGATTGATTGGCGCGCGGCGGAGCCGCGCGCCAATCCCTAGGCCTTTTATTTAAATTGTTTTAAACTCGCTTTTCTCTAAAAAATTTGTTAAAATGTACAAATTGTTTTGTAATTATTTTTATTTATGTGCGCCAAAAAAACAGACAATTTAAACAAAAATGAATCGGACAAAATCATTGTGCGAGGTGCTAGAACTCACAATTTGAAAGACATCACTGTTGAGATGCCTCGAAATAAAATGGTTGTTTTCACTGGTCTTTCTGGTTCTGGGAAATCTTCACTTGCATTCGATACAATTTTTGCCGAAGGACAAAGAAGATATATCGAATCTCTTTCTGCATACGCACGCCAATTTTTGCGACAAATGCAAAAGCCTGATGTTGATGAAATCGTTGGACTTTCGCCTGCGATTTCAATCGATCAAAAATCTCGTTCAAACAATCCACGTTCAACTGTGGCGACAATCACAGAAATTTATGACTACTTAAGAATTCTTTTTGCTCGAGTCGGAAAGCCACATTGTATAATTTGCGGAAAAGAAATTAAAAAACTTTCAAATGAAGAAATTTTAGAAACAATTATTAAAAATGTTGAATCAATCGATACTTCAAAAAATTCTAAAAATGTTATGGGTGTTGATGTGGACGATATCAAAGTTCAAATTTTTGCTCCGGTTGTAGTGGGACGAAAAGGTGAATATTACCAAATGCTATACGATTATCTTGGAAAAGGATATGAAAAAGTTCGAATTGATGGAAAAGTTTATAAACTGCGAGACAGAATTGAATTAACTAAAACCAAAAAACACGACATCGATATTTTGATTGATGAATTTTATATCAGCGATATTAAAAATAAATCAAAGGATATGCGAGAGCGTCTTGCAGATGCAATTGAAAAATCAATTCATGAGACAGAAGGACTTATAAAAATTGTGACACCAGATGAAGAAAAATTAATGTCTTCAAAATTCATGTGTCCTTATGATGGTTTTTCATTTCCAGAAATCGAACCACGTCTTTTCTCTTTCAACTCTCCTCACGGAGCTTGTCCAACATGTAATGGTCTTGGTACAAAACATTTTTTCGGTGATGAAAATTGTGAGACATGTAATGGTGCAAGACTGCGACCAGAAGCACTTGCTGTGTATTTAGGAAATCCTGCCGACAAGGTGAATATTGTTAATCTAACAGCAATGATGATTAGCAAAGCAGTAGATTTTTTCATCGAATTAAAACTTACAAAAACTGAAAAAGAAATTGCTAAAGTTGTTTTGAAAGAAATTGAATCTAGATTGAAATTTATGGAGGACGTAGGAATTGAATATCTTTCACTAGATCGTCGTGCAAACACTCTGTCTGGAGGTGAGGCACAACGGATTCGTCTTGCTTCACAGCTTGGTTCTGGTCTTGTGGGTGCTTTGTATGTGCTAGATGAACCAACAATTGGTTTGCATTCTCGTGATAATGATAAATTGATTCAAACACTTTTGGACCTGCGAGATCTTGGAAACACAATTATTGTGGTAGAGCATGATGAGGATACAATTTTTGCATCAGATTATCTTGTTGATATTGGGCCAGGTGCTGGTGTGCATGGAGGACATGTTGTTGTGGCAGATGATTTGGAAAAACTTCTAACTGCAAAAACAAATCTTTCAAAATCAATTACACTTGATTATTTGCGAGGTGATAGAGAAGTAGAAATTCCTGAAAAGCGTCGCTCAGAACCACGAGGACATATTTCAATAAAAGGTGGAAATATTTTCAATATTAAAAATATGAATGTGGATGTGCCTCTTGGAAAACTTGTGTGTGTGACTGGTGTGTCTGGTTCTGGAAAGTCATCTTTTGTTTATGAAATTTTGTATAAAAATCTTCAATATAGATTGGAGAAAAGATATCGTTCTGCAAAAACAGAAAACTGTGCATCGTTCACAGGTTCAGAATATGTTGGTCGTTCAATTTTGATTGACCAATCTCCAATTGGTAGAACTCCACGCTCAAATCCAGCTACATACACAGGAGCTTGGACACATATTCGAGATATGTTTGCCGAAACAGAAGAAGCTCGATACAGAGGTTGGAAGCCAAGTCGATTTTCTTTCAATGTGAAAGGGGGAAGATGTGAAGCTTGTCAGGGAAATGGAGAAGTTGCAGTGGAAATGCATTTCTTGCCAACAGTTTATGTGCCTTGTGATGTTTGCAATGGAAAAAGATTTACAAAAGAAACTTTGGAAGTGAAATACAAAGGAAAAAATGTTTATGAAGTTTTGCAAATGACAATTGAAGAAGCCTTAAATTTTTTCAATGACATTCCTGCAATTTATGATCGACTAAATACTTTGGATGAAGTAGGTCTTGGATATTTGCAATTAGGTCAATCTGCCACAACTCTTTCTGGAGGAGAAGCACAAAGAGTAAAAATTTCTTCAGAACTTTATCGTGCTCATATTCAAAAAACAATTTATATTTTGGATGAACCAACAATTGGTTTGCACTACGAAGATGTAAAAAAATTAATTGAAATTTTGCAACGACTTGTTGATAAAGGGAATACTGTTTTGGTGATTGAACACAGTATGGATGTAATTAAATCTGCGGATTATTTAATTGATATTGGTCCAGAAGGTGGTATTGGTGGTGGGCAAGTTGTGGCAAAAGGAACTCCTGAACAAGTTGCTGAATCAACAAAAAGCCATACTGGTAGATACTTGAAAAAAGTTTTGAAACCGAGGAAAAATAAGAGATCTTAAATTATGAAACTAGAAGATTTAAAAAAAATAAATCTACCGGATACGCCAGGTGTGTATCGTTTTATGCTTGGTAAAGAGGTTTTGTATATTGGAAAAGCCACTTCACTTCGTGATCGAGTAAAAAGCTATTTCTCTAATGATTTAATTAAAACTCGCGGACCGTTAATTTTGGATATGGTTACTCGCGCTGATAATGTCGAATTCACAAAAACAGATTCAGTTCTGGAGGCATTAATTTTAGAAGCAGATTTAATTAAGAAATTTCAACCAATCGCAAATACAAAAGAAAAAGATAATAAAAGTTATAGCTTTGTTGTTATTACAAAAGAAAAAATCCCGCGAGTTTTGATTGAACGTGGTCGAAACTTGGAATTTAATAAAAAGAAATATCAAGAAATGTTCGGACCGTTTCCTTCACTTGGGCAACTAAAAGAAGCTTTAAATATCATTAGAAAAATTTTCCCTTTTATCTCAAACGAATCTGATTCTCGTTTAAATCAACAACTTGGTTTAAATCCTAAAATGTCTGATAAAAATGCAATGCGTGAATATCGTAATAATTTGCGTCACATTAAATTATTTTTTAAGGGTAAGAGTTTGGAACTAAAAAAGCAATTGGAGCAAGAGATGAACCAGTTAGCCGCTAAAAAAGACTTTGAATTTGCAGCAATCAAGCGAAATCAAATTTTTGCTTTAAATCACATTAGGGATGTATCTTTGATAAAAGCTGATAATGATGAAGTAAAGAGTCTGAAGCAAAGTTTTCGGATTGAAGCGTATGATGCAGCACACATGTCTGGAAAAAATTCTGTCGGTGTGATGACTGTTGTGGAGGATGGCGAAGTTAAAAAATCTGATTACAGAAAGTTTATTTTAAAGACAGCTGCTCGCGGCGATGATGTTGGTTCGCTAGAAGAAATTTTATCCCGCCGACTCGCTCACACAGAATGGCCAGAACCAGATTTGATTGTGGTAGATGGAAGTGTGGCTCAACGAAATCGGGCATTGAAAGTGTTGCAAGATGCCGGAAAAAATATTCCAGTTGTTGGGGTGGTAAAAAATGAAAAACACAAACCTGAAAGTCTTTTGGGTGATGAAAATATAATTAAAGAAAATCAAAGAAGTATTTTGCTTGCAAACAATGAAGCTCACCGTTTCGCTATTACTTTCTATCGTCAGAAGCAACATAAATCCTCTTTTAAAAAATAAAATTGGTGTATAATATTTTCATGAGATACAAAGTCGCTGTGCTTCGTGGAGGGCCATCAAGTGAATACGAAATTTCTTTGAAAACGGGAAAGTCTGTTATTGAGAGTTTGAAAAATCGACATCAAGTTTTGGATATAGTTGTGGATATGCACGGGGACTGGTACTACAACGGATTTTTAGTTACCCCTGCTGAAGTTTTAGGTGATGTGGACGTAGTTTTCAATGCGATGCATGGTGAATATGGTGAAGATGGAAAAGTTTCTCAAATTTTGGAACAAATTAATGTGCCATTCACTGGTCCAAAAGCATTTTCAGCAGTTCAATCAATTAGAAAAGACCACGCAAGAAATATTTTTGAAAATTTAGGATTAAAAACCCCACTTGCAGCGGTAATTGAAAAAACATACGATATTGAAAAAGTTGCATATGAAGTTTTTAGAAAAATGCCAATGCCACTAATTTTGAAACCACACGATAAAGGTTCTTCACTCGGTATTAAGGTCGTAAAAGATTTTAGAGATTTTGTAGATTCTTTATCTGCACTTTTTGTGCACGCAGATAAAGTTTTAGTTGAAGAATACATAAAAGGAAAAGAAGCAACTGTGGGTGTTATTGAAAATTTTCGAGATCAAGAATTATATCCACTTTTTCCAACAGAAATTGTTTTGCCAGAAGGAAAAGAAATTTTTGATTATGATTCAAAAATGAATGCTCAAATAAAAAATGTTTGTCCTGGTTGTTTTTCAAGACAGGAAAGTGAAGCGTTGCAAAGAGCAGCTGTGGCCGCACACCGTGGATTGGGTTTGAGACATTATTCAAGAAGTGATTTTATTGTGCATCCAAAGAGAGGAGTGTTTATTTTAGAGACAAATGCTCTGCCTGCACTTGGTGATAATTCTTTGATTTGTAAGTCTCTAGAGGCTTGTGGGGCCAAATACGATGACTTTTTGGACCATGTGATAGCACTTGCAACAAAAAGAAAGTAAGGTAGAATAAAAAATCCGAGCGAGTGTTTTAATACATTCGGGCCTGTAAGCAGAGCTTGCAGGCCCATCGCTCAAATCACAAGTAAAATAAATTTTTCCTTGGATTTTCGCTCGGGCCTGTAAGCAGAGCTTGCAGGCCCATCGCTCAAATCACAAGTAAAATAAATTTTTCCTTGGATTTTCGCTCGGGCCTGTAGCTCAATTGGTAGAGCGCCTCATTTGCACTGAGGAGGCAGCGGGTTCGAATCCTGTCAGGTCCACAACGAATGAAAGAAAAAACTAAAAGTAAAATAATAATAACTTTACTTTTAATCTTAACTATCGCTTACCTTGGCTTTGTAATGGGTTTTTAAATTTATAAATATGAAATCTCTAAAAATATTAACCCTAGTAATAATTATCGGAATAATACTGATCGTTTAGCGGGTTCGAATCCTGTCAGGTCCACAAATTAATTAAATCTCGTAGATGCACAAAATATGGTCAGAAGGGTTTTCAGATTTTTTATATAATTCTGGGTTATTACAAAAAACAGGGGATAGACCATTTTTCTCTAATATCTTCCAGACACTTTTAAAACTACCATCTAGATTTAGTTCATCCAAAGATCTTCTTCCTGTAACAATAAATTTATTGGTCATTTTTTTAATATCTTGAATATAAATATCTAAATCAGATTCAGAGATGTGCTGAAGAACAATAATTGCAACAATGCAATCGAATTTATTATTTTTTATTTCATCCCAATTAGATTCAAATTTTATATTTTTAAAATCATTAAAACTTTTTCCATATTTTTTATTTGAAAATTCTTTTGCTGAAGAGATCATTATTTCATTGTCATATCCAGTGATTTGCCATTTTTCAGAATATTCAGAAAGGGCAAAAGTATTTCTTCCTACTCCAGATCCAAAATCTAAAATATACAATGTTTCGTTTTTATCTCCAATATGCTGAAAAACTGGGATAGATGGAACTACATTTTCTGTATTATGATTTGTAAGAACCATATCCACAATTACATCTAGACTTTTATCTCGTATTTCTTTCCACCTTCCAAAATTAAATTTATTCATAATATTTTTTTAAAATTTTGATCTCTTCTTTTAAATTTTCTGCAATATATTGTTTTTCATAATCAGAAATATCATTCACTAATGTATTAACTCCTTTTGTTTTGTAGATTAAAGGGAAGAATTTTTCAAACCTAGAATTTAATATTGCAGAACCAATATATTTTTCTGACAAACTAGCAAATGTATATATCTTTTGAAGTTCTTCTTTTGTATTATTTAGTATTTTTTCATATGATGTCACGTAGACATTTTCAGATTCTAGATAATCTTTAAATTCTTTAAAAATATTTTTATATAAAATAACCCAATCCTCAACATTAATATTTTTATGCTCCCAGCTTTCATTATGAGTTAATTTATACGAAGCGTAAACCGCCTCAGGGTTTCTGATTATGTGAATAATTTTTGCAGAAGGAAAATTTTCTTTAATTTCTCTAATTTTAGTTACATGCAAGGGTGTTTTTTCTACTATAATTTTTTTTCTAATTTTTGAAATTACTTTTTTAATTTTGTTTATTTTGTGATCAAAAAGCACATTACTTTCTTCTTTTAAATGAAAATTATTTCTTTTTAATAACCTAAAGTCGTTTGCTGTAAGGGTGTGCACTTCAGGTACTTCTGATATTAAATTCCAAAGCCATGTTGTGCCACTTCTGGGAACACCAACAATAAAAATGATTTGTTTTTTACTGAGATCTTCTTTAAATAGTAGACTGTTTTTAATTATTTTTATTTTTTCAAAAATTGGAATTTGAATAAAATTTTTAATTGGCTTTATATCTTTTGTATAGTAGTAAATAAAGTCTTTTTCTTGTTCAGAAATTTCTTTAATCCATGAATTATTTTCAGCTTTTCTTATACCGTGTTTACCAATTGATTTTGAAACTAATTTATTTTCTTGAATAATATTTTCAATATTTTTAGTGTCCAAATTCAAAAATTGAAATAATTTTCTTAGAGTTTTTTGTGAATTTCTATTTAAATCTTCATATTTTATGTTGTATATATTTTTATAACCGTGATGCTTTAAAAACATCCTCATTCGATCAAAGTAAATTTTTAGCCATTCCTCCACGGTTATATCATTTTTATCCCATTCTGAGTTTTTGTAAGATGAATAAATACTAAAAGGATTTCTTGCTACTTGAACAATTTTTGCAGTAGGAAAATCATTTTTAATTCTTTCAATTTCTAATAAGTGATCAGGTGTTTTTTCTACAATAAATTTTGCTTTTTTTGTTTTTAAAACATC